>Ga0153917_1001037_pt1 | contig 13324 bp, 10 predicted proteins | sample TSFL001MetaG_FD_104695 | JGI IMG/M metagenome (GOLD analysis project Ga0153917, IMG submission 104695) | Attine ant fungus gardens microbial communities from Florida, USA - TSFL001 MetaG | ecosystem: Host-associated > Fungi > Mycelium > Unclassified | place: USA: Florida, Paynes Creek Historic... | reverse complement strand
CGGGCGATGTGCAGCGCCAGGTAGGCGACCTCCTCGTCGGGGATGCGCACGCCCCGGTCGGTCTCCACGAACGACCGCACCCGCTCGGCCGAGGCCACGGCCCGCGGCGCTCGCTCGAGCATCGTGCGGAAGAGCGCGTCGTCGTCGCCCTCCAGCAGGCGGCCGGCCTCGAGCCGCTCCGCGAAGAACTGCAGGTGCGTCATGAAGCGCGAGGCGTGCACGTCGGAGCGATCGAACCGCAGCCCGCTCGTGAGCGAGACGATGCGCGTGACGTCGGCGACGAGCCGGACGACGCGCATCGAGTCGACGCCGCTGCGGCCCTCCTCGGCATTCACGAGGTGGAAGGCGATGTTGGCGGCCTCATCGTCGGGTAGCTCGATGCCGAGGCGCTCCCGGATCGTCGCGACGGCCCTCGTGCCGACCTCGTACTCCCGCGGGTAGATCGTCCGCACTTCCCAGGCGAGACGATTCATCACCAGCAGCCCCTTCCGCATCCGCATGACGGCGAAGTGCAGGTGGTCGCTGAGCGTGACGTAGACGTGCGGGTCGAGGCGGAAGCCGTTCGCAGTCGCGTCGTCGACGATCAATCGAGAGATGTCGATGTACTCGCCGGGGATCTGCGCGAGCAGCTGCACGAGCTCCTGACGGCGCTCGTCGTCGAATGCGATGAACGTGCGATCGGTCGCCCCGGAGGGCACCGGGTCGCCGGGCTTGCGCCCGTACCCGATGCCTTTCCCGAGCAGCACCCGCTCGACGTCGTGCTCGTCGACGACGAGCACGACGCTCGAGTTGAGCACCTTCTTGATGGTCAGCATGCGCGCCGTTCAGCCGAGGTCGGCGCCGTTGGACGCGATGACCCGCTGATACCAGAAGAAGGAGTCCTTGCGCCGTCGCTCGCCCGTGCCCCGGCCGAGGTCGTCGAGGTCGACGTGGATGACGCCGTACCGCTTCGTCATCTGCGAGGTCGAGTTGCTGATCATGTCGATCGGGGCCCAGCTCGTGAAGCCGAGGAGCTCGACACCGGCATCCACCGCCGCGATCATCTCGCGGAAGTGCGCCCGGAAGTAGTCGACGCGGTACGGGTCGCGGATGCGGCCGTCGGCGTCGACCTCGTCGTGCGTGCCCAGCCCGTTCTCCACGATGAACAGCGGCTTGCCGTAGCGGTCGTAGAGGTCGAGCAGCGAGATGCGCAGCCCGACCGGGTCGACCTGCCACCCCCACGCGCTCGAGGGCAGGTACGGGTTCTTGACCCCGAGCACCGTGTTGCCGGGCGTGCGCTCGGCGTCGGCCCGCACCGACTCGGTCATCGACATGTAGTACGAGAACGCGAGGAAGTCGGCCGGGTGCTCGCGCAGCAGCTCCACGTCGCCGGGCTCGAACGGCACAGTCACGCCCCGGCGCTCGAGCGCGCGCAGTGCCAGGCGCGGGTAGCCGCCGCCGACCTGCACGTCGGCGCACAGATAAAGCATGCGCATCTTCTCCTGCGTCGCCGCGACGTCGTCGGGATGGCAGGTGTTCGGGTAGGTTGTGAGCATGGTGATCATCGAGCCCATGCGCGCTTCGGGGTGCAGTTCGTGCAGGGTGCGGGTGACCGAGGCCGCCGCGACGAACTGATGGTGCAGGGCCGTGCAGAGCGCCTGCTCGAGGTCGCCCTCGACGCGCTCCTCGAGGATCGCGCCCGAGGTGAACGGATGCCGGGTGATGCTGTCGATCTCGTTGAACGAGATCCACTGCGTCACGAGGTGCCCGAAGCGCTCGAAGCAGGTGCGCGCGAACCGCTCGAAGAGCCCGATCGTGCGCCGGTCGACCCAGCCGCGGTGTTCGAGCGCGAGCGCCACGGGCGCATCGTAGTGCGCGAGCGTCACGAGCGGCTCGATGCCAAGGCGCCGCATCTTGGTGAAGAGCGCGAGGTAGAACGCGACGCCCTCCTCGTTCGGCTCGAGCTCCTCGCCCGTCGGGTAGAGCCGCGACCAGGCGATCGACACCCGCAGCGTCGAGAAGCCGAGCTCGGCGAAGAGGGCGAGGTCCTCCGGGTAGCGGTGGTAGAAGTCGATGCCGCGGCGGCGCGGATAGAAGGCGTCGTCCTCGTCGGCGAGCGCCGCCTCGACGCGCTCGGCCGTGTAGGCGTGGTGCGCCGCGTACTCCTTCAGGTCGAGATCTGGCTTGTAGGTCGCGACGTCGGCGACGGCGGGGCCGCGGCCGCCCTCGCGCCAGGCGCCCTCGGTCTGGTTGGCGGAGAGGGCGCCTCCCCACAGGAATCCGTCAGGCAGCGTCACCGGCGGCCTCCTTCGCTGCGAGCGCGACCAGCGGGTCGCCGATCGTCACGGCCGAGTCGGCGAGCACCGAGACGGCGAAGGCGTCCGAGTTCAGCACGATGACGGGAGTGGTGGCGTCGTAGCCGGCATCCGCGATGGCCTCGAGATCTGCCTCGAGCAGCAGCTGCCCCTCGACCACGCGGTCGCCCTGGGCGACGTGGGCGACGAAGGGGGCGCCCTCGAGCCGCACCGTGTCGATGCCGACGTGCACGAGCACCTCGACGCCGTCGTCCGAGCGCATGCCCACGGCGTGCCCGAGCAGGCTCTCGACCGTGCCCGTGATGGGCGCGCGCACCTCGCCCGAGGTCGGCCGGATGGCGACGCCCTGTCCGAGGATGCCGGCAGAGAAGACGCCGTCGGCGACCTGCTCCAGCGGCACGACCTCGCCGTTCATCGGGGCGGTGAGCGCCGCGCCGGATGCGATGTCCGCGCCCGCCGCGGGGGAGGGGATGGCTGCGGCCGTCGAGCCGTTCTGCGCGTCGAGCGCCTGCACGGTCTTCGACTCGGAGTCGCGCCAGGTGAGGGCCGCCACCGCGAAGGCGACGACGAAGCCGACGGCCATGCCGATGAGCGCGTTGACGAAGTTCCACGGGTTCGTGGCGTCCACGAACATCGAGATGCTCGCGAGCCCCGGGCTGACGACGGCGAAGGCGGTGACGGAGGCGATGCCGAGATACGTGCCGGCGGCGAGCGAACCGGCCATGACGGCGATGAGCGCGCGGCGGTTCTGCAGCGTGACGCCGTAGAGGGCGGGCTCGGTGATGCCGAACAGGGCTGAGACGCCCGCGGAGATCGCCGTCGCGCGCAGCGCCTGGTTCTTCGTGCGCAGGGCGACGGCGAAGCTCGAGCCCGACTCGCTGATGTTGTGGGCGAGGGAGGCGAGCAGGTAGAACGACTCGCGGCCGGCCTGGCCCATGGTGGCGATCGTCGGCGGCAGGAACGCCTTGTGCATGCCGACCGAGATGATGAGCGGGAGCACCACGGCCAGCAGGGCGACTGCGATCCAGCCGAGCGTGCCGTGCAGCCAGAGCATGCCCGTCGTGAGCATCGACCCGAGCCAGAAGCCCACCGGGCCGAGCAGCAGGATCATGATCGGCGAGACCACGATGAAGCACACGAGCGGCACGAAGAACGTGCGGATGGGTCCCGGCGTGACCTTCGTGACGGCGCGCTCGACGACCGAGAGCAGCAGCACGGTGAGGATCGACGGGAAGACCTGCGATCCGTACGAGACGTTCGGAACGGGGACGCCGAGGAGCGAGGCGCCGCCGTCGCCGGAGAGGAGCGTCGTGAAGGCCGGGAAGACCAGCAGGCCCGTGAGGCCGAGTGCGAGCGGGATGTTGACGGCGAGCTTCTTCGCCGCCGTGTACGCCACCAGGAGCGGCAGGAAGAAGAAGACGGCGTCGGGGATCGCACTCAGCACCAGGAAGGTCGGGTCCTTCTTGCCGAGCCAGCCGAGCGCGGCGAGGAGCACGAGCAGCGACTTGAAGATGCCCGCGCCCGCGATGGCCGGGATGATGGGCGTGAAGACGCTCACGATGAAGTCCATCGCGAGCGATCCCGTGCGCTTCCACGAGAACGGCTGGGGCGCGCCGACGGTCGTCGCGGCGGATGCCGTCGCGCCCGCGCCCGCGCGCTGCTTCTCGATCTCGGCGAACACCTCGCCGACGCGGCCGCCGATCACGACCTGCGTCTGCGGGCCGCGCACGACGCCCATGACGCCGGTCGTGGACTTGAGCGCCGGCTCGTCGACCTTCGCCGGGTCGGCGAGGCTGAAGCGCAGCCGCGTCGAGCAGTGCTGCAGGGCGGTGACGTTCTCGGCGCCGCCGACGAGGCGGAGGATCTCTCCCGCGCTCTCGGATGTGGACATGGGTGTCTCCTTCGAGGTCCGGGGACGTGCGCCTCGTCGCGCGGCGGCCGGCTCCGTCGCTCTGCTCCGAGCAACAAAAAAAGGACCCGACGGAGTGCGATGCACTTCGATCGGATCCTGCCTGCATGACCAGTCACATGTCCGCGATCATCATGCCAGGCGATGGGTCGGCGCGCAACGCACGGTTCCAGGGGCTGTCCCCGTCTCGGCCTCACGACCCGGAATCCACTTCCTGGTTTCGGCCCTTCTGCACGTTGCAGAAGGGCCGAAACCAGGAAATGGACGCGGCAGGGCCGCGCCTGGCTACTCGGGGCGGCTGCGCGCGGCGGCCCGCAGCACGAGGCGCGAGTACACGTCGGCGAGGCCGTAGCCGGCGGTCGTGATCGCCAGCGGCACGACGGAGGTCTCGGTGAGGCCGGGCACCGCCGCGGCATCCGTGAACCACACCTCGCCCGCCTCGTCGACGATGAGGTCGATGCGCGTGATGTCGGTGAGGCCGAGCACCTCCACGATGCGGCGGGCGACCGCGCGCAACCGCTCGTCGACCTCCTCGCTCACGCGTGCCGGCGCGAAGTAGGTGGTCTCGCCCGCCGTGTAGCGCGCCTCGTAGTCGTACGTCTCGGAGGTCGGCACGATCTCCACGGGCACGGCGATCGGCTCCTCGCCGTCGCCGAGCTCGACGACCGTGACGGGGATCTCCTGCCCCACGATCTTCTGCTCGATGAGCACGACGTCGCCGTAGGCGAAGGCGGTGATGAGCGCGTGGGGGAGCTCGCCGCGCGAGGCCACGTGCGTGACGCCCTGCGCCGATCCGCCCTCGACGGGCTTCACGACGACCGGCAGGGCGACGTCGCGCATGACCGAGCCGATCACGGCGTCCGCCCCGAGCTCGCGGAACACGCTCGAGGTGAGCACGACCGCCGGCGGCGTGCGCAGGCCCGCCCTCGCCACGAGCGTCTTCGCCGACGCCTTGCTCCAGGCGAGGCTCGCGGCGCCCGCGGGGGAGCCGACGTAGCCGTAGCCCGACGCCTTGAGCACCGAGTAGAGCGCGCCGTTCTCGCCGCCCGCGCCGTGCAGCAGCGGCCACACGACGTCGGGGCGGTCGACCTCGAGTGCGGGCAGCAGTCCCTTGTCGGGCTCGAGCACGCGCACGCGGGCGCCCGCTCGGAAGAGCACGTCGGCGACGCGGCGCCCCGAGCGGAGCGACACGTCGCGCTCGTGGGAGATGCCGCCCGACAGGATGTCGACGCGCAGGCCTTCGATGCCCTGACGCTCGCTGCTCGGCTGGCCTTCGATGCTCATGATGGGATCCTCCGGGTGGTCGGGCGATGGGGCTGACGGCGGGGCTGCGAACGGACGAGAGAGGGAGGGCTGTTCGGCGTCGCCGTGCCGATCGGCGATCCTGGAACGGAGCGACGCGCGTGGATGCGGGAGCTCCCGTCACCGCATCCATCGATGTCAATCGATGTTCGGTGGGGCGACCACGACGCGTCCCCCGTCGAGCGCCGACGTCGGGGCCTCGGCGGTCGGACCGAAGGTGTCGACGAGGTCGAGCTCGTCGCGGATGACGTTGCTGAGGCGCTGCACGCCCGTGCGGATGCGATCGGGCGTCGGATAGCAGAACGACAGCCGCATCTCGTGCCGGCCCCGGCCGTCCGCGAAGAACGCCGTGCCGGGGGTGTAGGCGACGAGCTCCTTCACGGTGCGCGGCAGCATCTGCTTGGAGTCCAGCGTCGACGGCAGCCGCAGCCACACGAAGAAGCCGCCCGCGGGCCTGGTCCAGGACAGGTCGGGCAGGTGCTCGTGCAGGGCGGTGTCCATGGCGTCGCGGCGCTCGCGGTAGACGTCGCGGTAGCCCGCGATCTGCGACCGCCAGTCGGACTGCCGCAGATACTCCGTCACGATCCACTGGTTGAACGTGGAAGGCGAGAGGATGCTCGACTCGACGGCCAGCACAAGCTTCTCGCGCACCGCGTGCGGGGCGAGCGCCCAGCCCACGCGCAGACCCGGCGAGAGGATCTTCGAGAACGAGCCGAGGTAGATCACCGCCTCGGGGTCGAGCGAGCGGATCGCCGGCGGGCCGGGCTGATCGAAGTAGAGCAGCCCGTACGGATTGTCCTCGACGATGAGGATGTGCTCGCGTCGGCAGATCTCCAGCACCTCGTGGCGCCGGGCGAGCGTCATCGTCTCACCCGAGGGGTTGTTGAAGTTCGCCACCGTATAGAGGAACTTGATCGGCCTCCCCTCGTCGCGCAGCCGCCCGATCGTCGCCTCGAGCGCCGCCGGCACCAGGCCGTCGTGGTCGACGGGCACGTGCACGACGTGCGCCTGGTACGAGCGGAACGTGCCGATCGCGCCCACGTAGCTCGGCGCCTCGGCGAGCACGACGTCGCCCGGGTTGATGAAGAGCTTGGAGACGAGGTCGAGCGCCTGCTGCGAGCCGGTCGTCGTCACCACGTCGTCGGCGGAGGCGTCCGTGATGCCTTCCAGCCGCATGACGTCGAGGATGAGCTCGCGCACCTGCGGGATGCCCTGGCCGCCGCCGTACTGCAGCGCCTCGGCGCCGTGCTCGCGCATCATGGTCGCGAACGCCGACTGGATGAGCTCCTCCGGGAGCGCCTGCACGTAGGGCATGCCGCCCGCGAGCGAGACCACCTCGGGGCGGGAGGCGACGGCGAAGAGCGCGCGCACCTCGCTCGCCGACAGGCCGGCCGTGCGGTCGGCGTAGCTCGAGAACCAGGGGTCGAACGTGCGGCCGACGGTGGGGGTGGGGCCGCTGGGGAGCTTCGATGTCACGGGAATCCTTCGGAACCGACGAGGTTCGAGCCTACGCCCGCTGAGGTGCGAGATGGGCGGGCGGCGTGCGCGCTCGCGCTCGTTTCCGCGCGGCGAGGCGCCGAAGCCGGGAGCATGCGCCGACAGCTCCCGCATACGGGCATCTGTTCGCGTATGCTCCCCGGTTCTGCGGCGGAGACCGGCTGCCGGAGGCAGGGCCGGCATGGGTCACCGGCCGGGCGTCATCCGTCGGGTCACCAGGCGGAGAAGAGCCGGCGGGCGAGCGGAGACTCGCCGTCGACGATCTCCTGGGCGGCCGGCTCGGCGACGAACCCCGGTGCGCGCCGCTCCGCGTGCAGCTCCAGTGCCTCCGTCGGCGCCCCCTCCCGCAGGACGCGACCCGCGTCGAGCACGATCGCTCGCGAGGCGAGCTCCACGGCGTCCTGCGCGTCGTGCGTGACGACGATCGCCGAGGTCCCGGATGCCGCGAGCACCTCGCGCAGCAGCGCGCGCATGTCCCGCACGACGGCGACATCGAGCGAGGCGAACGGTTCGTCGAGGAGCAGCGCCCTCGGCCGCGCCGCGAGGGCACGGGCGATCGCGACGCGCTGGCGCTGCCCGCCGGAGAGCTCGTGCGGACGCCGAGCGGAGAAGGATGCGAGCCCCACGCGCTCGAGCCAGACGCGGGCCTCCGCGCGGGCGGCGCGCGCCCCGTCGCCCAGCGCCCGCGGCCCGAACGCGACGTTCTCGAGCACCGTGAGGTGCGGGAACAGGCGCGGATCCTGGCCGAGCAGGCCCATGCGGCGCTCGTGCGGCGGCACGTGCGCGTGCGGGCTCGAGAGCAGGCGCCCCTCGAGCTCGACCGAGCCCTCGCTCACGTGCACGGTCCCCGCGAGCGCGCCGAGCAGCGTCGACTTGCCGGAGCCGTTCGCGCCGAGCACGGCGACGACCTCGCCGGGGGCGAGCGCGAGCCCGGCATCCAGGACGAACGAGGCGCGCTCGACCCGGATGCGGGCGTGCAGGCCCCGACCTGCGGCACCGGGCGTGCTCGTTCGCGTGCCCCGACCCTTCATCGCGCCGCCCCCGGCTTCCACCCGCGCACGAGGAACATGACCACGACGGCGACCGCGAGCAGCATGAGCGAGAGCGCGACGGCCGTGCCCTGCGAGACGCCCGACCCGTTGAACGCCGTGTAGATCGCCAGCGGCATGGTGCGGGTCGTGCCGGCCGCGTTGCCGGCGAACAGCGCCGTCGCGCCGAACTCGCCGAGCGCCCGGGCGAAGCACAGCACGACGCCCGAGACGATGCCCGGGGCTGCGAGGGGGAGCGTGACCCGGCGGAAGACCGTCCAGCGGTCGGCGCCGAGGGTGGCCGCGGTGAGCTCGTAGTCGGTGCCCGCGGCGCGCAGGGCGCCCTCGACCGACAGCACCAGGAAGGGCATCGCGACGAACGCCTGGGCGATGACGACGGCCGTCGTCGAGAAGGGGAGCGTGACGCCCCATGCCTGCAGGGCCGGCCCGAGCAGTCCGTTGCGGCCGAGCAGGAAGAGGAGCGCCATGCCGCCGACCATGGGCGGCAGCACGAGGGGCACCGTCACGATCGCCCGGAGCAGCCTGGCGAGGCGCTCGTGCGCGCGGGCGATGACGAGCGCGAGCGGGATGCCGAGCACGGCGCACGCGGCCGTCGCCGCCAGCCCCGTGATGAGCGAGAGGCGGAGCGCGTCGAGGGAGGGCGCGGCCGTGATGTCGGCGAGCAGCGTGCCCCACTCGACGCGGGCGAGGAGCCCGGCCAGGGGGAGCACGAGCAGCGCGAGGCCCAGCAGCGCGGGCACGAGCACGAGCCTCGGCACGGCGGCGAAGGGGGAGACGTCGACCGTGCGGGAGCGGCTTCGGGAGCGGGCGCTGCTGTCGCTGCTGCGTGCGGGGGCGGCGATCACGGGCGGCGGCTCCTCTCGTGGCGGGCGGATGCGGTGGTGCGGGGTGCGGGTTCGGGCGGCGGTTTCGCCGAACTCCGGGGATAGGCGTGGTCGGGGCGCTATCCGCCTCACCACGGCGCATGCTCCAGGGCTCGGCGGACGTCGGGCTTCCGGCGTGCGGCTACGGCTTCGTCGGCGGCGCCCCGAAGCCGTACGAGGCGAGCGTCGCCCGGCCTTGCGGGCCGATCACGAATTCGACGAACGCGGTCGCCGCCTCGCTCTTCGACGCCCCCAACTGCGCGATGGGATACGAGTTCACGACGGCGTCGGCGCCCGCCGCCGGAACGCCCTCGACGTCGCCCTTCGCCGTCGCGATATCGGTCTGGTAGACGAGGCCGGCATCCGCCTCGCCCGAGCGCACCTTCGTGAGCACGGCCGTGACGTTCTGCTCCTCGCTCACCGGCGCGAGCGACAGCCCCTGCGCTGCCGCGAGCTTCGCCGTCGCGCTGCCGCACGGCACATCGGGCGCGCAGATCACCAGCTTGAGGCCGGGGCGGGCGAGATCCGAGAGCTGCGTCACGCCGGCCGGGTTGCCCTTGGGTACCGCGATCTCCAGCGTGTTCGTCGCGAAGATCGTCGGGGCGGCCGGGGCGAGACCGGCATCGACGACCGTCTGCATGGTGGAGGTGTTGGCCGCCGCGAAGACGTCGGCCTGCGCGCCCTCGACGAGCTGCGTCGCGAGCGTGCTCGAACCGTCGTAGACGATCGGCTTCACGTCCACGCCCGGATGCGCCTGCTCGAACTGCGCGGCGAGGTCGTCGAACGACGTCTGCAGCGACGCCGCGGCGAAGACGGTGACCTCGCCGGTGAGGGGGTCGGCGGGGTTCGTCGGAGCCGGGGCGGTGGATGCGGGGGAGGTGCAAGCGGAGAGGAGCAGGGTGAGGGCGGTGAGGGCTGCGGTGGCTGCGGCGGCGGTGAGGGAGCGGGGGCGGGGGCGGGTCATGGGTGCTCCGTTCGGGGCGGGGGGGCGCTGCGCGGCTGCTCGGTTTGGCGAGGCTGTTCGGGTCGCTTCGCGGTTGCTGCTCTAGGCGTTTGTTCGTTGAGGTCCGTGCGGGCGGGTCGGAGGGGCGCGCTTGCTCACGCCTCGCGATCCTTGTTTCGGCCTGCTCGGATATCGCTGCGCACGCCCCTCCTCGCCGCCCGCACTGCGTCGCGGCATGCCAGGGTCGGCACGCCGGCTCTGGTGGGGGTGAGGGTCTGAGGAGCTCGCTGCGCTCGCGGCTCTTCTGGGGGCGGGGTCAGGGGGTCTCGACGATGACGTTGGTGGCCTTGACGACGCCGACGGCGGTGGAGCCGACGGCGAGTCCGAGCTCGCGCGCCGCCTCTGCGGACATGAGCGAGACGACGCGGTTGGGGCCGGCCTGGATGTCGACCTGGGCCATGAGCCCGTCGATCTGCACCCGCGTGACCAGCCCGACGAAGCGGTTGCGGGCGCTTCCGCGCACGCCCGTCGGATCGGCCTGGTCGTCGGCGAGCGCCACCGCCCGCGCGGCGAGCGCCTCGCCCGGCACGACCTGCCGACCGCGGTCGTCGAGCTCGACGGGGAGGACGCGCCCGTCGATCCAACGGCGCACGGTGTCGTCGCTGACGCCGAGCAGGGAGGCGGCTTCGCTGATTCGATAGTGCGGCATGAACGGCATCCTAATCGCCGTTTTCTCGGATGCGATCAGCACCGTCGCGCCGAACCTGCGACGTCCAAGCTGCATCGGCAACACGGAAGAGTGACGGGTTCTGCACCTCCGGACCCGATCGGAAGGTGCAGAACCCGTCACCCTGCGGCGTGCGCAGCGCGCAGCGCGCCGGTCTCAGGCCAGCGGCCACCCCGTGTAGGCCTCGGCGAGGTAGGCGCGCCCGGCCTCCGACTCGACCACCGAGCGCAGCTCGCCGAGCCGGCGGCGCCGATCGAAGCCGCTCTCCTCCGGCGCCGCGTGGAGCATGCTCGTCATCCACCAGGAGAAGTGCTGGGCCTTCCAGATGCGCGCCGAGGCCCGTTCCGGGTACTCGTCGAGGAGCCGCTCGTCGCCGTCGAGCAGGAGCGCGCGCAGCGCGCGGTCGAGCAGCGCGACGTCGGCGACGGCCAGGTTCATGCCCTTCGCGCCGGTCGGCGGCACCGTGTGCGCCGCGTCGCCGGCGAGCACGACGCGGCCCCGGCGCAGCTCGCGGGCGACGAAGCTGCGGAAGCGCAGCACGTCGCGCTGGAAGATCGGGCCCCGTTCGAGGGTGGTGCCGGGCACCCGGGACTGCAGCTCGGCCCAGATCTCGTCGTCGCTCAGCGCATCCGGGTCGGCGTCGGGGGCGCACTGGAAGTACATGCGCTGCACGGTCTCGCTGCGCTGGCTGACGAGCGCGAAGCCGCGGTCGCCGGCGCTGTAGACGAGCTCGTCGCTGCTTGGCGGCGCCTCGCAGAGGATGCCGAACCAGGCGAACGGGTACTCCCGGAACCATCCGCTGCTCGACGGGCCGTTCACGATGCGCCGGACGACGCCGCGCGAGCCGTCGGCGCCCACCACGACCTCCGCCTCGATCTCGAGCGGTGCGCCCTCCGCGTCCACCGCGAGCACGCGGGGCCGCGCCGTCTCGACGTCGAGCACCTGCTCGACCGCGACGCCGAAGCGCAGGTCCTGCCCGTCGGCGAGCCGCGCGGCGACGAGGTCGCGGAGCACCTCGTGCTGCGGGTACAGCCAGACGCTGCGGCCGGTGAGCGCCGCGAGGTCGATGCGGTGCCCCTCGCCCTCGAAACGCAGCTCGATGCCGTCGTGGCGGTGCCCGTCCTGGGCGACGCGCGTCGACGCGCCGGTGGAGCGCAGCAGGTCGACGGTGCCGTGCTCGAGGATGCCGGCGCGCACGGTGCGCTCGATCTCGTCCCGCGACCTGCGATCGAGCACGATCGACTCGATGCCGGCCTGCGCGAGCAGGTGGGAGAGGAGGAGGCCGGCGGGGCCCGCGCCGACGATGGCGACGCGCGTGCGGACGACGGTCATGCAGGTCTCCTTCGACAGTGCGATCGACGCCGCCGACGAGCGCGGCGACCCGAGGCCATTGTCGGGATCGGTCGCTGCGGTCCCCTCATCCACTCCCAGTGGCTGGGAGTGGATGCCGTTCGAGGGTCTTGCCTTCCTGCGTCGGCCGCGTAAGCTGAATTCGCAGAACGAAGACAAATTCGCAGTGCGAAAACTTTTCGCCTCGCGATACCGGTCCCTCGCCCCGCAGTCCGCTGGGCGCCGGCCGACGCGCGAACGGCGACGAGCGAGCGCTGCAGGCGAGGAGGCCCCGTGATCGACAAGACCGTGGCGACGGTCGGAGAGGCCGTCGCCGGCATCCCCGACGGCGCGACCGTCATGATCGGCGGCTTCGGCCGAGCCGGACAGCCGGTCGAGCTCATCGACGCCCTCATCGACCAGGGCGCCCGCGACCTCACCATCGTGAACAACAACGCGGGCAACGGCGACACCGGGCTCGCGGCGCTCCTCGCCGCGCGCCGGGTGCGGAAGATCGTCTGCTCCTTCCCCCGGCAGTCCGACTCCTGGGTCTTCGACGGTTTGTACCGCGAGGGCGCGATCGAGCTCGAACTCGTGCCGCAGGGCAACCTCGCCGAGCGCATCCGCGCGGCCGGCGCCGGCATCGGGGCGTTCTACACGCCGACCGGCGTGGGCACGGCGCTCGCGGAGGGCAAGGAGGAGCGAGAGATCGACGGACGTCGATACATCCTCGAGTACCCGCTGCGCGCCGACTTCGCGCTCATCAGCGCGCTGCGCGCCGACCGCTGGGGCAACCTCGTCTACCGCGAGACGGCCCGCAACTTCGGGCCGATCATGGCGATGGCCGCGAAGACGACGGTCGTGCAGGTCGACGAGCTCGTTCCCCTCGGCGGCATCGACCCCGAGACCGTCGTCACGCCCGGCCTCTTCGTCGACCGCGTCGTCGCCGTGGGGGAGCGCGCGTGGCTGCGCGACGGCGTCTTCACGGGCGGCGTCGACCTCGAGGGGCGACCGCTCGCCGCCGATACCGCCGACGCCGAGGAGGCCCGCGCATGACCGACCAGACCGCGCCGCAGCGCCAGGCTTCCGCGGCAGCTCCGGAATCCGCCGAGCCGCGCCCCGCTCGCCTCAGCCGCACCGAGCTCGCCCGTCGCATCGCCGCCGACATCCCCGAGGGCTCGATCGTCAACCTCGGCATCGGCGCGCCGACGCTCGTCGCCGACTACCTGCCTGAGGGTCGCGAGATCGTGCTGCACACCGAGAACGGCATGCTCGGCATGGGCCCGGCCCCGGATGCCGGGCTCGTCGACCCCGACCTCATCAACGCCGGCAAGCAGGCGGTCACCGCGCTCGCCGGCGCCGCCTACTTCCACCACGCCGACTCCTTCGCCATGATGCGCGGCGGACACCT
>Ga0153917_1001036_pt1 | contig 13327 bp, 10 predicted proteins | sample TSFL001MetaG_FD_104695 | JGI IMG/M metagenome (GOLD analysis project Ga0153917, IMG submission 104695) | Attine ant fungus gardens microbial communities from Florida, USA - TSFL001 MetaG | ecosystem: Host-associated > Fungi > Mycelium > Unclassified | place: USA: Florida, Paynes Creek Historic... | reverse complement strand
TTTGACGGGCGACAAAGTGACTGTTGAACTGACCCCGTACGACCTGAGCAAAGGCCGCATTGTCTTCCGTAGTCGCTAATTGTTTTCGCCTGTAATGGCAGATGAATATTAAATAAGGCCGGGTTTTCCCCGGCTTTATTTTTTTGTGGTGTAGTTGATTATTTGAACAATTATTTGGGTTTTGTTTCTGCTTCAGGGCTGTCTATTCGACAGTGTAGAGAGCAAGAAGTGTGAGGCCTTATTTTCTATTTTGCTGAGCTGCGTGTGCGGCAGTGCACAACGATGATGACGGATGTTTCCAGCGCGAAATTTTCTAAGCTGCCTGTACGGCAGTGCACGCGGCGTATCGCCGGGCCGGACGCTGCGAAAGTTTCTAAGCTGCCTGTACGGCAGTGCACCGGTTAATCAGATACTGACCAGCCTGCCGTCTTTTCTAAGCTGCCTGTACGGCAGTGCACAACTTCGATCTTGAGCAAGCTGAGCGGGGGCATTTCTAAGCTGCCTGTACGGCAGTGCACGGCAATCTGGTCCGAGCCCTGGTAGACGAAGAGTTTCTAAGCTGCCTGTACGGCAGCGCACAGCATCCCACGTATGCTGGCGAACTTCCGCCATTTCTAAGCTGCCTGTACGGCAGTGCACAAGGGATTCCGAATGGTATCGCTGATGTCTTTTTTCTAAGCTGCCTGTACGGCAGCGCACTTTTCCAGTGACAAGAAATATTGGATCGCAATTTTCTAAGCTGCCTGTACGGCAGCGCACAGAATCCTTCTTCATCGCGCTCTACCGTTTCCTTTCTAAGCTGCCTGTACGGCAGCGCACTGTCTCGACATCGGATGCGTGGTGAATGCAAATTTCTAAGCTGCCTGTACGGCAGCGCACTTGTTTTGCCACATTTCTTGATCTTTGCTCCGTTTCTAAGCTGCCTGTACGGCAGCGCACGGGAGGAAAAGGACGATGACCGAAATCGAACTTTTCTAAGCTGCCTGTACGGCAGCGCACTACTCTTGATACTCTGCCAAGTTACCAGCCCATTTCTAAGCTGCCTGTACGGCAGCGCACGGGCGACACGCTCACTGCGCAGCATTTCAACTTTTCTAAGCTGCCTGTACGGCAGCGCACCAGAAACCCTGCTGCTCACGCGCGGCGTGGTATTTCTAAGCTGCCTGTACGGCAGCGCACTTAACCCGATTGAATACGCCTGGTTGGATAACTTTCTAAGCTGCCTGTACGGCAGCGCACTCCCTCTGTTCGCCAGGTTAGGCGGCGCTGTTTTTCTAAGCTGCCTGTACGGCAGCGCACCATAACCGGCGCATCGCTCTGAAACTCTATAATTTCTAAGCTGCCTGTACGGCAGCGCACGCATTGCCAGTGCAAGAGCGCGGGGCGAGAATTTTCTAAGCTGCCTGTACGGCAGCGCACCGGATGTGGTGAGCCTGATCAACTACCTGGGCTTTCTAAGCTGCCTGTACGGCAGCGCACGGTTATAAAGGTGTGAAAGAGCTTGTATTTTGTTTCTAAGCTGCCTGTACGGCAGCGCACATTAACGATGCCGAATGGCGCGAAGCAATGGATTTCTAAGCTGCCTGTACGGCAGCGCACATCTGGAGTAACCCTACGTGGCCACAATATCGTTTCTAAGCTGCCTGTACGGCAGCGCACATATACAGGGAAGAGAATCCCGGCCATGCTGGTTTTCTAAGCTGCCTGTACGGCAGCGCACAGGAAATCGAACAGTTTTACTTCCGGTACAACTTTCTAAGCTGCCTGTACGGCAGCGCACGCTGCAGGACGTTTTCGAGTGCGTCCAGGCTCATTTCTAAGCTGCCTGTACGGCAGCGCACTGAAATAATATCTCCACACCCTTATGATTTGCATACAAAAAAAGCTAAAAAACCTTCTCTCACCCTCTTTTTCACCCACCCAAAATAATCATTTAAAATCAATATATTACACAAGCGCTAAAAATTAGGGTCAAAACACTTTTCTTCGCATTAACCGCCCGCACAAAAAACGCCCATTCCACTCCCTCTGACAAATGACTATACTTGCCTATGACAAATGACATTACTCAGGAGGTTACATGCGAACATGGATCCCCGCACAGAAACCTGCTGATAACGCACTTTGGCGTTACGCCGGTTTACCTGCCAACCGAGGTATGCGGTTGATTGAATTTCTCAATCAGGGATTACCCGTCAGCGTGCTCGACAACATCCACGAGTGGACGTCCATGTCGAAAGCGGACATTTTGCGTGTCACGGGTATCAACGAACGTAACGTGGCCCGCCGCAAAAGCGCGGGACGGACGTTAACGCCCGACGAGAGCGAACGCGTGGCCCGTTTCGTTCGGGTGCTGGATGCTGCCGTTGACTATTTTGGCAGTAAAGAAGAAGCATGGACCTGGTTGCAGGCACCGGTGCGCGGACTGGGGAACGTGGCGCCCGTCGACTTAATAGCGACGGAAACCGGTGCGCTGGAAGTCACCGATTTAATTGGCCGCCTGGAACACGGAGTGTTCGCATGATTTTTTATCGTCTGGTGACAGGTCGCTATGCCAGCGAAGCGTGGAGTGGAAGTGGCGCAAATCAGTACGGCGGACGGTGGAATCATAAAGGCCATCCAGCTGTGTATGTCTCCACCTCCATCTCGCTGGCCTCGCTGGAGATTTTGGTACATGTCAGAAAAGATACCGTGCTGAATCAGTACCAGCTTTTCAGCATTGATATCCCGGATGACCAGATAGATTACCTGGATAAAGCGTGGCTCCCTGAGGACTGGCAGGAAAATCCGGCGCCGGTATCGACAATGGATCTGGGAACCGGTTGGTTGCAGGCTAACAGTGCCCTCGCGCTCATCTTACCCTCCAGTATCATCCCGTATGAAAACAATGCCATCCTCAACCCCTTACATCCGGCGTTCCACCCGGCGCTAAATTCAGTTCAGCAACTCCCCTTTGTTTTTGATACCCGCCTGACAGAAAAAACCGCACCCTGAACGCGGATGCGGTGATGCATATCAGAACCAGGGAACCGTCGCCGTCGCGCTAAGACCGTAGGTCGTAAACGTCCCCGCAACAGGCGAGGAGAGCAATTCTCCATGACAAATAAAGAGCTTAAACGTCTGGCCCGTAGAAAGGCTGCGCAAGTTTAGCCAGGGTAGATCCGACCTCGCCTCCTGCATCGTCAGAAGACGTTGTTGCGCCTCCTCCTCTGTCAACCATCCTTTTTTCACCGAACGTCGCATAAGCCGATGCGCGCTGCTTTTAACCTGAACGCGACTCACGCAGCGCCATTGATTGACGGCAGGTACAGGCTGTATTCCCGAGGACAAGCAATAGTCACTTAATCCTTTTCGCCAGGACAATGCTTCAAGATCGCTTAATGCATGATGATGACCGTGTACGCGTAATACGGGGCCAGGCTTAAGGCCATATGCCGGGAAGCTGATCCCAATATCCCCCTGCCCTCGTTGTCCCAGCGCGCGGTGCAGTTTGGCCACCAGCGCAGCCATCAGCATCTCCTCGCTGAACTCCGGATCAGGCAGAACGCGGATCTCAAGATAGTGATCCATAGCCACTCCTTAGTCGCCCTTCTCACCGAAAACGCCACCGCGGATCAGAACGGCCATGACGTAATGCTGCTGCTCAACCTCAGGTTTCAGTCCTTTCGTCACCCAGTTATCCAGCAAGGTGTAGAAGTCCATTTTCTCTTTCGGTTGACGACAAGCCACACCGCGACTGGTGACTGAGCCGTACGGCTCAATGGCGATAGCGCCCAGCGCATCTACCTGAGGATGCCAGGTATCGATAGTTCGAATGGCATTCCCGATTTTCTGCGAATGCATGCCCGCAACACTGTCTACCTGATACAACAGACGGCTCTTGCTGCTGTTGCTGTCCAGAACCAGCTCCTGCGACGGGAAGATCTCCTGCCCGGCACCGAGCAGCACCTGCGCTTCGACGTTCAACAGCACAAAACCTTCACCGCTAAGTCCTTTTTCGATTTCCTGCGCCAGCGCGTTTAGGCTCTCGTCGCTGGCTGTAAAATCTCGCAGCGCATAATTGTATGCATCAAACGTCCACGACTTACTGCCCGTCACGTTCACGATGATTTTTTCAGCACCGACGCGGTTGCGCCATAAAAAACGGCCGTTCGCCAGGTTAGTTGCGTAACGGCGCGCCAGTTCGGCAAAACCGTGTTCATTGATGTAGCCATCGATAACCTGCTGAAGTTCATCCTGATACGCGCGGTCATTACACACAGAAGGCGTCGACAGGTTTCCCAGCACGCGCAGGGTAAATTTCACCTTCAGGGTATCTGCATCGGCAGGCAGCGCCGCCACATCCACACGCTGCAGGTTCGCTTTCTGGATCTCAGCATCCAGTTTTGCCGGATCGTTGGTTAGCGCGTTTTTCAGACGGTTAGAAATGGTGCCACGCACCGCTTTTTCCTGGATGCGGATCGGTTGCCACTGCTTGCCCTCCCAGCTTCCGGAATACATCACCGCATCCGAGGTTGCCAGCTTACGTTCAAATGCCAGTACGGATGCCGTTTTAACGGCAGTTGGAGCCTTTGCCATAGATAAGTCCTTTTTAATTAAGATGTTCAGTTGTCACCGGCGCGCCCGCGCCCTGACAGTAGTAGCCTGTTTCTGTCGTGCGATAACGCCAGAAAATCTCTTCCAGTGACCGAATCCGGTGCAGACCGCACCACTCGCCCACGCCATACACCGCTTCGGTAAATGCAAAGGGCGTTTCTGCATCGCGTGCGTTTGCCACGACGCCCGGCGCGTAGAGTTCAGAGATGCGCTGATAGCCCGTCATCAACGGCACCAGATAACCGGGGTTAGGTTTGAGAACAACGTGCCAGTTGGCCGGTTCGCCTTCCTGGATATTGCTATCCTCTGGCGTTTCTGCCTGTATTTTTAGCGCGGCAAAATCCAGCCAGGCGTCGAGAAGCGTTGCATCCGGGTTATGTTCAAGCAGAGTCTTATGATGCTCGCCCAGCCAGCTGCTGCGATCCCGCAAGGCAAAGCCCGGCATCAGTTGCCACTTTATTCGCCCCATCTCCTGACCGCTGGCAGGCATCGCCATAACCGAAATGTCCTGGATATTGACGATGATTCCCCCCGCCAGTCGGAGCGTCGGACATACCTGCCTGAGATGCTCGGCAAGGTCGCGCTGACCGTATTCGCCATTTGGAATTTCCCCGTGACACTCCAGCAGCAGTGAAACCGTCATGTGCATGCGCCCCTCTTCGTTAAAGGAGGCCGTTTTCGCTTCCCGAGTGAGCGGGTTGCGGGTCAGGGCAAATTGATAATCGCGGCCAGAGGTATGCGCGTGGATCTGGTGCTCGTGACTGACGACAGCACAGCCATCAATGCGCAGCCCGTGTGTTTCCTTCAACCTGCGGGACAGCACATGGGTAAATCCCAGGAAATGGGTAATGGCGGGGAAACCGTAAGTCAGGCCAGCAATTGCGTTGGCGTTTTCGACGCTGATATGGCGAAGCAGGATCAAGGAACTCATTTCAGCGCCTCCCGGATAATTTTTTCCATCTCACGTAAGTTGCTGCGTAAACGTTCACGGGTTTGCCATTCACGCTGTTCCACATACCCCACATCCTTTAATGCCTTGCTCAGGCGCGCGTTAAGCCACAGGGCAAAATCTGTCGCGACGCTTACCTGCCAGTCGTCTTTATCCCGCTCGAGACGAAAAGCCTCATCGGTTTTGGTGCGCCAGGGATCGAGCCAGAGTTGTTGATGACTGACTAGTCGTTCGCACGAGAGCGTCCAGTTTTGCCACGTACCACGCTGTAGTTCCGACGCGACCACAAAGAGCAGATCGATAAGCGCATCAATGTATTCATCACGCGCTTCGCGAATACGGACGTTGGTGTAATCACCGGTTCTGGTCAATAAAGACACAAGCAGTTGAACAGTGCTGTTTGCACGCCGATCAAACTGACCACCTGAAGTGAAAATCGAACGTAACGTCGTCGGCGGCTTTTCTGCTTTTTTCCACTGCGGCGGCTGACAGGAAAGCAGCCAGCTACGCCCGCCGCGGACACTGTTGAGATAGGAAATGTTTTGCGGTTTGGTGCCACCAAAGTGTATTTCCGCTGAATCCGGGAAAAGCGTCAGCGGAATGGGATGCCAGGTTTTTTCCCGGCGTGCTTTCCAGATAGCTTTAACATCGTCGCCAAAACGGAAGGCAATCATTTTCTGATGCATGGCGTGAACAAGCGAGGTGGCAAATAACGGGCTCAACAGATGATAATTTTCACCTACCGGGAAATACCCCTGTTTAGCCAACTTGTGCGAAGCGGGTTCGCCGGGCGTTAACGCACGGGAAAAACCCGCAATCCATTCACTCAGTTGATTCGCGTCATCGGTAAAAGCGGCCAGCGCAGCGTGATGCCCACGTTTCAGGCACGCCAGTAGAGAATCACCACCGTTAACCCGTGTTTGCAGTAATTTCGCCACGTCCAGCGCAGCAGCGTTTCCCACGGCATCCGGTTCCAGACCTGACAACGCAGCGGTGCAGAGATACCCTTCCTGCGCCACTGCCTCGCTGTAAATACTGCTACTTTTTGAATCCCCGTGGGTAAATTTCGCCGCATGCGTCACGAGGTTAATTTGTCCGGCTCGCTTCGCGGCATCCGTCAGCCAGGCTTTCGGTTCATAGCGAAGCTCCAGATCCCGCCGTTCTGCCGCAATCGTCGCGCTCTCTTCAGCGCTACGCTTTGCGGCCTCTTTATCAAATGCTTCCAGCTTTGTTTGCCGTCGTCCGGCAATGTACTCAGCGATGAAAGCGCTTAGTGCTTCAACTGACATACTCGCTCCTGGCTCTTTATCGATATTCCCTGAACACACCCAACACCGGGTGATACAGCCATTGTTCCGTCTCCTCCTCCCTGCTGACTCTTAACGTAATTTCGCCATACCGTCGCGATACCGCGGCCAGCTCCATCTGTCTTGCCTCGGCCAGCGCCTGTAATACCTCGCCATAATCAATCACCATCCACGGTTCTACGCCGCGAGCCATCGATAAGGTCTTCTCGCAAAACCGTCCAGCAGGCTTTAACACTCCGTTTTCCTGCATCAGGCAAAACTCAGGTTGATCACCTTCCTCTTCCATACTCAAAAAGAAAGTGTCCTGCGGCGACGAGCGGCGAAACGGTGTACGTCTCTGAAGCTCGCCGTTCCACGTCAGCGGCAGCCGCCACCACGAGGCGGCAACTGCATCTGTGCCCAGCTCTGCGCCCAACAACGCGGCGCGCAAGCGAGCATGCTCCAGCGCCGCCAGCGCATTGCCGGGAAAATTTTCAACGATGCGCGGGATCGCATTCAGAGTGCGATAGCTCTCTTCGCTGAGCAGCTCCCGGAGATCGTGGTGAGGCAGAAGGTGATGCTCGGTTTCAAAACCGGGTCGGCAGTAGGCGATCTTTTCTCCGCGAAGCGCGCGAACGTTACGTTCCAGAATCACCAGATTTTCGTTGTCAGGAACGATCTGACGATGGCGCTGAATACGCCCCGCAAACTGAATAAGCGAACGCATTGAACTCGGCTCAATAATCCCCCAGTCGGCATCAAAATCGCGCCCGACCTCCAGAACAGAAGTTCCCAGCACGACAAAGAGGTGATGTTGTTCCGGTGACATCAGCGCCTGCTTAACGTCAGACAACTGCCAGACCTGCTCCGGTTCGTGTCGCGTGAACGCCGCGTCGAGACGTTTTTCAATGGCCGCCCGCACCGCCAGCGGGTGCTGGCTGTGGTACACGCAATAATGAATGCGATGGTTGTCCGGGGATGGTAATGCCATCAGCGCCTGCGCGACGGCAACCAGCGGGTTGATATTGGCCATCCTCACCAGACCAAACGACACGGTTTTGCCGCTTTTGTGCGTACTGCGATGATCGCCGTGCAGCGCGATCATTTGCTGGTGCAACGTCTGTGCCAGCGCAGAGACAACATCGGCATTACGGCAAGACTGCGGTATTACTGCGGCCAACTTACCCAGACGAAGCCGGGGTTGGTCTGGCAGACGTTTAATCCGCTGCCTGACAAAATCGTCATGCGCCTGACGAAATTGAGCATCGTCGGCCACATCCTGCGACTGCGCGCCATACTCATCAAACCAGGCGCAGCAGATACTCGTCAGTCTGTCCGACTGGCCGGACGCCGTCTGCCAGGCTTTGCGCCCTTCCCGATAGGCTTCAAACAGCGCTTCCGTTAAGGCGGGGGGTAATGTTGCAGAGGAAAGCAGCACGCGCGAGCCGAGCATTCCCGCCCAGTTCACCAGCCTACAAAGGGCGTGCAAATCATCAACGTCAAAATCATCAGGCTCATCAAGCACCAGATCGCTGGTCAGCAGGCGCAGCATGGCAGGGATCTGCCTGCCGCCGCGCACGCCTTCCGTTGCCGGCATCAGATGATCGATAGTTGTCACCAGCACCGGGGCACTGACCAGACGATTAAGCATCGGTTCTTTCGCCAGCCACTGCTGCGCGATACCGCTACTGGTGGCACCTTCGTAATGCACGTAATGGTGGCTGGCGAAGAATGTTTCGTCGCTGGCGCTATTGGTATCTTCAGCATCATTGCCCTGATACAGTTCCTTCACTGCCGCAGCACCGGTCACCACGGCCAGCGTGTCGTCATCCAGCCCCAGGCGCGACTGCAGAGCCTGACCCGTCTGCAGCGTCAGCGTGCGTAACCCCAGCGCGACGCTGAAACGGCACCCTTCCTGCTCATCCGCCAGAGCGTACATAATTCGGGCATTGGCAAAGGTTTTACCGCATCCGGTCGAGGCCATATTGACGCCGAAGAAGCCCTGCCCGGCACTCTTCTCGCGCAGAGAAGACGCCACGTCCCACGCCTTGTTTTGCCAGTGAAAACGCGGATCTTTCGCCCTCTCCCGAAACGTTTTATGCCGGGCGATGGCGGGTAATGAACGACGCAACGCTGGAAGAGAACGTCCCATCAACAGCGCCTGATGGGCGACACCGACATTGTGCTCATCCAGTTTTTGCTTAAGTTGCCCGGACTGGCGGTCGCTGTTGGCCCAGCACGGGACGGCATCGTCCTGCCATCCGGAATAAGCGGGTTGAGAGGAGTAAACGTGATCGGCCAGCATCAGCGACAGGCGGGCGAGATGGAGGATAAAAAGATTATCCAGCGATCCCGCGTGAAGCAGCGCGGACAGGTTCCGGATGCGTTTACCAATCTGGCGGGCCTTCTCGCGCCAGGTTTGGCTTCTTAGCGGTGTGCCGTGGGGGAATTTCCAGACATTTTTAAAATCGCGCTCTTTCCACTGATGTTTTTCATTGGATTTATGATTAAGCGCGTTCCAGTCTGCATTTAGCTGCCGCTCAAGCCAGCCTTCGCTGTACAGTAACGAGGATTTTGCCGGGTACGGTTGAGGTAAACGATGGTGCGATAGTATTAGCCACGCCACCACCCTGGCGACAGGGGGCAATTTTTCGAGTGGGCTATTGCTCCACTCTACCCTGTCCATCTTCAATACTTTCAGCATGCACTTTTCATCAGCGGCTTTAAGCTGTGTCAACGATGCCAGCCACTGCGCATCCGTTTGCTCTCCCACAAACGCCTCGAACAGACGAACCGAGATCCACTCATGTCGATACGGCTGGCAAACGTGCTGGCTTTCCCCCTTAAGCGTTTGCTGGAAGCACATCCCCGCTTTGCCAAAATCATGAAACAGACCGGCGATCGCCGCCAGCAAGGCGATGCTTTCCGCACTTTGCCAGCGGTATTCCCCGTCGTTGCGGATAATTTGCAGCATCGTGCGATTCGTAGGCACGCGCCCTTGCGCGTTAAAGCGACGCAAATTCCCGACTATCCACAACAGCTCGCTTTGACCGTTTTTTTTCAGCCAGTGGCAGGCCACAGCGGTATTACGGCGTGCCGTTTTACGCAGCAGCTTGCGCAGCGTGTTAACGCCTTCCATCGTTATCGTCGTCTGCCACGCGGCATCCCCAGTACGTTCAGCAAACTGATCGATAATCTGACAGCTTTGCTCGCGCGCGCGCTTGGTACACCGGGAGATAATCAGTACATTCATTTTGCGACGCCAGCCAGTGATTGCGAGGTGTCCTGCAAGGTGGTGATCATCACATCCAGCGCATCAGACTGTTGAAACGCGTTGATGCAGCGCTGACGAAACTGTTGATTATCGTCACCCTCCATAGCCGCAATAAACGCCTGCGGCATAACGAGGGCGTCTTTGATTAGATCGGCAATATCAAAAACCAGCCCGCCGCGCCGAGTTTTACCGTGCATGACCGCCAGACCGTGAGGAATGCCCGTTACCCAGGCCGCGACGGCCGCCATCCCGTAGGCCAGATAGTTACCCTGATCGAGAAAACGGTTGGCCATATCCGCCCCACCACCGCGTTTGGCGCGGGTAAAGCTGCCATAACCCACCGTCTGACTGGTCAGTTTGTAGAGCGATTTTGTGAGCTGCGCTTCCTGGAGCATCAGTGAGGTGTGATCCTGTGCGTTTTCCATGCCCGTTCTGGCCCGATCCAGAATAGTCTTCAGCGCGACCTTATCAGGCTGAAAAGGCGTTTCCCGATGCATCCGCAGCCTCTCCCACTGTTTTTCAATTTGATGTAAACGGATAAATTGAAAATGCTTTGCTGCCTGCAGACGTTTTTCTTCATCAAACCAGAATGAGACCCAGTTTTGTAAATACGCCGTCGGACGGTATTCGCTTTGCGGGTTGAGCCATGAGACGTCAATGTCCACCTCGTTCGCAGAATAAAGCGGCGTGCCATCCGTTCCACAGAAACCGACCATCACGCCAGCCCGGGCAAACTCCCGCATTGCCATTTGCGTAACGGATGTTCCCATTCCCAGCATCACTGCCGTGGTATTCGCGATGGGAATATTCCAGTAAAACGACTCCTTGCCTTCCTGGGTGACATATTCAACACGCCCAGCATTTATCTGGATGCGACATTTCTCCAGATAATAAATGTTGGCGCGTTTCGAATGCAGGATAGTTTTTAAATCTGTTGGGGTAATGCTGTTTGCAGGCATAGCAACGGCTTTTATTTCAAGGTGTTGAATGCTGGTATGTTATCGGAGATAAGATGAAAACAAATGTGACGGGTATCAAATGAATAGTAATTATCGTGATAATAAAACTGAAGATCACTATTCCATTTAATGCATTATTTTTACAGATAATATATTGGCTAGAATATAATTAGTGCGTGAATGAATTTTTTATTTATTGTGAAAAATAAAGAGTGCAGGTTTGATGTCATTAAGGTTTAAATAGGTAGAGTGAATGTTTCATAGGGTTGGTTTTAGGTGTGCTGCCTGTACGGCAGTGAATCATGTGGTGCGCGTTTGTCGATGTTGCTCATTTTTCTAAGCTGCCTGTACGGCAGTGAACCCCATTCCAGTTCTACGCCATCGAAGCTTGTTTTTCTAAGCTGCCTGTACGGCAGTGAACGAGCTGCTGGCAAGCTATTTGCGCCAGATATCTTTCTAAGCTGCCTGTACGGCAGTGAACATAGGTTCGGCTCGTTGATGAACAGTAACTGCCTTTCTAAGCTGCCTGTACGGCAGTGAATTCTCTTTACCATAGCTTATCGGAACGAGTTATTTTCTAAGCTTCCTGTACGGCAGTGAACGGTCATATCGCTGCCTCTCAATATCCTAATGGCTTTCTAAGCTGCCTGTACGGCAGTGAACTCGAACTCAGCCACATATCCTTCACGCTCTATTTTCTAAGCTGCCTGTACGGCAGTGAACTATTCCCGTGGCTCACCCCTGAAAGGCTCCGTTTTCTAAGCTGCCTGTACGGCAGTGAACCTGCTCCCCTGCAGCTATCACCGGCGGGCGAATTTTCTAAGCTGCCTGTACGGCAGTGAACAATATCGTCTGCTGTAGGGACTGAGCTTGCTGATTTCTAAGCTGCCTGTACGGCAGTGAACAATATCGTCTGCTGTAGGGACTGAGCTTGCTGATTTCTAAGCTGCCTGTACGGCAGTGAACGCAACATTCATGGCCTGATCGAAGTGGCTGATTTTCTAAGCTGCCTGTACGGCAGTGAACACTTACAGAAGCGGAGCTGGCGCGCCGCGCCATTTCTAAGCTGCCTGTACGGCAGTGAACTGAAAGGAAACAACGCCATCTTATTGTTAGCAAACAAAATAATCAACTTGTACGCATAAAACCCTTTTTTCTGGAACGCAAATCCACACCATATAAATCAATATGTTACGTAAGCATCAGAAAAAAGGGTTTAAACCAATGGCGTCAGAGGCCCTCCCGACGCCTCAGATAGCACTCAGGAAATAATGTGAATTACCGTTTCTGCACTTTGAGGTGCAACGACATCCGCGGCCATTGAATGCGCAATGTCATGAAGAAGCCCCGTGAGGTGCGGCAACATATCGCGGTCAAAATGCGACACCAGCAGCACATGGTTTAACGCCCGGCTGTAGTCACATTTCGTTTCGGTATCTTCCAGCAACCACTCTTTTTGTCGCGGTTGTTCCGCTTCGTCCTCAAATTCCACCACCTGAAAATCACGCATGGATTCTGTGAGGCCGGATTTCACCTCTTCCAGGTAAGCTCCGAGGCAACGGCAAACGGGCTGCGTTTGGGGGAGTGATTTGCAGTCGAGAAGGATTTCGGTGAGCAGTTTGCAGCGCTCGGCAAGGTTTGGAAGATCGGGGTTGAGGGAGAGTTCGGTGTAGAGCTGTGAAAAATTGTTATGTTCCATTTGGTTATGACTCCGTGTGAAATGATGAGATCTCCACCCGAACGCCAACTCAGGTGGCAGACTGAACCGGTTTGGCGTACCGACCCACACGGGAAAATCGGCGCTTCAAAAGAAGCCCCGGTTCAGCCCACCATAATTGAGTCTGCGGATTATATCGCTAGCTTTCAAAAGTGTGAACGAACCTGATGATAGTTGACGTATCAACATCATTTCTCGTGTGTAATCAGGACGCCAATCCCAGTACCTGATTTTGCAGGTGCGCCGCCATTTTATTACTGTGGATTTATCCCGCAACTGACTTCGAAAGAAACTGGAAAGCGCCTCGCAAAATTCCTCTGCGGTCTGTTGCCCTCACCCCAACCCTCTCCCACAGGGAGAGGGAGAAAAGCAGGCATAAAAAAACCGGGCATTCGCCCGGTTTTTAACATTAACGTTCAACTCACTCAGTGAGCCGCTTCCGGCTTGTGCTTCGCCGCACTCTGGAAATCGTACGTCAGTTCGTTCTTCGCCTGGTCCAGCGCCACGGTCACCTGGCCGCCGTCCACCAGCGAGCCAAACAGCAGC
>Ga0153917_1001034_pt1 | contig 13341 bp, 9 predicted proteins | sample TSFL001MetaG_FD_104695 | JGI IMG/M metagenome (GOLD analysis project Ga0153917, IMG submission 104695) | Attine ant fungus gardens microbial communities from Florida, USA - TSFL001 MetaG | ecosystem: Host-associated > Fungi > Mycelium > Unclassified | place: USA: Florida, Paynes Creek Historic... | reverse complement strand
GCCCCTGAGCCGCGACGCCCGTCCAAGCACCGAGAAGGACCGACGTATGCTCAAGCCGTGGGCACACTCTTCTACGGCGGCACCGACATGCCGATCGACATCGAGGATCGCGCGCTGGCGCACCTCAAGATCGTCATCACGACCAAGCTTCGACGCAACGAGAGCTTCACGGTCTCCTGGAAGCACCCCTCCGACCGTCCGGGCGGCCGCACGACGCTCTGGCTCCACCCGGCCATCCCGCTGCGCTTCGTCTTCGAGTCCGACGTCGCGCCGCCCCTCGACCGGACCTGGATGGAGGAGCTCGCGACTTCCGCGCACTCCACGGGCGGCATCGTGCTCGACGCGGACCACTTCGCGGGCGAGTACGCGGACGAGGCGTAGCGCCTCCTCCCGGCGGGACCGCCCCGGGAGGCGCGGACCGCCCGCTCAGTCGAAACCGGCGATGCGCCATGAGGCCGACGACGCCTCGCCCGGTTGCAGCACGATCAGGTCCGCACCGGAGTTGAAGGCGTCCGGCGGACAGGTCATCGGCTCGACCGCGAGCCCGACGCGGTCGGTCTCTCCGGCGCCCGGCGTGTCCGCCGTGTGCACCTGCACCCACGGGCAGGCTGCTCCCCAGGCCATCTCCACGCCCGAGCCGCCCGGCGCCCGCACCACGACGCGATACCCGGATGCCGGGCCCAGCACCGCGCCCGGCACCGCGCGCAGGCGGGTGAAGGCGTGGTCCACGAAGGTCGAGCCGACCCGGCGGGGCGCCCGGAAGTCGAGCCCCGGGTGGGCGTCGACCGGCTCGACGGCGACCGGGCTGAGCCGATCGGGGGTGACGACGAGCACGTCGTCGGCCGGCAGCTCCAGCGTCCAGTCGTCGACCCGGCCGGGACCGGCGACGAGATAGGGGTGCGGCCCGGCGCCCCACGGCGCGGCATCCGGCCCGAGGTTTCGTCCCGTGACCGTCTGCAGGAGGCCGTCCCGGTCGAGCCGGTACCGCACCTCCACCTCCACGCGATGCGGGTAGCCCGGCTGCGGTTCGACGACGGCGGCGAGCACGACCCGGTCGGGTTCGACGACGCGCGCCGCGAAGTCGAGCCATGCCACGAGGCCGTGCAGCGCGTGTCCGCGGGCGGGCTCGGTGAGGGGCAGCCGCCGCTCGACTCCCGCGAAGGCGTACCGGCCGTCGACGACGCGGTTGGGCCAGGGCGCCAGCGTCGCGCCGAGGAAGACGGGGCGCACCTCGTCGGCGTCGAAGGGGACGACCAGGTCGCGGCCCTCGAGGCGCAGCGTGCGCAGGCTCGCGCCCACGCTCGCGATCTCGGCGCGGTAGCCGTGCGAGGCGATCGCGTGCTGCCGCCCGGATCGGGGCATCCGCGCGCCCTCCCCCGCCGGTCGGGCGAACCCGTCGGCCGTGACGACTGCGGCGCCCTCGCCGACAGCGGTGGTCGCGGGCCCCTCGCCCCGTCGGGCTCCGTTCCTCTCCGCCATGCTCACAGTCCCTGCGCGAGCCGGTGGTAGGCGCGGTTCCAGCGCAGTTCGCGCTGGAAGCCGTCGATCGTCGTCGACTCGTCGATGACGAGCAGCTCCAGGCCCGCCATCTCGGCGAAGTCGCGGAAGACGTCGATCCCCACGGCCGTCGACATGACGGTGTGGTGCGCCGCGCCGGCCGCGAGCCATGCCGCGGCGCTCGTCCGGAAGTCGGGCGCGGGCCGCCACACCGCGTGCCCCACGGGCAGCTCGGCGAGCGGCGCGCGCGGCGCGACGTTCTCCACGACGTTCGCGGTGAGCCGGAAGCGGTCGCGCAGGTCGGTCATGGCGACCACGACCGCCGGGCCCGGATCGGCGGTGAAGACGAGCCGCACGGGGTCGCCCTTGCCGCCGATGCCGAGCGGGTGCGCCTCCAGCGATGGTCGGGCGGAGCTGAGGGACGGGGAGACCTCGAGCATGTGGGCGCCGAGGATGAGCTCGTCGCCGGGTGTGAGGTCGTAGGTGTAGTCCTCCATGAGGGAGGCACCGCCGGGCAAGCCCGAGCCGAAGACGTTCGCCAGGCGCACGAGCAGGGCCGTCTTCCAGTCGCCCTCCGCGCCGAAGCCGTATCCCTCGGCCATGAGCCGCTGCACGGCGAGGCCGGGCAGCTGCGGCAGGTCTCCCAGGTCCTCGAAGGAGGTCGTGAAGGCGCCGAAGCCGCCGTCCTCGAGGAAGGCGCGCAGGCCCGTCTCGATCGCCGCGCCCTCGCGCAGCGTCTCGTGCCGTTCGCCGCCTCGGCGCAGCTCGGGCGCGACGTCGTAGCGCTCCTCGTACTCGTCGAGGAGGGCCTCCACCTCGGCCTTCGAGGCGTCGGCGACGGCTGCGGCGAGGTCGTTCACGCCCCACGTGTTGACCTGCACGCCCAGCCGCAGCTCGGCCTCCGTCTTGTCGCCCTCGGTCACCGCGACGTAGCGCATGTTGTCCCCGAAGCGCGCGAGCCGGAGCGAGCGGGCGGCGGCGAGTCCGGCTGCCGCCCGCTGCCAGGAGGCGAGCTCGCGCCGCACCAGGGGGTCGCTCGCGTGACCGACGATGGTCTTGCGCGGCACGCCCAGACGCGTCTGGATGTAGCCGAACTCGCGGTCGCCGTGGGCGGCCTGGTTGAGGTTCATGAAGTCGAAGTCGATCTCGCCCCACGGCAGTTCGACGTTCGCCTGCGTGTGGAGGTGCGCGAGCGGCTTGCGGAGCGCGTCGAGGCCGGCGATCCACATCTTCGCGGGGCTGAAGGTGTGCATCCAGGCGACGAGGCCGATCACGCGGTCGTCCGCGTTCGCCTCGAGCATCGCCCGGCGGATGGCGTCCGAGTCGGTGAGCACGGGCTTCCACACGATGCGCACGGGCACCTCGGCCGCCGCGTCGAGCCGCTCGGCGATGGCGCGCGACTGCTCGGCCACCTTCGCGAGGGTCTCCGGGCCGTAGAGGTGCTGGCTTCCCGTGAGGAACCACACCTCCAGGTCGTCGAAGGAGGTGCGGAGTCTGCTGCGGGTCATTGGGGGTCCTTCCAAGAGGGTCGCCGCGAGAAGCGCGGGCCGGTGGATGCGGGGGCGGGGCGGTCGCCGGGAGCGGTGGGCCGAGGGGCCGGACGCGGGATGCGGGCGACGGGCGACGGGCGACGGGCGACGGGCGGATCACACCACCGCGGCCGCGGCGACCTCCGCGGCGAGCCCGGCCCGATAGCGGTCGAGGTAGGCGGCGAAGCCGGCCACGTCGGCGGGATCGGGGAGCGATGCCCGGAACGAGGCGCCGGCGAAGACGCGCTCCTCGAGGTAGCGGTCGAGGCGGGGCGCGGCCGGGCCGGCCATCCGACGCTCGATCAGGTGGGCGGCGAGCACGGCGATGCCCCAGGCACCGCCCTCCGCGGCGGTCTCCCCCACCATGACGGGAGCGTCGAGCGCGCCGGCGAGGAGGCGCTGGGCGACACCGGCCGTGCGGAAGACGCCGCCGTGGGCGAGCATGCGGTCGATCGTCGCTCCCTCGGCGGCGAGCACGCGCATGCCCAGCGCGAGCGCGCCGAACGCGCCGTAGAGCTGCGCGCGCATGAGGTTGCCGAGGGTGAGCCGGCTGCCGGGCGTGCGCAGGACGAGCGGACGCCCCTCCGCGAGCCCGGCGATCGGCTCGCCGGCGAGCATGTTGTAGGCGACGACGCCGCCCGCATCCGCCTCGCCCGCGAGCGCCTCGGCGAAGAGGGTCGCGAACACGGCGTCCTCGTCGAGCGGCGCGCCGTCGTGGCCGACTCCCGCAACGGCGGCGAACCGGCCGAAGACGCCCGCCCAGGCCGCGAGCTCGGCGGCGCCGTTGTTGCAGTGCACCATGGCGACGGGGTCGCCCGCCGGCGTGGTCACCAGGTCGATCTCGGGGTGGGCGTGCTCGAGCGGCCGCTCGAGCACGACCATGGCGAAGATGCTCGTGCCCGCGCTCACGTTGCCCGTGCGCGGCGCGACGGCGTTCGTGGCCACCATGCCGGTGCCGGCGTCCCCCTCGGGAGGGCACAGCGGGGCGCCGGGGCGGAGCGCGCCGCTCGGGTCGAGTAGCGCGGCGCCCTCGGCGGTGAGCTCCCCCGCCGGCTCCCCCGCGACGAGCACGCGCGGCAGCAGCCCGGCCAGGCGCAGCCCCGGTGCGACGCCGGAGACGAGCTCGTCGTAGTGCGCCAGCAGGCGCGCGTCGTAGTCGTGCGCGGCGGGGTCGACGGGGAACATGCCCGAGGCGTCGCCCACGCCGAGCACGCGACGGCCGGTGAGTCGCCAGTGGACGTAGCCGGCGAGCGTGGTCAGGAAGCGCACCCGCGGCACGTGCGGCTCCCCGTCGAGCACGGCCTGGTGCAGGTGGGCGATGGACCACCGCGCCGGGATGTTGCGGCCGAATGCCTCGCTCAGCCGGGCGGCGGCGGCCGCCGCGGAGGTGTTGCGCCAGGTGCGGAAGGGGACGAGCAGCTCGTCGTGCTCGTCGAAGGCGAGGTAGCCGTGCATCATGCCGGAGACGCCGAGCGCGCCGATCGTCTCGACGTCTGTGCCGTGGCGGTGCCGCGCGTCGGCGACGAGCCGGGCGTAGGCGGTCCGCACGCCCGACCAGACGGCGTCCAGCGGGTAGGTCCAGCGGTCGTCGACGAGCTCGCTCTCCCAGGCGGCGGCACCCGTCGCGAGGACGTGCGAGGGGTCGGCGGCGTCGACGAGGCACGCCTTGATGCGGGTCGAGCCGAGCTCGACGCCCAGCGCCGTGCGGCCGGAGGCGATCGCCTCGCGGGCCCCCGCCGCGGCATCCGCCGCCGGCGAGCCGCCGCCGGAGGAGCTGCGGTCGGCGAGGGCGGCGGCCGCTCCCGCGGGCTCCCCGAGGTTCGTCGGGCCGTTCGGGCCGTTCATCGGCGCGCGTCCTCGCGCTGGCCGTAGACGTGCTGGTACCGCGCGTAGAGGCGGTCGATCGCCTCCTCCGGGATCGGCACGAGCTCCCCCGCCTCGCGGGCGTAGTGCACGGTGCGGGCGACGTCCTCGACCATGACGGCGGCCTTGACCGCGTCCCTGGCGTCGACGCCGATCGTGAACGGTCCGTGGTTGCGCATGAGCACGGCGCGCGAGCGGTGCCCGCGCAGCGTCTCCACGATGCCGCGGCCGATCGAGTCGTCGCCGATGATCGCGAAGGGACCCACTGGGATGCGGCCGCCGAACTCGTCGGCCATGGACGTCACGACGCAGGGGATCTCCTCGCCGCGGGCGGCCCACGCGACGGCGAACGTCGAGTGCGTGTGCACCACGCCGCCCACCTCGGGCATGTGCCGGTAGACGTAGGCGTGCGCGGCCGTGTCGCTCGAGGGCGCGCGCTCGGAGCCGGGCGTGCCGGGCACGACGGCGCCGTCGAGGTCGCACAGGATCATGTTCTCCGGCGCGAGCTCGTCGTAGGAGACGCCGCTCGGCTTGATCACGAACAGGTCGGCGCCGGGCACGCGGCCGGAGACGTTGCCGCCGGTCCACACGACGAGCCCGTATCGCACGAGCTCCGCGTGGAGCTCCGCCACCTCCCGCCGCACGCGCGCGATCGCCCGCTCGACCTCGGGGGCGAATCCGGCCGTCGCGGCGGTTCCGGCGGCCGCGGTCGGTGCGCCCGGTCCGCCGCTCGTCATCGCGCCGCTCCGAGCGAGAGCGCCGTCCAGGACACGGGCGGCAGCGTGACGACGAGCTCGCCGCCGCGGATGCGGACGGAGTCGTTCGCGTGCGGGGCGACGCGCTCGGGCTCGGCGAGGGTGTTCTTGGCGTACACGTCGTCGTCGGCGAGGGTGTGCGCCTCGAGCAGGGAGACGTCTCCCAGCGAGGCGATGTCGACCGTCACCTCCACGGGCTCGCTGGTGGAGCGGTTCACGAGGAACACTGCGCTGCGCCCCGCATCCGCGTCGTGCGTGGCGACGGCGTCCACGAGGGGAACGACGCCGTACTCCTTCGTCTCGTAGGTGGGCGCGTCGAGCTTGAGCTCGAGCGCCTCGCCGTGCGCGAGCCGTGAGGCGATCGAGAACGGGAAGAAGGTCGTCTGCCGCCAGGCCGGGCCGCCGGGCTCGGTCATGATGGGCGCGATGACGTTCACGAGCTGCGCGAGGCTCGCCGAGGTGACGCGGTCGGCGTGCTTGAGCAGCGAGATGAGCAGGTTGCCGAACACGACGGCGTCCGCGACGGAGTAGACGTCCTCGAGCAGGCGCGGGGCGACGGGCCAGTCGTCGATGCCCGTGATCTTGTCCACGTTCTCGAAGCGGGAGATGTACCAGACGTTCCACTCGTCGAAGGAGATGTCGATCGTCTTGTCGCTGCCGCGCACGGCCTTGACGTGGTCGGCGGTCGCGACGACCGTCTCGATGAAGCCGTCCATGTCGACGGCGGAGGCGAGGAACGAGCCGAGGTCGCCGTCCTTCTCCTCGTAGTACGCGTGGCAGGAGATGTAGTCGACGTCGTCGTAGGCGTGGCCGAGCACGACGCGCTCCCACTCGCCGAAGGTGGGCATGTGCGCGCTCGAGGAGCCGCAGACGACGAGCTCGATCGAGGGGTCGAGCTGGCGCATGGCCTTCGCGGTGCGCGAGGCGAGCTTGCCGTAGTCGTCGGCGCTGCGGTGGCCGAGCTGCCACGGGCCGTCCATCTCGTTGCCGAGGCACCACATCTTCACGCCGAAGGCGTCGCGGCGGCCGTTGTCGACCCGCCGCTCGGAGAGGGCCGTGCCGCCGGGCAGGTTGGCGTACTCGAGCAGGTCGAGCGCCTCGGCGGTGCCGCGAGTGCCGAGGTTGACGGCGAGCATGAGCTCGCTGCCGACCTTGTCGAGCCAGTCGGCGAACTCGTGCAGGCCCACCTCGTTGGTCTCCGTCGAGTGCCAGGCCAGGTCGAGGCGGCGGGGCCGCTCGGCGCGCGGGCCGACGGAGTCCTCCCACTTGAAGCCGGAGACGAAGTTGCCGCCGGGGTAGCGGATGGTCGAGACGCCGAGCTCCTTGACGAGCTCGATGACGTCCGTGCGGAAGCCGTCCGCATCGGCGGCGGGGTGGGCGGGCTCGTGGATGCCGTCGTAGACGTGACGGCCGAGGTGCTCGACGAAGCCGCCGAAGAGGTTGCGCCGGATGGTCCCGACCGTGAAGTGCGGGTCGACCGTGAGACGTGCGTTGGGCATGAGGGTGCTTTCTGTGAGAGGGGTCGTCGAGGAGCGGATGCGCGCGGCATCCGTCGGTGCGGGGTGCGATGCGATGCGGTGCGGCCGGCGGAGTGCGGCCGCCGCGGCCGGGATCGCCGGCGCGTCGGCTAGCGGATCGAGCCGACCGCGAGGCCGCCCTGCCAGTAGCGCTGCAGGAAGAGGAAGGAGAGCAGCAGCGGCAGCACCGAGATGAAGGCGCCCGAGGTGATCAGGTTCCACACCTGCTCGCCGCCCGCTCCCGCGTTGGAGAGCGCGGTCCACCGATTGAGGCCGACGGTGACGGGCAGCAGCTGCGGGTCGGAGAGCATCGCCAGGGGCAGGAAGAAGTTGTTCCAGGTGCCGACCACCGACAGCAGCAGCACGGTCACGATCGCCGGCCGCAGCAGCGGCAGCGCGATCTGGAAGAAGATGCGCAGTTCGCTCGCGCCGTCGATGCGCGCGGCCTCGAGCATCTCGTCGGGCACGGCATCCTGCGCGGAGACGCGCATGAGGTAGACGCCGAAGGGGCTCAGCAGGCTCGGCAGGATGACGGCCCAGGGCGTGTTGATGATGCCGTACTGGCTGAGCAGCATGAAGGTCGGGATGACCAGCGCCGTGAGCGGCACCATGACGGACCCGAGGATGACGCTGAACACGGCGCCGCGGCCGCGGAAGGCGTACTTCGCGAAGCCGTAGCCGGCGAGCACGGAGAGCGCGGTCGCGCCGATGCCGCCCGCGAAGGCGTAGACGAAGGAGTTGCCGAGCCATCGCCAGTAGAGGCCGCCCTGGTACTGGAAGAGCGCCGCGACGTTGTCGAAGAGGGCGAAACGGCCGTCGAACCAGAAGGCGGGGCTGCCGAACAGGCCGGCCGTGTCCTTCGTCGCCGCCACGAAGAGCCACCAGACGGGGACGACGAAGTAGATGGCCAGGATGACGAGGAAGACGTGCGAGCCGATGCGGCGCCCGCCCGTGCGGCGCCCGCCGCGACTGCCTCGCGGGCCGCGGTCGATGCGGGCGGGGAGCCCCGTGAGGGTGGTGCGCGGGCCGACGGCGGCGGTCTCGTCCGCGGTCGAGGAGAGGGTCGACATCACTTGAGTCCGCTCTGCTTGCGAGTGAGGAAGAGGAAGAGGTACGACCCGACGAACACGAGGATGCCGAGCGAGAACGCGATCGCCGAGGCGTAGTTGAACTGGCTGTACGAGAACGCGAGCGAGAAGGCGTACATGTTGGGCGTGTAGGCCGCGTCGATGGCGCCCTGCGCGACGCTGCGGAGCACGACGGGCTCGGTGAAGAACTGCAGCGTGCCGATGAGGGCGAACATGACGACCATGACCATCGAGGACGAGATCATCGGCACCTTGATGTGCATGGCGGTCTGCCAGCCGTTCGCGCCGTCGATGCGCGCGGCCTCGTATACGGCGGGGTCGATGGAGCGCAGCGCCGCGTAGATGACGACCATGTAGTAGCCCGCCCACTGCCAGGTGACGACGTTCACGAGGCTGCCGAAGATCGTGTCGGGCGCGAGGAAGTCCGGGGTGGCCAGGCCCACGAAGTCGAAGAGGGTCGCCGCGGGTCCGAAGCGCGGGCTGTAGAGGAAGCTCCACATGAGCGCGCCGATGACCACGGGGATCGCGTAGGGGGCGAAGATGAGCAGCCGCGTGAGCTTGGCCAGCCACGTCGCGAGCGTGTCGAGCACGAGCGCCGCGGCGAGCGCGACGAGCAGCTGCGCGGGGATCATGATCACGGCGTAGAGCAGCACGCGCCCCATGCCGCCGAGGAAGAGCGGGTCGGTGAAGGCCTTGAGGTAGTTGGCGGCGCCGGTGAAGGCGGTCCCCGTCGCGAGGGTCGTCGTGAACAGGCTCATGCCGAACGCGTAGACGAGGGGGAAGACGAGGAAGAGCGCGAAGACGATGAGGAAGGGCGTCACGAAGAGCCATCCCCAACGCTGTCGGCGGCTGGAGAGCGTGGCGCCGCGGCGGCGCGGCGAGGTGGACGCCGTGCGCGGTTCGGCGACGGTTCGGGTGGTCATTGCATGCTCGCTTCGGTCGGGAGCGGCGGCGGAACGCCCGGGCGCGGGCCCGGGCGTCCCGCCGGCGATCACTTGAGGGTGAAGCCCTGCTCGGTGGCGTACTGCTCGAGCGAGGCCTGCAGGTCGCCGAGGGCCTGGTCGCTCGTCTTCTGCCCCTGCGACATGGCGTAGACCTGCTCGGTCAGCTGGTCGTAGGCGTAGTTCTGGAACGGGCTGAAGGTGAAGCCGGTGTAGCCGGCCGCCGCCCGGAGGAAGACGTCCTTGTTGATCTGCTGACCGCCGAAGAACGGGTACTCGAGATCGCGGAAGTAGTCGGACTCGAGGATCGGCTTCCACTGCGGGAAGAGCGCGGCCTTCTCGATGCCGATCTTCCACGCCTCCTCGGTGCCGAAGATCTCCTTCGCGACGGTCGCGGCGGCCGCTTTGTCCTTCGCCTGGCTGGTGACGGCGAAGGTGGAGCCGCCCCAGTTGATCTGCACCGGGTTCGCGGCGTCCCACTGCGGGACGGGCGCCGCGCGCCACTCGGCGCCGCTGTCGGCGTCGGACAGGCCAGAGAGGTAGCCGGGGCCCCAGGCCGCGGCGACGTAGATCGCGTAGGAGCCGTCGACGAGCTTCGTGTTGTAGTCGGCGGTGAAGGCGTCGTCGGTGGCGACGAGGCCCTGCGCGACGAGGTCGTTCCAGTACGAGAGCACCTTCTTCGAGCCGGCGTCGTCGACGTGGATGCCGATCTCAGCCGGGCTCGCGTTGTCGAACTCGAAGGGCGTCGAGCCGGCCTGGGCGAAGAGCGCCTGCGTGTAGGCGCGCCCGTTGGTCGGGAAGTCGGCGAGCACGCCCGGGGCCCCCGCGTTCTTGAGCGCCTGGGCGGCCGACTTGAACTCGTCCCACGTGGTCGGCACGGGGATGCCGTACCGGTCGAGGATGTCCTTGCGGTAGAGCATGCCCATGGGGCCGCCGTCGACGGGGATGGCGTAGACCGCGGCGCCGCTCGAGACGTCCTTCCAGGCGCCCGCGGTGTAGTCGGCCTTGACGTCGTTCGCGCCGTACTGCGTGAGGTCGACGAGGGCGTTGCGGATCGAGAAGCTGGAGAGCACCTCGCTCTCGAGCATGATGACGTCGGGGGCGCCGGAGCCGGCCTCGATGGCGGTGGAGAACTTCGTGTACTCGTCGTTGCCCTGCCCGGCGTTCGTCCAGCAGACCTGGACGTCCTCGTGGGTGTTGTTGAACTGGTCGGCGATGTCCTGGAACGCCGGGTACCAGGCCCACACGCTCACCTGCTTCGCGTCGGGGTGCACGACGGTGTTCGTGCAGGCGGCCTGCTGCGCGCCGGCGGAGCAGCCCGTGAGCGCGGCGGCGGCGATGGCGACGATGCCGCTCGCGGCCAGGATCTTCGACTTCATGTGCGTGTGCTTCCTCTCGCGGGGACTTCGGTGTCCGCACCGCCCGATCGCGCGCCTCGATGCTCGCCTCGGCGGCGGAGCCGCTGTTCTACAACGTTGTAGTAAACGTTGTAGAAGACATGATGCACACAGCTGGAGCGGCTGTCAACCCGCCGATCGACGGCTGCGCCGCGGGGCGTCGAGGGAGGAGAGCCCTCGACGCGCAGGAGGCGCGGAGGCCGAGCGAGGGGCATGCTCCACGGCCCGAACCGCCCACGGGAGGGCACGCGAGCCGTCGACGAAGTCCCGCAGGGCGAGCGGTCCGGATGCGCGGGTCAGCGCGAGGGCGCCGACTCCCGGGCCACGATCTCGAAGTCGGCGAGGAGCGTGCGCGGCTCCCCCGCGCGATCGCCCCGCTCGATCCGTTCGACGAGGGTGGCGACCGCGGTCCGGGCGATCCAGTCCCGACCCGGCTCGACCGTCGACAGCGACGGCACGGTGTACTGCGCCTCGTCGATGTTGTCGAAGCCGATGACGGCGACGTCCTCCGGCACGCGGCGGCCCGCCTCGAGCAGGGCGCGCATGGCGCCCAGCGCGAGGGTGTCGTTGAACGCGAAGACGGCATCGAACTCGGCTCCGCGGCCGAGCAGCTCCCGCATCGACCGCGCCCCGCTCTCCCGATGCCAGGCCATGGACGGTCCGACGAGCGCCTCGTCGTAGGGGATGCCGTTCGCCTCGAGCGCCTCCCGGTAGCCGCGCAGGCGCAGGCCGGCCGAGCCGATCACCTCGCCCTCGTGGGCGCCGATGACCGCGATGCGGCGTCGACCGGTCGCCAGCAGATGCTCGGTGGCCGCGCGCGCGGCGGCCACGTTCTGCATGGTGACGTGGTCGACGGGGCCGTCGAACATGCGCTCGCCGAGCAGCACGAGCGGATAGCCGACCTCGAGCGCGCCGATGTCGTCCTGGCCGAGGCCGAGCGGACTGAACAGGAGCCCGTCGGTCATCTTGAGCCGGGGACTGCGCAGCAGCTCGCGCTCCCTCGCGGGATCGGCGCCGGTCTGCTCGACGAGCACGACGAGCCCGGACGACTCGGCGGCCGCGATCACGGATGCCGCGAGCTCGGCGAAGTAGGCGAGGGCGAGGTCCGGCACGGCCAGCGCGATGGCGCCCGACCGGCCCGAGCGCAGGCTGCGCGCCGTGAGGTTGGGCGTGTAGCCGAGCTCGGCGATGGCCTGCTCCACCTTGCTCCGGGTGGCGGGCCGGATGTGGGGGTAGTCGTTGATGACGTTCGAGACGGTCTTGATCGAGACGCCGGCGCGCGCCGCGACATCGTGCAGCGTGACGGTCATCGTTGCCCCCTCGGCTTTCCGGTCGCCAGGATCCTTGCACCCTACAACGTTGTAACGATACGCTCCACTCCGCTGCCGCCGACCGTGCCCCTCCTGAGGACGCCCGTCGGCCTCGCGCCGCTCGCTTCCCCGGGCCGCCCCGCGGGGCGGCCCGGTCGAAGAGCGACCTCTGCTACGGTTGACCGCTTAGCGCCTTTAGCTCAGCTGGTAGAGCGCCACGTTTACACCGTGGATGTCGTCGGTTCGATCCCGGCAGGGCGCACCGGACACGGCATGCAGCCGCTCGGCGACGCGCGACACCTGCGATCAGGGGCCGACAACGGGCACACCGTGTGGCCGCAGAAGCAACGACACGAGCCTGCGCCAGGACAATGCTCATTGCTTCCGTCGGAGCGTCGTTGTTCGAACCGACGACGTTTCCGGTTCGAGGTCCGGCTTGCGCCGTGGCTCGCTCTCGAGCGAGCGCGGGGCGCTGAAGGTCCGGGTCGAACAGGATCGCGCCCGCCCGCAGCCCGGTTGAACCGAGATCCCGGCCGTGTGCTTGCCCGACGCGTCAGTGGTCGGATCGACGAGTCGACTCATCCGCCGGTCGAGCGAGCAGCTCGAGCAGTTCGGCCGCTCGGTCGGCTCCGCCGAGCGAGCGTAGCTGCGCACCGACGCGTGCTGCGGCTTCTCGGTATGACGGGGCTGTCGAGAGCGTGTCGAAACCGGCCGCGATTTGAGCCGGGGTGGGCGTGCCGGTCTTCAGGTCGACGGCTGCTCTGGCCCATGCGACGCGAGAGGCGATCTCGGGTTTGTCGAGGTCCCCTCCCGCGATGACGAGAGGAATGCCGTGCGCGAGCATCGCGAGCGTGCCGCCCCATCCGCCGTTCGTCACGGCGGCATCCACCAGCGGAAGAAACTCGGCGTACGGGAGAAATCCCGCCACCCGGGTGTTGGACGGGACGGGAAAGGGCAGCTCGTCGACTCCGGCGACGCCCGTCGCCACCACCACGAGCACGTCGTCCCGGTCGGCCAGGGCATCGATCGTGGGCGCGATGAGGTCGGCGGGATCAATGTTCTGCGTCCCCTGCGTGACGTGAACGACCCGGCGACCTTCGAGTTCGCTCCACCACTGCGGCAGCGACCGCGTCACGGGCGGCGGCACTCGGAGCTCACCGACGTAGTGCAGGAAGCCGGGTCGATCCGCGCGCTCGAAGTCCAGCAGCGGCGATCCGCTCGCCACGATGAGCTGCCGCGAGAAGGTGACCTGCTCCATCGTCAGCCCTCGCGGCCCGAGGCCGATCGCTTCCTCCGCCTTCGCGATGGCCCTCCCGAGCGATCGGGCCAACAGGGGCGCAGTCGCGCGGAGGGCAGCGTCCCTCGCCTTGGTGATCGGGTTCGTCCCCGGCCAGAGGCCGAGGCCGGAGGGCGGCCCCTGAGGTCCGAAGAGGTTGAGCGGGGT
>Ga0153917_1001033_pt1 | contig 13344 bp, 12 predicted proteins | sample TSFL001MetaG_FD_104695 | JGI IMG/M metagenome (GOLD analysis project Ga0153917, IMG submission 104695) | Attine ant fungus gardens microbial communities from Florida, USA - TSFL001 MetaG | ecosystem: Host-associated > Fungi > Mycelium > Unclassified | place: USA: Florida, Paynes Creek Historic... | reverse complement strand
TGCCTACGTGATAAATACGGAACCGAGAATCTGATGAGTGACTATAAATCAACCCTGAATTTGCCGGAAACAGGGTTCCCGATGCGCGGCGATCTCGCCAAGCGTGAACCGGGAATGCTGGCGCGTTGGACCGATGATGACCTGTACGGCATCATTCGTGCAGCCAAAAAAGGCAAAAAAACCTTCATTCTGCACGATGGCCCTCCATATGCGAATGGCAGCATTCATATTGGTCACTCTGTAAACAAGATTCTGAAAGACATTATCGTGAAGTCCAAAGGCCTCGCGGGCTTTGATTCGCCTTATGTTCCTGGCTGGGACTGCCACGGTCTGCCGATCGAACTGAAGGTCGAGCAGGAGTACGGTAAGCCGGGTGAGAAATTCACCGCGGCCGAGTTCCGGGCGAAATGCCGTGAATACGCGGCGGCGCAGGTAGACGGCCAGCGTAAAGACTTTATCCGTCTGGGCGTGCTGGGTGACTGGTCGCATCCGTACCTGACCATGGACTTCAAAACCGAAGCCAACATCATCCGCGCGCTGGGCAAAATCATCGGTAACGGCCACCTGCACAAAGGCGCCAAGCCGGTGCACTGGTGCGTCGACTGCCGCTCTGCTCTGGCAGAAGCGGAAGTGGAATATTACGACAAAACCTCTCCGTCTATCGACGTGGCCTTCGAGGCCGTCGATCAGGATGCGGTAAAAGCGAAGTTTGGCCTGCCGGGCGTAAGCGGCCCGATCTCGCTGGTCATCTGGACCACCACCCCGTGGACGCTGCCAGCGAACCGCGCCATCTCTCTGTCCGCCGAGTTCGACTATGCGCTGGTACAGATCGAAGGCCGCGCGGTCATCCTGGCAAAAGATCTGGTTGAGAGCGTGCTGAAGCGCGCCAACATCACCGACTACAGCGTGCTGGGCACCGTGAAAGGCGATGAACTGGAGCTGATGCGCTTTAAACATCCGTTCCTGGACTTCGACGTTCCGGCTATCCTCGGCGATCACGTGACGCTGGACGCCGGTACCGGTGCGGTACATACCGCCGGTGGCCACGGTCCGGACGACTACAACATCAGCCTGAAATACGGTCTGGAAATCGCTAACCCGGTTGGCCCGGACGGTGCTTATCTGCCGGGGACTTACCCTGGCCTGGACGGCATCAACGTCTTCAAAGCCAATGACATTATCGTCAATATGCTGCGCGACAGCGGCAAGCTGCTGCACGTCGAAAAAATGCAGCACAGCTATCCGTGCTGCTGGCGCCACAAGTCGCCGATCATCTTCCGTGCGACCCCGCAGTGGTTCGTCAGCATGGATCAGAAGGGCCTGCGCGCGCAGTCGCTTTCCGAGATCAAAGGCGTGCAGTGGATCCCGGACTGGGGCCAGGCGCGTATCGAGTCGATGGTAGCGAACCGTCCTGACTGGTGTATCTCCCGTCAGCGTACCTGGGGCGTGCCGATGTCCCTGTTTGTCCATAAAGAGACGCAGGAACTGCATCCGAACACGCTGGCGCTGATGGAAGAAGTGGCGAAGCGCGTTGAAGTGGACGGCATTCAGGCGTGGTGGGATCTCGATTCCCGCGACATCCTGGGCGCAGACGCGGATAACTACGAAAAAGTGCCGGATACCCTGGACGTGTGGTTCGACTCCGGTTCAACACACTCTTCCGTTGTTGACGTGCGTCCGGAGTTTGCCGGTCACGCTGCCGACATGTATCTGGAAGGCTCTGACCAACACCGCGGCTGGTTCATGTCATCTCTGATGATCTCCACCGCCATGAAAGGCAAAGCGCCATACCGCCAGGTTCTGACCCACGGCTTCACCGTGGATGGTCAGGGGCGCAAGATGTCCAAATCCATCGGCAACACCGTTTCGCCGCAGGATGTGATGAACAAACTGGGCGCCGACATTCTGCGCCTGTGGGTGGCATCCACCGACTACACCGGTGAAATGGCGGTCTCTGATGAGATCCTGAAACGCGCTGCCGACAGCTATCGTCGTATCCGTAACACCGCACGCTTCCTGCTGGCGAACCTCAACGGCTTCGATCCGGCGAAAGATATGGTGAAACCGGAAGAGATGGTGGTGCTGGATCGCTGGGCGGTCGGCTGTGCGAAAGCGGCGCAGGACGACATCATTAAAGCCTACGACTCCTACGACTTCCACGAAGTGGTGCAGCGCCTGATGCGCTTCTGCTCCGTAGAGATGGGCTCGTTCTACCTCGACATCATTAAAGATCGCCAGTACACCGCGAAAGCAGACAGCGTGGCGCGTCGCAGCTGCCAGACTGCCCTGTATCACATCGCAGAAGCGCTGGTACGCTGGATGGCACCGATCATGTCCTTCACCGCAGATGAAATCTGGGGCTACCTGCCGGGCGAACGTGAGCAGTATGTCTTCACCGGCGAGTGGTACCAGGGGCTGTTTGGTCTGGGCGAAACCGAGCCGATGAACGATGCTTTCTGGGAAGAACTGCTGAAAGTGCGCGGCGAAGTGAACAAGGTGATCGAGCAGGCACGTGCGGACAAAAAAGTGGGCGGCTCTCTGGAAGCGGCAGTAACGCTGTACGCGGAACCAGAGCTGGCGGCGAAGCTGACCGCGCTGGGGGATGAATTACGATTTGTCCTGTTGACCTCAGGTGCGAATGTTGCAGATTATGCCGGTGCTTCTGCCGATGCCCAGCAGAGCGAACTGCTCAAAGGGCTGAAAGTGGCGCTGAGCAAAGCCGAAGGTGAGAAGTGCCCGCGCTGCTGGCACTACACGACGGATGTCGGCAAGGTGGCGGAACACGCAGAAATTTGCGGACGCTGTGTGAGCAACGTCGCCGGTGATGGCGAAAAACGTAAGTTTGCCTGATGAGTAAATCTCTTGGTTCAACCGGCCTGCGCTGGCTGTGGCTGGTAGTGGTTGTACTGATTATCGATCTGGGCAGCAAGTTCCTGATCCTCCAGAATTTTGCTCTGGGGGATACGGTGCCGCTGTTCCCGTCGCTTAATCTGCATTATGCGCGCAATTATGGCGCGGCTTTTAGCTTCCTCGCCGACAGCGGCGGCTGGCAGCGCTGGTTCTTCGCGGGTATCGCTCTCGGTATCAGCGTGGTGCTGGCGGTGCTGATGTACCGCGCTAAAGCGACGCAGAAGCTAAACAATATCGCCTACGCGCTGATCATTGGCGGCGCGCTGGGTAACCTGTTCGATCGCCTGTGGCACGGCTTTGTGGTCGATATGATCGACTTCTACGTCGGCGACTGGCACTTCGCGACCTTTAACCTGGCCGACAGCGCGATTTGCGTTGGCGCAGCGTTAATCGTGCTGGAAGGCTTCTTGCCAAAACCGGCAGCGAAAGAGCAGGTGTAATAAAACCCGCCCGGTGGCGCTGCGCCACCGGGCAACATTAGCGAGCAACTGGCATGTCTAAATCCGTTCAGAGCAACAGCGCGATACTGGTTCACTTCACCCTGAAACTTGATGATGGCTCTACGGCTGAATCTACCCGTAATAACGGTAAGCCGGCGCTGTTTCGCCTTGGCGACACCTCCCTCTCTGAAGGGCTGGAGCAGCAGCTGCTGGGGCTAAAAGAGGGCGAGAAGAAAGCCTTTTCTCTGGAGCCGGACGCGGCGTTTGGCGTGCCATCCCCGGACCTGATCCAGTATTTCTCCCGCCGTGAGTTTATGGATGCGGGCGAGCCTGAAATCGGGGCCATTATGCTCTTTACCGCAATGGATGGCAGCGAAATGCCTGGCGTGATCCGTGAAGTTAACGGCGATTCCATCACCGTTGATTTTAACCATCCCCTTGCCGGGCGTACCGTCCATTTTGATATCGAAGTGCTGGAGATTGACCCGGCGCTGGAGGGTGTAAATGCAGATCCTGTTGGCTAACCCGCGCGGCTTCTGCGCCGGTGTAGACCGCGCTATCAGCATTGTTGAAAACGCGCTGGAGATTTATGGCGCGCCTATTTATGTGCGTCATGAAGTGGTGCATAACCGCTACGTGGTGGATAGCCTGCGCGAGCGCGGGGCGATCTTTATCGAGCAGATTAGCGAAGTGCCTGACGGTGCTATCCTTATCTTCTCCGCCCACGGCGTTTCTCAGGCGGTGCGTAACGAAGCCAAAAACCGTGACCTGACCGTATTCGACGCCACCTGTCCATTAGTGACTAAAGTGCATATGGAAGTGGCGCGCGCCAGCCGTCGCGGTGAAGAGTCGATTCTGATTGGCCATGCTGGTCACCCGGAAGTGGAAGGTACCATGGGCCAGTACAGCAACCCGGAAGGGGGAATGTACCTGGTGGAGTCGCCGGAAGATGTGCTGACGCTAAACGTTAAAAACGACGCAAAGCTGTCGTTTATGACCCAGACCACCCTCTCCGTGGACGATACCTCCGATGTGATTGATGCCCTGCGCAGCCGCTTCCCGAAAATTGTCGGGCCGCGTAAAGATGACATCTGCTACGCCACCACCAATCGCCAGGAGGCAGTGCGTGCGCTGGCCGAACAGGCGGATGTGGTGCTGGTTGTCGGCTCGAAAAACTCCTCTAACTCCAACCGCCTGGCCGAGCTGGCACAGCGGATGGGGAAAGCGGCCTACCTGATTGATGATGCGTCAGACATTCAGGAAGAGTGGGTGAAAACGGCGGCCTGCGTTGGCGTGACCGCCGGTGCCTCCGCACCGGATATCCTGGTGCAGAACGTTATCGTTCGCCTGCAGCAGCTGGGCGGCGGCGAGGCGGTGCCGCTTGAAGGGCGCGAAGAGAATATCGTCTTCGAAGTGCCAAAAGAGCTGCGTATCGACGCGCGCGAAGTAAAGTAAGCCTCTTCTGGCCTGTGAAATGCCGACACTCAGGTGTCGGCATTTTTTTTGCCGATTACCTGTGATTAACCCGACAAAACCTCCTCGCCTGGCTTCAGATTAATCGTTTAATCTGCCACCCTTGCCCTGTTGTTCTCCTCGGGCCGGAGACTGACATGAAACCAGATATTATTATGCCGCCCCAGCTGGCATGGGCAACGGGCGCGCTTGCGGGTGGAACGCTGGTGCGTAAAACCACCTCTATGGAACAGCTTGTCGACGTGTTTGCCGATCGCGAGGCCTGGCTTCTGCATGAGCCAACGTGCGGCGTATACGACGTGGCAATGATTGCCTCTGCGCCGGAAGAGGGGGCGCTGTATGTGGGCGTGACGCACCTGCGCGCGGGCAGGGTAGGGCGCGAGTTTTTTATGACCCGTGGCCATTTCCACCAGCGCCGGGAACAGGGTGAGGTCTATTTTGGCCTGTGCGGCAGCGGCCTGCTGCTGCTTCAGACGGAGCAGGGAGACGCGCGGCTGGAGCGCGTTGCCCCCGGCTCCGTGCATATCATCCCGCCTTTTACCGCCCACCGGCTGATCAATACCGCCGACGAAACCCTCTCTTCCCTGGCGGTCTGGCCCAGCGTGGCGGGCCACGATTACGCGGCGCTGGCGAACGGCTTTGCCCTGCGGGTGTTTGCCGCTGATGACGATGCTCAGGGCTATGAGGTGTGCTATGGCTAATTACGGACTGGATATGACTATCTCCCACCAGCCTCTCGGCTTTAGCTATGGCGATGACGTTACCGGGCCAATGCCGGAAATTCGCACCCTGGATCAGATCCGCCCGTCACTGCGTAATCCTGACTGCGAAGGGCCGGAGCAGGTTTACGCCATCGCGATGGACGTTGCGCGGCTGGCAGATCGGGAGGAGCTGGAAAAGCGGATGCTGCTGTTTGGCGTGGTCACGTACGCTGCGGGGACGCTGGGCGAGGAGCCGGTGCGCAGCCAGGGGCATGTACACCGCATCAGCGCCCACAGCGGCTGGTCGCCGCCGGAGCTATATGAGATCTGGCAGGGCAAAGGGATTATCTACATGCAGGAGCACGTTGAGGACGATCCTGGCCGCTGCTTTGCGGTGCTGGCGGGGCCGGGAGATAAAGTGCTGGTCCCGCCGGGATGGGGGCACGCAACGATTTCCGCGTCGCCGGAGGAGCCCTTGACCTTTGGCGCATGGTGCGATCGTGAGTATGGCTTTGAGTATGAGGCCGTTCGCGCCCGGAAAGGGCTGGCCTGGTATCCGCTGGTGCAGGGGCCACATATTATCTGGCAGCATAATAAGCATTACATGCCGGGCAGGTTGCAGCTGATTACGCCGCGTCGCTACCGCGAGTTCGGCATTACCGATGCGCCGCTCTACCAGCAGTTTGTCGAGGATCCCGCCCGTTTTCAGTTCATCTCCCGCCCGGACAAAGTGGCGGAGTTATGGCGCAACTTCCAGCCATAAAATAAGCCGGGGCATCGCCCCGGCTCGCTTAACCGGCAAACAGACCGGACGCCACGCCAAGCGCGGCCAGCACCAGCAGTAACAGCATCGCTTTAACCGGCGAAACGCCTTTTTTCGCCATCAGATACCAGGTGCCAAGCACCACCACCAGCGGCATCAACTGCGGGAAGATCCCGTCGAGCATCTGCTGAACGTGAATGTTCACTCCGTCTTTGGTGATGAATTCCAGCCCGGTACCCAGCTTCACGTAGCTTGCCGCCACGCCGCCCATTACAAATACGCCCAGCAGCGAGAGCGCTTCGCGCAGGCGGGCGGATTTACTGCTGACCAGCATCTCCACCGAGCCGGAGCCCATCTGGTAGCCTTTAAGAAACAGGAACCAGGAGCCGGGGAGGATAATGGCCAGCCAGGCAACGGTGTAAAACAGCGGGCCGAGAATATTGCCCCCCGCCGCCAGCGCCATCCCGATACTCAGCAGGATAGGGATCAGCATGCCCGGGATCATTGAGTCGCCAATCCCGGCAATCGGCCCCATCAGGCCAACCTTCAGGGTATTGATGGTTTCGCCGTCGATGGGCTCACCATTAGCTTTTTTCTCTTCCAGCCCCAGCGCCATCCCGTTCACGATCGCGCCAATCTGCGGTTCCGTATTGTAGAAAGAGGCGTGACGGCGCAGCATTTCGGTGCGCTCTGTTTTATCCGGATAGAGCTTTTTCGCCACCGGCAGCATGCCCAGGCAAAAGCCGAACGACTCCAGGCGCTCAAAGCTCATCGACGACAGATTGTGCATCATCCATGCCCGCCAGCAGCGGCGCAGATCCTTACGGGTAAGTTTTCGCTCTTCCATCAGAATTCATCCTCATCATCCTGAGTCGGCCTTGCGGCGACAGCCTGCGGCGGCTCCGGTTTGTAGTTGTAATGAATAAGCGCTAGCAGCGCGCCGACAATAACCAGCGCCACCATGTTCAGCTTCAGAAAGACGATGCAGACGAAGCCAACCAGGAAGTAAATGAGCATGGTGTAGCTTTTGATTATCTGCTTTAACAGGATGGCAATGCCTACGGCAGGCAATATGCCGCCCAGCACGTTCATGGTCGACAGCACAATCCGCGGCAGGCTATCCATAAAGCCGCTGATGTACTGGGCGCCAAAATAGACGGCGATGAAAGTAGGGACAAAGCGCAGTACAAAGCTCATCACCTGCGGCCAGATGGCGCTGTTAAAGTAGATCCCCCGTTCGTCACCGCGATCCAGCGCGACATCGGCTCTGTGGTTCCAGTACGAATTCAGAACCAGCATCGCGTTAAATAAGACGGTTCCGGCGATGCCGATGGTCGCCGCCAGCGCAACCGCGACCTCCGGGCCTTTGTCGGAGAGGATGCCAAGTGCTATCGCAGGCCAGGCCACGAAGTTTAAATCCGCCGGCATTGAGCCGCCCGGCGTGACCATCGCGATATAAACCGCCTGTACCGCGACGCCAATCATGATGCCGGTTTTGACATCGCCGAGGATAAGCCCGACCAGCATGCCGGAGACCAGCGGCCGGGAGAGGAGATACCAGCCGCCGGTCAGGCCGAACAGCCAGGGGCTACCGAGCGCCCCCAGATAGCAAAAAAGGCCGATTAATGATGCTTCAACGATCATTTCTGGCTCCTTATTTTATTTTTTGTTTAGCATCCTGCCAGCTATAGAAACCGGCATCCGGCACCAGGCGAAACTCAATCGCATGGCCCAGACTGGCAAGCCACTCAAAGGCAGCGGCCTCCTCAGGGGTGACGGACTGATTAGGCCCGATGGTGGTGGTGTTGGCGCGGGCGCTCATAGGCCCGACATTAATTTTCCCGTTGCTGTTTTTCAGGCTTATCCCTGCCTGTTCAAGGCGTTGTAGCGTGACCGGCGATTTGCCAATTACAAAATAGCGTTTTTCGCTGGCGATCACTTTTGGCAGCTTCTCAATGGCCGTGGCGGTATCAAACAGCCACACTTTGGTGTCGGACACGGCGCCTTTCATGACTGAGGAAAGAAGCGGGTCCGCCGCAACGGCATCGTCAATGGCAACAATACCGTCGCAGGGGAGCTCTTTAGCCCAGCGCGTGACGAGCTGTCCGTGGATCACCCTGTCGTCAATGCGTACAAAAGAAATAGTCATAGCGGTCTCCTTAAAAATCGTCTGTCTGCACGTTCGTCACAGGCCTGGCCTGGATGAGCGTGGGAAAAGTAAGTTCAAGAAGCTCTGCCGCGGCCAGATGCACATCGTCCAGTCCGGCGACCTCATCGGTTTGCAGTAGCATCGGGAAATTCACCCCCGCCACTACGGCGACCGGTGGTTGGGTTAACGGATTAAACGCGGCTTCGCAGGCGACATTCCACGGCGTGCCGCTCTGCATGTCGCACAGCACCAGCACGCCGCTGGCACCTGCGCTGGCCTGTGCCAGCGCGGCGGCAAATTCATGGCGAAAGCCCTCAATCCCCGCCTCTCCGGTCAGGCAAACGGCACGTACGTTTGGCAGCTCGCCATACACCATTTGCCCACTCTGCAGCAGCGCGGCGGCCAACGAGCCATGGGTGGCAACGATAAACTGGATCATGCTTACCCCCTTACCCAGGCTTTAACGGTGGCTAACTGCTGGCCGATGCTTTTACCCCACGGCGAAATACGGTATTCGCCAACGGCGGCCGGTACGATAAAGGTTTCGGCGTAATGCACCACGAAGGGTTCAAAAGCGTCGGTGGGGCTCTCCACCAGCGCCTGTTCCCCCTCAACCAGATTAAGTACGTTCACGCCGCCTTCCGTGTTGTGCAGGACGGGTTTACTGAACCAGTGGCGCCGGGTTTCAATAAATTCGCGCTCGTGCAGGCCGGTACGCTCTTCGCGCCAGCCTTCGCCTTCGCTGACGGGCTCAAACTGGTTCACAAGATGGTCATGTACCCAGCGGGTATCGCGCTGCCAGTCAACCACCTGCTCGCCATGCTCAAGGTGAACAGGGCGGGGCAGGCCATCCATGCCGAGGCGGCCCCAGTCCCAGAGTTTGAAGGTAAAAATGTAAGGGGTGGCGCTGATCTCCAGCACCATGGTGCCGGAACCGGAGCAGTGAACCGTCCCGGCGGGGATCAGGAAGTGATCGTGCTTATGTGCCGGGATCTTGTTCACAAAGCGGGCATCATCAAAGAATTTCTCGCCTCGGGCGGCGCGTCTGAGATCGTCAAACATCGCCTGTGGCTCGGTGCCGGTTTGAGTACCGAGATAGACCACCGCGTCGGGTTCGGCCTCCAGAATGTAGTAACTCTCATCCTGGGTGTAGTGCATCCCGAACTGCTGCTGTATGTATTCCGTTACCGGGTGGACCTGAAAGCTCAGGTTCTGCCCGCCGATGGTATCGAGAAAATCAAAACGAATCGGGAATTCCGCGCCAAACCGGGCGTGAACTTTTTCGCCCAATAGCGCGCGCGGCTGCAGCAGAACCAGGTTTTGTGAGGGGATCTCGATCCGCACTGTGCCAAAACGCAGAAACAGGCTGTTTTCCTCGGGCACGCAATCAAAACACCACGCGTAGTTGGGCGCAGCGGGATCGAGATCGAACTGTTGTTTCATCCATTGACCACCCCATACCCCAGGGTCGAAGAAGGGCACAACCCGGAAAGGGCGGCGGGTGGTTTGCGCCAGACCTGCACGCAGCGCGTCGCCGCTCACCATCGACGGGGCGTTAGCAAGGGTGGTATCCAGCAGGAAGTCCGCCCGTTTAAGCAATGGCGTTTTGTGGCGATCGAATACCCGCCACTCAATAAAGAAGGCGCGTTTATAGCGGCGCAGCATATCTTCGTTCTGGTTTTCGACTCCCCAGTTGCCAAGCTCACCTGAACGCATCCGCTGCTGAATTTCCCAGCGCGGCAGATCCGCGTACACCAGCAGGTCACCCGGATGGACAAGGGCGGCACCGGGGCCATAAATCACCACCAGCCCCTCTTCACAGGCGCTGACCTGCTGCTGCAGGGCGTTTAGCTTTTCCTGGTCCATAAATTCAGGCAGCTGATGGCAAGAGAGCACGCCAAAAACGCGATCGTCCGTCAGATTACGCGCCAACATCGCGTGCAGCGCCTGCTCGTCGCGGCGGGCCTGTTCGGCATTGATGGTGAGCGCCGGACAGAGCGGCGAACACAACAGCATCTGCTCCAGCTCTGCAAGACGCACGCCGGGATAGCAATCGATGACCAGCACGGTGCGTTTCTGACGTTGTGTTTCAGCAAGCAGCGTGCGGCCAATGGCGTCCCAGCCTTGCCAGGCGCGATGGTCAAAACCGGAGACCTTCACTTCAGGGTATTTATCGTAGGTTGACATAATTTCTCTCCTTCACTATCGCTTAGGTTATTCGATTAACCGTTTTTGAGAAGGGTGGTTAACGCGATTAACCCGGCATTCTGCGCAATGGGATGGCAATCGGGGGCGGTAATGTGAAGAGAGTCACAGGGAAAAATGCAAAAAACAGGTTATTCGATTAATCTAAACAAAAAAGGAGTGACCATGACGGGAATAACGCTGGCGGATGTCGCCAGAAAGGCAGGGGTATCAACAGCCACGGTATCAATGGTTCTGTGTAATAAGGGAAGGATCTCCCAGGCAACGAGGGAGAAAGTACTCCGGGCGCTGGATGAAACGGGCTACGTCTATAACCAGACGGCGGCTAACCTGCGCAACCGGCGGAGTAACCAGGTGGGACTGCTCCTTCACGATATTACCAACCCCTTCTACGGTGAAATGACGGCGGGGCTGAGCCATGAGATGGAGCGCCACGACCTGCTGCTGTTTCTGGCAAACAGCGAAGAGTCTTCACCGCGACAGCAGAAATTTGTTGATTCACTGATGCGGAACAATGTGTGCGGCATGGTGCTGTGCGCGGCGCGTGAAACGCCGCAGGCTTTTTTCGATGGTCTGAAGCGGCGCAATATTCCGGCGATCATGGTGGTGCGCCCGCTCGACGATCCGGATTTCGACTTCGTTGGTACTGATAATTTTCAGGGTACCCAGATGGCGACGGAACATCTGCTGCGCATGGGCCATCGCCATATCGCTTTTATCGGCGGCAGCGCGCGCTCAGGGTCGCGAGCGCAGCGCCTCGGCGGCTTTACCAGCAAGCTGCTGGAGTATGGCGTTACGCCGAATCCACAATGGATAGTAACCGCCCAGGCCAGCCAGAGCGATGGTGCGCGGGTGGCGCAGGCGCTGCTGGCGCACCATCCGCAGATAACGGCGGCGATCTGCTATCAGGACATCGTGGCGCTGGGCGTTATGCAGAGTTTACGCAAACTGGGGCGCGAGCCGGGGAGCGATTTTTCGCTAGTGGGCTTTGACGACATCACCGAAGCCGGGCTGGTGCAGCCCGCGTTAACCACGGTATCCGTCGCCGCCAAAGAGATTGGCCGCAAGGCGGGGGAGCTGCTGTATAGCCGTATTCAGGGGAATGACGAACCGCCCAAGCGCATTATCCTTCCTCCGACGCTTATCGTGCGTGAATCGTGCGGTTATCGCTGAGGGCCATGTTTTTTACTGATATCTCGCCCGATTTATCATTAAATTCTAATTATCGGCGTTTTCAGATGGCGGCCTTGTCGCACTCTGGTTAATCTGAAAACGATTTACATCATTTTAACGTAAGAGAATAACTATGCATGATGCACAGGTCCGTGTCGCTATTGCGGGCGCGGGTGGCCGTATGGGCCGTCAGTTAATTCAGGCAGCGCTGCAGATGGAAGGCGTTGCGCTTGGCGCGGCGCTGGAGCGTGAAGGCTCCTCTTTATTAGGCGCAGATGCCGGTGAGCTGGCAGGCGCTGGCCGGTCAGGCGTAACCGTACAGAGCAGCCTTGATGCGGTAAAAGATGACTTTGACGTTTTCATCGATTTTACCCGTCCGGAAGGCACCCTGCATCACCTGGCGTTTTGCCGTCAGCATGGTAAAGGCATGGTAATTGGCACCACGGGTTTTGACGATGCCGGTAAACAGGCGATTCAGGAGGCTTCCCGCGATATCGCCATTGTGTTTGCTGCCAACTTTAGCGTTGGCGTTAACGTTATGCTTAAGCTGCTGGAGAAGGCGGCAAAGGTGATGGGCGACTACACCGACATCGAAATTATCGAAGCGCATCATCGCTACAAAGTTGATGCCCCGTCCGGCACCGCGCTGGCCATGGGGGAAGCCATTGCTCAGGCGATGGATAAAGATCTGAAGGAGTGCGCGGTCTATTCCCGGGAAGGCCATACCGGCGAGCGAGTACCGGGCACCATTGGTTTTGCCACCGTGCGGGCTGGCGACATTGTGGGGGAACATACCGCTATCTTTGCAGATATCGGCGAACGTGTAGAGATCACCCATAAAGCCTCCAGCCGTATGACATTTGCTAATGGGGCGATCCGCTCCGGTTTGTGGCTTAAAGAGAAGAAAGATGGCCTTTTTGATATGCGAGATGTGCTCAATCTCAATGATTTATAACCAAAGTTACCCTTCGTGATGTGGTTATTGCAGTCATAATTACTTGATTGCACAGGGCAATAATTTATTGCCCTTTTATTTTTTCTTTTTAACTAAAAACTATCTTCGAAGTCGGTGTTTCTATAACTTATCCTCTCTTTTTTTGTATTAAAAATGTGAAATTTGACCATCTGGTCCACTTTTTTCAGCTCTACACAAAGAATTGTCAGTTAACCGAGCCCGCAAGCGTTTTCCTGAAGGATTTATCTGATCTTTTCACCGCTTACCATGAGTTCGTAACATCAGTGGCGTAAAACTATAAACAAAATACGCGCTTTAAGTTGACTTTCACCCCTGAAATCTCCAGAATGCCGCCGTTTGCCGAAAATCCACAGGCAGCAAATTTGCATTGATTCAGAACATGGTTGTGAATTAATATGCAGATAAAGTGAGTGAATATTCTCTGGAGGATCTTTTGATTAAGTCAGCGCTATTGGTTCTGGAAGACGGAACCCAGTTTATCGGTCGGGCCATAGGGGCAACGGGTTCGGCGGTTGGGGAAGTCGTTTTCAATACTTCAATGACCGGTTATCAAG
>Ga0153917_1001032_pt1 | contig 13347 bp, 11 predicted proteins | sample TSFL001MetaG_FD_104695 | JGI IMG/M metagenome (GOLD analysis project Ga0153917, IMG submission 104695) | Attine ant fungus gardens microbial communities from Florida, USA - TSFL001 MetaG | ecosystem: Host-associated > Fungi > Mycelium > Unclassified | place: USA: Florida, Paynes Creek Historic... | reverse complement strand
TAGCGTCGGGGTTGCCCTCGATGAAGGCCCGCATCTCGCCGGCCTCGTTGTACCGCTTGTGGTCGGGATCGAAGATGCCGGAGAGCGGGATATCCTTGCCCATGACGGCGGGCGGCATCGCCTTCGTGAGCTGGTCGCCCATCGAGAAGGGGTAGCCGAGCACGCGCGAGGCGTCCTTGAGCGCCTGCTTCGCCTTGATCGTGCCGTAGGTGACGATCTGCGCGACGCGCTCGGAGCCGTACTTCTCGGTCACGTACTTGATGACCTCGCCGCGGCGCCGGTCGTCGAAGTCGACGTCGAAGTCGGGCATGGAGACGCGGTCGGGGTTGAGGAAGCGCTCGAAGATGAGGCCGTGCCGCAGCGGGTCGAGGTCGGTGATGCGCATGGCGTAGGCCGCCATGGATCCGGCGCCCGATCCTCGGCCCGGGCCGACGCGGATGCCGTTGTCCTTGGCCCAGTTGATGAAGTCGGCGACGACGAGGAAGTAGCCGGGGAACCCCATCTGCGAGATGACGCCGATCTCGTAGTCGGCCTGGCGGCGGACGTCGTCGGGGATGCCGCCCGGGTAGCGGTGGTGGAGGCCGCGATTGACCTCCTCGACGAACCAGGACTCCTCCGTGTGCCCCTCGGGCACGGGGAAGCGCGGCATGTAGTTCGCGTTCATGTCGAACTCTGCCTCGCAGCGCTCGGCGATGAGCAGCGTGTTGTCGCAGGCCTCGGGGTGGTCGGCGAAGATCGTCCGCATCTCGGCGGCGGTCTTCAGGTAGTAGCCGGAGCCGTCGAACTTGAATCGGCCCGGGTCGTCCATGGTCGATCCGGACTGCACGCACAGCAGCGCCGCGTGGCTGGTGGCGTCCTCGTGGTGCGTGTAGTGGAGGTCGTTCGTCGCGACGAGCGGGATCTTCATGTCCTTGGCGAGGCGGATCAGGTCGCCGATGACCCGTCGCTCCACGTCGATGCCGTGGTCCATGATCTCGCAGAAGTAGTTCTCGGCGCCGAAGATGTCGCGGTAGTCGGCGGCGGCCTGGCGCGCCTCGGCGTACTGGCCGAGGCGCAGGCGGGTCTGGATCTCCCCCGACGGGCATCCGGTGGTCGCGATGAGGCCCTTGGAATAGGTCTGCAGCAGCTCGCGGTCCATGCGCGGCTTGAAGTAGTAGCCCTCCATGGAGGCGTAGGAGGAGAGCCGGAAGAGGTTGTGCATGCCCTCGGTGGTCTGGCTCAGCAGGGTCATGTGCGTGTAGGCGCCGGAGCCGGAGACGTCGTCGCCCCCGCCGTTGCCCCACTTGACTCGGGTGCGATCGCTGCGGTGCGTGCCGGGCGTGATGTACGCCTCGGTGCCGATGATCGGCTTGATGCCGTGCGCCTTCGCCGCCTTGGCGAACTCGAACGCGCCGAAGACGTTGCCGTGGTCGGTGACGGCGACGGCCGGCATCCCCTGCTCGACGGCGGCCTTCATGAGCTCGTCGATGCGGGCGGCCCCGTCGAGCATCGAGTACTCGCTGTGCACGTGCAGATGGACGAACGAATCCTTGGACACCGATTTCACTCCCGCTCGCACTGAGTTCCATACGACCGTACGGCCATCCGTGGAGGCCGTCGCGCGTCGTCCGGGCGCCGCTCGACGGCGGATGCCCGAAGACGCCATCCTACGACGACGGCGCCCTCGGGAATCGAGGGCGCCGTCGTCGTGCGGGAGGTGCGGCGAGTCGCCGCCCGGGCTCGGGCCGGGAGCGCTCGCCGCTCAGCGCACGCCATCCCGGAGCAGCTCCAGCGCGTGGGCGAGATCCTCCGGGTACTCGGTCTCGAAGGAGACGTACTCCCCCGTCTCGGGGTGCAGGAAGCCGAGCCGGACGGCGTGCAGCCACTGCCGGACGAGCCCGAGCTTCTCGGCGAGCACCGGGTCGCCGCCGTAGAGCGGGTCGCCGACGCAGGGGTGGCGCTGCGCGGCCATGTGCACGCGGATCTGGTGCGTGCGCCCGGTCTCGAGGTGCACCTCGAGGAGCGCGCCGCGGGGGAACGCCTCGATGGTCTCGTAGTGGGTGACCGAGGGCTTGCCGTCGGCGGTAACCGCGAACTTCCAGGAGGATCCCGGATGCCGGCCGATGGGCGCGTCGATCGTGCCGGAGAGCGGGTCCGGATGGCCCTGCACGATCGCGTGGTACACCTTGTCGACCTCGCGGTCGCGGAACGCCCGCTTGAGGTGCGAGTAGGCGCGCTCGCTCTTCGCGACGACCATCAGGCCGCTGGTGCCGGCGTCGAGGCGATGCACGATGCCCTGCCGCTCCGGCTGTCCCGAAGTGGAGATGCGGAATCCCGCGGCGGCGAGGGCGCCGAGCACCGTCGGCCCCTCCCAGCCCACCGAGGGGTGGGCGGCGACGCCGACGGGCTTGTCGATCACCACGAACGAGGGCTCGTCGTGGATGATCCGCAGCTCGGGCACCTCGATCGGGACGACCTCGACCGCGCGGGGCGGCTGCCATTCGACCTCGAGCATCGCGCCCGCGACGAGTCGGTCGGACTTGCCGACGGCGCGGCCGTCGAGGCTGATGCCTCCCGCCGCCGCGGCCTCCGCGACGAGCGTGCGGGAGAGCCCCATGAGCTTGGAGACGCCGGCGTCGACGCGCAGGCCGTCCAGCCCGTCGGGCACAGGGAGCATTCTGCGCTCAGTCATGCGATCCGCCTCGCTCTCCCGGAGCCTCGGCGGCCGGTCCGTCGGCCGCGGCGACGGCGGTCGTCGAGCGGCGTTCGCGCCTGCGTCCGCGCGTGCCGTCGAGCCGCACGTCCAGGAGCGTGAGCAGGACGAACGTGATCATGCCGAACACGATGCCCATGTCCGCGACGTTGTAGATCGCGGGCATGAGCCAGGGCGTCGAGATGAAGTCGACCACGTGGCCGACGCCGAAGCCGGGCTCCCGGAAGAGCCGGTCGAAGAGGTTGCCGAGCACGCCGCCGAGCACCAGGCCGAAGACGACGGCCCAGGCGGTCGAGCGGATGCGGCGGGCGAAGACGATCACGCCGACGAGCACGGCGCAGGCGATGATCGTGAAGATCCACGTCTGGCCGGCGGCGAAGGAGAACGCGGCGCCCGCGTTGCGCACGAAGTACCACTGCAGCACGGGGCCGAGCACGGGCACGACGCGGTCCTCGACGAGCGTCGAGACGACGATCGCCTTCGCGGTCTGGTCGAGCGCGAACACGCCAGCAGCGACCGCTGCGAGGAGGGCGATGGTCTTCGCGCTCCCCCGCGGTCGCTGCGTGGCGGATTCGGGTGAATCGGATGCGGTCACCAGGGGTTACTGCTGGCCCTGCGCCGTCGCCTCGGCGACGTCGTTCGTCGACCGGGCGAGCTCGCCGAGGTGGCCTTCGATGTAGGCGCGGAGGTTCGTCCGGTACTCGCGCTCGAAGACGCGCAGCTCCTCGATGCGCTCCTCGAACTTCGTCTTCTGCTCCTCGAGGCGCGCGACGGTCTCGCGCTCGCGGGCCTCGGCGTCGGTGACGATCTTGTGCGCCTTCGCCTGCGACTCGGTCTCGACCTGACGGGCGCGGGCCTGCGCCTCCTCGACGGCCTTGCGGCCGGCGGCCTCGCCCTCGGCGACGATGTCGCGGGCGCGCGACTCGGCGCCCGAGACGAGCTCGTCGCGCTTGCGCGTGCCCTCCTGGACGTGCTCGTCGTGGAGGCGGCGGGCGAGCACGAGGAGCGAGTTGCTCGACTCGGCGGGGTCGCCCGACTCGGCGGCGGCGAAGCCCGCGGCGGCCACCGGCGCGGCAGCGGCGGCGGGACGCGAGGCGGCCTCCTCGGCGCGCTGGTTCGCGGCGTCGCGCTCGGCGTTCGCCTTGGCCGCGTCGGCCTGCGCCTTCGAGACGTCCTGCTGAAGGCGCGCGTTCTCGGCCTGCAGGCGCTGAAGCTCCTGCTGGAGCTGGGCGTTCTCCTGCTCGAGGGCGGGGTTGCCGGCGGCGGGAGCGGCTGCAGCCGGGGCGGCGCCGCCCTTCTTGAGCCCGTCGTTCTCTTCCGTCAGACGTCGCAGCTCGACGACGACCTCGTCGAGGAAGTCGTCGACCTCGTCCTGGTCGTAGCCCTCGCGGAACTTGGTCTGCTGAAAGCGCTTGTTCACAACGTCTTCAGGCGTGAGTGCCATGCGCGGCCACCCCTCAAATCTCTCTGCCGAATGGTTTTCAATCGGTAACCATAACGTTACCGGCGCGCTGACGTCGTCGTCGGCGCCGGTGCGCCACGGACTTGCGCATACGTCACACTACGCCAACGACGCACCAGTCGTCACACGGACGACCGCGCGTCCGGCGGCGTTTCGCGGTTCCGCTGGCGATTCGGAACGGCTCGGCGCGGGCGCGGCCGGATCGCCGGAGCACGGCGCGAAGAAGTCGGGAAAGGCCCGGGGAGAACTCCCCGGGCCTTTCCCGCGCGATGTCCGAACCGGCTTCGTCAGCGGATGAGCTGCACGAGGTTCGAGAGGATGATCAGCGCGAACATGACGATGATCCACGCGAGGTCGATCGCCACGTTGCCCACGCGCAGGGGCGGCACGACGCGCCGGACGAGCTTGAGCGGCGGGTCGGTGACCGTGAAGACGGTCTCCGCGATCACGAGCATGACACCCCGGGGCCGCCACTTGGGGGCGAAGAATCGCGCGTACTCGAGGATGAGCCGCGCCCACATGAAGATCGTGAAGAGTCCGATCGCGATGCTGAGGACGGTTGCGATGGGCGCGAGCATACGGTCTTTCTTGTGGGACTGGCTCTCTGGCGGGTCAGGGCGCGAACACGCGAGACGGTGCGCCCGGCGGCGCACCGTCTCGACCGTTCACGTGGAGCGGACGGGGCCGCGCGCGGGCGCGGCGGGGTCTCCCCGGGAGGGGGACGCATCCGCTAGGGGAGGAACGAGGCCTCGGCGTCCGAGGAGCGCTCGTCCGCGCCGCCGCTCACCGACACGGTGGCGGGCGTGAGGAGGAACACGCGGTTCGTCACGCGCTTGATGTTGCCCGAGAGCCCCTGGGCGAGCCCGCTCGCGAAGTCGATGAGGCGGCGCGCGTCGCCGTCGTCCATCTCGGAGAGGTTCATGATGACGGGGATGTTGTCGCGGAACGTGTCCGCGATCAGCTTGGCGTCCTTGTTGAACGCCTTGGGGTGGACCGTGAGGATCTCGTTCATCTCTCCCACTGCCGGGGTTCGCGACACCACGCGGGGTGCCTTGGTGATCGGGGTGACGGGTGCCGGCTTCGCGTGCTCGACCGGCGCCTCCTCACGGACGGCGTGCGTCTCGGGCGCGGGTCGCGGCCGGGACTGCGCCGCCTCGGGTGCGGGCTCGGTGTAGTGGATGTCGTCTTCCTCGGCGAGGCCGAGGTAGACCATGGCGTTGCGAAGCGGGTTGCCCATGAGTTCCTCCAGGTGCTCGGTGCGTCAACGCTACGGGCGGTCCGGCCGTTTTCCCGTGATTGCCGCGCCGATTCGGAGGTGTGTCGCTCCCTGGGAGATCGCTGGGCGGTAGTCGCCCGACATCCCCATGGAGAGGGCGGTCGCGTCGGGCGCGATCCGGCGGATGCGCTCGCCCGTCTCCCGCACCCGCGCGAACGCGGCCTCGGGATCGCCCTCGAGCGGCGCGACGGCCATGAGCCCCCGCATCCGCAGGACGGGCGTGCGGAGCACGTGCTCGACGAGCGCCTCGGCCTCGGCCGGGGCGACTCCCCCGCGCGCCGGGTCGTCGGTCAGGTTGAGCTGCACGAACACCTCGAGCGGCGTCTCCCGCTCGAGCGTGGCGAGCGCGTCGACGAGGGCCGGGCGGTCGATCGACTGGAGGACGTCGACGTACCGGCCGATCTGCCGCGCCTTGTTCGTCTGCACCTGGCCGATGAAGTGCCAGACGGCTCCCTCGAGGTCGCGCGTCGCGAGCGCCTTGTCGCGCGCCTCGGGATGCCGGTTCTCGCCGAACCTCGTCTGGCCGAGCGCGTGGAGGTCGCGCACGAGCGAGGCCGGGTGGAACTTCGTGACGGCGATGAGCTCGATCTCGTCGACTCGGCGTCCCGCCGCCGTGCATGCATCGGCGATGCCGGCACGGACGGCGGCGAGGCGCTCGGCGAGCGTCGTCGCTTCGGGCTCCATCCGGGCTAGCGGAGGAACTCGGGGATGTCGAGGCCCTCTTCGTCGTCGAGCTCGGCGTCGAGGTGGCGCGGCTGCGGCGGGACGACCGTGGGGTGGTCCTTCGTGCTCCACGCCGGGGCGGGCGGCACGACGCCGCCGTTGTCGCGCGCGGGCTGATGGGGCTGCGGCTCCTCGGGGACGCGGCGGAACTCGGGGGTGAGCACGGGCGCGATGCCGATGGGCTGCGGCTCCGCCGAGTACGCCGGGACGGGCGCGGGGCGGGCCGGCTCGGGCGCCGGGGCGGGGCGCACGGCCTGGCTGGCGACCTCGTCGCGCGTCTTCGGCTCGCCGCCGTCGAAGCCGGCGGCGATGACGGTCACGCGCACCTCGTCGCCGAGCGTCTCGTCGAGCACGGTGCCGAAGATGATGTTGGCCTCGGGGTGGACGGCCTCCTGCACGAGCTTGGCGGCGTCGTTGATCTCGAAGAGGCCGAGGTTCGAACCGCCCTGGATCGACAGGAGCACGCCGTGGGCGCCGTCGATGCTCGCCTCGAGCAGGGGCGAGTCGACCGCGAACTCGGCGGCCTTGATGGCGCGATCGGCCCCGCGGGCGGAGCCGATGCCCATGAGCGCGGAGCCGGCGCCCTGCATGACCGACTTGACGTCGGCGAAGTCGAGGTTGATGACGCCCGGCGTGGTGATGAGGTCGGTGATGCCCTGGACGCCCGCGAGGAGGACCTGGTCGGCGGTCGTGAAGGCCTCGATCATCGACAGGCCGCGGTCGCTGATCTCGAGGAGGCGGTCGTTCGGCACGACGATGAGCGTGTCGACCTCCTCCTTGAGGCGCTGCACGCCCTGCTCGGCCTGCTGCATGCGGCGGCGGCCCTCGAAGGTGAAGGGCTTGGTGACGACGCCGACGGTGAGCGCGCCGATCGACTTGGCGATCTTCGCGACGACGGGCGCGCCGCCCGTGCCGGTGCCGCCGCCCTCGCCGGCGGTGACGAACACCATGTCGGCGCCGGAGAGGGCCTGCTCGATGTCCTCCGTGTGGTCCTCCGCGGCGCGGCGGCCGACCTCGGGGTCGGCGCCCGCGCCGAGACCTCGCGTGAGCTCGCGGCCGACGTCGAGCTTGACGTCGGCGTCGCTCATGAGCAGCGCCTGCGCGTCGGTGTTGATCGCGATGAACTCGACGCCCTGCAGGCCGAGCTCGATCATGCGGTTGACGGCGTTGACGCCGCCGCCGCCGATGCCGACGACCTTGATGACGGCGAGGTACTTGTTGGAGTTCGTCACGTGTCCGGCCCCTTGTCGTGAGTCGCCCATCCCCGTTACACCGCGACGCGGGCGGCACGCAGCGTCGCCGCGAACGCTCACCGACCTTCAACGTCAGGTTTAAGGTTTAGAGATCCTCATTGCTTGAAGAATTCCTGCCAGAACGGTAGGCCGCGGACGCGACCGCGAACCCGCTCGTCCTGGGTGTGTTGCGAAACTCGGCGCGAATCGCCGAGGTTCGGTTCAACCAATGGTTGAAGGTTGCTCGGGGCGGATGCCGACGGGCGCCCCGAGGCATCCTTCGGAGCCGATTCCCGCGGCTCGGATCCGTGCGCCGCCGCGCTAGCGGGTCACGGGCGCCTCCGGACTCGACACGTCGTACTGCGACACGCGCCCCGCCGGCCCGATGGCGGCGACCAGCGCGGCGAGCACCTGCGCCTTGCGCGTCGACTGGTCGGCGCTGCCCCATACGACCGACGTGCCGTTCGAGAGCGTGAGCCGCACGTCGTCGGTGGAGTGCGCCTCGATCGTCCGCACGGTGGCCCGGAAGTCCGCGGGGAGCGCCGCCGACACGGCGGCCGCCGCGCGGAACGGCTCGCTGTCGATCGACGCGCCGCCGAGCCCGAGCGTCGGCACGCCGGCGGATGCCGGATCGAGCGTGAGCGCGACGCCGGCGGCGTCGACGACGACCGGGCGGCCGACGTCGTCGGTCACGACGCCCACCGGCGTGCGCGGCACGATCTCGACCACGAGCGTGCCCGGCGGGTCGACCCGGGTCGACCAGCTCTGCACGTCGACGAAGGACGAGAGCCGATCCGCCACGCTCGAATCGCCGACGAGGGTGAGCGGGGTGCCCTCCAGATCGACGAGGGCGTCGTGGATCGCGGCCTGGTCGACGCCCGCGCCCTCGACGCGCACCTCGCGCACGGACAGCAGCGGCGTGAAGAGCACCACGGCCAGGGCGGCGAGCGTGGCGCCGACGAGCACCAGCGCGGAGACGAGGATCGAGCGGCGGCGCCTCGTGTGGCGCGTGAACCGCCGTACCTCCTCGCGCTCGGTGCGCGCCCGCGACGCGCTCGCGCTGCGCAGCGCCTCGCCGGCCGCGCCCCGACGGGAACGCGCGCCCGCTTCCGCGCCCGGCCCGCGAGGCGCGCCGCGGTCGGCGTCGTCTCCCGTGCTCGCCATGCCGGCTAGCTCGCCGGGGCGTCGGCCGCGCGCCCCTCGGCATCCGTCGACTCGAGCGCCTCGAGGAGCTGCGGGACGATGAGGTTGACGTCGCCGCAGCCGAAGGTGATGACGAAGTCGCCCTCGCGCGCGACGGTCGCCGTGTAGTCGGCGGCGTCCTGCCACTCGGGCACGTAGGCGACCCGCGCGTCGTCGGTGAACGCCTCGGACACCAGCGCCCCCGTGACGCCGGGGATCGGGTCCTCGCGGGCACCGCACACGGCCAGGACGACCGTATGGTCGGCCAGGCGCTCGTACACGGAGGCGAACACGTCGCTCATGTCGCGCGTGCGCGAGTAGAGGTGGGGCTGATGCACGGCGATGAGCCGGCCCTCGCCGACGACCGTGCGGGCGGCAGTGAGCGCGGCCTCCACCTCGGCCGGGTGATGGGCGTAGTCGTCGTAGACGCTCACGCCGCGCACGCTGCCGTGGAACTCGAACCGGCGCTTCGTGCCGCCGAACGCGCCGAGCGCCTCGATCGCCTGCAGCGGACCGTGGCCGAGCGTCGTGAGCACCGCGAAGGCGCCGGCCGCGTTGATCGCGTTGTGCCGTCCGGGCACCTCGAGCCGCGCCGGGTAGGTCTCCCCCAGGTGGGTGAGCTTGAAGGTCGTCGCGCCGCCGGCGCTCACGATCTCGCTGACCCGCACGTCGGCGTCCTCGGCCTCGCCGAAACGGATGACGCGGGGGTGGCTCAGGCGCCCGGTCACCTCGACGGCGAGCTCGTCGTCCGAGGAGATGACGACGGCCTCGCTCGCGCCGTCGGCGAAGCGCACGAACGCCTCCTGGAAGGCCTCCTCGGTGCCGTAGTGCGAGAGGTGGTCGTTGTCGATGTTCGTGATGAGCGCGACGGCCGTGTCGTAGAAGAGGAACGACCCGTCGGACTCGTCGGCCTCGACGACGAAGTCGGGGCCCGCGCCGATGCGGCTCGAGGTGCCGAGGGCAGAGATCACGCCGCCGTTCACGAAGCTCGGCTCGGCGCCCAGTCGCTCGAGCGCGGTGACGATCATGCCGGTGGAGGTCGTCTTGCCGTGCGCGCCGGCGACGGCGACGAGGCGCGACGCGCGGGTGAGCCAGACGAGGGCCTGCGAGCGGTGGAGCACCGTGAGACCCCGCTCGCGGGCGATCACGAGCTCGGGGTTGTCGGGCCACAGGGCGCTCGTGACGACGAGCGTGTCGGCGTCGCCCACGTTCTCGGCGGCGTGGCCGATCGCGATCCGCGCGCCGCGCTCGCGCAGCTCGCGGGTGTAGTCGTTCTCGGTGCGGTCGCTGCCCGAGACCTCGATCCCGCGATCGATCATCATGCGGGCGATGCCGCTCATACCGGAGCCGCCGATGCCGACGAAGTGGACGCGACCCAGCTCCTCGGGGATCTGCGCGTTGACGTCAGGCGTGATCATGCGTTTCGGGACTCCTTCTGCGGCTCGCCGCGGCTGGGACGGAGGCGACCGGCGGCTCGCGACGAGCCGCCCGGTCGATGCTTCGAGGGTACGCGACGCGCGCCGCCGCAACCGGCGGGCGGCGACGGCGCGCGAGGCGCTATGCGCGAACGCCGTCGGCGACCACGCGGTCGAGCTGCGCGATCACCCGGGCGGTGCCGTCGCGCACGCCGGCGCGGGCGGCGGCCTCGGCCATGCGCTCCCGACGGGGCCCGTCGGCGAGCAGCGGCAGCAGCTCGTCCCGCACCCAGGCGGGCGAGAAGTCGGCGTCGGTGACGCGCTCGGCGCCGCCGGACTCGAGCACCGAGCGGATGTTGATCGTCTGGTGGTCGCCCGTCGCAGCCGGGTACGGCACGTAGACGGCAGGCAGGCCGACGGCGGACAGCTCGCTCACCGTCGACGCGCCGGCTCGGGCGATGACGAGGTCGGCCGCGGCGAAGGCGAGGTCCATCCGGTCGCAGTACTCGACCACGCGGTAGCCGTCGACGCCCGGGTCCTCGAAGGCGGAGAGGCCGCCGACGATGTGCACGACCTGCCAGCCTGCATCCAGGACGTCGCGGATCGTCTCCCGCACGGTCTCGTTGACCCGCCTGGCGCCGAGGGAGCCGCCCGTCACGAGCAATGCGGGGCGCGCGGCGTCGAGCCCGAAGAAGCGCACGGCCTCATCGCGCAGGGCCGCGCGGTCGAGGCGTTCGATCTCGGGCCGCAGCGGCATGCCGACGACCTCGGCGCCCGCGAGGGGCGTGCCCGCGAAGGCGACGCCGGTGGCCGCGGCCCAGCGCGCGCCGAGTCGGTTCGCGAGGCCCGGGTGCGCGTTCGCCTCGTGCACGACGAGCGGCGTCCGGCCCCGGGCCGCGAGGTAGGCGGGGGCGGCCGCGTAGCCGCCGAACCCGGCGACGACGTCCACGCCGCGATCGGCGATCATGCCGCGGACGTCGGCCACGGCGCGGCGCAGCCGGGGCAGGAAGGCGAGCGCGTCTCGGCCCGGGCGGCGCGGGAACGGCAGCTTCGGGATCGTGAGCAGCTCGTAGCCGCGGTCGGGCACGAGCCGCGCCTCGAGCCCCTCGGCCGTGCCGAGCACGAGCACCTCGGCCCCGGCGTCGCGGGCGCGCAGCCCGTCGGCGACCGCGAGGAGCGGATTGACGTGGCCGGCGGTGCCGCCTCCGGCGAGCAGGTACGTGGTCATCGGGCTCCTCGACGGGTGGTGGCGGGTCGGGCGTTCGGCTGCGGTCGTCGTGCGGCGGGCGGGCGCCGGGTCCCGGCGGGACGACGCGCCCCCGGCACGGCGTCCTCGGCCGCGTTCTCCCGGGCGATCGACAGCGCGATGCCCATGGCGAGCAGCGTGGTGACGAGCGCCGAGCCGCCGGACGACACGAAGGGCAGCGGCACCCCGAGCACGGGGAGGAAGCCGACGACGACGGCGAGGTTCACGAACGCCTGGAACATGAGCCAGGAGAAGAGCGCGCCGATCGTCGCCCGCTGCCCCACGCCCCGGGTGCCCAGGTAGACGCGCATGAGCGACCAGCCGAGCGCGATGAACAGGGCGATCACGGCGAGCGCGCCGACGAGGCCGAGCTCCTCCCCGATGATGGCGAAGATGAAGTCGTTGTCGGCGGCCGGCAGCCACGACCACTTCGCGGTCGAGTTGCCGAGGCCCACGCCGAAGAGGCCGCCGCCGGCGAGGGCGAAGAGGCCGTGCGTGGTCTGCCAGCAGAGGTTCTCGTAGTCGCAGTTGCCGGTGAAGAAGCTCGTGATGCGCGCCACCCGGTCGGGCTTGATCGCGGCGAGCACGAGCACGCCGATCGTGGCGATGCCGACGCCCACGGCGAGGAAGCGGATCGGCACGCCGCCGAAGAGCAGGCCGCCGACGACGAGCACGATGATGACCATGGAGGTGCCGAGGTCCTCGCCCATGAGCACGAGCAGCAGCTGCAGTCCGACGACGAGCACGATGGGCCCGGCGATCTGGCGCCAGTCCCCGAGCACTTCCCGCTTGCGGTGGATGATCAGGCCCAGCCACACGACGAGGGCGACCTTCGCGAACTCCGAGGGCTGGAAGGTGACGCCGGCGATCATGAGCCAGTTGCGGTTGCCGTAGACCTCGTGGCCGAGGGGCGTGAAGACGAGCAGCTGCAGGGCCATCGCGACGCCCACCATGGGCCAGGCGAGCCTGCGCCAGACGGTGACGGGGATGCGCGAGGCGGCGAGCATGAGCGGGATGCCGATGACGGCGAAGAGCCCCTGGCGGAGGAACCTCGAGCCGACGTCGGTGCCGGAGGCGAACTCCTCCACCGCCGAGCTCGAGAGCACCATGACGAGCCCGAAGACCACGAGGAAGACCGTGATCGCCGTGATCAGCGTCACGTCGCGGTTCGGGCCCGTGAACCGGTGCCCGAGCGAGACGAGCACGGCGCGGCCGCCGCCGAGCGCCTCGTGGTCGCTCGCCGCGGCGGCCGTTCCGCGCGGGCTAGTCGCGCTCGGTCGTCCCGTGCTGGGAGTCCTCGCCGGCTTCGCCATCTCCGGTCTCCTCCCACGCGGCCCGAACGGCCTGCGCGAATCGCTCGCCTCGGTCGCCGTAGCTCTCGAACTGATCCATGGATGCCGCGGCGGGCGCCAGCAGAACGGCGTCGCCCTCGCGGGCGAGGGCCCTCGCCTCGGCGACGACGCGCGGCATGACCGCATCAGTGTCGCTCACGTCGATCTCCACGACGGGGACCCCGGGCGCGTGTTGCGCGAACGCGGCCGTGACGGGCGCGCGGTCGACGCCGATGACGACGGCCGCGCGCAGGCGCGACGCGTGCTCGGCGACGAAGGGGGCGATGTCGACGCCCTTGAGGAGGCCGCCGACGACCCACACGACGCTCGGGTGGGCGCGCAGGGAGGCGTCCGCGGCGTGCTGGTTGGTCGCCTTCGAGTCGTCGATCCAGGTGACGCCGGCGCGCTCGCCGAGCACCTCGTGGCGGTGGCGGTCGACCGAGAACGTGGCTACGGCCCGGGCGATGGACTCGGGCTCGACGCCCACGCTGCGGGCGAGGGCGGCCGCCGCGAGGATGTCCTGCACGAGGTGCGGCACGGCCATGCCGACGCGCTCGAGCTCGTCGAGCGTGGTCAGCTCGAGCGCCCGCCGATGGCGTTCGTCGAGGAAGGCGCGGTCGACGAGGATGCCCTCGACGACGCCGAGGTCGCTCGGGCCGGGCGCATCGAGGCCGAAGCCGATCGCCCGGCATCCTTCGACGACGTCGGCGTCCTCGACGAGCCGCCTGGTCGCCTCGTCGGCGCGGTTGTACACGCAGGCGACGCGGGTGCGCTCGTAGACGCGGCCC
>Ga0153917_1001030_pt1 | contig 13377 bp, 10 predicted proteins | sample TSFL001MetaG_FD_104695 | JGI IMG/M metagenome (GOLD analysis project Ga0153917, IMG submission 104695) | Attine ant fungus gardens microbial communities from Florida, USA - TSFL001 MetaG | ecosystem: Host-associated > Fungi > Mycelium > Unclassified | place: USA: Florida, Paynes Creek Historic... | reverse complement strand
CCGGGCTACAGCATGGACGGCTGGTGGGGTCGGATCTTCGGCGACCTCTTCGACATGGAGAAGCCGATCCGCGACTACACGGACCGCGAGCTCCACGACTTCCTCTACAAGGAGCCGGTCAAGGTCAAGATCGACAAGGTCAACATGACCTACGAGGGGCTCGTGCCGAAGCTGCAGAAGTCGATGTTCTCGAAGGACCTCGACTCCGTGCAGCCGCACATCCGCGCCTTCGTCGAGCGCGCCGCGACCTTCAAGGCCTGCCCGGAGTGCGACGGCACCCGGCTCGCGGCGCCCGCCCGCGCCTCCAAGATCAAGGGCATCAGCATCGCCGACGCCTGCGACATGCAGATCAGCGACCTCGCGACGTGGGTGCGCGAGCTCGACGAGCCGTCGGTCGCGCCGCTGCTCGGCTCGCTCGGCGACCTGCTCGACTCCTTCGTCGAGATCGGCCTCGGCTACCTCTCCCTCAGCCGACCCGCGGGCACCCTCTCGGGCGGCGAGGCGCAGCGCACGAAGATGATCCGGCACCTCGGCTCCTCGCTCACCGACGTCACGTACGTGTTCGACGAGCCGACCACGGGCCTCCACCCGCACGACATCCAGCGCATGAACGGGCTGCTCGAGCAGCTGCGCGACAAGGGCAACACGGTGCTCGTCGTCGAGCACAAGCCCGAGGCCATCGCCGTCGCCGACCACGTCGTCGACCTCGGGCCCCGCGCCGGCGCGAACGGCGGCGAGATCTGCTTCGAGGGCACGATCGAGGGTCTGCGCGCGAGCGGCACGCTCACCGGCCGGCACCTGGGCGACCGCACCCGGCTCAAGGACGCCGTGCGCACGCCGAAGGGCGCGCTCGAGATCCGGGGAGCGGCGACGAACAACCTGCGGGACGTCGACGTCGACATCCCGCTCGGCGTGCTCACGGTCGTCACCGGCGTCGCCGGATCGGGCAAGAGCTCGCTCATCCACGGCTCCATGCCGCGGGGCGCCGGCGTCGTGACGATCGACCAGAGCGCCATCCGAGGCTCGCGCCGGTCGAACCCGGCCACCTACACGGGCCTGCTCGAGCCCATCCGCAAGGCCTTCGCGAAGGCCAACGGCGTCAAGCCCGCCCTCTTCAGCGCCAACTCCGAAGGCGCCTGCCCGACCTGCAACGGCAACGGCGTCGTCTACACCGAGCTCGGCTTCATGGACACGGTGGCCACCGTGTGCGAGGAGTGCGGCGGCAAGCGGTTCGAGGCGTCCGTGCTCGACTACAAGCTCGGCGGCAAGGACATCAGCGAGGTGCTCACGATGCCCGTCGCCGAGGCCGAGGAGTTCTTCGCGCAGGGCGAGTCGCGCATCCCCGCCGCGCACCGGATCCTCGACCGCCTCGTCGACGTCGGGCTCGGTTACATCAGCCTCGGCCAGCCGCTCACCACGCTCTCCGGCGGCGAGCGGCAGCGGCTCAAGCTCGCCTCGCAGATGGGCGAGCAGGGCGACGTGTACGTGCTCGACGAGCCCACCACGGGCCTGCACCTCGCCGACGTCGAGCAGCTGCTCGGGCTCCTTGACCGGCTCGTGGACGCGGGCAAGAGCGTCATCGTCATCGAGCACCACCAGGCCGTCATGGCGCACGCCGACTGGATCATCGACATCGGGCCGGGCGCCGGCCACGACGGCGGCCGGGTCGTGTTCGAGGGCACGCCCGCCGACCTCGTCGCCGCCCGCTCCACGCTCACGGGCGAGCACCTGGCGGCGTACGTCGGCGCCTGACCCGGCATCCGCCGACTCACGGTGACATGGCGGGGTTCGGTGCGTTCGTTCTCGAACGAACGCACCGAACCCCGCCATCTCGGCGCCCGGCCTGCTCGGCGGCGCGCTCGACGGCGTCCAAGGCCGCCCCGATACCATGCGGCCATGACGTCGAGCCACACGCAGTACATCGAAGCGCCGCTCAAGCACGCCGCCGTCTTCGTCGTGCTGACGATCGCCGACGAGGCGACGGATGCGGTGCGCGACGTGCTCGCCGATCTCGAGGATCTCGTCAAGGACGTCGACTTCCGCGACCAGAGCGCCCGCCTCGTGTGCACCGTCGGCATCGGCGCGCGGGCGTGGCCGGCGCTCACGGGCCGCGACCGCCCGGCCGAGCTGCACGAGTTCCAAGAGGTGCGCGGCGACCGGCACACGGCCGTCGCCACGCCCGGCGACCTCCTCTTCCACATCCAGTCCGACCGTCCCGACCTGGCGTTCGAGCTCGAGCGGCTGCTGCTCGCCGAGCTCGGCGACGCCGTGTCGACCGTCGACGAGGTGTCGGGCTTCCGCTACTTCGACGCGCGGGACCTGCTCGGCTTCGTCGACGGGACGGCGAACCCGGTGGGGCCGTCGCTGCCGGAGTCGGTGCTCGTGGGCGACGAGGACGCCGAGTTCGCGGGCGGCAGCTACGTGGTGGTGCAGAAGTACCTGCACGACCTGGACGCCTGGAACGCGCTCAGCGTCGAGCAGCAGGAGGCCGTCATCGGTCGCCGGAAGCTCGACAACGTGGAGCTCGACGACGCGGCGGAGGGGCAGAAGTCGCACAAGACCCTCGCGACCATCGAGGACGAGGACGGCGAGCACGACATCCTGCGCGACAACATGCCGTTCGGCCGGCCCGGCGCGAACGAGTTCGGCACCTACTTCATCGGCTACTCGCGCCGCCTGTGGGTCACCGAGCGCATGCTCGACCGCATGTTCATCGGCGATCCGCCGGGGCTGCACGACCGCATCCTCGACTTCTCGACGGCCGTCACCGGCACGACGTTCTTCGCGCCGTCGCTCGAGCTGCTCTCCTCCCTCGGCGACGTCGCCGACCAGGATGCGGGCGCGGTCGCCCCGGCCGATGCGCCCGGGGGGACCGGTTCGCCCGACGATCCGGGCGACGCGCTCGTCGCCTCGACGCCCGTCGACGGTTCCCTCGGCATCGGCTCGCTCCGGCGTCCCGTCGCGCCGGCCCCCTCGCCCGCGACCCGGGCCTAGACCTCAGCCCCACTGGAATCGATTCGAAGGGTCCTCGTCATGAACCACCTCCTCCGCGATCTGGCGCCCATCACGACCGACGCGTGGTCGATGATCGACGACGAGGCGAAGTCGCGTCTGTCGGTCTACCTGGGCGCTCGCCGCGTCGTCGACTTCTCGGGCCCGCACGGCTGGACCCACTCGGCCACCTCGCTCGGCCGCGTCGGCCCCGTCGCCTCAGCCCCGTTCGAGGGTGTCATCGCGCAGTCGCGCAGCGTGCTGCCGCTCGCCGAGGTGCGCGCCGACTTCACGCTGCAGCGCTCCGAACTGGAGAACATCTCACGCGGCGCCCTCGACGTCGATCTCGACCCGGTCGACGAGGCCGCCCGTCGCATCGCGAGCGTCGAGAACGCCGCCGTGTTCTCCGGCTGGGGCGAGCTCGGCATGACCGGCATCCTCGAGGCTTCGCCCCACGACCCGATCGTCATCGGCGACGAGCCGCGCGCCTTCGCGCTGCGCGTCGCGGAGGCCGTCGCACGGCTCAAGGACGCCGCCGTCGGCGGCCCGTACGCGCTCGGCGTCAGCTACGACGAGTGGGTGAACGTGACGGGCAACAGCGACCAGGGCGGCACGATCCTGCAGAAGCACCTCGAGCGCATCCTCGGCGGCCCCGTCGAGTGGATCCCGGGCCTCGAGACCTCGGTCGTGGTGAGCCTGCGCGGCGGCGACTTCATCTTCGAGAGCGGCCAGGACCTCTCGATCGGCTACGCGAGCCACACCTCCCGCACGGTCGACCTGTACCTGCAGGAGACGTTCAGCTTCCGCGTCGTGACGCCCGAGGCGGCCATCGCGCTGGTGTAGACGAGGGCGCGGCACGACCGGCGAGCGTGCGCGGCGAACGGCCCCGGGAGCGGTTCCCGGGGCCGTTCGCGCGTCGTCGAGACGATCGGCCGATCAGACGGCCGCGGACGCGGGCGCTGACGCCGTGCCCTCGAGCACGCGCTCACCTGCGCTCCGCCGCTCCCGCGACGGCGAGATCCGCACGACGATGCTCTTCATGAGCGGCTGGTCGCTCTGGGTCGAGTAGTCCTCGATACCGATGAGCGCGTTCATCTCCGGCATGTAGCCGGCAGCGCTGCCCCGGGGCAGGTCGTGCGCGACGGCGCGGAACTCGCGCAGGCGGCGCGTCGAGCCGTCCTTCGACGTGGACACGAGGTCGACGAGCGCGCCCTGCTCGATGCCCCGCTCGCGCATGTCGTCGCGGTGCATGAAGACGAGCTCGCGCAGGTTGCGGATGCCGCGGTAGCGGTCGTCGTTCGTGTAGATGGTCGTGTTCCACTGGTCGTGCGACCGCATGGTCTGCAGCACGAGGGCGTCGCGCTCGACCGGGACGACCTGAGGCAGCGGCGCGAGCGAGAACTCCGCGCGGCCGCTGGGCGTGAGGAAGATGCGGTCCCGGGCGGGTTGCGGGATGCGGAACCCCGTCTTCCCGCGGGCGAGCCGGTTGAAGTCGTCGAAGCCGGGGAGCACCTTCGCCATGACCTCGCGGACGCGGTCGTAGTCGTCGACGTACCACTGCCACGGCGTCTTCGTGCCGCGCAGCGTCGCCTTCGCGATGCCGGCGATGATCGCGGACTCCGAGCGCAGCTGCGCCGAAGCGGGCCGCTTCCGGCCGACCGAGAGGTGCACCATGCTCATGGCGTCCTCCACGGTGACGCCCTGCACGCCCGAGGCCTGCAGGTCGCGCTCGGTGCGGCCGAGGCAGGGCAGGATGAGCGCCCGCTCGCCGTGCACGAGGTGGCTGCGGTTGAGCTTGGTCGACACCTGCACGGTGAGCCGGCACTTGCGCAGCCCCTCGGCGGTGTACGCCGTGTCGGGGGCGGCGAGCACGAAGTTGCCGCCCATGCCGATGAACGCGCGCACGCCGCCGTCGTGCATCCCCTTGACGGTGCGCACCGTGTCGAGGCCGTGGTGCCGCGGCGGGTCGATGCGGCAGACCTCGGCGAGCCGGTCGAGGAAGTCGTCGCCGGGCCGGTGGTCGATGCCGCAGGTGCGGTTGCCCTGCACGTTGGAGTGGCCGCGCACGGGCGAGGGCCCCGTTCCCTCCCGGCCCACGTTGCCGCGCAACATGAGCAGGTTGACGATCTCGCGCACCGTGTCGACGCCGTGCTCGTGCTGCGTGACCCCCAGGCACCAGGAGATGATCGTGCGCCGGGAGCGGATGCAGAGCTCGGCGGTCCGCCGGATCTCGGCCTCCGAGATGCCGGACTGCTCGACCAGCTCGCTCCACGGCGCGTCCTGGACGATCGCCCGGTACTCCTCGAATCCCTCCGCGAAGCGCGCGAGGAACTCCCGGTCGAGCACGCGATCGTCGTGCTCGGCGCGTTCGAGCACGGCCTTGGCGATGCCGCGGATGAGCGCGAGGTCGCCGCCCGGGCGCACCTGCAGGTCGCCCGTGCTGAGCGCGCTCGTCCTGAAGCGCGCCATGTCGACGAAGTCGTGCGGCACGATCGTGCGCGTCGAGGCCGCTTCGACGAGCGGGTTGACGTGGATGACCTCGGCGCCCCGCTTGACCGCATCCGAGAGGGCGGTCAGCATGCGCGGCGCGTTGGACGCCGCGTTGACGCCGAGCACGAGGATCAGGTCGGCGGCGTCCCAGTCGGCCAGGTCGGCCGTGCCCTTGCCCGTGCCGAGCGAGGCGGTCAGGGCGCGGCCGGACGCCTCGTGGCACATGTTCGAGCAGTCGGGCAGGTTGTTCGTGCCGTACTCGCGCACGAACAGCTGGTAGAGGAAGGTCGCCTCGTTGCTCAGCCGGCCGGACGTGTAGAAGGACGCCCGATCGGGGCTCTCGAGCGCGTTCAGCTCCTCGCCGATGAGCGCGAAGGCGTCGTCCCATGAGATGGGGACGTACCGGTCGGTCTCGGCGTCGTAGGCCATGGGCTCGGTGAGGCGGCCCTGGTCCTCCAGCTCGAAGTCGGTCCAGTCGGCCAGCTCGGTCACGGTGTGCGCGGAGAAGAAGTCGCGGTCGACGCGCTTGTGCGTCATCTCCCAGGTGACGTGCTTGACGCCGTTCTCGCACAGGTCGAGCTTGAGGCCGTGCCGGTCGTCGGGCCACGCGCATCCCGGGCAGTCGAAGCCCGTGACCGGGTGGTTCATCCGCAGCATGGCCTCGCTCCCGGAGATCGGCTCCCGCTCGCGCAGCAGCACCCGCCCGACCGACAGGGCCGCTCCCCAGCCGGCGGCCGGATGGTGGTAGGGACCGCTGCTCGTCCACGGCGCGTCGGTGCGCGGGCCGAAGCCGCCCTGGCGGGGCTCGTCGGGCATGAGGCCGGGGACGCTGCCGGAGACGGGGAACGCGGATCGGCGCGCATCGCGTCCCGCTTCTCCGTCGCCCGGGAGGTCCTTCGCGGTCATGCTCGCGGCTCTCGGGGCACCCGGTGGAAGTTGATGTGGGTCACGCCGCTCAGGGTCGACGTGCTCGCCGACTTGAAGCGCCGCTCGAAACCCTCCAGGCCCGTCCACAGGTTCACGCCGCGGCCGAGCACGATCGGCACGACGACGACGTGCATGAAGTCGACGAGGTCGGCCGCGACGAAGTTGCGGATCGTCGTGGGGCCCCCGCCGAGGCGCACGTCGTGGCCGTCGGCGAGCTCGCGCGCGGTGTCGAGCGCCTCGCGGATCGGCGCGTGCACGAAGTGGAACGTCGTCCCGTCGAGCTCGAGGGCGGGACGCGGCTTGTGGGCGAGCACGACCACGGGCGTGTGGAACGGCGGCTCCTCGCCCCACCAGCCGCGCCAGTCGGGGTCGTCCTGCCATCCGGGAGGGCCGAACTTGCCCGCGCCCATGATCTCGACGCCGATGCCGTGGAGGGTACGGTGCGCGAACACGTCGTCGGGGTCGGCCGCCGGGTCGACCGGCACCCGCTCCCGCTTGCCGACCATCTCCTGGAACGTGCGCGTCGGGAAGTACCACTCCATGAGGCGCGTGCCCGCGTGCCCGAACGGGGCGTCGCGGCTCTGCCCGTCGCCCGTCGCGAAGCCGTCGAGGGAGACGGCGAGATTGTGGACCCTGACCTGCGACATTGCAGCCTCCGCTCTCCAAGCGACTCCTGCGCGCCGAGCGCTCGGCGCGCAGGAGGATGTGACCCGCCAGTCAACCGGTCCAACCTGGCATCCGGCTCGGCGTGCGTCGCGCGGGCGCGTCGCGACGATCGGACCGCCGGGCCGCTCGCAGCGCCCGGTGCGCTCAGGGCGCGCGGAGCCCCAGGATGCGGGCGAGGCGCGCCGCCATCGCGGCGGGCTCCCACGAGTGCCAGGCGCCCGCGAGCGGCTCCGCCACGCCGTCGGCCGCGGCGCTCGCGAGTGCATCGGCGGTCTCCCGCATCCCGGGGAAGGTCTCCTCCCCCACGAGCGCCACGACGGGCGCCCGGACGCCGCGCAGGACGTCGTCGTAGCCGCGCTCCTCGACGCTCGCGAGCGCCTCGCCGTCGGGCACCCAGCCGAGCACGATGCGCGGGTAGGCGGGCGACCGCTCGAGCTCCTCGAGCCATTCGGGCGGCATGCCGACCATGTACCGGGCCACCGCGGTCTCGAGCTCGCCCGCGTCGATGGCCGCGCGCACGCCGGCCCACCAGGCGGGCGCACCGCCCTCGAAGAGTCCCAGCGGCGCCTCCCACAGCACGAGACCCGCGAGGCCCGGCACCCGTGCGGCCGCGAGCATGGCGATCGCGCAGCCCGAGGAGTGGCCGACGAGCACGACCGGGCCGTCGACGCTCGCGGCGAGTTCGGCGATCGCGGCCAGCTCGGCGTCGAGGTCGATCGGGCCCGCGGCGACTGACTCCCCTCGACCGAGGCGGTCGGCGATGAGGGCCCGGCCGCCGAGGGCGGCGAGCGCCTCGCCGGTGGCGAGGGTGACGGGGTCGTCCGCCCGGGTGGGCCCGGCGCCCGCGATGAAGAGCGCGGCCGGGGCTCCCGGCGCGCCGAGGTCGTCGAAGACGATGCGGTCGCCGCGGGCGGTCGTCAGCCCGCTCATCGCGCCGCTCCGATCCGCACGCGGACGCGGTCGCCGACGCCCTTGCCGAGGAGCTTGCGCGTCGCCGCCTTGACCGGCCCCATGTGCAGGCCGCGGCCGGTGGGCATGAGCGTGATGGCGACCTCAACGTCGTCGATCGTGCCCGTGACCTTCACGGGGTTGCCGGTGCCGAAGTGCTCGATCGAGCCGGGCACCTCGAACACCGTCCAGGTGGCGACCTCGTGCGGGTGCACGAGGTCGGCCTCGAACTCGAGCGGCCCGGCGCCCGCCGCGGCGTCCCGCTTCGTCGTCTTCGTCTGGGCGTTCATCGTCGACCTCACTTTCAAGACTGATGAGTCTGTTTTCCTCAAACTAGACTTCTGAGTATGAAGTCGTCAAGGGACGCCGCGGCACTGCGGCCGAGCTCGGTCGCCAAGCGCGAGGCCATGCTCGCCGCGGCGCAGGAGCAGTTCCTCGCCCAGGGCTACGAGGCCGTCACGATGGACTCCATCGCGCGGGCGTCGGGGGTCGCGAAGCAGACCCTCTACAGCCACTTCGGGAGCAAGGAGGCGCTCTTCCTCGAGCTCGTCGGCTCGCAGACGCACGCCGCGAGCGAGCGGGTGCTCGCCTCGCCGCCGGCGGTCGACGCCGGGACCGACGCGCGGGCGCTCCTCGCCGGCATCCTGGTCGAGCAGCTGCGCACCGTGCTCGCCCCGGGCCTGCTCGCCCTGCGCCGCCTGGTGATCGGCCTGCTCCCCCAGTTCCCGGAGCTCGCCCGGTCGCTGCACGAGCACGGTCCCGGCCGGGCGATCGCCTCGCTCGCCGACGTGCTCGCCCGCCTCGACGCCGCCGGACGCCTCGACGCGCCGGACTCCCGGCTCGCGGCCGAGCAGCTGAACTGGCTCGTCATGGGCGAGCCGGTCAACCGCGCCATGCTGCTGGGCGACGAGGCCGCGCTGCCGGACGGCGACATCGAGGGGCATGTCGGCCGGGCGCTCGACGTCTTCCTCGCGGCGTACGGGCGACGCGTCGACGACGGCCGCGGGGAGGGCTGAGCCGCACCGCAGCCGGCATCCACCGTCGTCCCGCTCGCCCGACGAGAACGGCGACGCCGGGCCGTAGGTCTCGTCGGCGGAGCGCGCGGCCGCCGTTCACGGACGGCGGTTAGGCTCGCCGCATGGGCGACCGACGCGACATCGACTGCTGGCTGACCGACATGGACGGCGTGCTCGTGCACGAGAACCACGCCATCCCCGGAGCTTCCGAGCTGCTGGCCCACTGGGAGACGCGAGGCATCCCCTACCTCGTGCTCACGAACAACTCGATCTTCACGGCGCGCGACCTCTCGGCGCGGCTGCGCGCGAGCGGCATCCACGTGCCCGAGGAGCGCATCTGGACGTCGGCGCTCGCGACGGCGTCGTTCCTGCAGCAGCAGCTCCCGGGCGGCTCGGCGTTCGTGATCGGCGAGGCCGGCATCCTCACCGCCCTGCACGAGGCGGGGTTCATCATGACCGAGACCGACCCCGACTTCGTGGTCGTCGGCGAGACGCGCAACTACTCGTTCGAGGCGATCACCAAGGCCATCCGGCTCATCGAGCGGGGCGCCCGGTTCATCGTGACCAACCCCGACGCCACCGGGCCGAGCGTCGAGGGGCCGCTGCCGGCGACGGGCGCGATCGCCGCGCTCATCACCAAGGCGACCGGCAAGGAGCCCTACGTCGTCGGCAAGCCCAACCCGATGATGTTCCGCTCGGCGCTGAACAAGATCGGCGCGCACTCGAAGAAGACGGGCATGATCGGCGACCGCATGGACACCGACATCATCGCGGGCATGGAGGCGGGGCTGCACACCGTGCTCGTGCTCTCGGGCATCAGCGACGAGGCCGAGATCCGGCGCTACCCCTTCCGCCCCGACGAGATCCTCGGCTCGGTGGCGGAACTGCTGCCCGAGCGCGCAGAGCGGGAAGAGCTGCCGGGGCGCCCCGCGGAGGAGTCCGAGCCCGCCGCCGCGAACGGCCCGGCCGAGGCCGTCGCCCCCGAGGGCTGACGCGGCGCCGCCGGGCGGCCGCGGCGCCGGCGCGCGCTCACGCCGGGGAGAGCTCGACCCGCAGAACCCGGTCGTCGCCGGCGCGCGGGGAGCCGCGGCCGTCCGTGTTGTTCGTGAGCAGCCAGAGCGAGCCGTCCGGCGCGCGCACGGCGTCCCGCAGACGGCCGTAGTCCCCGGCGAACCGCTCCGTCGCGGCGCCGGCATCGGCGAGCCGCACCTCGCGCAGCACCTGGCCGCGCAGGTTCGCGACGAAGAGCGTCGCGCCGACGATCGCCACCCCGCTCGGGCTCGCCTCCGCCGGTCGCCATACCTGGACGGGGTCGACGTAGGCCGGGTCCCCGCCGACGCCCTCCACGACGGGCCAGCCGTAGTTCGCGCCCGCGCGGACGACGTTGAGCTCGTCCCACGCGTCCTGCCCGAACTCGCTCGCGTACATCGTGCCGTCCGGTCCCCAGGCGAGGCCCTGCGGGTTGCGGTGTCCGAGCGTGTACACGGGCGAACCCGGGAACGGGTTGTCGGCGGGGATCGAGCCGTCCGGCGAGAGCCGCAGGATCTTGCCGGCGAGCGACGAGGGGTCCTGCGCGCTCGGCCGGTTCCCGGCGTCGCCGGTCGTCGCGTAGAGCATGCCGTCGGGCCCGAACGCGAGCCGCCCGCCGTCGTGCGTGCTCGCCGAGGGAATGCCGTCCAGGAGCGTCGTCGGCGAGGAGAGCGCGAGCGATCCGGGCTCCCCCGTGATGCCGTAGCGCTCGATGCGGTTGCCGTTCGCACCCGTCGAGTACGCGTAGAGCGCGCGATCGCGCACGGCGATGCCGAGCAGGCCCGCCTCGCCGTTCGGCTCGACGCCGGCGATCTCCGCGACGACGCGGGTCGAGCCGTCGGCGGCGAGCTCGAGGATGCGGGCCGAGTCGCGCTCGCTCAGAAGCGGCGTCTCCCCCAGGAACGCGATCGACCACGGCGCCTCGAGGTCCGTCGCCACGACGGAGGCGGCGCCCGCGGTGAACGGGCGGGCGTCGACCGGGGCGGACACGGCGGGGGCGGGCGTCTCGCCCGCACCGGCCGCCGGGCTCGGGGCCGACGCGGGGCTCTCGGTCGCCGCCGGACCTCCCGCGGGCGCCGAGCAGGCGGTCAGCGCGAGGAGGGCCGCGGTCGCGGCGGCCGCGACCGTCGCCGAACGCCCGCGCCGGTCTCTGATGCCGCAACCGCGTCGTCCCCGCTCGCGCATGGTGCCTCCTCGCTCGCCGTGCGTGAGCCGAGGCTAGCCGCCGTCCCTGGTGGTCCCGCGAGCGCTCAGAACGGCATCCGCATGGCGGTCTGCGCGAGCGCGGAGAGCAGGGTCCCGCCGCGCAGGCCCACCCAGCCGCCGGTCCAGGCGATCCGCGACGCGGTCTCCCAGACGCTCGCGCCCGGGGCCTCGTCGAGCGCCTCGCGCACCTCCTCGGTGCGGCGCCCCTGGTGCCGGGCGAGCTCTCGGCAGCGGTCGGCGAGCCCCCGGAAGCGCCGCTCGTGCCCGGGGCACGCCTCGTGGTCGTCGAGCGCCGCCACGAGTTCCAGCGAGGCGAGGTAGTCGCCCAGCGGATCGTCGCCCGCGACGCGTCCGCCGAGGCCGATGCCCGGGTTCACGGACGGGAGCACGTGGTCGCCGGTGAACACGAGCCCGGCCTCGTCGTCGATGACGCACACGTGCCCGCGGGTGTGCCCGGGCGTGTGCAGGACGCGCCACGATCGGCGTCCTGCCCGGATCGTCTCGCCGCCGGCGAGCGCCTCGTCGACCTCGACCGTCGCTCCGGCCGAGACCGGTCGGCTCGCCGGGGCGCGGAGCTCGTCGCGTCGCGCGACGGGGACGCCCCAGCGGTCGAGCGCCGGCTCGAGCAGGTCGGCGGGCAGGAGGCTCGCGCGGCTGCGCATCGCCCGGGCGTCCTCGGCGTGCATGCGCACGACCGCGCCCGACGCGGCCCGGACGCGCGCCGCGAGCCCGAGGTGATCGGGGTGCGCGTGCGTGACGGTCACCGAGCCGATGTCGGCGACGTCGCGGCCGAGGGCGCGCGCGGCCGCCGAGAGCAGCGTCCAGTTCTCGTCGTCGTCCACGCCCGCGTCGACGAGGTGGAGGTCCCCGGCGCCGCCATCGACGAGGTAGGCGAAGACGTGCGAGAGCCCCGACTCCGACATGCGCAGCGGGACGGCGAGGACGCCCTCGCGCACCTCGTCGACCGCTGACGACCCGGCGTCGCGATCGTCCGCATCCTGCTGTCGGCTCGTCTCGCGCACCGCGCCTCCCCGTGCGTTCCGGGCTTCGGTTTCGACCGGGCCCACGGCCATTCTCGCCCCTCCCGACGACGCCCCGCGCGTCGAACGGCGTCGCGCCCTCCGATCGAGCGGGGCGACCGGCGGGACGCGGCCTACTGGCCGGGCGCGCCGCCGGACCCGCCCGGGCCGCCGGACCCGCCCGAGCCGCCGGGCCCGCCGGAGCCCCCGCCCGGCATGCCCCCGCCCGTGGGCGCGGTGCGGGTGTCGACGGGCACGGTGAGCCGCGCGGTCCAGCCGGCGGTGTTGTCGCCGGAGACGGCCGCGATCTGGTGCACGCCCCCGTCGTCGCCGAACACGTTGTCGGTGGCGAGGCTGATGCCCGCGAGGTTCCTGACCGAGGACTCGTAGCCGGTCGTCGCGTAGACCGTCTCTGCCATGTTCTGCGGGAGTGCGAGCTGCGAGGTCGCGATCGCGTTCGCCGAGTCGGCGATCGACGCCTGGTCGGGGTAGACCTCGAAGTGGATGTGCGGCCAACGGCCCGAGTAGCAGCCGGGCACGATGCTCGTGAAGCGCACGAGACCCGTGTCGTCGGCGACCTGCACGCCGCGAAGGAAGTTCTCGTTCTCGAGCCCGGACGCGTACATCGAGTACCGGCCGTCGTTCGTGCAGTGCCAGGCGTAGACCGCCACCCCCGCGAAGGGCGCGCCGCCGTTCGCCAGGTCGAGGATCGTGAGCTCGAACACGAGCGGCACGCCCTCGGCCACCGCGGACCCGGTGCCGAAGCTCTGCCGGATGTCGCTGCGCACGATGCCCGACTGCTCGAGCGCGTCGGGCCCGTTCGAGCCGTCGCCCGGGTACGGCCCGGCGGTCTCGTCGGGGATCTCGGTCAGCGAGGGGTCGGCGGCGGGCGTCGCCGACGCGGTCGAGGCGCCCGCGGAGGTCACGTTCGGCGCCGCCCCGCACGCGGCGAGCACGAGCGATCCGGCGCCGAGCCCCAGGAGGCCGAAGACGCGGCGGCGGGTGAGGAGCGTGCCGACGTCGAAGGCGAGCCCCTGGTCGACGAGCTCCTCCTCCGGATGCGGGAGCGGGCGCCCCTCGTAGCT
>Ga0153917_1001029_pt1 | contig 13378 bp, 7 predicted proteins | sample TSFL001MetaG_FD_104695 | JGI IMG/M metagenome (GOLD analysis project Ga0153917, IMG submission 104695) | Attine ant fungus gardens microbial communities from Florida, USA - TSFL001 MetaG | ecosystem: Host-associated > Fungi > Mycelium > Unclassified | place: USA: Florida, Paynes Creek Historic... | reverse complement strand
GGACGTTACCAATCCGGGCCTCGACGTCGACGATTTCATCGGCAAGTCATTCACGACCGCGCCGGACGGCAAGCTCTACCAGCTTCCCGACCAGCAGTTCGCGAACCTCTACTGGTTCCGCTATGACTGGTTCAACGACGAGAAGAACAAGGCGGACTTCAAGGCGAAGTACGGCTACGACCTCGGCGTTCCGGTCAACTGGTCGGCCTACGAGGACATCGCCGAATTCTTCACCGGCCGCGAGATCGACGGCAAGAAGGTCTTCGGCCATATGGACTACGGCAAGAAGGACCCGTCGCTCGGCTGGCGCTTCACCGATGCCTGGCTCTCCATGGCCGGCAACGGCGACAAGGGCATTCCGAACGGCCTGCCGGTCGACGAATGGGGCATCAAGGTCGACGAAAAGTCGCGCCCGGTCGGCTCGTGCGTCGCGCGCGGCGGCGACACCAACGGCCCGGCCTCGGTCTATGCCATCCAGAAGTACCTCGACTGGATCAAGGCCTATGCTCCGCCGTCGGCAGGCGGCATGAACTTCTCTGAATCCGGCCCCGTTCCCTCGCAGGGCGAGGTCGCCCAGCAGATGTTCACCTATACGGCCTTCACCGCCGATTTCGTGAAGGAAGGCCTGCCGGTCGTGAACGCGGACGGCACGCCGAAATGGCGCTTCGCTCCGTCGCCGCATGGCGTCTACTGGAAGGACGGCATGAAGCTCGGCTACCAGGACGCCGGTTCCTGGACGCTGATGAAGTCCACCCCGGACGACCGCGCCAAGGCCGCCTGGCTCTATGCGCAGTTCGTGACGTCCAAGACCGTCGACGTGAAGAAGAGCCATGTCGGCCTCACCTTCATCCGCCAGTCCACGCTCGATCACAAGTCCTTCACCGATCGCGCGCCGAAGCTCGGCGGCCTCGTCGAGTTCTACCGTTCGCCGGCCCGTCTGCAGTGGTCGCCGACCGGCACGAACATTCCTGACTATCCGAAGCTCGCCCAGCTCTGGTGGCAGGCGATCGGCGATGCGGCATCCGGCGCCAAGACCGCGCAGGAAGCCATGGATTCGCTGTGCGCTGAGCAGGAAAAGGTTCTGAGCCGCCTCGAACGCGCCGGCGTTCAGGGCGACATGGGTCCGAAGCTCGCCGAGGAGCACGATCTCGAATACTGGAACAAGGATGCCGTCGCCAAGGGCAACCTCGCTCCGCAGCTCAAGATCGAGAACGAGAAGGAAAAGCCCCAGACCGTCAACTACGACGAACTCGTCAAGAGCTGGCAGAAGTAACAAGGCTTGCGGGCGGCACGCCGCCCGCGGCCATCGTCATCCGATCCCCTTTGCCCGCGTGCCGCAAGGTGCGCGGGCCTTTTCGTCCGCGAAGCGTACCGATTGGTACAGTTTGCGGAAACCATGCATTGCGCTGTGCGGGGTCTTCCGCTAAGAGACCCCGCGGTTTCTCCCGCGCGCTCGCGCGATATCTGGAATAGCGGTACACACATGGCACGCATCGTGATGAAATTCGGCGGAACGTCCGTCGCTGACCTCGACCGTATCCACAATGTGGCCCGCCATGTGAAACGCGAGGTCGATGCCGGCCACGAGGTCGCCGTCGTGGTCTCGGCCATGTCCGGCAAGACCAACGAGCTCGTCGCCTGGGTGCAGAACATGCCGAAGGTCACGGGTGCGTCCTCGCCCTTCTACGATGCGCGCGAATACGACGCCATCGTCGCCTCGGGCGAACTCGTCACCGCCGGGCTTCTGGCCGTCGCGCTCCAGTCGATGGGCATCAATGCCCGCTCCTGGCAGGGCTGGCAGATCCCGATCCGCACCGACAACGCCCACGGCGCCGCCCGCATCCTCGACATCGACGGTGCGGAAATGGTTCGCCGCATGGGCGAGGGCCAGGTCGCGGTCGTCGCCGGCTTCCAGGGCCTCGGCCCGGACAACCGCGTCGCCACGCTCGGCCGCGGCGGCTCGGACACGTCGGCCGTCGCCATCGCCGCCGCCGTCAAGGCGGACCGCTGCGATATCTATACCGATGTCGACGGCGTCTACACGACCGACCCGCGCATCGAGCCGAAGGCCCGCCGTCTGAAGAAGATTGCCTTCGAGGAAATGCTCGAAATGGCTTCGCTCGGCGCCAAGGTGCTGCAGGTGCGCTCGGTCGAGCTTGCCATGGTGCATAAGGTCCGCACCTTCGTTCGCTCCTCTTTCGAGGATCCCGATGCACCGGGCATGGGCGATCTTCTGAACCCGCCCGGTACGCTGATTTGTGATGAGGATGAGATCGTGGAACAGGAAGTCGTAACGGGCATTGCCTATGCCAAGGATGAAGCGCAGATCTCGCTCCGCCGCGTCGCCGACCGGCCGGGCGTTTCGGCCGCGATCTTCGGCCCGCTGGCCGAGTCCCATATCAATGTCGACATGATCGTCCAGAACATTTCCGAGGACGGCTCGAAGACCGACATGACCTTCACCGTTCCCTCCGGCGACATGGAGAAGGCGATCAAGGTTCTCGAAGGCGCCAAGGAGACCGTGGGCTTCGACGTGATCCAGCACGAGACGGGCCTCGTGAAGGTCTCGGTCATCGGCATCGGCATGCGCAGCCATGCGGGCGTTGCCGCCTCCGCCTTCCGTGCGCTTGCCGAGAAGGGCATCAACATCAAGGCGATCACCACCTCCGAGATCAAGATTTCCATCCTGATCGACGGCCCCTATGCCGAACTCGCTGTTCGGACTTTGCATTCCGTCTACGGTCTCGATAAGAAGTAAGAACCGGCCGACTCGGCGCCGATCTTTGATCGCCGGCCCCGGGTGCGCCGGCGGGTAACGACATTTTCGGGAGACGCCACGCGATGAGAGACCTCTCCGCGGGTCCGCGCGTTCTTCTCAAGCGGCTGCGCGAACTGATGGCGGAGCCGCTCGAGCCGCAGGAGCGCCTTGACCAGATCGTGCGCCAGATCGCGCAGAACATGGTCGCGGAGGTGTGTTCCGTCTATGTGCTGCGCTCCGACGGCGTTCTCGAACTCTATGCCACCGAAGGCCTCAATCCCGGCGCCGTGCACCTTGCCCAGCTCAAGATGGGCCAGGGCCTCGTCGGCACCATCGCGGCCTCCGCGCGGCCGCTGAACCTTTCCGACGCCCAGTCGCACCCCGCCTTCACCTATCTGCCGGAAACGGGCGAGGAGATCTATCACTCCTTCCTCGGCGTTCCGATCCTGCGCACCGGCCGGGCGCTCGGCGTTCTCGTCGTGCAGAACAAGGCAAGCCGGACCTATCGCGAAGACGAGGTCGAGGCGCTCGAAACGACGGCGATGGTGATCGCCGAGATGGTGGCGACGGGTGAGCTGAAGAAGCTCACCAAGCCCGGCCTCGAGCTCGATCTTTCCCGCCCCGTGGGCATCGAGGGGTCGAGCTTCGGCGAAGGTATCGGCCTCGGCTATGTCGTTCTGCACGAGCCGCGCATCGTCGTCACGAACCTGCTCAACGAAGATTCCGAGCATGAACTCGGCCGTCTCGCCGAGGCGCTCGGTTCGCTGCGCATCTCCATCGACGACATGCTCTCGCGCCGCGAGATTTCCATGGAGGGCGAGCACCGCGAGGTGCTGGAGACCTACCGCATGTTCGCCCATGACCGCGGCTGGGTGAGGAAGCTCGAAGAGGCGATCCGCAACGGCCTGACGGCGGAAGCGGCGGTCGAGCGCGTGCAGAGCGAGACCAAGGCGCGCATGATCCGCCTGACGGATCCTTATCTGCGCGAGCGCATGCACGATTTCGACGATCTTGCGAACCGTCTCCTGCGCCAGCTCACCGGCTATGGCGCCAAGCTTTCGGCGAGCAGCTTCCCCAACGACGCGATCGTCGTCGCGCGCGCCATGGGGGCTGCCGAACTGCTCGACTATCCGCGCGAGAACGTGCGCGGCCTCGTGCTGGAGGAAGGCGCGGTGACGAGCCATGTGGTGATCGTCGCGCGGGCCATGGGCATTCCGGTCGTCGGCCAGGCGGCCGGCGCGGTAGCGCTTGCGGAAAACGGCGATCCCATCATCATCGACGGGGATGACGGCCGAGTGCATCTGCGGCCGCTTCCCGATCTTCAGCGTTCCTACGAGGAGAAGGTGCGGTTCCGCGCCCGCCGGCAGGAACAGTACCGGGCGCTGCGGGCCGTCGAACCGGTCACGAAGGACGGCTGTGAGATCAATCTCCAGATGAATGCCGGCCTTCTGGTCGACCTGCCGCATCTCAACGAATCGGGCGCATCCGGCATCGGCCTCTTCCGCACCGAGCTCCAGTTCATGATCGCCTCGACCATGCCGAAGGCGGAGGAGCAGGAGGCGTTCTACCGCAATGTGCTGAAGCATGCGGGCGGACGCCCCGTCACCTTCCGCACGCTGGATATTGGCGGCGACAAGGTCGTGCCCTATTTCCGCGCGGCGGAGGAAGAGAACCCGGCGCTCGGCTGGCGCGCCATCCGCCTGTCGCTCGACCGGCCGGGCCTTCTGCGCACCCAGCTTCGCGCCATGCTGCGGGCGACGGCCGGGGCCGATCTGCGGCTGATGCTGCCGATGGTGACGGAGGTTTCCGAGCTCCGCGAGGTCCGCGATCTTCTGCAGAAGGAGATCCAGCGCCAGTCGAAGCTCGGCGAGCAACTGCCGAAGAAGCTGCAGTTCGGCGCCATGCTGGAAGTGCCGTCGCTGCTCTGGCAGCTCGACGAGCTGATGGCGGAGGTCGATTTCGTTTCGGTCGGCTCGAACGATCTCTTCCAGTTCGCGATGGCGGTGGACCGGGGCAATGCGCGCGTCTCCGACCGTTTCGACACGCTCGGCCGACCGTTCCTGCGCATCCTGCGCGACATCGTGCGCGCAGGCATCCGCAACGACACGTCCGTGACGCTCTGCGGCGAGATGGCGAGCAAGCCGATTTCCGCCATGGCGCTGCTCGGCATCGGCTTCCGTTCGGTCTCCATGTCGCCGGCGGCGATCGGGCCGGTGAAATCCATGCTGCTGGCGCTCGACGCGGGCAAGCTGGAGGCGGTGCTGACCCCGGCGATCGACGATTTGAAGCCGACGGCGTCCATTCGCCAGATTCTCACCGACTTTGCGGCCGAGAACGGCATTCCGCTTTAAAGATCTGACTGGAGTTGAACGGTGGCGAAGCTTCCCGTTGAAAAGATGCGCGAACTTGAACGCCGTTTCGGCGAGATCGAAGCGCGCATGTCGGCGGGGCCGGATTCGGAGACCTATGTGCGTCTCGCCTCGGAATATTCCGAGCTTCAGCCCGTCGTCGCGAAGGTGCGCGAATACGAGAAGGTGAATGGCGAGATCGCCGACCTTGAAGTATTGCTCGCGGACAAGGCGACGGACCGCGAGATGCGCGACCTTGCGGAAATGGAACTGCCGGACCTGAAGGAGCGGCTCGAAGGCCTCGAAAAGGAGATGCAGATCCTGCTTCTCCCCAAGGATGCGGCCGACGAGAAGAGCGCGATCCTCGAAATCCGCGCCGGCACGGGTGGCTCCGAAGCGGCGCTGTTCGCCGGCGATCTCTTCCGCATGTACGAGCGCTATGCCGCCGCGCATGGCTGGAAGGTGGAGGTCATCTCCTCAAGCGAAGGCGAGGCCGGCGGCTTCAAGGAAATCATCGCGACGATCACCGGGCGCGGCGTCTTCGCCAAGCTGAAGTTCGAATCGGGCGTGCACCGTGTCCAGCGCGTGCCGGAGACGGAGGCGAGCGGGCGTATCCACACCTCCGCCGCCACGGTCGCCGTTCTGCCGGAAGCCGAGGAGATCGACATCGAAATCCGGCCGGAAGACATCCGCATCGACACGATGCGATCTTCCGGTGCCGGCGGCCAGCACGTCAACACGACGGACTCGGCGGTGCGCATCACCCACCTGCCGACGGGCCTCGTCGTGACGAGCTCGGAAAAGTCGCAGCACCAGAACCGCGCCAAGGCCATGCAGATCCTGCGTTCGCGGCTCTACGACATGGAGCGCCAGCGCGCCGACAGCGAGCGCTCGGCAGACCGCAAGAGCCAGGTCGGCTCGGGCGACCGTTCCGAGCGCATTCGCACCTATAATTTTCCGCAGGGCCGCGTCACGGACCACCGCATCAACCTGACGCTCTACAAGCTCGACCGGATGATGATCGGCGAAATCGACGAAGTGGTCGATGCGCTGCTGGCGGACTATCAGGCCGGCCAGCTGGCGCAGCTCGGCGAACAGGGCCGATGAGCGGCGCGACGCTCGCCGAAACGCTGGCGGCGGCACGGCGCCGGCTTTGCGAGGCGGGCATTGCGGATGGCGCACAGGATGCGCGGCTGCTGATCGCCGGCCTTCTCAAGCTTTCTTCTACCGCCTTCGTCACCGATGGCGCGCGCCTGCTGGATGCGTCCGAAAGAGCGATGATCGAGGATGCATTGGCGCGGCGCGTGGCGCGCGAGCCGGTGCATCGCATCCTCGGCCACCGGGCCTTTTCGCGGCTCGACCTCATGCTTTCCCCCGAAACGCTGGAGCCGCGGCCGGATACGGAAGTCCTCGTCGACGCGCTCGTGCCCCATGCGTTGAGAATGGTCGCGGGTGGCGGCTGCCGGATCCTCGATCTCGGTACGGGAACCGGCGCGATCTGCCTTGCTCTTCTCGACCTCGTGCCCGGCGCGACCGGGATCGGCGCCGATCTTTCGCCGGGAGCCCTTGAAACGGCGCGGCGCAATGCCGACATCAACGGCGTCGCCGACCGCTTCGAGACGGTCGAGAGCGACTGGTTTGCAGCCGTGACCGGGGCGTTCGACATCATCGTGTCAAATCCGCCCTATATCGTCCGCTCCGTAGTCGGAACGCTGGACGAGGAAGTCCGGCTCCATGATCCGATCCTTGCGCTGGACGGCGGAGACGACGGGCTGGATGCCTATCGGGCCATTGCGGCGGGTGCGGGTGCTCATCTTCGGGAAAACGGCCTGGTGGCTTACGAGATCGGTTACGACCAGAAGGACCAAGTCACCGCGATCATGCGCGAACAGGGTTTCGCGCGCATCGAGGCGGTGCAGGATCTTGGCGGCAACGACCGCGTTCTCGTCTTCACACGAGCAGGAACTGTGTGATTTCGCTGCGCAAGTGCAGCAAATTTCGCAGCCGCAAAGAAAAGGCTTGGAATTGTGAAGGAAGCGGGATAGTTTGCGGCCACGCACTGGGCAAGAGGTCATGCGTAAGGGATTTGATCCTGTATGACCCGATCGCGAGGATTGCTCTCTCGAAGAGTTGCTAGGGTTGAGACTGCCCTGTGCGGGTACCTGTTAATTTGACGTCTTACGGCGACAGGACCACCGACCGGCGTGGTTTGCCCGCAGGTAAGGATGCTTGATCTGGCGTGTCCCGATCAAGCCTGCAGACACATGAATCATCAAGACACGATACGTTAGGTGAGTGACATATGAGGCCAGGACAGCAAAACAAGCGCGGCCGCGGGCGTAATAACAACAATAATAACAACAATAACAATAACAACCACCGCAAGGGCGGCAACCCCCTGACGCGGACCTACGACAGCTCGGGTCCGGACGTGAAGATCAGGGGCACGGCTCAGCACATCGCCGAGAAATACTCTGCGCTTGCCCGGGACGCCCAGAGCGCCGGCGACCGTGTCATGGCGGAGAACTATCTCCAGCACGCCGAGCACTACAACCGCATCATTGCTGCCGCACAGGCGCAGATGCAGGAACGCTTCCCGCGTGACGAGCGCTCCGACAATGCCGACCGCGGCGATTTCAACGATCGTGACGGCTTCGACCGCGATCACGACGAAATCGATTCGACGCCCGTCGAGGAGCAGGCACCCGTTGCCGCCGCTCAGGTGGAGCAGCCGGTCGTCGTCGATGACGGCTCCGGCCCGCAGCCGGTGATCGAGGGCACGCCCGCCGAGGTCGCCCTCGACGAGGATGCCGCCGCTCCGGCAGGCGGCCGCGCGCCGCGCCGCCGCAATGCGGCCCGCCCGCGTCGCCCGCGCCGCGGCGAAGGCCAGGCGGCCGAAGGCGATCAGCCGTCCGACGGCGATGCCCCGGCACTGGAAGCGGCTTCGGAATAAGCTTCCGTTCTATCGATCCATTGAGGAACCCGGCCTTGCGCCGGGTTCTTGCGTTTGCGCAACCGGTGTTCCGAAAAATCTGTTTCCGCCGGCAGGCCGCTCCCTTTAATTCCGAAAACCCCTCCACCATATTCGTTTCAGGCGGTTGCCCGGCCCGAGCCGGCGACCGCACCATGAAGGGCTTGCCTTGACGGGAGCCCTATCCTGAATCGTCGACCGGTGCCTGATGGGCCGGCCGAGTTATGGAGGCTGATGATGAATATCGAAAAATACTCCGAACGCGTTCGCGGGTTCCTGCAATCCGCCCAGACGAAGGCGCTTGCGGACGGCAATCCGCAGTTCACGCCCGAACACGTTCTGAAGGTCCTGCTCGATGACGAGCAGGGCATGGCGACTTCGCTGATCGAGCGGGCCGGCGGCAATGCGCGCGACGCGCGGATCGCCAATGATGCCGCGCTTGCCAAGCTGCCGAAGGTTTCTGGCGGCAACGGGCAAGTCTATCTCGCCCAGCCGCTCGCGAAGGTCTTCTCCACCGCGGAGGAAGCCGCCAAGAAGGCCGGTGACAGCTTCGTCACCGTCGAACGCCTGTTGCTGGCGCTCGCTATCGAGAAGTCCGCCGCGACCTCGGAAATCCTTGCCAAGGCCGGCGTGACGCCGACCTCGCTCAACCAGGTGATCAACGACATCCGCAAGGGCCGCACCGCCGATACGGCGAGCGCCGAGCAGGGCTTCGATTCGTTGAAGAAATTCGCCCGCGACCTCACGGCGGATGCGCGGGAAGGCCGGCTTGATCCCGTGATCGGCCGTGACGACGAAATCCGCCGCACGATCCAGGTCCTGTCGCGCCGCACCAAGAACAACCCCGTCCTCATCGGCGAGCCCGGCGTCGGCAAGACCGCCATCGCCGAGGGCCTTGCGCTGCGCATCGTCAATGGTGACGTGCCGGAAAGCCTGAAGGACAAGAAGCTGATGGCGCTCGACATGGGCGCGCTGATCGCCGGTGCGAAATATCGCGGCGAGTTCGAGGAACGCCTGAAGGCCGTGCTTGCCGAAGTGCAGGCGGAAGACGGCGAGATCATCCTCTTCATTGACGAGATGCACACGCTGGTCGGCGCCGGCAAGGCGGACGGGGCTATGGACGCCTCCAACCTGCTGAAGCCCGCGCTTGCCCGCGGCGAGCTGCATTGCGTCGGTGCAACCACGCTCGACGAGTACCGCAAGCATGTCGAGAAGGACGCCGCGCTTGCCCGCCGGTTCCAGCCCGTCATGGTGGACGAGCCGACCGTCGAGGACACGATCTCGATCCTGCGCGGCCTCAAGGAAAAGTACGAGCAGCACCACAAGGTCCGCATCTCCGATTCGGCCCTCGTTGCCGCCGCGACGCTTTCCAACCGCTACATCACGGATCGCTTCCTGCCGGACAAAGCCATCGACCTGATGGACGAAGCCGCTTCGCGGCTGCGCATGCAGGTCGATTCCAAGCCGGAAGAGCTCGACGAACTCGACCGCCGCATCATCCAGCTCAAGATCGAGCGCGAGGCCCTGAAGAAGGAGACCGACCGCTCGTCGCAGGACCGGCTCGAAAAGCTCGAGATCGACCTTGCCGCGCTGGAAGAGGAAGCCGATGCGCTCACTGCGCGCTGGCAGGCGGAAAAATCCAAGCTCGGCCGCGCCGCCGATCTCAAGCGCCAGCTCGACGAGCTGCGCAACGAACTGGCCATCGCCCAGCGCAAGGGTGAGTTCCAGCGCGCCGGCGAGCTTGCCTACGGCATCATCCCGAAGCTCGAAAAGGAGCTTGAGGACGCCGAAGGCCGCGATGCGAGCGATATCGATCCGATGGTGCAGGAGGTCGTGACCCCCGACAACATCGCCCATGTGGTCTCCCGCTGGACGGGCATCCCCGTGGACAAGATGCTGGAAGGTGAGCGCGACAAGCTGCTGCGCATGGAAGACGAACTCGGCAAGTGGGTCGTCGGACAGGGCGATGCCGTCCAGGCGGTCTCCCGCGCCGTCCGCCGTGCCCGCGCCGGCCTGCAGGATCCGAACCGGCCTATCGGCTCGTTCATCTTCCTCGGACCTACCGGCGTCGGCAAGACGGAGCTGACCAAGGCGCTCGCTCGCTTCCTCTTCGACGACGAGACGGCGATCCAGCGCATGGACATGTCGGAATATATGGAGAAGCACTCCGTTGCCCGGCTGATCGGCGCGCCTCCCGGCTATGTCGGCTATGAGGAAGGCGGTGCGCTCACCGAATCCGTCCGTCGCCGGCCTTATCAGGTCGTGCTGTTCGACGAGATCGAGAAGGCGCATCCCGATGTCTTCAACGTGCTGCTGCAGGTCCTCGACGACGGCCGCCTGACCGATGGCCAGGGCCGCACCGTGGACTTCCGCAACACGATGATCATCATGACCTCGAACCTCGGGGCCGAATATCTGACGGCGCTCGGTGAGAACGAGGACAGCGATACGGTCCGCGACCAGGTGATGGATGTCGTCAAGATGGCATTCCGGCCGGAATTCCTGAACCGTGTCGACGAGATCATCCTGTTCCATCGCCTGCGGCGGTCGGAAATGGGCGCGATCGTCGACATCCAGCTGGAGCGCCTGCGCAAGCTGCTGGTGGATCGCAAGATCGTGCTCGATCTCGATGAGGAAGCCGTGCACTGGCTGGCCGAGAAGGGTTATGACCCGGTCTACGGCGCGCGTCCCCTGAAGCGGGCGATCCAGAAGCACCTTCAGGACCCGTTGGCGGAGAAGATCCTTGCCGGCGAGATCCCGGACGGCTCGACCGTCAAGGTGACGGCCGGTTCCGACCGGTTGCTCTTCTCGCCGCGCCAAAGTGCGGCGAGCAAGGCCGCCTGACGGAAGACTATAGATCGAAAAAAGAAGCGTGGGTCCCGGCCCGCGCTTTTTGCATTTCTGCCTCACCATTCTCCACAAGCCGAGGCCGGGGAGATGAGGGGGTACAATCCCGAATATCAGTGCGTTTCGGCCACTTCCGTCGCGTTTCCGTGGCCAAGGAGATCGTCGATGCGCTTGCGCTCGGTCTTGAACTGGGCAAGGGCCTTGCCCTCCAGCGACTTGCCGCCGGGCAGGCGGATCTTCAGCGCGTCGACCTTGTTGCCGTTGACGATCAATTCGTAGTGCAGGTGCGGGCCGGTGGAGAGGCCGGTCGTGCCGACGAAGCCGATCACCTGGCCCTGCCGCACCTTCACGCCCGGCTTGATACCCTTGGCGATCGCGCTCTGGTGATTGTAGGAGGAGACGTAGCCGTTGGCGTGGCGGATCAGCGTCTGGTTGCCGTAGCCGCCGGAATCCCAGCCCGCCTTCTCGACGACGCCGTTGCCCGCCGCGATGATCGGCGTACCGCGCGGCGCGGCCCAGTCGACGCCGGTATGCATGCGCGAGAAACCGAGGATCGGGTGGCGCCGCATGCCGAAACCGGAGCGGAACACGCCATTCGGAACCGGATTGCGCAGCAGGAACTGCCGGATGCTCTTGCCGTCCTCGTCGTAATAGTCGACCGAGCCGTCTTCCGGGTCCTGGAAGCGGTAGACCCGCGTTTCCGTGTCGCCGAACCTGGCGTCAAGGAAGAGGATTTCGGAATCCTCCGTCGCCGCGCCGCTCTCGTCGGTGACGGAGAAGAAAGCCTCCAGCGAATCCGTCGGGCGAAGCTGGGCCTGGAAATCGACATTGCTGGCGAGGACGCGGATGATTTCCGCCGTCATGTCCTGGCCCATGCCGTAGGAAAGGGCGGCCCGGTAGATGCCGTCATAGACGCGGGGCAGGTCGCGGCCGGCGATGATCGTCGGCCGTCCATCGTCGTCGAAGGCCGTCGCCACGGCGTCGAGCGCCGGCGGCTCGGCGCCGCTGACGAAGCGGCCGTGGTCGTCGATCGCGGCGGTCACGACATGGCGGCCGCGCGAATAGACGCTGGCGCGCACGATATTCGCTTCCTTGGCCTTCTGCGAAACGCAGATGCGCAGCACGTCGCCCTCGGCGAGCTGCTTGCTGCCGAGCTGCTCCGCCAGATAGGAGGAGAGGTCGTCGGCCTGGGCCTTCGTATAGCCCGCCGCCGTCATGATCTCGGCGATATCGGCGGCCCGCCGCACCGGGATCACGTCGTCGGCATATTCGGTGTCGTCCGGCGTCAGCGTATCGAAGGTCGATACGCTCATGTTCTCCTCGACGATGCGGGCGGTCAGGCCCATCAGGTCGATGTCGGAATTGTCGGAGGCGAAGCGCTGCGGATCGACATAATAAAGCGAGGCGACCTGCGTGCTGCCGTCGGTGAGCACCGAACCGTTGGTGCGCACATTCTCCTCGACCTCTTCGATCGACATCTGGTCGGCGAAATCGAGCGCCGAGCCACCGGTCGGGAAGGCGTCCGTCTGGAGCGCGACCTCCGATTCGACGTCAGAACCGTAGATCGTGCCCATGCGCGAGGCGGGGGCGGCGTCCTTGCCGTTGGTGGAGAAGATCGCGAGCGGATCGAAGCGCGGATAGTCCTCGCTCGTCGCGTGGTTTGCGGCCAGCGCCATCTTCACATGGGCGAAGGGCTGCCGGCGTACCACTTCCTTCTCGCCGTCATGGATCATGGTGGAGATTTCCATGATCTTCTTGTCGGACGGCTTGGCGACGACGGCCGGTTCCAGCACGCGCTCACCGCGCCGTGCGGTCTCGCCGGTCTTGTTCGTCTGCTTCGGTGTGACGAGGGCGGCGAAGGCTTCGGCCGGGATGGCAAGCTGCTGGCGTCCGTCGAGCGCCGCGAAAAGGGCCACACCCATCAGGATCGATGAGGTGATGCCTGTCAGGAAGGTACCGGAAAGCCAGCGCAGGGAGATTTCGCGGCGGTCAGGCGCCTTGCGCCCGTCGGCGAGTATCGGCGGCTCGTTGCCGAGAGATCGGATCATGTTCCGGGATGTGGTCATGCCGATATGCTTCGCCCTGTGTCGCCGATTTCGTTTTCAGCGCGGGAAGATGCACGCAGGAGGGCCCGCGAGTCAAATCACGCAAGTTCAGTCACTCCTCTAGAGGCGGGGAATGTGAAATTCTGAGGGCAATCGGGCCGTTAGAGAGGGGATGAAGGGCAGAATGCCCGGAAATCCAGGGCATTCTGCGGGTAAATGAAAGCCAAACGCATTTTTCCGAAGAAAATTTCAAAAAACTGTCACAGGCCTGTTGACGCCCCAGAATGTTGGGCCTATAACGCCGCTCATCGAACGAGAGCGGCGGCGCTTCTGGCGGCCGACGAACTCGCTCTAGGGTTTCCTTGAGAAGCTGGTGAGAATTGAGCCTGACTGGTTCGGGTTTGATTTG
>Ga0153917_1001027_pt1 | contig 13401 bp, 12 predicted proteins | sample TSFL001MetaG_FD_104695 | JGI IMG/M metagenome (GOLD analysis project Ga0153917, IMG submission 104695) | Attine ant fungus gardens microbial communities from Florida, USA - TSFL001 MetaG | ecosystem: Host-associated > Fungi > Mycelium > Unclassified | place: USA: Florida, Paynes Creek Historic... | reverse complement strand
TGAATGTCCGATGTTTAGATGGTGTCGGTTCCTGCAACGACGCGGCACCAAGGAGGCTCCATGTCCCTGCTGAAGACATCCGTTCAGCCGTCAGCGCTCGTCCCCCAAGACCCCTCGGCCGTCCTCGTCGGCCGGCTCGAGGTTCCCGGGACGGGCCCGCACCTCGTCGCCGTGCGCGGCGACTCGCTCATCGACGTCACGCGCGCGCTCGGCCCGACGATGAGCGACCTGCTCGACCTCGATGACCCGGCGGCCGCCGTGACCGAGGCGGTGGCGAGGGCGTCGTGGCCGCTCGAGGACGTCCTGCGCGCGTCCCTCGCCCGGGACGCGTCGCAGCCGCGACTGCTCGCCCCCTTCGATCTGTCCGCACTCAAGGCCGCCGGCGTGACGTTCGCCAAGAGCATGGTCGAGCGGGTCATCGAGGAGCACGCCAAGGGCGACCCTGCCGCCGCCCAGGCACTGCGCGAGCGCCTCGGCTCGACGGTCGCCGCCGCCACCCGGGTGAGGCCCGGCTCCCCCGAGTCGGCCGAGATCAAGGAGCGGCTGCTCGCCGAGGGCCTCTGGTCGCAGTACCTCGAGGTCGGCATCGGCCCCGACCCGGAGATCTTCACCAAGAGCCAGCCGCTCTCCGCTGTGGGCGTCGGCGCCTGCGTCGGCGTGCTCGAACGGTCGACCTGGAACAACCCGGAGCCCGAGGTCGTGCTCGCGTGCTCCGCCGCCGGACGCGTCGTCGGCGCGACCCTCGGCAACGACGTGAACCTGCGCGACTTCGAGGGCCGCAGCGCGCTGCTGCTCGCCGAGGCGAAGGACAACAACGCCTCCTGCGCCGTGGGCCCCTTCATCCGGCTCTTCACGGACAGCTTCGGCCTCGACGAGCTCCGACGGAGCGAGGTGACGATGCGCATCACGGGCGAGGACGGATTCGTCGTCGAGGGCGTCTCGCGCGTGAGCGAGATGAGCCGCACCTTCGACGAGCTCGTCTCGCACGCCTGGGGCGCGCACCACCAGTACCCGGACGGCTTCGCCCTCTTCACCGGCACGATGTTCGCGCCCACGGAGGACCGCGACGGCGAGGGCGAGGGCTTCACGCACCACCCGGGCGACGAGGTGCTCATCAGCAACCCGCTGCTCGGCGCGCTCGTGAACGAGGTCCGGACGGCCGAGTCGCTCAAGCCCTGGACGTTCGGCGCCCGGAGCCTCATGCGCAACCTCGCCGAGCGGGGGCTGCTCGCATGACCCGCATCGTCGTCACCGACCACGCCTTCATCGACACCGCGCACGAGGCCGCGGCCGCCGAGCGCACGGGCGCCGAGTTCGCCGTGCACCAGTGCACGACGCCCGACGAGACGACGGATGCCGTGCGCGGCGCCGACGTCGCGATCGTGAACTTCGCGCCCATGGGCGAGGAGCAGCTCGCCGCCATGGCCCAGGGCGCCACCGTCGTCCGCTACGGCGTCGGCTACGACAACGTCGACGTCGACGCGGCCCGCCGGCTCGGCGTCGACGTCGCCAACGTGCCCGACTACGGCGTCGACACCGTCGCCGACCACGCCGCGGCGCTGCTGCTGAGCCTGCTGCGCCGGCTGCCCGTCTACGACCGGGGCATCCGCGACGAGGGATGGGTGACCCCCGGCAGCGTCGGCCCGCTGCGCTCCTTCCCCACCGTCACCGTGGGGCTGCTCGGCGCCGGGCGCATCGCCAGATCGCTCGCCGACCGCCTCCGCCCCTTCGGCTTCCGGGTGATCGCGAGCGACCCGTACGCCACGCAGGAGGCCGTCGCCGAGCACGGCATCGAGCTCGTCGACGCGACCGCCCTCGCCGAGCAGGCCGACGCCGTCTCGCTCCACCTGCCGCTCACCGCCGAGACGCACCACCTCGTGGATGCCGGATTCCTGCGCACCCTGCGCCCCGGCTGCGTGATCGTCAACACCTCCCGCGGCCCCCTCGTCGACGAGCAGGCGCTCGCCGACGCCATCCGCGAGGGCCGCATCGGCGGAGCCGGGCTCGACGTGTTCGATCCCGAGCCGCTCTCCCCGGGCTCGCCGCTGCGCGACTGCCCGAACGTCGTGTTCACGCCCCACGCGGCCTTCTACTCCACCTCGTCGCTCGACAACCTCCAGCGCCTCGCCGCCGAGGAGGCCGAGCGCGCGCTCACCGGCCAGCCGCTGCGCTGCCCCGTCGTCACGACCCCGAAGGAGAACGCATGAGCCCCGCCATGCCCGCCCCGCGCAACCTCGTCGCCGGCGAATGGGTCGACCCGGCGCCGCCCACGGTCGACGTGTTCGACCCCGCTACCGGCGAGGTCGTGACGCGCATCCCCGACACGCCGGCCGAGGGCGTCGACGCCGCGGTCGCCGCGGCACGGAAGGCGTTCGCGACCTGGCGCGGCGTGAACGAGTTCGAGCGCTCGAAGCTGCTCCACAACCTCGCCGCGCTCGTGCGCGACGACCTCGAGGAGCTTTCCCGGCTCATCACCGTGGAGATGGGCAAGCCCATCGGCGAGGCGCGCGGCGAGACCGCGAAGCTCGCCGACGCCTTCGACTACTACGCCGAGGAGGCCGTACGGGTCTACGGCGAGACGATCCCCAACGAGGCCGCCGGCGTCACGAGCATCATCCGGCACGAGCCCGTCGGCGTCGTCGGCGCCATCACGCCGTGGAACTACCCGCTCGAGCTCATCGGCTGGAAGCTCGCGGCCGCCCTCGCCGCCGGGTGCACGATCGTCATCAAGCCCTCCGAGTACGTGCCCTCCAGCGCCGTGCGCCTCTTCGCGCTCCTCGAGCCCGCGGGCTTCCCGCCGGGCGTCGCGAACCTCGTGCTGGGCGCGGGCGTCGCCGGGCGCGCGCTCGCCTCGCATCCGAACATCGACAAGCTCGCCTTCACCGGCTCGACCGCCACCGGCGGCGCCATCACGCGCTCCCTCGCGAAAGCGCTGCCCACCTCGATGGAGCTCGGCGGCTCCTGCCCGCTCATCGTCACCGCCAGCGCCGACGTCGACGCCGCCGTCGCCGGCTGCCTCCGCCGCGGGTTCCGCAACGCGGGCCAGATCTGCATCGCGATCAACCGCGTCTACGTGCACTCCTCGGTGCACCGCGAGTTCGTCGACAAGCTCACGGCCGCCGTGTCGAGGCTGAGCGTCGCGCCGGGGCTCGAGAACCCCGACGTGGGGCCCGTCACGAACCGCGAGATCGTCGACCGCTGCGCCGAGCACGTGGCCGCCGCCGTGCGCGACGGCGCCACGGTCACCACGGGCGGCACCGCCCTCGACCGACCCGGCACGTGGTTCGCGCCGACGGTCGTCGACGCGGTCCCCGCGACGTCGCTGCTCGCCACGGTGGAGACCTTCGGCCCGGTCGTCGGCGTGACGCCGTACGAGACCACGGACGAGGTCATCACGCTCGCCAACGGCACCGAGGCCGGGCTCGCCGCCTACCTCTACGCGCGCGACCTCGACGAGGTCTTCACCATCGGGCACGCCCTCGAGTTCGGCAACGTCGCGGTCAACAACCCCGACGCCGGGATCATGAACGCGCCCTACGGCGGCCGCAAGGGCTCCGGCCACGGCTACGAGCACGGCCGCGAGGGCCTCCAGGGCTACCTCGTCACCAAGCACCTGCGGATCAGGTACGCCCGATGACGGCCTACACGAGCGTCGTCTTCGACCTCGACGGCACCCTCGTCGACTCGAGCCAGGACATCGCCAACGCCCTCAACCGGGTGCTGGCGCCGTACGGCGCCCGCGCCCTCAGCGCCGCCGAGGTCGTGCCGCTCCTCGGCGAGGGGCCCGCCCGCCTCATCTCCGGTGCCGTGCGCGCGTCGGGCGCCGTCGTGCCCGACGAGGGCGCGATCGCCGACGCCTACCTCGCCGACTACCGCGAGCATCCGCTCGACGACACGGCCCTCTACGAGGGCGTCGCCGAGGCGCTCGCCGCGCTCGCCGCGGCGGGCATCCCCATGGCCGTGTGCACGAACAAGACCGAGCCGATCTCCCGCATCGTGCTCGACGGCCTGCACGTGGGGCGCTACTTCGGGGCGGTCGTCGGCAGCGACCGGCCGGTGAACAGCAAGCCGCACCCCGAGCACCTGCTGACGGCGATCGCCGAGATCGGCGCCGATCCCGCCACGAGCCTGCTCGTCGGCGACTCGACCATCGACCAGCGGTGCGCGCGGAACGCCGAGGTGCGGTTCTTCGCCGTGCCCTGGGCCCCTCCCGAGGTCGACGGCGAGCGGCTGCGCGCCTACGCCGACCTTCCCGCCATCGTGCTCGGCGGCGCCGCGCCGACGCACACGTCACCGTCAACGTCAGAGGAGCAGAGATGACCAGCACGCCCATCGAGACGCGCAACGACCAGGACCGCGCCAAGCTCGCCGCCGGACGCTACGCCGCCGACAAGTACTGCTTCGAGGGAGCCAAGCTCGGGCTCGGCTCGGGCACCACCTCGCACTACTTCGTGCGCGCGCTCGCGGAGAAGGTGCGCGACGGGCTGAACGTCGTCGGGGTCCCCACCTCCAAGGGCACCCGCGACCTCGCGCTGGAGCTCGGCATCACGCTCGTCGACCTCGACGACATCGACCAGCTCGACGTGTGCATCGACGGGCCCGACGAGATCGACCCGAACGGAGCCATGATCAAGGGCGGCGGCGCCTGCCTGCTGTGGGAGAAGCTCGTCGAGAAGACGACCGGGAAGTTCGTCGTCGTCGCCGACGACACGAAGGCCGTCGAGGCGCTCGGCGCCTTCCCCCTGCCGATCGAGGTCGTGCAGTTCTCCTGGGGCACGACGGCGAAGGCGATCCGCCGGCTGCTCGTCGCGCACGGCTACCCCGAGGACATCGAGATGTACCGCCGCGAGCGCGACGGCGCCCCCGTCGTGACGGACAACGGCAACTTCATCATCGACGTGAAGCTCGGCGTCGCCCGCGACATCGAGGAGCTGACCGTCGAGCTCAACTGCATCCCGGGCGTCGTCGAGAACGGGTTCTTCGTGAACATCGCCCAGGAAGTCGTGTTCGGCTGGCCCGACGGCACTGCCGGCACCTTCTCGTTCCCCTTCGCCCTGCCCCTGCGGAAGCCGGGCGCCGAGGAGGCCGGCGCATGAGCGCGAACGGCATCAAGGGCCACTACATCGGCGGACGGTTCGTCGACGACGGCCGCAGCACCCAGAACATCAACCCCTCCGACGTCTCCGACGTCGTGGGGAACTACGCCCGCGGCGGCGCCGACACGGTGACCGCGGCCCTGGACGCCGCGCACGAGGCGCTGCCCGCATGGTCGACCGCCGGCGTGCAGAAGCGCTTCGACGTGCTCGACGCCGTGGGCACGCGGATCGCGCAGCGCGCCGACGAGCTCGCGCGGCTGCTCGCCCGCGAAGAGGGCAAGCCGCTGGGCGAAGCCCGCGGCGAGGTCATGCGCGCATCGCAGCTGTTCAAGTTCTTCGCCGGCGAGGCGATCCGCAACTCGGGCGAGCTGCTCGAGTCGACGCGGCCCGGGCTCACCGTCGAGATGACCCACGAGCCCGTCGGCGTGGTCGGCATCATCACGCCGTGGAACTTCCCCATCGCGATCCCCGCCTGGAAGATCGCACCGGCCCTGGCCTACGGCAACACGGTCGTGGTCAAGCCCGCGGACGTCGCCCCCGGATGCACGTGGGAGCTCGCGGCCATGCTCGACGAGGCGGGGCTGCCGGACGGCGTGCTCAACCTCGTCATGGGCCCCGGCCGCGAGGTGGGCCCCGCGCTCATCGGCAGCGGACGCGTCGACGCCGTGACCTTCACCGGGTCCGCGGCGACCGGGCGCTCCATCGCGCGGGACGCAGCGGAGGCGGGCATCCGCGTGCAGTGCGAGATGGGCGGCAAGAACCCGCTCGTCGTGCTGGGCGACGCCGACCTGGACCTCGCGGTCGAGGCGGCCGTCAACGGCTCGTTCTACTCGACCGGGCAACGGTGCACGGCCTCGTCGCGGATCATCGTCACCGACGACATCCACGACGCGTTCGTCTCGGCGCTCACCGACCGTCTCGCGCGGCTCACCGTGGGCAGCGCGCTCGACGCGGGCACGATCATCGGGCCCGTGGTCAGCGAGTCGCAGCTCGAGAAGAACCTCGAGTTCATCGCGCAGGCGAAGGCGGAGGGCGCGGAGGTCGTCGGCGGCGACCGGCTCGAGCTCGACGTGAACGGCTTCTACATGTCGCCCGCGATCGTGCTCGATCCGGGCCAGCAGCGCACGATCAGCCGCGAGGAGGTCTTCGGACCGGTCGCGTCGGTCATCCGCGCCGCCGACTACGACGAAGCGCTCGCCCTCGCCAACGACACCGAGTACGGCCTCTCGGCCGGCATCTGCACGGGCTCGCTCTCGCACGCCGCGCACTTCAAGCGGAACGCCCGTGCGGGCATGGTGATGGTCAACGCGCCCACCGCGGGCGTCGACTACCACGTGTCGTTCGGCGGCCGGAAGGGCTCGTCCTACGGGCACCGCGAGCAGGGTCGCGCGGCGCGCGAGTTCTACACCCTGCACAAGACGGCCTACGTGAACGCGAACTGACGGGAGGTCCGGCCGTCGCCGCGCACGGCGCCGGCGGCCGGACACGCACGTCGCGTACGCGCTCCCGGACCCGGTCGAGGGCCGTCCGCGCACGAACCGCTCGTGCGCAGACTTCGACCGCTCACCCTCATCCGAGATCGCTGCCGGCTTCGTGCTGCCCCATTCACGACGGTTCCGGCAAGAGACCCCCAAGGAATTCAAAGGAGAATCCAATGGCCACCTATCTGATGGGCATCGATGCCGGAACGACCGGATGCAAGACCTGCGTCTTCGACCTCGACGGGCATCTCATCGGCACCGACTACCGCGAGTACCCCTGCTACTACCCCCAGCCCGGCTGGGTGGAGCAGCTCCCGGAGGACCTCACCCCGGCGCTGTTCGAGTCCGTCCGCGCCGCCATCCGCGACGCGGGCGTGGACGCCGCGGAGATCGAGGCGCTCGCCATCTCCACGCAGGGCTCGGTCTTCGGCGCGCTCGACGGGGACGACCGCCTCATCCGCCCGTTCATCGGCTGGCAGGACGTGCGCGGCGTCGACTACGTGGAGCGGATCCGGGAGGGCGAGTACATCGACCCCGACCGCCTCTACCAGATCTCCGGCTATCCGATCTCGACGGTCCCCTGCCTGACGAAGTACCTCTGGTTCAAGGACAACGAGCCCGAAGGCTTCGCCCGGACGACGCGCATCTCGCACCACCAGGACTTCTTCCTGAAGGAGTTCGGCGCGGAGGACTGGTTCGTCAATGACACGGCCACGGCGTCCCGCACCGGCGTCTTCGACATCGACGCCGGCGAGTGGAGCCGGGAGATCCTCGACGCGCTCGGTCTCGACATCGGCACGCTCCCCCGCATCGTCAAGGCCGGATCGGTCGCGGGACGGGTTCCGCGCGACGTCGCCATCCAGACGGGCCTCGCGGAGGGCACGCTGCTGTGCGTCGGCGCGATGGACCAGAACTGCTCGACCATGGGCGGCGGCCTCGTGCACGAGGGCACGGCGATCACCGTCGTCGGCACCTACGGCGCGACCTTCGTGGCCTCCGAGGAGTCGCGTCGCGACCCCAACGGGACGCTCATCGTCAAGAACAACTCGGGCCCCGAGAACTTCACGATCGAGGCGGCGTCGATCGCGTCGGCGAGCTGCTACCGCTGGTTCCGCGACACGATCTGCTCCATCGAGATGGCGATGGCGAAGGAGTTCGGCCCGAGCGGCAACGCCTACCGGCTGATCAACAAGGCGATCGAGGCCGTCGAGCCGGGCGCCAACGGCCTCGTCTTCCTCCCCTACCTGCAGGGCGCCGGCAGCGGCCCGCGGTCGGACCCGTACGCCAAGGGCGCGTTCCTCGGCGTCACGCTCGGGACCACGAAGGCCGAGATGGCGCGCGCGGTGCTCGAGGGCATCACGCTCGAGATGCGCGACAACATCGAGTCGATCCGCAAGGTCGGCATCCGGCTCAACGAGATCCGCGCCGTCGGCGGGGCGACGAAGTCGCCGGTCTGGAACCAGATCCAGGCGGACATGTACAAGGTGCCGGTCGCCGTGCTCGAGGTCTCCGAGACGGGCTGCCTGGGCGCCGCGATGTACGCCGGCATCGGACTCGGCGCGTACGCCTCGCTCGAGGAGGCGGCCGCCCGCGCGGTGCGGATCAAGGAGGTCTACGAGCCGAACCCCGAGAACTACCCGGCCTACGACGCCGCGTACGAGCGGTTCGTCTCGGGCTACGAATCGCTCGCCGACGGCGGGTTCTTCCGCACGCTGCACCGGCAGCTGACGCACTGATCCGCCCGACGCCCGTCCCGACCCCTGCGCCGGTCGCGGCTGTTCACGACGCCGCGCCGCAGCGCGGTCGGCCGCGACCGGCGCAGGATCCCGCATCCACCACGAACAGCACGACCAGACAGGACCCACCCATGGAATTCGACGGAAAGACGTGCGTCGTCACGGGCGCCGCGAGCGGCATCGGCAAGGAGATCGCAGGACGGCTCGCATCGCGCGGCGCCGCCGTGGCCATCGTCGACGTCCAGCTCGAGAAGGCGCAGCAGGTCGCCGAGCAGCTCACCGCCGACGGCCCCGGAACCGCGACCGCGTTCGGCTGCAACCTCCGCTCGGTCGACGAGATCGCGACCGCGATGACCGCGATCGCATCCCGCTTCGGCCGCATCGACGTGCTCGTCAACGCGGCGGGGCTGGCCAACCGGACGCCCATCGAGGACATCACCGAGGCCGAGTGGGATCTCCTCAACGACGTGAACCTCAAGGCGGCGTTCTTCGTCGCGCAGCAGGCGTACCGGGTCATGCTCGCGCAGCAGTCGGGCAAGATCATCAACATCGCCTCGCACCGGGCGACCACCACCGACGGCCACCACCTCATCTACTGCGCCACCAAGGCGGGCGTGCAGGCCGTCACGCGCGACCTCGCCGTCGCCGGCGGGCGGCACGGCATCGAGGTGAACACGGTGAGCCCCGGCTACGTGCTCACGCCCATGACCGAGCACAACCTGCAGAACGAGGAGTGGCTCGCGCACATGCAGTCGCGCATCCCGCTGGGGCGCCTGCTCACGATGAGCGAGGTGGCGAACGCCGTGCTGTTCCTCGCATCGCCGTCGACGAGCGGCATCACGGGCCAGAACCTGCTCGTGGACGGCGGCTGGACGGTGCACGAGTAGACCGCCGCCCCTCGGCCGGGCCTCCCCTCGCGGGAGGCCCGGCCGAGCCATCGGCATCGCGGCACGGCCAGGAGGGGACGATGCGGTCCCCGGCCGCCGCACGATCGACCGCGCCGTCGCAGATGTCGACGGCCGCAGGCAAGGAGGCCTGAAGTGATACCCACAATCAGCCAGATCCTCATCTGGGAGACCCTCGGCACCGCGCTGCTCCTGCTGGTGGGCTGCGGCGTGGTCGCCAACGTCGTCCTCGCGAAGTCGAAGGGCTTCGGCGGCGGCTGGCTGCTCATCAACGTCGGCTGGGGCTTCGCCGTCTTCATCGGCGCGAGCGTCGCCTGGAAGTCGGGGGCGCACATCAACCCCGCCGTCACCCTCGCCCTCGCCATCGCGGGCAAGACCCCGTGGGACCTCGTGCCGATCTACTGGATCGCCCAGCTGGTCGGCGCCTTCGTCGGCTCGTTCCTGTGCTGGCTGACGTTCAAGAAGAACTTCGACGAGGAGCCGAACCCCGAGGGCACCCTGGGCATCTTCGCGACAGGGCCGGCTGTCCGCAGCTACGGCTGGAACCTCGTCACCGAGGCCATCGCCACCTTCGTCCTGCTCTGCTGGATCCTGTTCTCCCCCGGGCTCGGCCTGTCCGACCCGGCCGACCCGGCGAGCCTCAGCTTCGGCAACGCGGGCCTCGGCTATGCGGCCGTCGCCTTCGTCATCATCGGCATCGGCTCGTCGCTGGGCGGCCCGACCGGCTACTCCCTCAACCCGGCGCGAGACTTCGGCGCGCGCCTCGCGTACGCGGTCATGCCGATCAAGGGCAAGGGCGGCGCCGACTGGGCCTACGCGTGGGTTCCCGTCCTCGGCCCGTTCCTGGGTGCGATCGCGGCCGCACTGCTTTACCTCGTCACCGCGGGATCGCTCGCGTGACGCGCTGATCGCCGCCGCATCGCATGACCGCCCGCTCGCACTCGGATGCGGGGTCGAGCGAGCGCCCGGATGCTGATGCAGGGGGCCGCGGACTTCGGTCCGCGGCCCCCTCATCGCGCATCGGACCTGGCCGGGACCCCGCACGTCCTGCCCCAGGGGATGGGCCGACCCCGTACATTCGTGGCATGACCCAGGGAGTGGCGGAGAGTCGTCGGCGCCTGTCGGAGCGCATCGCCGACGACCTTCAGCATGAGATCGTGCGCGAGGGGCTCATCCCGAACCTGCGACTGCCGACCGAGGTGGAGCTCATGGAGCGGTACGCCGTCAGCCGTTCCGTCGTCCGCGAGGCCGCGAAGGTCCTCGAGCAGCGGGGGCTGGTGACGGTCGCTCCGGGCCGGGGCATGACGGTCGCCCGGTTCGACGGGACGCGCATCGCGGAGCAGTTCTCCCTGCTCATGCTCGCGAGCGCCGGCACCTTCGATCAGCTCCTCGAGCTCCGTCTCGCCCTCGAGGTGCAGGTCGCCTCGGCGGTCGCGATCGACCCGCCGGAGGAGACCCTGCGGGAGCTCGAGGAGAGCCTCGCCGCGGGCGAGGCCGTGCTCGCGCGCGGCGGCGAGATCGACCGCGACGAGTTCCTGGACGCCGACATGCGCTTCCACGAGGCGATGGCGGTCGCCAGCGGCAACCCGTTCTTCGAGCTCGTCTGCCGGCCGATCAACGCGTTCCTCCGGTCGCACTACCGGCACCGCGACGGCTATCCGTCGGATCCCGTGCGCACCCTCGAGGAGCACCGGGAGATCCTGGATTCGCTGCGCCGGCGCGACACCCTCGGCGCGCACCGCGCGGTCGAGGAGCACCTGCGTCGGCTGCTGCGCCGGTGGCGCGTCGTCCCCGAGGGGTTCCAGTCCCCCAGCCTCCGCCATCTCAACGCCCAGGACGACGCACTCGACGCCCTCGACGAGTAGCTCCTCCCGCACCTCGTCCGCGCAAGCGCAAAGAAGTATGGGTTCCGCATGCCCGTACGCCGTACGAACCTGCGAAACCCATACTCCGCGCGAGGCCTGGGCCGCCGTCAGCCCTCGTTCTGCTTGATGTCGGCCTCGAGCGTCTTGAGGGCTGAGGTCATGCCGCCGAGCTGCTTGAGCTCGTGGCTGAGCTCGGTGAGCTCGTCGCCGCCGGCCATCTGCCGGGTCAGCTCGTCGAGCGCGACCTCATCACGGGTCTTGTCGAGCACCGCCTGGCCGAGCTTGAGGATGATGAAGTGGTCGCCGACCATGTACGCGTGATGCGGGTTGTGCGTGATGAACACCACGCCGAGGCCCGCGTCGCGGGCCGCCGCGGTGTACTTCAGCACGACGCCCGACTGCTTCACGCCGAGCGCGGCGGTCGGCTCGTCGAGGATCAGCACCTTGGCGCCGAAGTACACGGCGCGCGCGATGGCGACGCACTGGCGCTGGCCGCCGGAGAGCGTGCCGATGGGCTGGTCGATGTCCTTGACGACGACGCCCATCTTCCGCAGTTCCTCGTCGGCGATGCGCTTCATGTCGCGGATGCGCATGCCGGCCAGCGGGAACTTCCCGCTGACCAGCTCCGAGCCGAGGAAGAAGTTGCGCCAGACCTCCATGAGCCCCACCACGGCGAGGTCCTGGTAGACGGTGGCGATGCCCGCGGCCAGCGCCTGGCGGGGCGAGCTGAAGACCGTCTCCTCGCCGCCGACGAGCATGGTGCCCTCGTTGTGCTCGTGGAGGCCTGCCATGATCTTGATCAGGGTGGACTTGCCGGCGCCGTTGTCGCCGAGCACGCAGGTCACCTCGCCGGCGTTGACCGTGAGGTTGATCCCCCGGAGCGCCCGAACGGCGCCGTAGGCCTTGCCGACATCCTGCATCTGGATGAGCGTGGTGCCCTTGGCCACCGGGGCCTCGGAACGCGTCGCATCGGACATGGTCAGCCCACCTTCCGAGCCGTGGAGAGCTTCTTCACGTAGAGGTTCACGATGACGGCGAGCACGAGCATCACGCCGAGGAAGGCGCGGAACCAGTTCGGGTCCCATCCGGCGTAGACGATGCCGAGCGAGGTCATGCCGAAGATGAACGCGCCGATCGCCACGCCGATCGCGTTGCCGAAGCCGCCGGTCATGAGCGTGCCGCCGACGACGGCCGCGATGATGTAGAGGAACTCGTTGCCGACGCCGTTGCCCGCCTGCAGGGTGTTGAACCGGTAGAGGGTGTGCATGCCGACGAACCAGGCCAGGAACGACACCGTCATGAACAGGCCGATCTTGACGCGGGTCACCGGAACGCCGACCGCGCGGGCCGAGTCGGCGTTGCCGCCGACCGCGTAGATCCAGTTGCCGATCTTGGTGCGCTGCAGCACCCAGCCGGACAGCGCGACGAACGCGAGCCAGAAGATGACGGTCAGCCACACGGTCACGTCGCCCACCTGGAACGAGCCGGCGAAGACCGTCGACAGGAAGCCGTAGCCGTCCATCTGGGAGATGTTCGGGCTCGACACCGTGCCCGAAATCAGCTTGGTGACGCCGAGGTTGACGCCCTGCAGCACGAAGAACGAGCCGAGCGTGATCAGGAACGAGGGGATGCCGGTGCGCATCACCAGGAATCCGTTGAGGAAGCCGACGGCGAGGCAGAACACCAGCGACAGCACGGCGCCGACGATGAGGTTGACGCCGAGGTAGTAGCTGAACAGGGCGTTGAACAGTCCCGCCGAGGTCACCATGACGCCGGCGGAGAGGTCGAACTCGCCGCCGATCATGAGCATGCCCACGGCCACGGCCACGATGCCGATCGTCGAGGACTGGTACAGCACGGTGAAGATGGAGTCGGCCGAGCGGAAGGACGGGGCGACCACCAGGAAGAACACGAGGATGATGACGGCGGCCACGGAGGCGCCGATCTCGGGGCGGGCCAGCAGGCGGTTCGACCAGTCCAGCTTCACGCGGTTGGAAGCCTCGGCCGGGGCGCCCGCCGCGCCGGTGGTTTGAGTCTGACTCACTGCAGATCTCCTTGTCTCAAGGTCTCAAGAGACGATCGGCGCAGGACCCGCCTCTCGACAGGTCCCGCGCCGGATCGGTCAGCGGGTGTTGTTCTTCGTGAAGGGGAGGATCTTGTCGATGTTGGCCTTGTCGACGATCGAGGGGCCGGTCAGCACGGCCTTGCCGCCGCCGATGTCGTTGCCGTTCTTGATGTAGAGGTAGAGCGAGGTGACGGCCATGTAGCCCTGCACGTAGGGCTGCTGGTCGACCGAGAACTCGATCGTGCCGTCCTTG
>Ga0153917_1001025_pt1 | contig 13410 bp, 14 predicted proteins | sample TSFL001MetaG_FD_104695 | JGI IMG/M metagenome (GOLD analysis project Ga0153917, IMG submission 104695) | Attine ant fungus gardens microbial communities from Florida, USA - TSFL001 MetaG | ecosystem: Host-associated > Fungi > Mycelium > Unclassified | place: USA: Florida, Paynes Creek Historic... | reverse complement strand
GTCACCGGACGCTTGCCAGTAACTTGGCAGACTCGGGACATGTCTATTCTCCAAAAATCAAATTAGCTCGAGCTTCGTATGGGGTATCGGCGCCTCGTCAGGCTTTACAGCCCGGTCATCGCAGTTCTAAGCGAACTCTCGATTGCCAGGCCCAATTGCCAAACCCGAGATTCTCAAAGGTGGCGTAGTATACGCTGACTCGGCGATGTGCTCAAGTCCCGAACAGACAAAGATCCCGATGGATCGCGTGAAATGGTCTAAATCCAACCATGTTCTGCAAAAGAAACGTACTCTCCGCGACCAATTATCAGATGGTCCAGCACACGAATGTCCATGAATTGACAGCATTTGATAATGCGCGCGGTGATCTCTTTGTCGGCTCTGCTCGGTTGCGCACAGCCTGAGGGGTGATTATGCGCGAGGATCACGGCGGCTGCATTCACTTTTATCGCTTCCCGCACAATTTCTCGCGGATGGACCTCAACGTGGTTCAGCGTTCCCGAAAACAGATGGCAGTGCTTCAGCACCCGATTTTTATTGTCGAGGAAGATCGCCATAAAGATCTCGCGCTCGGCATCCGTCAGCTGGCTTTGCAGGAATTCTCTCGTCATGTCAGGGGTTAAGAGCGAATCCTCTTCCAGCATCCGCACGCTGTAAAAACGCCGGGCAAGCTCTGCAATGCCTTTCAGTTGGGCATATTTCGCCACACCGATACCCTCAACATGCTTAAATTCTGCCAGATCGGCAGTCAGTAAGCCGTATAGCGAGCCAAAGTGTTGCAGCAGCTCGCGCGCCAGAGTGAAAACCGTTTTCCCTGGTGTACCAGTGCGTAAAAACAGTGCCAGCAGCTCATCATCCGTTAGCGACGTAATGCCAAAATTCAGCATTTTTTCACGCGGCAGCATGGGTGAAATATGTTCCATATCCCTGTCTCCTTGTGGTTGCCGTCTATGCTGCCACAGGCCAGTACCGCGTTCGACGCACAGTTTTCATTCTTGCGTAACGCCTCGCAAAGTGACCGAAGGACAAAATCACCCCGCTTTTGGGAATGTGATAAAATGCCCGCTCTCTGGTGAAACCCAACAGGAAAGAATCATGATGAGCCTGGCCGGTAAAAAAATCGTTCTTGGCGTGAGCGGCGGTATCGCTGTCTATAAAGCGCCGGAGCTGGTACGCCGCTTGCGCGAGCGCGGGGCCGATGTGCGGGTCGCGATAACGGAAGGCGGTAAAGCCTTTATCACTCCCCTGAGCCTACAGGCCGTTTCAGGATACCCGGTATCAGACAGCCTGCTGGATCCGGCTGCCGAAGCCGCGATGGGCCATATTGAGCTGGGCAAATGGGCAGACCTGGTTATTCTTGCCCCGGCAACCGCCGACCTGATTGCGCGCGTTGCCGCAGGCATGGCAAACGACCTGGTATCGACAATTTGCCTGGCAACACCTGCACCAGTTGCGGTGGTTCCCGCCATGAACCAGCAAATGTACCGTAATGCCGCCACCCAGCATAATCTGGATACCCTGGCCGCACGTGGTCTGCTGATTTGGGGGCCAGACAGTGGCAGCCAGGCCTGTGGCGATATCGGCCCAGGGCGAATGCTCGACCCGTTGACGATTGTGGATATGGCCGCCGCGCATTTTGCGCCTGTCAACGATCTGCAACATCTCAACATCATGATTACCGCGGGCCCAACGCGCGAACCGCTGGATCCAGTGCGCTACATCACCAACCACAGCTCCGGTAAGATGGGCTTTGCCATTGCTCAGGCCGCGGCAAAACGCGGGGCAAACGTCACGCTGGTGAGTGGCCCGGTGTCATTGCCGACACCGCCTTTTGTACAGCGCATTGATGTAACAACGGCGCTGGAAATGGAAGCGGCCGTGCAGGCTCACGCGCAAAACCAGCAGATTTTTATCGGCTGTGCGGCGGTGGCTGATTACCGCGCAGAGACCATTGCTGATGCGAAGATCAAAAAGCAAGGCGATGAATTAACAATAAAAATGGTGAAAAACCCGGATATCGTTGCCGGTGTTGCTTCTCTGAAAAACCACCGCCCTTACGTTGTTGGGTTTGCCGCAGAAACGAATAATGTGGAAGAATATGCCCGGCAAAAACGTACCCGCAAAAACCTCGATTTGATTTGCGCGAACGACGTATCGCTGGCCACTCAAGGATTTAACAGCGACAGCAACGCACTGCACCTTTTCTGGCAGGATGGAGATAAAGTCTTACCGCTTGAGCGCAAGGAACTCCTGGGCCAACAATTACTGGACGAGATCGTTACCCGTTATGATGAAAAAAATCGACGTTAAGATTCTGGACCCGCGTGTTGGTCAGCAATTTCCGCTGCCAACCTATGCCACCTCCGGCTCTGCCGGTCTTGACCTGCGTGCCTGTCTCGATGACGCCGTAGAGCTGGCGCCGGGTGCAACCACCCTGCTCCCAACCGGACTGGCGATTCACATTGCTGACCCGTCGCTGGCAGCGGTGATCCTGCCTCGCTCTGGCCTGGGTCACAAGCACGGTATCGTGCTGGGTAACCTGGTGGGTCTTATCGACTCTGACTATCAGGGTCAACTGATGGTTTCCGTCTGGAACCGTGGTCAGGACAGCTTCACCATTGAACCGGGCGAACGCATCGCGCAGATGGTGTTTGTACCGGTGGTGCAGGCAGAATTTAACCTGGTGGAAGACTTTGACGCCACCGACCGCGGCGAAGGCGGCTTCGGCCATTCCGGGCGTAAATAATCGCCCAATAAAGACGCGTCCCACAGCGCCATAATGCAATAAAAAACCGCAAACGCTAGTTTGCGGTCGCTGCGTGGATGCCAGCCTGGCAAGTGATTATTTTCAGGGGTATTTTGTAACATGGCAGAAAAACAAACTGCGAAAAGGAATCGTCGCGAAGAAATACTTCAATCTCTGGCTCTGATGCTTGAATCCAGCGATGGCAGTCAACGCATCACCACTGCAAAACTGGCCGCCTCTGTTGGCGTGTCAGAGGCAGCGCTATACCGTCATTTTCCCAGCAAAACCCGGATGTTTGACAGCCTGATCGAGTTTATCGAAGACAGCCTGATCACGCGCATCAACCTGATTCTGAAAGATGAGAAAGACACCACCGCGCGTCTGCGTCTGATTGTGCTGTTGATTCTTGGTTTTGGCGAACGTAACCCAGGTTTAACCCGCATTATGACGGGCCACGCACTGATGTTTGAACAGGACAGACTCCAGGGCCGCATTAATCAGCTCTTTGAACGCATCGAAGCGCAGCTGCGCCAGGTACTGCGAGAGAAGAAAATGCGCGAAGGTGAGGGATATGTCACTGACGAAACGCTGCTGGCAAGCCAGATTCTGGCGTTTTGCGAGGGTATGCTCTCCCGCTTTGTGCGCAGCGAATTCAAATACAGCCCAACGGACGATTTTGACGCCCGCTGGCCGTTAGTGGCTGCCCAGTTGCAGTAACACTGTTGCCGGATGGCGTCTTCGCCTTATCCGGCCTACGGTTATGTAGGCCCGGTAAGCGCAGCGCCACCGGGCAGTACATTACACGCCAAACTCTTCCCGATATTTACGTACCGCAGCCAGGTGGTTCGCCATCTCTGGTTTTTCTTCCAGATACGCAATCAGGTCTTTCAGGGTGATGATAGACGTCACTTTGCAGCCGTAATCACGCTCCACTTCCTGAATAGCAGAAATTTCGCCGCGTCCACGCTCCTGACGATCCAGAGAGATCAGCACGCCCGCAAGCGTTGCGCCGTTCGCCTGGATGATTTCCATTGATTCGCGGATCGCTGTACCCGCAGTGATCACATCGTCTACCAGCATCACACGGCCTTGCAGCGCACTGCCCACCAGGTTGCCACCTTCACCGTGGGTTTTAGCCTCTTTACGGTTAAAGCAGTACGGCACATCGCGGTCGTGGTGTTCCGCAAGCGCAACAGCGGTAGTCGTCGCAATCGGGATACCTTTGTAAGCCGGGCCAAACAGCAGGTCGAAATCAATCCCTGAATCCACCAGCGCTTCTGCGTAGAAACGGCCTAACAGTGCCAGATCACGCCCGGTATTAAACAGCCCGGCATTGAAGAAATAGGGGCTTTTACGCCCGGATTTCAGCGTAAATTCGCCAAACTTAAGTACCTGCTTGTTAAGCGCAAACTCAATAAACTGGCGCTGATACGGTTTCATGGGCTTACTCCTCAAATGACTTTTTGTTTTTCTACGGACAAAAAAAAGGCGACTCATTAGTCGCCTTTAAAATCAATTTTCTAACGCCGCCTTCTGCGTCGCTACAATGGATTCGATTCCCCCTCGGGCCAAAGCCAGCAAGGTAAGAAGCTCTTCGTGCGTGAACGGCTCGCCTTCTGCCGTACCCTGCACTTCAATAATTCGACCATCTTCGGTCATGACCACGTTCATGTCGGTTTCTGCGGCGGAATCTTCAACGTATTCCAGGTCGCAGAGCGCTTCGCCATTGACGATACCTACGGAAACCGCGGCAACCATCCCTTTCAGTGGGTTGGTTTTCAGCTTGCCCGCAGCAACCAGATTATTCAGGGCATCGGCCAGTGCAACACAGGCACCGGTGATGGATGCCGTACGCGTACCGCCGTCGGCCTGGATAACATCGCAGTCCAGGGTAATGGTGAACTCACCCAGCGTTTTCAGATCTACCGCGGCGCGCAGCGCACGTGCGATCAGGCGCTGAATTTCCATGGTACGGCCGCCCTGCTTGCCCTTCGCCGCTTCGCGTGCGTTACGGGTATGGGTTGAACGCGGCAACATGCCGTATTCCGCGGTGATCCAGCCCTGGCCCTGACCTTTCAGGAAACGCGGTACACCTTCTTCGATGGACGCGGTGCACAGAACTTTGGTATCACCAAATTCAACCAGCACGGAGCCTTCAGCGTGTTTTGTATAGTTACGGGTCAGGGTGACGGGACGCACCTGATTGGCGCTACGACCTGCTGGACGCATGATGAATTCTCCGGCTTGAAACGAATGTGGCTGCGCATTATACGGATTAAACGCGCTTATTCCTATCCTGACAAAGTCCTGAAAGCTATAATCCCCCCATCTCTCCTTTAAAAACGGGAATGTCTATGATCCGCAGTATGACCGCCTACGCCCGGCGTGAAATCAAGGGCAGCTGGGGCAGCGCGACCTGGGAAATGCGCTCGGTAAACCAGCGCTACCTGGAAACTTATTTCCGTATGCCGGAGCAGTTCCGCAGCCTTGAGCCTGTTGTGCGTGAGCGTATCCGTACTCGCCTGACGCGCGGTAAAGTAGAATGTAACCTGCGTTTTGAGCCCGATGCCAGCGCGCAGGGTGAACTGATCCTCAACGAAAAACTGGCAAAACAGCTCGTCAATGCGGCGAACTGGGTCAAAATGCAGAGCGATGAAGGCGAAATCAATCCGGTTGATATTCTGCGCTGGCCTGGCGTCATGGCCGCCGGTGAACAGGATCTGGATGCTATCGCTGCGGAAATCCTTGCCGCTCTTGATGGCACCCTGGATGACTTTATCGTTGCCCGTGAAACGGAAGGTCAGGCGCTGAAAGCCCTGATTGAGCAACGCCTTGAAGGTGTCAGCACCGAAGTCACCAAAGTCCGTGCCCATATGCCAGAAGTGCTGCAATGGCAGCGCGAGCGCCTGGTGGCGAAGCTGGAAGAAGCAGAAGTTCAGTTAGAAAACAACCGTCTGGAACAAGAGCTGGTGCTAATGGCACAGCGTGTGGACGTTGCAGAAGAGCTGGACCGTCTGGAAGCGCACGTGAAAGAAACCTACAACATTCTGAAGAAGAAAGAAGCTGTAGGTCGTCGCCTCGATTTTATGATGCAGGAGTTTAACCGCGAGTCGAACACCCTGGCGTCTAAATCCATCAATTCCGACGTCACTAATTCTGCCATTGAGCTGAAAGTGCTTATTGAGCAGATGCGCGAGCAGATCCAGAACATCGAATAATCTCCCGCAGTCACGTGAGAAAAGGCCACTGTAAACAGTGGCCTTTTTCATTTTGAGCCCTCGAAAAAATGCTCGTCCGATTTTCGGTTGTGAGAGCTGTGCCTGACGCGGCACATTCATACTGCACATCACAACAGGAGAAAATCATGGACTTCAACGCACTTCACCATCAGCCCCGGCCATTGCTTATCGCCAACGCCTGGGATGCCAGCAGTGCTCTCGCCGCTGAACAGGCGGGATATGACGCACTGGGTACGTCCAGCGCCGCTATTGCCACGATGTTAGGGTATGAAGACGGCGAAGGCATGAGTTTTGACGAGTTGTTCTTTATCGTTTCTCGCATCAAAGCAGTTACAGAGTTGCCCTTAAGCGTGGATCTTGAAGCAGGTTACGGCGATACCACTGACGAGGTGATTGAGAATATTCACCGCCTGGCGCACCTGGGCGTAGTGGGGATCAATATTGAAGACAGCCGGGTTATCAATCACGAACGCAGCCTGGTGGATGCAATACACTTTGCCGACAAGCTGCGCGAGCTGACTCTGGCCTGTCCCGGTATGTTTTTTAATGTGCGTACCGATACGTTTTTACTGAATTGTGAAAATACGCTGGAAGAGACGCTCTATCGTGGCCGGTTATATACCGAGCAGGGCGCTCACGGATTATTTGTCCCTTGCGTGACCCGTGCTGACGATATTGCCGCCCTTGCCAGCGAAATCGCAGTACCTTTAAACGTGATGTGTATGCCTTCCCTGCCAGATTTCAGTACTCTGTCCTCACTGGGTGTAAAGCGCATTTCGATGGGTAATTTTATCCATGCTAACCTGCAAACGCGGCTCACAGATTTACTCTGTAAGATTCAGGCAAACCACTCTTTCTCGGACGTTTTTGGCCATGAAAATAACCGATAATACCCAGTGCGATATCTGGTATCAGGCGTTACTCAACCGTGCAGAAGAATTTACCGGCGTTTTTTTCGTGGGCGTTAAAACCACCGGCGTGTTTTGCATTTCGGTATGCCGTGCGCGAAAACCCAAACGAGAGAACGTTGAATTTTATACTGACTTTAAATCCGCTCTGGATGCCGGGTTTCGCCCGTGTAAGGTGTGTCGCCCAACAGAGAACGCCAGTACTGCGCCCGATTTCATTGAACACGCGCTAAAGCTACTACGCGAACAACCTAAAGAACGCGTCAGCGATACTGAACTGCGTCAGAACGGCATCAGCCCGGAGCGGGTACGACGCTGGTTCCTGCAAAACCACGGGATAACGTTTCAGGCCTTTCAGCGAATGCAGCGGGTTAACGTGGCGCTACAGGAGCTAAAAACCGGTCGTTCAACGACCGACGTCGCGTTCGACAATGGTTACGGATCCTTAAGCGGTTTTGGCTACACCTGTAAAAAACTGACGGGCTCCTCGCCCGGTACACGCAAAGAGATAATCCTCATTCATCGCTTTACCACCCCTCTGGGCCCAATGTTTGTCTGCGCCACTGAGCGCGGGGTTTGTCTGCTGGAATTTGTCGACCGTCGGGCGCTGGAAACCGAATTCAGGGATCTGCAACACCTGTTCAATGCGAACATTATCGCAGGTGAAAACGCCCATACCCGCCAGGCTGAGAAAGAAATGGGGGAATACTTTGCCGGCGTGCGTCAATCATTCGATGTGGCGCTTGATACACCCGGCAGCGAGTTCCAGCGAAGCGTCTGGGAGGGATTACAGGGCATTTCGTTTGGTGATACCGCACATTATCAGGCCCTTGCGACGGAGATTGGCAAACCGACTGCCGTGCGCGCTGTTGCCTCAGCGAATGGTGCGAATCGTGTCGCGATTGTTATCCCGTGCCATCGCATTATTGGCAAGGATGGCTCTATGACCGGTTATGGCGGAGGAATTGCGCGTAAAGCGTGGTTGATTAGCCACGAAGATAAAATCAGGAAAGCGCATACCTGAGCATTCCGTTGTACCCGCTAAGGCGGTATATCGCGGTCAGAAAAAAGCCCCAGAGGGGCTTTTTTTATAGCGTAACCACAATCTTGCCAAATGGACCGCTATCCAGACGCGCCAGTGCTTCAGGGAGTTGTTCCAGCGTCCAGGTGCTGTCGATAACAGGTTTGATGCGTGTAGCATCCACAGCATGAACAAGGTCGGCCAATGCCCTGCGGTGACCCACACCAATACCCTGAATCACAGCAGACTTCATCAACATCAGCCCACCCGGTACAACGATATCGGTACCTTCCAGCACGCCAATCAGCGACACGCGTCCACCAGGGGCAACAACGGCGACAGAGCGCGCGACATTTGAGCCACCCACCGTATCAACCACATGATCAATACCCCGATGGTGGCTAAGCTCAAGTACCTGTTCAACCCAGTCGCCCTGAAGCCGGTTTATGCCAAAATCAGCGCCCAGTGCCTTCGCGCTGTCGAGTTTGTCTTCGCCAGATGAGGTCACGTAAACCGTCGCCCCCTGCGCTTTGGCGATTTGCAGGGCAAACAGGGCAACGCCGCCTGTACCCTGGACCAGAACCGAATCCCCCGCTTTTAGTTGCCCCTGTTCCACCAGGGCAAACCAGGCCGTCAACCCTGCACAGGGCAGCGTACTCGCTTCAACATCACTGAGGCTTTCTGGTGACGCCACCAGCCAGTTTTCGTTGACCACAATCTGTTGCGCCAGCATTCCGGGATACGCGCCACCAAGTGCTGCACCGTGAGGCTTACCTGCGCTGCCAGGACGTTTACCCTCAATCCAGTCAGGGAAAAATGAAGAGATAACCCGATCGCCTGGCGTAAACTGGCTTACGTTATCCCCCACCGCTTCAACAACGCCGGCCATATCCGACGCTGGCGTCAGCGGGAAAACAGCAGGCATAGCGCCTTCAATAATCAGCTTATCGCGATAGTTCAGGGCTACCGCGTTAACCCTGACACGCACCTCATGCGGCCCCGGCGCTGTCAGCATTTGTGTCTGAAGAGAGAGTTTATCGCGTCCGGCCGAGTTCATTGTCCAGTACTTCATCTTTTTCATCCTTATTTGCTAAACGATAGAACAAGGATAGCGTTGCAATTAACTCAACAGTGCTGATACTTTTTCCTCATATTGGTGCCTCAGGAGCGACAATGCTTAACCGGTTTGATGGTATCGACCTTTTCCTGCAAGTGGTTGAAAGCGGCAGTTTTGCCAGAGCAGCAGAGCGGCTACATCTGTCGCGCTCTGCTGTGGGTAAAAGCATCGCACGGCTCGAAAGCAGGCTCGGGGTCAGGCTGTTTCAGCGCACCACCCGCAGCCAAACGCTGACGGCTGAGGGTGAGCTTCTTCTTGAACACGCTCAACGCGCTCATGGCGAAATGGAATCAGCACAAGCGCTTCTGGAAAGCGGCAAACAGGTTTTACGCGGACGCTTACGCGTATCCTTGCCCGTGTTGTTTGGGCGTCGTTGCGTGGCGCCTGTATTAATGGAGCTGGCTCGGGAGCATCCCGAACTGATTCTGGAACTCTCCTTTAGCGATCGCGTGATTAATCTGGTGGACGAAGGTTTTGACTTCGCCGTGCGTAATGGTCAGCTGGAAGATAGCGGCGAACTGGTTGCTCGCCAGCTATCGTGGCACGACATGCGGCTTTGCGCGGCACCATCTTACCTGGCCCGATATGGCACACCGGATTCACCTGACAAGCTTATGCAACATCAGGCGATTTATTACATGAACAAATCCAGACCACTGGAGTGGCAGCTCACAATCCACGGGCAGATAGAACGTTTCAGACCTGAAGGACGCCTGTTTATGGACGATCTTGATGCGATTGCCGATGCCGCGGAAGCCGGGGACGGGATTGCCTGGCTTCCTTACTGGCTCATTAACGAACGACTACACAGTAAACGTCTGGTTCAGATCCTTCCCGATACAGCCGGAGTCCGGCTTCCTATTCATGCGGTTTGGCCAAAAACGCGCTGGCTACCGCTCAAGGTTCGTATTGCTGTTGATCGCCTGCGCGAGAAACTACCACTTCGCATCGCTCTAAAGGATTAGTTTTTGTAGGTAAAAATCAAGCTAATCGCTCAGTAAAAATAGGCTTAATACGGAAATATAATCCATATAAAACAATATATTGAATTATTCATATTCAATAATTATTCATTACTAAAAATTATCAAAAACACTTCACCTTAGAAAATCTCAATCGTGATCTTGCGCACAAATCGCTAACCTCCACGCCTTCACACCGGAGGTTTTATGCTGCTTCACATACTTTATCTTATCGGGATCACCGCAGAAGCCATGACCGGCGCACTCGCTGCCGGACGTCGCCGCATGGATACTTTCGGCGTGATTATTATCGCCACCGCCACCGCACTCGGCGGCGGCTCCGTACGCGATATACTGCTGGGCCATTACCCGCTCGGCTGGGTGAAAAACCCTGAATACGTGATTATTGTGGCAACGGCCGCGGTGTTAACCACGATTCTCGCCCCCGTCATGCCCCATCTGCGCCGGTTGTTTCTGGTGCTGGATGCGCTTGGGCTTATCGTCTTTTCGATTATTGGCGCCCAAATCGCGCTGGATATGGGTGAAGGCCCGGTTATTGCCATCATCGCTGCCGTAGTCACGGGGGTGTTCGGCGGCGTGCTGCGCGATATGTTCTGCAAACGCATTCCGTTAGTGTTCCAGAAAGAACTCTATGCCGGGATATCCTTTGCCGCAGCAGTGCTTTATGTTGCTTTGCAGCATTACGTTTCTAATCACGACGTAGTGGTTATCTCCACGCTACTGTTTGGCTTTACCGCCCGAATGCTGGCGCTGCGCCTGAAACTCGGCCTGCCCGTTTTTCATTACAAGCACAACGCCCACTGACTTAAAACCCGTTGATGTGCTGCTCTGCAAGCCATTTTGCCAGCGCAGCAACCTCGGGCTGATGCAGCCAGTTAACGATTTGCCGCGCTTTTTCTTCTCCCGTCCCCGGTAACGCACGCCAGTCCGACGTATTACGCTGACTCATTTCCTGCCACGACAAACCTGTTGCCGCTTTCAGTGACGCCTGAGGCAGTGGTATCCCCATCGCCGTGACCCAACGAATAAATGACCGTTCGCGTGTCAGGTTAAACCGATGCCATAACGCCAATCCGCGCGCGGCAGAGAACCCCGGAGTCGCCTGTAACTGCGCCTGGGTTAACGAAAGCCACGAAAAAATATGTTCAAAATGGTGAGTCTGATAAAGCGTTCTCCAGGCAGACTCCCCCACGCCTTCAATATTCAGCATCGGTTTTGAACTTAACCACGTCATCCTGGCTATAAACTGTTCCATGCACTCCGGGGATGCGTAGAAACAGGTCAGCGAATGGTAATTTGAGGGTGGCGGATTGGGTTTCTGCCGAAGCGGCCCCCGCCAGACAACTTTATCAATCCGGGGAATTCCCTGCCCGGCAAGGCTCACCAGGATCTGATCCCCTGGGGCAATATCCAGTTCCTGCCAGCGGGCAACAGAGCCCAGGTTAACCCGTTTAACACGTTTGTCGTCCAGTTGCACAGGCTCCAGAGCGGCAATAACTGAAATCTTACCCGTTCTTCCCACGGTGAAACGAATATCCCTGACCTCCGCAACCTGCGAAACCGGCGCATATTTCCATGCCACCACCCAGTGCCCTTCTCCAGGTAGCCAGCGTTCACCCGGAGGCTCATTCGCTGAACGAACGACAATACCATCAGTGGCAAACGGGAGCGGGGAACTGAGCCACTGCGCACGTTGCTTCTCAACATCATCCACTGAGCGGACGGGCAGCGTATAGCGCGCCGTAAGGAGGAAACCGGCCTCTTTTAACGCCGTAAGGCGCTGCGGCATGGTTGCCGGGCCATCCGGCCAGGCCCAGATAAACACACCAATACGGCTTAATTGCAGTTTGTCGGTTTTTCGCATCAGGGCACCGGCGACTTTCGCCCGGGCATTCATTCCACCCATCTTCTTTTGAATATGGTTATCGCTCAGAAGGAATAACTCGCCCTGCAACACGCTGTTCGCCAGTGCGCCTTGCAGTTGACCAGGAACCGACGGTATTGCGCGAACCTGCTCAGTCCAGTCTTCCCCTTTGTTGCCGTCTCCACGGCTAATTGCCTGGGTTAACACCCCGTTGCGATAGACCAGCGTCACCGCCACACCGTCGACTTTTGGCTGCACCCAGAGATCGCCGCGCACCTGCATCCACTGGCGAAGTGCCGCTTTATGCACCACTTTTTGCACCCCCGTATGGGAAACCGGATGCTGAATATTCCCCGCCAGCACGGGGATCGCCACGTCCACAGGTTCGCTGCCAAAACAACGCTGCCACTGTTTCAGCCGTGCAGTAAGCTGATCGTAGACTTCATCGCTGACCGGGCTGCTGCCTTGTTGCCAGTACGCATCGTTCCAGCGCTTAAGCTGCGCACTGAGCGTCGCTATTTCTTTGTCTGCTTTTGCTGGCGGCCAGACCGGGCAAACTGCCACGCCATACCCGCACCACAGCAACATCATTCCGCTTATCCATCGCCACATCGCTACCCCTCCATTGAATGACCAGAGGTATAACCCGATACGCGTCAGGGTACTAACGTCAAAACATCAACCTGCGAGCCGTTATCCAGGATTTATTGCCGTTGCAGCAAACCGCATGTAAAACCGGAAAACGTTACGCAAAATTCAATAATCCAGGTGAAAAAGTGTGACAAAGGCTACGTCACAGGGCGGGGACGTGTATAATAAGCCCGTATGTAGGACTTCTTCGCTAACACATACAAAAGACTCTCATGGCTCAAGGCACGCTTTATATTGTTTCTGCCCCTAGTGGCGCGGGTAAATCCAGCCTTATTCAGGCACTGTTAAAAACCCAACCGTTGTACGACACGCAGGTTTCTGTTTCACACACCACGCGTCAACCGCGTCCGGGTGAAGTACACGGTGAACATTATTTCTTTGTGGATCACGACGAATTCAGAGCGATGATTGCCAGAGACGCGTTTCTTGAACATGCGGAAGTTTTCGGTAACTACTACGGAACCTCGCGTGAAACCATTGAGCAGGTTCTGGCAACTGGCGTAAATGTGTTCCTGGATATCGACTGGCAGGGTGCAGCGCAAATCCGCAAGAAAATGCCCGATTCGCGCAGCATCTTTATTTTACCGCCTTCGAAAGATGAGCTGGATCGCCGTCTGCGTGGCCGTGGCCAGGACAGCGAAGAAGTTATCGCAAAGCGTATGGAACAGGCAGTTGCAGAAATGAGCCATTACGCGGAATATGATTACCTTATTGTGAATGATGATTTTGATGCCGCACTGAGCGATCTCAAAACCATTCTTCGCGCAGAACGTCTGCGTATGAGCCGCCAGAAGCAGCGACATGACGCATTAATCACCAAACTGTTGGCAGACTGAACCCACTTTCAGTATCATGCCCAGTCATTTCTTCACCTGTGGAGC
>Ga0153917_1001024_pt1 | contig 13434 bp, 15 predicted proteins | sample TSFL001MetaG_FD_104695 | JGI IMG/M metagenome (GOLD analysis project Ga0153917, IMG submission 104695) | Attine ant fungus gardens microbial communities from Florida, USA - TSFL001 MetaG | ecosystem: Host-associated > Fungi > Mycelium > Unclassified | place: USA: Florida, Paynes Creek Historic... | reverse complement strand
GTGGCCGGTGATGGCTTCCTTCTGGTAGCGCGCGATCTCGCCGTCGGACAGGCCCGAGAAGTAGTTGTAGCCCTTGTTGTATTCCTTCACGTGCTCGAAGCAGAACATGAAATACTGCCCCTCGGCATTGCGGCCGACGGGTGCGCGATGCACGGCATTCTCCTCGCAGCCATCCCACTGACAGGTCGGCGCGGAACGTTCGGGACGCTCCACGCGCCGCTTCGTGCGGATGCGGTCGAAGTATTTGGAATCGAGTTTCATGGCCCACATTATGGGGTTCCGGAGGGCCCGCAACAAGAATTGACAAAGCGGATTGTTGCTGGCTTTGTGGGACTATTTTTCTGCGTCGCGGCCCGGCGTTTCCGGCCGCCGAAGGTTCTACAATGTCCATGAAATCCAGCATGACCGCCAAGCTCGAAGCGGCCTTTTCGCCCGAGCGCCTCGAAGTCCTCAACGAAAGCCACCTGCATGCCGGTCATCAGCCGGGGTTCGATGGCGAGGGTGAGACGCATATGCGTATCCGCATCGTCTCTTCGGCCTTCGCCGGCATGAGCCGCGTGGCGCGCCACCGGGCGATCAACGAGGTGGTGAAGGCGGAGCTCGACGCGGGCCTGCATGCGCTCGCCGTCGAGGCGGCCGCACCCGGCGAGCCGACGCGCTGGTAGTCGCTACGTGCCGGCCGGCCCAGGCTCGACCGGGCGGATGCGCAGCTTGGTGATGCGGTTCTTCACCCGCTTCATGACGATGAAGCGCTTGCCGTAGAAGGTGAAGGCCTGCCGCTCCTCGGGGATCGATTTCGACTCGTGGATGACGAGGCCGGCAATGGTCGTCGCCTCCTCGTCGGGAAGGTTCCAGGTGAAGGCGCGGTTGAGGTCGCGGATCGAGACGCCGCCATCGACGACGAGCGAGCCGTCCGCCTCCTGCCGCACGCCCTGCATGTCGACGGCCGTCTCGTCGGAGATATCGCCGACGATCTCTTTCAGGATGTCCTGAAGCGTCACCACGCCCTGCACCTCGCCATATTCGTCCACCACGGTGGCGAAATGCTCCTGCCGGCGCAGGAACGCGGCGAGCTGTTCCTTCAGCGTCGTCGTGTCGGGCACGAACCAGGGTTTCTGCGCGACCCTGGTGATGTCGAGGTTCCTCGGCTCCACGCCGGGTTCGGCGAGCGCGCGCAGAAGGTCCTTGGCGTGGACGACGCCGACGATGTTGTCCACCGAACCGGCCCAGAGCGGCATGCGCGTATAGGGGCTTTCCAGCACGGCCTTGACGATCTCCTCCGGCGGGTCGCCGGCATTCAGCGCCCGCATGGCGGTGCGGTGGACCATGATGTCGGAGACCTCCAGCGCGTCGAGGTCGAGCCCGCTCGTAATCCTGTCGCGGTCGGATTTTGCAGGGCCCCCGTCCCGGGAGCGCTCGCCGTCCGCCTCGCGCGTTTCCTGATGCGAGCGCCAGAGGGCGGCGATCGACGAGCGCTGCCGGAAGATGAGGGCGGCGGCGGCCAGGCCGAGGACGAGAACGGTCCACGGCCAGACGGGAGACGCGAGCGCGGCGGACGTTTCGCCGGTCATTTCGGCAGCTTTTCCTTGAGGAAGGCGACGACTTCGGATTGCGGCACGTCGTCGGCGACGAAGGACTGGCCGACGCCACGCGTCAGGATGAAGGTGAGCTTGCCGGCCTTGACCTTCTTGTCCTGCGCGATGGCATCCATCAGCTTCTCGGCCGGCGGCAGGCCGCCCGGAATCTCGCCCATTGTGGTCGGCAGGCCGACCTCGCGCAGATGCGCCTCGACGCGCTTGCCGTCGTCGGGGCTGCAAAGGTTCATGCGGGCGGAGAACTGGTGGGCGAGCACCATGCCGATGGAGACGCCCTCGCCGTGGACGAGACGAGCGCTGTCATATTGCGTCGCGGCCTCCAGCGCATGGCCGAAGGTGTGGCCGAGATTGAGGAGGGCGCGCTGGCCGTTCTCGCGCTCGTCGGCGGCGACGACATCGGCTTTTGCCTGGCAGCTCGTGGCGATGGCCGTAATGCGTGCCTCGCCGCCGGCGAAGACGTCGCGCCAGTTCTTCTCCAGCCAGGCGAAGAAGTCGGGCTTGTCGATCAGGCCGTATTTGGCGACCTCCGCGTAGCCGGCGCGGAATTCGCGCGGCGAGAGCGTGTCGAGCACGTCGGTATCGGCGAGCACGAGGTCGGGCTGGTGGAAGACGCCGATGAGGTTCTTGCCGTGCGGCGAGTTGATGCCGGTCTTGCCGCCGACGGAGGAATCGACCTGCGCCAGAAGCGAGGTCGGCACCTGGATGAAGCGCGAGCCGCGGCGCACGATGCCGGCGGCAAAGCCGGTGAGATCGCCGATGACGCCGCCGCCCAGCGCCACCACGGCGTCGTTGCGCTCGATGCGGGCGGCAAGCACGCTGTCGCACACGCTGATCAGGTGCTCGAAGCTCTTGGTCTTCTCGCCGGCCGGCAGCACGAGCGAGACGGCCTCGATGCCTTCCGCCGCAAGCGCGGCCATGAAACCGTCGAGATAGATCGGCGCGACATGCGCGTCGGTGATGACGGCGATCTTGCGTCCCTTGAGGCGGCTGGCGATCTCGCGGCCGGCGGCAGCGATGAGGCCGGGGCCGATCAGGATATCGTAGGAGCGGTCGCCGAGGTCGACGCGCACGGTGCGGCGCGCGGTGGCAGTGGCAGTCATGGTCATCTCGTCAGGGTTTGCGGGCGGCGGCGGCGATCGCGGTGAGCACCTCCTCCACCATGGTTTCCTTCTTCACGTCGCGCGACATCACGGTCAGATCGGCTTCCGCATAGATCGGGTAACGGGCATTCATGAGGTTTTCGAGCGTCTGGCGCGGGTTCTCCGTCTTCAGGAGCGGGCGGGTGTCGCGCTTGTTGACGCGCTCCCATAGCACGTCGAGATCGGCATTGAGCCAGACGGTAAGCCCGCCGCGCTTGATGTTGCGGCGGGTATTCTCGTTGATATAGGCGCCGCCGCCGGTGGAGACGACGCGCGGGCCGGAGCGCAGCAGCCGCTTGATGACGCGGGTTTCCAGCGCGCGGAACTCGGCCTCGCCATAGGCGGCGAAGAGGTCGGTGATCGACATGCGCGAGACGCGCTCGATCTCATGGTCGGAATCGACGAAGGGGATGCCGAGCGCCTGCGCCGTCATGCGGCCGATGGCCGATTTGCCGGCGCCCATCAGGCCGATCAGGACGAGGTTTCGCTTGCCGAGTGCGGCGCGGGCCTCGGTGGCGAGCGTGAGAGGGGCCTGGTCGATCAGCTCGGTCATGGCGTTTTCCGGGGTTTCGCTCCTTTCCGTATCGACAAAAGCGCCGGAAGCGTCAAGCCTGCGCCGTGTCGGAGGCTGCGGATGGCCGGCGCTTCGAGCCCGATCCCGGCCCCGCCGCCCTTGCGCTTGGCGGATCGCGAGGCGATATAGGGGGGCATCGCCCCGGAGACAGCCATGCCCACCCTTTTCCGCTTCCTGTTCTTTTGCGCCGTGATCGTCGGATCGGTCTACGGCGTGATGGTGGCGCTGGTGACCTTCGTCGAGCCGACCGAGCGGGAGGTGACGATCCGCATCCCCTCCGAGCGGGTGAACCCGCCGCAATGAGGGACCCGTCCGCACTCCAGGTCGAGTCCTTCCTCGAGATGATGAGCGCCGAACGGGGCGCGGCGACGAACACGCTGCAATCCTACGAGCGCGACCTCGAGGATGCGCGGTCCTTTCTCAACGAACGCGGCGTGCGCCTTGCCGAGGCGGCGCCGGACGATCTCAGGGCCTATCTCGGCCATCTCGCAAAGCAGGGGTTTGCCGCGTCCTCGCAGGCGAGGCGGCTGTCGGCGCTGCGGCAGTTCTTCAAGTTCCTCTATGGCGAGGGCCTGCGCGGCGACGATCCGACCGGCATCCTCGATGCGCCGAAGAAGGGGCGCTCGCTGCCCAAGACGCTGAGCGTCGACGACGTCACGCACCTGATCGGCCGGGCGGAGGCGGAAGCGGCCGAGCCCGGCGGTAACCTTCTCCTCAAGCGGCGCATGCATCTGCTGGTCGAACTTCTCTATGCGACGGGCCTACGGGTCAGCGAGCTCGTCTCGCTGCCGGCGAGCGTGCTGGCGCAGACGGGGCGCTTTCTCATCGTGAAGGGCAAGGGCAACAAGGAGCGTCTGGTGCCGCTATCGCGCGCCGCCGTTTCGGCGCTGGAGGCCTATGGCGAGACGCTGGCGGCCGCGATCGGCGACGATCCGGCGGCGGGTACCTTCCTCTTCCCGGCTGAGAGCAAGGAGGGGCACCTGCCCCGCCAGGTCTTCGCCCGCGATCTCAAGGCGCTCGCCGGCAGGGCGGGCATCAGGGCCGCGACGCTCTCGCCGCATGTCCTTCGCCATGCCTTCGCCAGCCACCTCCTGCAGAACGGCGCGGACCTTCGCGCCGTGCAGGAACTGCTGGGTCACTCGGACATTTCCACGACACAAATCTATACGCATGTGCTGGAAGAACGGCTGCACCAGCTCGTTCAAACCCATCACCCTCTTGCCAAACAGGCAAAAAAACCGGATTAGGACCCCTCCCGCTTGCGACTGGCCCCTGGCCGAGCGCAGCCTGACGCGGTTTGAGCAAACGATCGGAAACGCATCTCATGCACAACTACCTCGATTTCGAAAAGCCCATCTCGGATCTCGAAGGCAAGATCCACGAGCTGAGAAAGCTGGCGGAAGAAGATGAGAGCATCGACACGAGCGACGAGGTCGGCAGGCTCGAAGTTCGCGCCCGCGAGGCGACGGCGGATATCTATTCCAAGCTGACGCCCTGGCAGAAGACGCAGGTCGCGCGCCATCCGCAGCGTCCGCATTTCGTCGACTATGCCGCGCAGCTCTTCGAGGAGTTCACCCCGCTTGCCGGCGACCGCAAGTTCGCCGAGGACGAGGCGATTCAGGCCGGTCTCGGCCGGTTCCGCGGCGAGGCCGTCGCCATCATCGGCCAGGAAAAGGGCAACGACACCAAGTCGCGCCTCAAGCACAATTTCGGCAGCGCCCGGCCGGAAGGCTACCGCAAGGCGATCCGCGTCATGGAAATGGCCGACCGCTTCGGCCTGCCCGTCATCACGCTGATCGACACGGCCGGCGCCTATCCGGGCATCGGCGCGGAAGAGCGCGGCCAAGCGGAAGCCATCGCCCGCTCCACCGAAATGTGTCTCAATGTCCGCGTGCCGATCGTCTCCGTCGTTCTCGGCGAGGGCGGCTCGGGCGGCGCGATCGCCATCGCCACGGGCGACCGGGTCTACATGCTGGAACATGCGATCTATTCCGTGATCTCGCCGGAAGGCGCGGCCTCCATCCTCTGGCGCGATTCCACCCGCGCCAAGGAAGCGGCGAGCAACATGAAGATCACGTCGGAGGACCTGAAGGCCCTCGGCGTCATCGACGGCATCATTCCCGAGCCGGTCGGCGGCGCGCATCGCGATCCGGCCGCCGTCATCGGCCGCACGGGCGACGTCATCGCCGCCGCGCTGAAGGACCTTTCGGCCAAGCCCGGCGACCAGCTTCGCAAGGATCGCCGCCAGCGCTACCTGAATATCGGCCGCCAGCTCTGATCCGCTGACCGGGTCCGCGCCCTTTCGCCCCATCTCGGCCACAATCCTTGTGTGTGAAGGGGCTGTGGTCGTCCGGCAGTCTCGCGAAAGAATTCCCGGTTAAGAGTTTATGAAGTATAAGCCGGTTACGACTGCGCGTCCCGCCCTGCCGGCGCGACGGCTCGCGATCTGACGATAGTTCACGGACCCTTGCATGCGCCTCACCGTTCTTGCCGCCGTTTCGCTTCTCGCCGTGGTCACCGCGGGATGCACCAATGAGACGCTCGACTCGTTCGACAAGGTCGACGTCGATATCTCCAAGGTGTCCAGCAAGACCGGCTACCAGCTTTCGCCGGCGGTGCTGAGCAAGTTCTCCAAGATGAACATCGACCGGTCCTCGCCGATCATGCTGCGCATCCTGAAGGAGGAGGGGCGGCTGGAAGTGTGGAAGGCCGACCGTTCCAACCGCTTCCAGATGGTGCGCAACTACAAGATCTGCGCCTGGTCCGGCAAGCTCGGCCCGAAGACGAAGGAAGGCGACCGCCAGGCGCCGGAAGGCTTCTATCCGCTCTCACGCGGCCAGATGAACCCGAATTCCAGCTACTATCTCGCGATCAACACCGGTTTCCCCAACACCTATGACCGCGCCAACAAGGCGAGCGGCACCAATCTGATGATCCATGGCGCCTGCTCCTCGTCGGGCTGCTATTCGATGACCGACGAGCAGATGCTCGAAATCTTCGCCTTCGCGCGCGACGCCTTCGACGGCGGGCAGAAGGCGGTTCAGCTCCAGGCATTCCCCTTCCGCATGACCGCGGAGAACATGGCGCGGCACCGCGACAATCCGAACATCGAATTCTGGAAGATGCTGAAAGTCGGCTGGGATCACTTCGAGATCACCAAGCGGCCGCCGGAGGTCAATGTCTGCGAAGGCAAGTATGTCTTCAACCAGCAGGCCGACAAGCCCTTCTCGCCGGCCGGCGCCTGTCCGGCGATGACGACGCCGTCGTCGCTCGACGTCGCGCTTTCCAGCTACAACAAGACCTATGCCACGGCCTATGCCAAGGCGATGAGCAAGTACCAAGGCACCGTCTGGATCGAGCCGTCGGAAGCCCAGCGCAAGGCGATCGTCGCCGACCAGCGCAAGGGCCGCGAGCTTGCCTATGCGCCGACGGGCAATTCGCTCGATGCCGGCAAGCTGATGACGCAGCAGGAGATCGAGGCGCAGAAGCGCAAGGCCGAGGAAGCCGAAAAGCGCAAGCTCGAAGCGGAAGAGCGCGCGAAGCAGGCGGTCGAGCAGGCCAGGCTTGATGCCGAGCAGAAGAAGGTCAAGGAAGCGGAAGACCTCGCGGCGGACGTTGCCGCCGAGAAGGCGCAGAAGCAGGCGCACGGCGCAGGCGCTCTCCCCGTTCCGGAAGAAAACCCCGGCGTGACGGTCGTCGAGAAGCCGGAGAAGAAGCCGTTCTGGAAGCTCTGGGCCGCCAAGGAAGAGCAGCCGGCCAAGACTGTGCCTGTCGCGGAGGCCTCGCAGCAGGCCGGCGAGGCGAAGGCCGATGCCGGGCAGCAGGCCCAGAAGGAAGCGCGCAACCCGGCCACGGCCGCAAGCGCCGAAAAGGCGAAGAAGCCGGTGGATGCGGCCGGCACACAGCCGGTGCCGGAAGAGAACCCGGCCGTCGAGGTCGTGGAGCAGGCGCCGAAGAAGCCCTTCTGGAAGTTCTGGCAGAAATGAGTTCCCCGGCGGGCGATGTCGAGGTCTACGATCTGCGCGGCCTGAAATGCCCGTTGCCGGTGATGAAGACGCGCAAGCGCCTTTCGAGCATGGCGGCGGGCGCCGGCCTCTGGGTCGAGACGACCGATCCGCTCGCCGTCATCGACATTCCCCATTTCTGCCGGGAGGACGGCCATCTGCTCGAGGCGAGCGAGCGTGTCGAGGCCGGGCACCGTTTCCTGATCCGCAAGAAGGCCTGAGCGGGAGCGTTTCGGCTCTTCTTCGGATCGCGAAAACGCTCCGGCATTCTGGTTTTGCGCATTTCCGAACGCAAAACCGCGAGGCACTTTTGCTGGAAATGCTCTAGAACTTCAGGCCGGGTATGGCGAGCGGGTTGTCGGCAAGCGCCGCGCGGTCCGGGCGGTCGATCTTCGGCGTGCCGGTGAAGGCGTCGAACAGGTCGCGCACGAAGGCTTCCGGCAAATCCCTGGTGATCAGCACCAGCCGCGTGCGGCGGTCATCCGGGTCCGGCCAGGCGGCGAGCCGCTCCGGCGGATGGAAGACGCTCTGCACGCCTTGCAGCACCAGCGGGCGCTCCGGGCTGTTGCTCATCAGCACGATGCCCTTCATGCGCAGCAGCTTTTCGCCATGGGCCGAGCGCAGGAGATCGATGAACATTTCCAGCGCCATCGGGTCGACGGGGCGGTCGTGGACGATGCTGAAAGAGCGGATCGTCGCATCGTGCCGCGTCACGTCATGGGCGTGCTGGTGGTGGTCATCATGGTCGTGGCCGTGATGGTGATGCCCGTGATCGTGATGATCATGCTCATGGTGATGATGGTGGCCGTGCGCCTCCTCGTGCAGCCAGCGGCGGACGTCCGGGATCTTGCTGCCGGGATCGTAGAGGCCGTTGGCGAGAAGATCGGGGCCGGCGAGGCCGGGCGTGTCGACATCGGCGACCGCGGCGCGCGGGTTGAGCGCGGCGATCTCCCGCCTGATGGCGGCTAGCGTTTCTGCGTCGGCAAGCGAGGTCTTGCTGATCAGTACGCGGTCGGCGACGGCGACCTGCTTGACCGCCTCGGGATGGTTGGCGAGCGTCGAGAGGCCGTTGACGGCATCGACCACGGTGATCACGCCGTCGAGGCTGAAGGACTGGGAGAGGATGGGGTTGCCCATGACGGCCTGGAGCACGGGAGCGGGATCGGCAAGGCCGGTCGTCTCGATCACGATGCGCTTCAGCGGCTGGATTTTGCCGGTCTGCATGCGGTCCATCAGGTCGGCGAGCGTATCGACGAGCTCGCCGCGGATCGTGCAGCAGAGGCACCCGTCGGAAAGCTCGATGATGCCGTCGCCCGACTGCTCGACGAGCAGGTGATCGATGCCGATCTCACCGAACTCGTTGATGATGACGGCCGTGTCGGTGAGCGTCGGGTCCTTCAGGAGGCGATTGAGCAGGGTCGTCTTGCCGGCCCCGAGAAAGCCGGTCAACACGGAAACCGGCACGCGCCGCTCAGCAAGGGTCATGGTCATCCGTCCTGTCAGAAAGTCGGCCGCGGGATCGGGATCGGCACGTTGACCATATCGCCGATGTCGCCGGCGGCAACCTGTTCGCCGGCCACCGGCTTTTCTTCCTCGCCGGCCATCAGCCCGGCATAGACGAGCTTGAGGGGGCGGCTTACCTCATGGATATAGGGGGAGGTCAGCTTCTGGCGGCCGGCCTCGTCGCGGCCCTCGCTGCGTATCTTGGCGGCGTGCTTGGAGCAGATATCGGCGGAGATGTCGGCGACGATGTCGCGCGTCTCGCCATAGGGGCGGAGCTGGCCGAGCGTCGGCACGTTGCCGGTGCGCGTCGTCAGGCCTTTCTGCAGCATGCCGGCGGAGATGTCGGCGCGGGCGCCGAGGCTGTCGGAGCCGAGCACCACGGAGACGACGCTGCGGCCGTTGCGGGTCGCCGAGGAGACCTGGTTGAAGCCCGCCGCGCAGATGAAGCCGGTCTTCATGCCGTCGGCGCCGTCGAAGCGGCCGATCAGCATGTTGTAGTTCGGATATTGCTTCTTGCCGGTGGTGAAGCCCTCGAGCGCGAAATAATGGGCGTATTGCGGGAACTCGCGCTTCAGCGTCACGGCGAGCACGGCAAGGTCGCGCGCGGTTGTGTACTGGCCCTTGCCGGGCAGGCCGTGCGGATTGATGAAGTGCGACGAGCTCATGCCGATGCGGGCGGCTTCCGCGTTCATGCGGTCGACGAAGCCCTGTTCCGAGCCGCCGACCGATTCGGCAAGGGCGACCGCGACGTCGTTGGCCGACTTGACGAGAATGATCTTCATCGCGCTGTCGAGCGTCATCTTCTGGCCGGGCTTGAAATACATCTTGCTCGGCGGTTCGGAAGCCGCGTTCTTGCTCATGACGACGGGGCTTTCCAGCGTCTTCTCGCCGGCCTTGATGGCGCGGAAGACCGTATAGGCCGTCATCAGCTTGGTCAGCGAGGCCGGATACCAGCGCTGGAACGCATCCTCGTGCTCGATGACCTTCAGCGTGTTGACGTCCACCAGCATGCGGGGATTGGCCACGGCGCTGCCTGCCGCAAGGGACGCGGTGAGCAACAGGGCGGAGCCCAGAAACCATGCGCTCCGGCGCGTCGTTCGTCCGTTCATCTGCAAAGGCCTGTCCTCGAAATCGGGAGTTGTCTCGAACCGTCGCCCTATTTAACCTATATGGCATCGAGATGGCAAAGCCGTCGAACACCGGTGGCCGACTTTCAGGCCGAAATCACAGGAAGTGTTGCATGCCCGTTCTGAACCGCGCCGCAGAATTGCAGGATGAAATCGCCGGGTGGCGCAGGCACCTGCACCGAGAGCCGGAATTGCTCTTCGCCGTGGAGAAGACCGCCGCCTTCGTCGCGGAAAAGCTGCGCGAATTCGGCGTTGACGAGGTGGTGACGGGTATCGGCCGCACCGGTGTCGTCGGCATCATCCGCGGGAAGGGCGAGGGACGCACCATCGGCCTTCGCGCCGACATGGACGCGCTGCCGATCGACGAGACGAGCGGCAAGCCCTGGTCCTCCACCGTCAAGGGCAAGATGCATGCCTGCGGCCATGACGGCCATACGGCGATGCTGCTCGGCGCGGCGAAGTACCTTGCCGAGACGCGGAATTTCACCGGCAATGTCGCGGTCATCTTCCAGCCGGCCGAAGAGGGCGGCGGCGGCGGCAACGAGATGGTCAAGGACGGCATGATGGAGCGCTTCGGCATTGCCGAGGTCTACGGCATGCATAACCTGCCCGGCCTGCCGGTCGGCGCCTTCGGCACGCGCCCCGGCGCGATCATGGCGGCGACGGACGAGTTCAACATCAAGGTGAAAGGCCGGGGCGGCCATGCGGCGCTGCCGCACAAGACGGTCGATCCCATCGTCATCGGTGCGCAGGTGGTGACGGCGCTGCAGACCATCGTCTCGCGCGTCGCCGATCCCATCGCCTCGCTCGTCGTGTCCGTCACCAAGTTCAATGCGGGCTTTGCCCACAATGTCATTCCCGAGGAGGCGCAGCTTGCCGGCACGGTGCGCACGCTGAGCCCGGAGATGCGCGAGGAAGCGGAGGCCCGCATCCGGCAGATCTGCGCCGGCCTTGCCGCCGCCCACGGCGCGGAGATCACCGTCGCCTATCACCGCAACTATCCCGTCACCGTCAACCATCCGGAAGAGACCGGCCACGCGGTCGACGTGGCGCGCGGCATCGCCGGCGAGGCGGCGGTCCACGCCTCGCTCGATCCGATGATGGGCGGGGAGGACTTTTCCTACATGCTGCTCGCCCGGCCGGGCGCCTTCATCTTCGTCGGCAACGGCGATACCGCCGGCCTGCACCACCCCGCCTACGACTTCAACGACGACGCCATCCCGCATGGCGTGACCTACTGGGTCAAGCTCGCCGAAAGCCGGCTTGCCGCCTGACGCGAAAGCCCGGCTGCCGGAGCGGCAGCCGGGTACCTTGTGGGGATCGTTGCCGGCGATCAGCCGCAGATCTTGACCTTCGATCAGCCGCAGATCTTGACCTTCTTGACGACCAGGTTGCCCCACTTGTTGTAGTGCTTCACCTTCTTCCAGTAGCAGTCGTAGCCGTAGTCGTCATAGACGGTGACATAGCCGCCATTGCCCCAGCCATGCCCGTGGCCGTGTCCCCAGCCGTGGCCATGACCATGACCGAAGCCGAAACCTACGGAAAGGCCGCCGGCCTGCGAGGGGGCGGCGAAGGAAAGCGCTGCGAGGGTTGCGACGGCAGCGGACAGGATGAACTTGCGCATGGGACATTCTCCTCTGGGTTCAGGGGATGGAGCCATCTCCATCCGATGACCCGAATGTCTCACGTTCCCGCCCGGCGGGCTGTTCCGCAGGGAACTCGGCGCGGGGCACTGAAAATCGCTTGGCTTAGGCGCGCGGCTTTTGTATGGGTGCAGTCAGTGGTCCCGTAGCTCAGCAGGATAGAGCACCAGATTCCTAATCTGGGGGTCCCGCGTTCGAATCGCGGCGGGATCACCATTTTTTCCGAAGAGGATTGTCAGACGTCTTCCGTCTCGCGCTCGGGCGTGACGACGCGGGGCTTCGCGCGCACGGCGGGGACGATGGAGGGCTTCGCGACGACCTTTGGCTGCGGGGCCTTGATGCCGAGCATGTTGCGGATGCGGTCCGAGACCAGCGGGCGGAAGCGGCTGGCGCGGAAGGGCATGTCGACGGCGCCGTAGCCTTCCGGGCCGTCGTCGTTGCCGCGATAGAGCTCCATCAGCTTGATGCCGTAGAAGTCGCCGTCGACATAGTGGCGATAGTGGCCGGCCCAGCGGACCGTATAGATCTGGCCCTTGCGGATGCCCTGGTCGATCGAGACGTTCTTGAAGCGGTCGTTGATGCAGACCACCTTCTGGCCGACGCGGAATGTGGGCATGCGCTTCTCTCCCCCGATGCTGCGTCAGCCGGACTTGCGGCAGGTGACGCCCGGCGCGTTCTCGCCGCGGGTGAGGTCGTAGAGCGTCGCCTCGTCGCCCTTGGTCCACCATTCGTAATGGCCGCCGGCATATTTCGCGCCGGAGGCGGCCATGACATTGGCGGCGATCACCGTCTCTTCGCCGATGCGCACGACGGCCAGCGAATTGGCGCCGACATTGATATATTCGACGCTGATGCGCTGATCGGCGTCGCACTGGTAGTTCAGCGTTTCGCGCACCACGCTCTGTTCCGGCCCCGGCAGGCGGATGACGATGTCGGTGTTGTTCTTGAGGCCGGCAAGACGGATCGCCGGGGCGCCTTCCTTGCCCGTCAGGTGCAGGATGCCGTTCTCCAGCTTCCAGGAGGTGACGGTGCCGAGCGCGTCGAAGAACTTCTGCTCCTGGTCCATGATGGCCGGGGCGCACATCTTGCGCGTGGCGGCAGCGGGGGCGAAGGCGATGTTGCCGTTCTGCACCTTCAGCTTGCCGCGATAGGTGTTGCAGCCGCCATTGCCGCCATAGGAGCCGTCCGGCTTGATCTCGAGCGTCGTCTGCAGGTTGTCGATGACACCGTTGCCGCCGATATCCTCGGCCAGCCAGGTGCCGCCGAGACCGCCCGGGACCGGCTCGTCGGCATAGGCCGGAGCTGCCGCCAGAAAGGCAAGGCAGGCGAGGGTCCATACTCTCAGGCGTCGGTGCACGAATTTCTCCAATCGCGTCAGCGCGGAATGCCGCTTCGCCGGGACGTTATGGCCGTCCGGGTGAAAAGGTCAAGCCGCGGGTTCCAGAACAGGGGCCGTGCCTTCGCTTTACAGCATTTCCATGACTTGTTGCAGGCGTCTTTCGCCTGTAGAGCCTTTTGCTCGATAACAAGAAAAACGCGGAAATCACCATGGCTCCCGATGCGCGGCCGAAGCGCCGCATCACCATTCTCGGCTCGACAGGCTCCATCGGCACCAGCACGCTCGACGTGGTGCGCCAGCTCGGCGGGCGTGAGCGCTACGAGGTGCTGGCGCTGACCGGCAACGGCAATGTCGACCTTCTCGCCGCGCAGGCGAAGGACTGCGGCGCGCGGCTGGCGGTGACGGCGGACGAGAGCCGCTACGGCGCGCTCAAGGATGCGCTTTCGGGCAGCGGCATCGAGGCGGCGGCCGGGCGCGAGGCGCTGCTGGAGGCGGCTTCCGCGGATGCCG
>Ga0153917_1001023_pt1 | contig 13438 bp, 11 predicted proteins | sample TSFL001MetaG_FD_104695 | JGI IMG/M metagenome (GOLD analysis project Ga0153917, IMG submission 104695) | Attine ant fungus gardens microbial communities from Florida, USA - TSFL001 MetaG | ecosystem: Host-associated > Fungi > Mycelium > Unclassified | place: USA: Florida, Paynes Creek Historic... | reverse complement strand
AATAGGCCGCAATGCCCTGCAGCTCGCCCTTGGCGGTGGAGCCCAGCAGCCACATCAGCAGAAAGAACGCCATCATGGCCGTCATGAAGTCGGCATAGGCAATCTTCCAGGCGCCGCCATGCGCGCCATGGGTGCGCTTCTTGACGCGCTTGATGATGATGGGCTGGAGTTTCTTTTCAGCCATGGCGGCCTCCGCACCAGGGCGCTGTTGCGCTGAGCTGCATGGTTTCCGGCATCACTTCTTGCCCTTGACGTGGGCTTCGAGCTCCAGGAAGCCCGGGCGCTCGGTCGAGAAAAGCACCTTGCGGCCGAACTCGATGGCCGTGGCCGGGTTGTAGCCCTGCATGCTGGCCAGCAGCGTGGCCTTGATGCATTCCAGCTCCTTGGCCGCGTCCTGCGCGCGCTGCTCTATCAGCGCCGCCATGGGCTCCACCAGCGCATAGGCCAGCAAGATGCCCAGGAATGTGCCGACCAGGGCCGAGGCGATCATGCCGCCCAGCACCGACGGCGGCTGGCCCACCGAGCCCATGGTGTTCACCACGCCCAGCACGGCGGCCACGATGCCGAAAGCCGGCAGCGCGCCCGCGAGGCGATTCAGGGCTCCGACCGGGCCGTGGGCCTCGGCGTGGTGGGCATCGATCTCGCTGTCCATCAGCGCTTCGATCTCGTGCGAATTGAGATTGCCCGACACCATCATGCGCAGATAGTCCGTGAGGAACTCGACGACATGGTGGTCGGCCAGCAACTCGGGATATTTCTGGAAGATGGCCGATTCATGGGGTTCTTCCACATCGCCCTCGATGGACATCAGGCCTTCCTTGCGTGCCTTCTGCAGCAGCTCGTACAGCAGGGCCATCAGCTCCATGAAGCGTGCCTTGTTGTGGCGGGTTGCCTTGACTGCTGCCGGAATGGCCTTGGCCGTGGCCTTGAGCACCTTGGGCTGGTTGCAGACGATGAACGCACCCAGGGCGCCGCCGCCGATGGTCAGCATTTCAAAGGGCAGGGCTTTGGCGAGAACCGAAACGTTGCCGCCGTGCAGCACGTACACGCCGAAGATACAGCCGAAGGCGACGATGTAACCAATAAGGACAAGCATGGGGGGATTGTGAGGGGGGTGACTGGCGAGGTATGGCTGGAAAAGCCAGGGGATCTGCCCTTACATCGGCAGCTTTCGGTGTTTTTGTAGGGGGCTTGTTGAGGCAAAGTAACACTGGCAAATACTGTCCGGCACGTGCTCTTTCCTGGTATGGCTCTTCGGACTTCTTCGACAAGGACCTGAAAATGAAATGCAGCATCGTGATCCCCGTGGGTCCAGGCCATGCGACTTTGGTGCACAGAGCCACTGCTTCCGTGTACCAAGCCATTGCGAAAGGCAAGGGAGCGTTTTCAGAGATCGATGTTCTGTGCTGGGATGATGCGGCTGGGCAAGGGCGCTCAAGGGCCAGGAACCTGGCTGTCCGGCGGGCTGTGGCGCAGAATTCGGACTGGATTTCTTTCTGGACGCCGACGACTTGCTTGCTGAAGATGCGTTCGAGCAGGTTGCGGGCCATCTGGAGCATTACGACGCCATCTGGGGTGCCATCCATGAATCCTCTCCCGATGGCAGCAGTCGTATGATGCGACCGAATCAGATAATGCCCATTCATGGCCTTGAGGATATTCTCAAGCATGACCCGTTTCTTACATTGCAGATGGGCCATTTTGTCAAGGCGCGCATCGCTTTGGAAAATCCGTTTGATGTGCAAATGGATTGCGGGGAAGATTTCAAATACTATCTGCAGTTATGGCGAAAATATACCTGTCTCAAGTCTGAAAAGCCGCTTTTCTTTAATGTCAGAGGACAGCATTCGACAGGGCCGCGCTCTGCATCGGGAGGAGATTGGAGACGGGCTGTTGGTAATGTATTTGCACAGTTCTGCCAAGAAAACGATGTAGTGGTCGATATTGATTTTGCAGGGAAAAATGCAAAATTCCAATTGAGCAATACCCTGGACCATATTCAGAATTATCTGGCCAACGAGATGTTCTTTGAGGCCCGGGAACTGGTCGAAACCCTGTACATCCTGCCACGGCAGCCGCATATTGTGGATGTGGGCAGCAATATCGGAAACCATGCTATCTTCTGGAGTTGCATTGCCGATGCCGCCAGAATCGACTGCTTTGAACCGGTGACGACCAATGCGATCCAGTTGCGCAGGAATTTCGAAATCAACGGTATCGATCCGTCGCGCTATCAGGTGCATGAATTGGGCATGGGTAGCAGGCCATGCACTGCGATGCTGGGGCATTTCGACATTGCCAATCAGGGTGCCAGCCGCTTGAATGTGGCGCAGGGAGGGGCCATCCGCGTCGAGACCCTGGATGGGCATGCTTTTGGTGCGGCCATTGATCTGCTGAAAATCGATGTGGAAGGCATGGAGCTGGAGGTTCTGGAAGGCGGGCGCCAGCTGATCCAGCAGCAGCGCCCTCTCATCATGATCGAGGTCGGCAACGCTAACAAAGGCTGCTTTTTTTCCTGGGTTGTCGAGAATGGCTACCGGGTCCATCGTGCCTTTGAGTTGGTGCATGCAAGCAATTACTTGCTGTGTCCGATTGCAGAGCGGTCGGATTTCTACCGCAACGGGACGGTGGCAACCCGGCAGTGGGTGCCCAAAGCACCATTGGCACCGCAGCAAGAGCCATGCGGCTGGGCGCTGGCGGACTTCGTCCGGGCGCAAGCACAGGGCCGTCGCGTGCTGGAGCTCCAAGGTAATGTTTCGACCGGTTGGCGTATGGTGGATGCGGTTACCGGGCAGGTGCAGCAGCAGGGGGGCGATCTGGTGAAGATATTGCAGGTGCTGGACGCGGCGGCTGGCGACTGCCTGCTGCTGGCGGACGTGATGCAGGTCCTGGAGCAGGAGATGCTGGAAGGCTTGTGGGCCGATATGCCACCGGTTCAGGTCTGGCTGCAGGGCCTCATGGACGCTCGCTGGAATCGAACATTCGCGGGCCGGCATATTTACAGAGATGCTGAATTCTATATTCAGCAAGCCAATGTCCATGGTTTCCGTCTGATGAAGTATCAAAAGATACCGCATAAATCGGCATCCAGTATGGACTTTCAGCTGACCAATGAGTCGACTTTCCTGGTGTTTTCGCGATGAGACCAGAGCCTCGCATCCTGCAAAAGCTGTTTGGGCTGGCCGAAAATGAACGTTTTGAGAAAGTGGTGGAAGAATATCTTGCCGCCATCGGCCGGAACCCGGAATATCTTGCGCTCTATCATGCGTTGGCCCTGTACTGCGCCAAATCGCGGCGACTCGATATGGCATACGTCGCTCTCGAGACGGCGCTTCAGCAGAATCCGGAGCATGCGGGCAGCTGGTTCCACATGGGGCAGATTTTGTATGAAAAAATGGACTTTCAGGGCAGCGTGGACTGTTATAGGAAATCCATAGAGATCGAGCCTTCTGCCAAAAGCATCTTTCATTTATCGCTTTCACAGTTATCTGCAGGTTATCTCGCAGACGGTGCGACAAACTATGCATATCGGTTCAGTGATGAGGATTTGACGGTCTTCCAAAAGCTTTCGCTTTGGGCGCCTGCAGCGAAATCACGCAAGGTGCTTGTCTGGGCTGAGCAGGGATTGGGCGATGAAATCATGTTTTCGCGCTTCTTTGTCTTTCTGCGGGATCTGCCCTGCGAATTCACGGTGGAGTGCGACCGTCGCCTGCTAAGAATGTATGCCGAGAATTTCCCCTGGCTGCATTTCGTGCAGCGTCCGCCAAAAGGTCAGTCCCGGCCTCCGGCTGATCTGGCGGGTTTCGACGCTCACTTGCCTGTGGGCGGTTTGTTCACGCTTTGGCCGGAGCGGGTCCATACACCGCCCCTGATGGAACCTGTACTGCGTCCCGTTTCAGAGGCGCGACCGGAATTGGATTGGTGTCGGCAGCCTGGCAAGCAATATGTGGGCATCAGCTGGCTGAGCATGAATGAAGATTTCGGTGCACTGCGCTCCGTGAGCATGCAGGCACTGCTGTCCGCTTTCGATCCATCGCGGCATGCTCTGGTCAATCTGCAGTACCTGGCGCCACCGCAAGACCTGGAAATGGCCCGGCATGCCGGTTTTGAACTTGTCGATACGGCCGATTGCTTCTCCGACGTGGAAGGCATGGCTTGGCTCATTTCCCGCTGCGATCATGTGGTCAGCATCGACAACACGGCGCTGCATCTGGCAGGCGCCATGGGTGTACACACCTGGGGGTTGATACCTCACCTGCCGAACTGGCGCTGGCAAATCTGCGGCGGCAGCTGTGGCTGGTATCCGCATGTGCAGCTCCTGGTCCAAGAGCAGGAGGGCAGCTGGAATACCGAGCTGCTCAAATTGCGACAGCTCCTGAGCTGAGGGAATTTTCCGCCGCTGATCCGGGCATTGCTTGGGTGCACTTCGAGGCACCATGCACAGTATTTCCCCGCAATCCGCCATGACTGTGCCGCTACCAATGACCGATACCATGCATCTGCAGCAAGCCCTCAAATTGCACGAGCAATGGGAATACGAGGCCGCGAGGCAAGCCTATGCCCAGGCTTTGGAGCAAGATCCGGGCAATGCCGAGGCGCTGTACGGCATGGGGTTGCTGCTGGGCCAGCATATGCTGCGCAGCGCCGATGCATTGCCGTACCTGGAGGCCGCCATCGGCGCCAATCCCAGAGCCTTCATCTACTGGCGTACCTATATCAACATGCTGATCCGTGAAGGATTGCTGGATATGGCGGACATGCTGATTGGCATGGCACGCAAGCAGAACATGCCGGAAATTTCGCTGGAGCAGCTGAAAAAAGACCTGGTCTTGGCTCGCGGCGAGGAAGCTGCCGCCTTTCTCGAGGCACAAGCGGCCCTGTTGCCTGAACTTGCTCCCGCTAAGAAAGTGCTTCCGCACGCCGAGCCTGACTTGCCGCCGGGGCCTGTACAGGCGCTGGCACAGCTGCTGCAACTGCGCAAATTCGGTGCTGCCAGTGAGAAGTTGGCGGTGCTGCAGCGCCAATACCCGCGCAGTGCCTTGCTATGGCAAGCGCGTATCAATCTGGAGCAGGAGCGCGGCCATCGTGAAGCTGCCTTGGCCGCAGCCGCCAGTGCAGTACGGCAACTGCCGGGTGATCTTGGTCTGCAAATGCTGCAAGGCGAATTGCTGCTGGAGGGCGGGCAGCCCGTCCAGGCCGAGCGGTCTTTGCGGGCGGCGCTGGCTTTACAGCCCGATGTGGTCAAGCTTTACTGGCTATTGGGCGATGCTCTAGCTGCCCAAGGCAGGGTGCAAGAGGCCTATCCCTGGTATGTGCATGCCCTGCTGCGAGCTGCCGATGAAGGGGACAAGGCGCAGGCGCTGATGGCTTTGTCCAAGGCATTGCATGGTGAAGAAAAATACCAAATTGCCGCGCAGTTGCTGGCCCTGCTGATGCTGCAGGCATCAAGCACCCGCATGTATATGGCTTGCGGCTATTGGCTCCATGCCCTTGGCTGGCAATTGCAGGCCGAGATGGCTTACCGCATGGCGCTTCAAAATGAGCCAGCCTCTCAGGATGCCTTGACTTCCTTGGCTGTCGTTCTCAGGCAGGACAGAACTCGATTGTCGGAATGCGCAGCTTGCCTGCGTCGCGTGCTCGCTCAGCAGCCTGAGCCCCAAATGCGTGCTTTGGTACTTCACGATCTGGCTCATGTGCTTTTGCAGCAAAAGCAATGGGAAGAATGCGATGAAGTGTTGGACAAGCTTCTGGAGGAAGATGGCTCCGCCTTGCGCACTCACCGCTTGCGCTGCGTGGCGCAGCTCGAAAAAGAAGATCTGGACAAATTGGCAAAAGCCCTGGAGCAGGGGCTGGCACATCATCCTGGAGAGCATGACCTGGTTTATGCAGAAGCTCTGTATTGGGGCAAGCGCGGTGATGTACGAAAGGCCATGGATCACTATGACGAATTGCTTGCCCGGTATCCGGACAGTACCGGTGGGCATAGTGCCCGGCTGCACATCATGATGCATTCTCCCCATACCAATCCTGCACAGATGGGGTCAGCTTGCAGATCGTATGGCGAGTTGATGCAACGGCAGCACGGTGGCAAGGGCATTGCAGAGCACACAAATGCCCGTCTTCCCCATAAAGTACTACGCATCGGTTTTGTCTCTGCGGATCTGCGCAGTCATGCAGCAGCCAAGTTCTTCCTGCCTGTCATGCGTGAGCTGAGCAAGCGTCAGGATATGGAATGCATTGCTTACTGCAACAATCCAACCTATGACGAGGTATCCGACCATTTCATGAAACTGTTTGCTCAGTGGCGCAATGTGAGGGATATGTCGGCTCAATCCGTGGAGCGATTGGTGCGCGATGATGGCATCGACATCCTGTTCGACCTAAGCGGCCATACCTCAGGGCACCGGCTGGACGTCTTCGCCCGCCGTGCCGCACCGCTGCAGCTGACCTGGATCGGCAACCCGGGCAGCACTGGGCTGCAGACCATGGATTACATGGTGCTCAGCGATTTGCTGCTGGATGGCCATGCCGTGCGCCAGCAACTGACCGAAAACATGCTGCGCCTGCCGCTGGCCTATGTCTTCGAGGGCGGTATCCACTCCGAACCCGTGGCGCCTTTGCCTGCGCTGCGTAACGGATATCTGACCTTCGGTTCCTTCAACCGGCTGGTCAAGGTCAACCGCGAAGTCGTGGCCATCTGGGCGCAGGTACTGCGCAGCGTACCTGACGCACGCATGGTCATTGGTGCCTGCGACCCCTCCGGCCCGCCGCCTCATCTGCAAGAGTGGCTGAAGGAAGAAGGCATCGACGAGCAGCGTGTACGCTTCATCTCCAGAACAAATTTTGGCGCCTACATGAAGGCGCATGCCGACATCGACATCTGCCTGGACACCTTTCCTTTTTCTGGAGGCGTTGTCACCAATCATGCGCTCTGGATGGGTGTGCCCACATTGACTCTGACGGGCGAGCTGCTGTGCGGTCGCCAGTCCGCCGAAGTGCTGGCCCGCGTCGGTCTGGCGGCCGATTTCGCAGCGCGCAATCCGCAGGAACTGCTGCACCTGGCCCGCCATTGGAGTGACAACCTGGAGCAACTGTCTTCCATCCGCCAGGCGCTGCGCCCCGTGCTGCAGGCACAGGAAAGTGGCCAGGCCGGCATGGTATCGCAGGCACTGGCCCTGGGGCTGCGTCAGGCCTGGACGCGTTGGTGCGAAGGCAAGCCCGCGGCTGATCTGTGCGTCAGCTACCAGGACCTGGGCCTGGAGCCGCCGCGGATGCTTTCCATCGCTGCCACACCTGAGGTGATGGCCGGATAAATTTTCCAGTTGACCACCCCTGCCGTCCTACAAAACACGGGAAAAAGTGTTCTCTATAAGGAAGCCTCTTGCCGTAGGTGTCAGTTGCCATGAGAAGCTTGCCAGCTGGTGAGCTTGGGCTGGAGGCGTGCAGCTTCAGTCAGCGCATTGCACCGCGCCTTCTGCATCATCGGCGCAATCTGCGTGGCGGCCACCGGGCGAACGCGGTATCGGCCCGGTCAATGCCCCTGGAGTCGGCCCGGATGAGCCAGCCGAACGAGACACTGGTCGGCTGACTCTTGCGCCACTCCTGCCACAGAGATGGGTAAGCGCAGGCTGTGCAGCTGTCGTACCGGCCTTGTCGTCTTTGTCATCGTTTGTTCGGCCTGGATTCGGGGCCGAAATCGGTTGGCTCAATGGAAACGCTTGCTTGCGGGTAGCGCAGCTGCTATGGCTACAGCGGATTTCGCAGCAGACGAAAATGGTTCGCGTTCGTACGTTTGCGCCAACATGTTCCGACTGTTTTTCCCGGCGAGACGATTCCGCGGAGTTGGCATCAGGAGCCTGCATTCCACGATGCTGGACTCCTTTTCTGCAAAAAAAACCAAAAAACTCCTCAAGTCCGTCCTCGGGCCGCCGAAAACACCATCAGCAGATGGATGAAGCAAAAGAACGCATCCACAGCTAGTTCAGAAGTCTTGAATTTCACTGAGGAGTTACCGCCATGACCATGTCCATCAACACCAACCTGCAATCGCTCAACGCCCAGCGCAACCTGAGCACTTCGCAGTCCTCGCTGTCCACCACCATGCAGCGCCTGTCTTCCGGCCTGCGCGTGAACAGTGCCAAGGACGACGCTGCAGGCCTGGCTATTGCTGAGCGCATGAATGCACAGGTCCGTGGCATGAATGTGGCGGTTCGCAACGCCAACGATGGCATCTCGCTGGCACAGACTGGCGAAGGCGCACTGAGCAAGATCACCGACAATCTGCAGCGCATGCGTGAACTCGCCGTTCAGGCTGCCAACGGCACCAACTCCACCAATGACCGTCTCTCGATGGACAAGGAGTACAAGCAGCTGGGTGAAGAAATCGCCCGTGTCACCAACAACACCGAGTTCAACGGCAAGAAACTGCTGCAGGCCAATGCGACCTTCACCTTCCAGGTGGGCGCGAACACTGCAGCCGACAACCAGATTGATATCAAGGCTAATGCTGCGACGGGCTACGGCGGTACCGCTGCATCGGCTGCAACGCTGGGCACCGACGCTGCGGCTGCATTGAGCGAAGTCAGCTCCATTGATGCTGCATTGAAGGAAGTCAGCGACATGCGTGCGACTTTCGGTGCCTCCCAGAATCGCTTTGAAGCCACGATTGCCAACCTGCAAGTCGCTTCGGAAAACACGGCATCGGCTCGCTCGCGTATTACCGACGCAGACTTTGCCACCGAAACTGCCAATCTGAGCCGCGCTCAGATCCTGCAGCAAGCAGGTACCGCCATGGTGGCTCAAGCCAATCAACTGCCGCAAGGTGTGCTGTCGCTGCTGCGCTGATTGCAGCAGTCCATGCCGGCCGAATGCGGCTGGTATGGCAAACGCGGACCGACAAAAAGGCAATGCGCTCTGGTGGGCGCATTGCCTTTTTTTTAAGGCAGCAAGTGCCTGACTGTTTGGATCTTGATGAGCGCAGACTACATGCGGAAATACTGGGCGGCCAGCTGGTGGATTTCCGCTTCGCTGCGCGGGCTGTTGCTGGCGACAGCCCAGATGTCAAATGCTTCAGGTCTGGCGACCGAGGCGACAATCGGAAAGCCTGCGGCGCGCAGGGCGTCGTTCATCGACTGCCAGGTAAAGCCGCAACGGTGGGCCATGTAGAGATTGCCTTGTGCCATGGCTGCGCGGTGGCCGTACAGGATGTCCAGAGGACTGATGGGGCCTGCAGCGGAAATATAGGCGGGTTCCGTAAGCTGGCCGTTGGCGACAAGGGCGCAGACGGATTGCATGTCAGGGCAGGTGATGATGGCGAAGCCATCGGGCTTGAGAACGCGCCGGAACTCGGCAAGAGCCAGAGGCACTTCATGGGGATAGAGGTGCTCGATGTTGTGGCTGGAGTAAATGGCGTCCACCGACGCATCGTCCACGCTGGACATATCTGTCATGGTGCCGATGAGGTCGGGGGCGACACTGGCGTCAATATCCAGCCGTAGTTCCTGCCAGGCATCGGTGTTGAAGCCGGGCGTGGTCCCGTGCTTGCGCTGGGGGCCGCAGCCCACGTGCAGAAAAGTCTTTGTCATGGAGAGGTAGGTGAAGAGCGCCGGATCGTGGCGATGATGGAAAGATTGCCAAGCCTATCCAGGCTTGTTGGCGCGAACGATGGAAATTGGCGGGGGAAGCAGGCGTTTATCGCTGTTTAGGCGTGGCGTGGCATCAGCACAATGCAATGCATCAGATAGGCAGGGCTGGGTAAAGTCTGGCGCGCTGTCTGACGTTCCTGTGGCCGTCAATGATGGGGGCCGGGGAGCGGCAAGCCATCATTGTTCGTGCCTAACGAGGAGTTGCCCATGGCATCCACCATCAACACCAATCTTATTTCGCTGAACGCGCAACGCAACCTCAGCGCTTCCCAGAGTTCGCTGGCAACGACCATGCAGCGCCTGTCTTCGGGGCTGCGCGTAAACAGCGCCAAGGATGACGCCGCAGGCCTGGCCATTGCCGAGCGCATGAATGCGCAAGTGCGTGGCATGAATGTGGCCATGCGCAATGCCAACGACGGCATTTCCATGGCGCAGACTGCCGAAGGCGCACTGAGCAAGATTACCGACAATCTGCAGCGCATGCGCGAGCTGGCCGTGCAGGCCGCCAACGACACTAACAATACGACCGACCGCGGTTCATTGGACAAGGAGTTCAAGCAGCTGGCCGAGGAAATCGCTCGTGTGACGACCAGCTCCAAGTTCAATGGTCTGCCGCTGTTGACGAATACCAATCCGGTTGAGTTCCAGGTGGGGGCGAATACGGGTTCGGACAACCAGATTACGTTGCAGGGGGTGGACCTGAAGGCCGCTGCGCCCGGCGGTTTGGGTGTGGTTGCGGGTACTCCCGATACCTTGAGCGGCCCGCTGGGCTCCTTATCTACGGATGCAAGCGCTGCGCATGCTTCGATGGACGCCATCGATAAGGCCCTGGACTTGGTGAACTCCCACCGCGCAACATTTGGCGCTGCCCAGAATCGTTTTGAAGCCGTAGTTTCCAACTTGCAGGTGGCTTCGGAAAATACGGCCGCAGCCCGTTCGCGCATCACCGATGCGGACTATGCGCAGGAAACCGCCAATCTGAGCCGCACGCAGATCCTGCAGCAAGCCGGGACGGCCATGCTGGCGCAGGCCAACCAGATGCCTCAGTCGGTGCTGAAACTGATTCAGTAAATTGCCGGGGCTTTGGTGGAGCCGTAGCCCTCAAGTTCAAAGATGGTGTGCCGATAGGACGTTGGTGGGATCGTCTGTGCAAAGGCGATCTTGCTGACGGCTTGGTACTGAAAAGGAGAATGCTATGGCGGGGACCATAAGTTCGGCAGGTATTGGCGCTGGTATCGATGGCAATTCGATCATCAGCCAGCTGACAGCCTTGCAGAGAAGCCAGCCGCTTCAGCGGCTGAAGGATGCTGCGTCGTCTCTCGATACGCAGATATCGACAGTGGGCACTTTGAAGTCCTTGATGTCCACGCTGCAGGATGCTGCGCGCAAGGTGACGGACAAGGGAGCCTGGCAGCTGGCGACGGCGACTTCGTCCAATACGGCGGTGGCGGTGAAGGTGACGGGGGCGGCCATGCCCAGCTCGTCGGAAATTACAGTCTCTCAACTGGCGCGTGCGCAGTCGGTTGCAAGCGCGAATTTTGCCGTTGCAAGCGGAGCTACTGCGGCTACTTTCGGTGCCGATGGTAAGTTGACGATCGCGAGTTCGTCGGATCCTGCGAATAAGAAGGCAACGATCGACATCACGGCCAACATGACCTTGAGTCAAGTTGCAGATGCCATCAATAAGCAATCGAGTTCCACAGGTGTGACGGCTTCTGTGTTGAAGGATGCAAATGGCGAGCGCTTGATGATGCGCGCCAAGGAGTCGGGTGCCGCTAATGGCTTCACGATTTCTGGCGATGCTGCAGTAACGGATGCCTTGGGAATCACCGGAGCGTCCCCTTCGGCGGTTTTGCAGGCGGGGCAGAATGCCAAGGCTCAAGTCAACGGTATTGACGTGGAGTCGGCCACCAACGAATTCAAGCAAACCCTGCCCGGCCTGAGCTTCACGGTCAGCCAGGTGACGCAGGCAGGTGCGCCCGCCCTGGTGACGGTGGCGGCGGACACCGACGGCATGAAAAAGAATTTGCAGGCGTTCATCGATGCATACAACGCTCTCAACGCCAAGCTGGCCGATGTCACCAAGTACGACGCCGAGAGCAAAACGCGAGGCGTCATGCAGGGCGACTCCAGCATTGTGAGCATTACCAGCGAGCTGCGTGCCACCTTGTCGTCCAACCTGGGCGGCATCAATCTGTCGGATCTGGGTATCCAGATGGGCAAGGGGGGGCAGCTGTCGTTCGGCACCTCTGCGACGGACAAGGCCAAACTGGAAGCTGCGTTGCAAGACCCTGACAAGATGACCCAGGTGTTGTCTGCGGAGGGCACGGATGGCCAGCCGAACAGCAAGGGCCTGGCGATGCGGGTCAAGGAGTTTACGGACAAGATGCTGGCCTTCCAGACCGGCACCTTCGACACCAAGACCGACAGCCTGAGAAAGGCCAAGCAGGACAATGCGAAGCAGCAGGACCGTGTGAATGATCGTGCTGACCAATATGAGGCTCGTCTGCGTGCGCAATATGCATCGCTGGACAAGCGCATGGGGTCGATGAGCGGCCTCAGTGCCTATCTGGCCAATCAAGTGAGCCAGTGGAACAAGTGACCGCTGATTCGGTTTCAGTTCGCTGATCAGGTGTCGATATAGATTTCAGACACCGAGGAATTCATATGTACACATCGTCGCTCAATCGTCATGCTGCGAATGCCTATAAGCAGGTAGGCGTTCAATCGGTGGTGGACGGGGCTTCGCCGCATACGCTGATCCAGTTGCTGTTCGATGCACTGGAAGCCTCTCTGAATGCCGCCAAAGGCGCCATGCAGCGCAGCGATATCGAGGAAAAAGGCCGCCAGATCGGCAAGTCCGTCCGTATTCTGGAAGAGGGGTTGAAAGCCGCCCTGGATCCAGTGCAAGGCGGGCAGATTGCCGAAAATCTGGCATCGCTGTATGACTACAGCATCACGCAATTGACGCTGGCCAATGTGCGTAATGACCTGGCATTGCTGGAAAACGTGCAATCCGTGCTGGCCCCTGTGATGCAAGGCTGGCGGGAAATCGGTTCCACTCCGGCAGCTGCCGGGCAGTAATGCCATGCATATATGGAGCTCACATTGATCGACTTCTACCGCGCCATTGAGGAAAGCAGTGCCAAGATGCTGCAAGCCGCCCAGGCCAAGGACTGGGATGGCGTTGCGCGCTACGAGGGAGCTTGCGCCGTGCTGATCGAGCAGCTGCGCTTTCGCTCCCGCGAAGAAAAGCTGGCGCCAGAGCAGCGCAAGGAAAAGGCGCGCATCATGCAGCGCATTCTGCGCAACGACGCCCAGATCCGGGTGCTGGCCGAACCCTGGCTGGCCAGCTTTGAACATATGTTCGACGGCCAGCCGCATGTGATGCACTGACGCGCCGGTTTTCCTGAATGGTTCCGACCCCGCTGCGGCAACGTGGCGGGGTTTCGCATTTTTGGGGACTGCATGGCGTGAAGCCGTTTGTCCTTGGCGCAGCGCCGTGGTGCGGGTAGCCGTGCGGCGTTCGGGCCTGGCTCGATTTCCAGTGTGGCAGAAGGCGAGTCGCCTGCTGTGCAAGACCCTTGCTTTATTTGCGGGGGCAGTAAAGCCTTGGTCGATTTTGATAGCTGCCAGCGCTGGATGGACAAGCGCTGGAGGCATATTTCGCCATGAATCCCGGGGGCTTGCCAAAGCCTGCATGTTCCAGGCAAAAAAAAGCCCGCATGCCTTGAAGCACGCGGGCCAGCCTTGGAATGGCTAAAAGTGAGCGAAGGAAAAAGAGGGGGGGCGTT
>Ga0153917_1001022_pt1 | contig 13450 bp, 16 predicted proteins | sample TSFL001MetaG_FD_104695 | JGI IMG/M metagenome (GOLD analysis project Ga0153917, IMG submission 104695) | Attine ant fungus gardens microbial communities from Florida, USA - TSFL001 MetaG | ecosystem: Host-associated > Fungi > Mycelium > Unclassified | place: USA: Florida, Paynes Creek Historic... | reverse complement strand
GCGCTGCTGCCGATTATTGTTCCAAAAGAGCACTATGTAAAAGCGAATGGCGTGATCTCCCTTTCGAATCAATTGTTCTTAACAGCAGGCTGGGGCCTTGGAGGCCTTCTGACGTACGCCGTCCCTTTTGAAGTCGTTGTCGGTGCAGCCATTTGCCTGTTTGTTCTTTCGGCAGCTTCCCTCAATGTGCTTCATATAAATGAAAAAACGACTGGTGGAACAGATGAAAAAGCATCTGGCAGAAGTATATGGAAGGATTTAATGATTATCCCTATTGTAAGAGACATTACTTTTATGGACATGATAGAAGCTTTGGCGGGTTCTGTTTGGTCGTCTGCTATTCTTCTCGCCTTTACTGTGGTTGTTTTGCATGAAACAGAAGCGTCGTGGGGGATGTTTAACGCTTCTTATTTTATAGGTGCCATTGTCGGCAGTGTGATTGCCATTCGTTTTTCTGCTTTTTTTGAGCGTAACATGGGCTGCGCTATTGTTTTCTGCTCGCTTGTGATGGCGGCGCTGACCCTTCTATTCTCATTTTCTACAATCCCGTTTTTATGCGCGCTGGCTTGTGCCGCAATGGGGCCTTTTTATCAGGTGCGTGATATTTGCCAGGAAACCATGCTGCAGGAGGTTATTCCCGAGCAGAAACGTATCGGAATCATGGCTGCGAAAAATGCAATTTTGACTCCTTGGTCAGGCGTCACCTACTCCATTATGGGGCTAGTGGCTGATGCAGCTGGTGCGAAAACAGCTTTTATTGCGGCTGCTGCATTATATATCATGACGTTTTTGATTGCACTGGCACAGCCCCGCCTTGTTCATTACAGGCGGGAAAATCGAGTCCAATGAGATGCACTTCAGAATGAACGGAGCAGCTGGCTCCGTTTTTTGCTGAAAAAAATGAAACCATGGCGGAAGTTCGTACGTCTTTATAGATGTAAGGCTGTTTAAACAAGAAGAAATGGGGTATATCTAAAAGTATGAAGACAATGAACTCATAAGGAGCAAATCAATGAACTGGTATGAAAAGCTTAGCGAGTACTTTCCAATTGAAGAAATGAAATCAAAAGCGCATATGGAAGCTCTTCTGAAAGAGCGAAGCGATATTTATCATAAGGATGAAGGCAAACATCATATTTTAATGTTTGCGGAATTCGATTCTTTTATTTTCGTTGATTATCTGTATGTGTCTAAGGATGCAAGAGGGCAGGGGCTTGGCGGCAAATTGATCGCAAAGCTGAAAAAGAAAAATAAGCCCATATTGCTCGAGGTGGAACCTGTGGACGAAGATGATACTGATACAGAAAAACGCCTGAGGTTTTATCAAAGAGAGCATTTCAAGCATGCTCAGTCAATTGGGTACCGTCGCCGGTCATTGGCTACGAATGAAGTAAACAAGATGGAGATTCTATACTGGTCACCGAAAACAGAATCAGAAGAAGAAATTCTTGAAGCCATGAAACAGACATATGAAAACATTCATACTTATAAAGATGAGAAATGGTACGGGGAATCGTACGAAAAAACGGATGAGGTCTTGGAAATCATCGATGAAGAAAAACAAAAAAATATTTTCGATCAGTTAAGCTAATTGAGAATAAGAACATATCATGAACATTAAAAATTTGCTGGATTGACACATTTTTTTCTTAGGATACTGTTCACACTTACTTTTTTATAGTATAATACCTGTAAAGATTCCTTTTTTAGAGTAATTTCAATTTAAGAATAAAATAGATGTTCATCCTACTAATTAGAGGAGTGAAGATGAATGGTTACACTATACACATCACCAAGCTGTACTTCATGCAGAAAGGCGAGAGCGTGGCTCGAGGAGCACGATATTCCATTTGTAGAAAGAAACATTTTCTCTGAACCTTTATCAATTGATGAAATAAAACAAATTCTTCGAATGACTGAGGACGGAACAGATGAAATCATCTCAACCCGTTCAAAAGTATTCCAAAAACTCAATGTGAACGTTGAATCTATGCCGCTGCAAGATTTGTACCGCTTGATCAACGAGCATCCAGGTTTGCTTCGCCGTCCGATCATCATCGACGAAAAACGTTTGCAGGTCGGATATAACGAAGACGAAATCAGACGTTTCCTGCCTAGAAAAGTTCGCTCTTTCCAATTAAGAGAAGCACAGCGTTTGGCAAACTAATAAATCGTATCATCAAAAGAAGGCTGAGTCATCAGCCTTCTTTTATTTTTCAACCTGCTGGTAATAAATGCTCGCAAGGATGACAAACGCAACCGTCAAAATGGGGAGGAGTGTTTCGACTGTGCCGTGCTGCGCCATAAAAAGAGACAGCTTTTTGTCTCTGACAATCATTTCTCCGCCAGTATAAGCAAGCAGCCCGCTTCCCGCGTAAATCAGAAGCGGTATTTTCTCTAGTGCAATATGGATGAGTTTGCTGCCCCAAATAATAACCGGAACCGATACACACAAACCTATGACGACGAGAGAAAACTCACCGTGTGATGCTCCTGCAACTGCGATGACATTGTCCAGCGACATAAAGAGATCTGCAAGTACAATCGTTCGTATCGCTCTCCACAAAGAGGTGCTGCTTTTAATGTGCTGCGTATCTTTTTGTTCGATCAGCAGCTGATATCCTAAATACAGCAGGAAAATTCCGCCGGCGCACTGCAAGAACGGAATGTTCAAAAGATATACTGCTGCACTTGTTAATCCGATTCTCATGGCAACGGCTATAAATGTTCCGAGAATAATAGCTTGCTGTCTTTGCTTGTCCGGCAAATTTCTGCTGGCCATGGCAATGACGACCGCATTATCTCCGCCGAGGATCAGGTCGATCCCAACAATAACAAGCAGAGAAATCAGATAGTCATGCTCCATGAATCGGCACCTCGCTTTCAGTCCTTCGCTTGTACTACTACTATATGAGACAGGCCGTATTTTATGATATCTGCAGCCTGAACTGCCGTTTTTTAGGCGAAGGTGCATTTTTATTTCTTTTGTGACTGTTTTATCATAAAATAGAAATACAAAGGAATTCACACTGGCCTTGCATAAGGTTAAGATGTGGACGGAATGGGTAAAGTGTAGTAAAGTACAATTAATCGGGAGCTTAGATGTCCCTTCAACATCTTATATAGAAGGGAAGGTTGGCAAATGGAAATTGAAAGAATTAACGAGCATACAGTAAAATTTTATATGTCTTACGGAGATATTGAAGATCGCGGTTTTGACAGAGAAGAAATTTGGTATAACCGTGAGCGCAGTGAAGAACTGTTCTGGGAAGTCATGGATGAAGTTCATGAAGAAGAGGAATTCGCTGTGGAAGGCCCTCTTTGGATTCAAGTTCAGGCACTTGACAAAGGATTAGAAATCATCGTTACAAAAGCCCAGCTTTCCAAAGACGGACAAAAGCTCGAACTGCCGATTCCTGAGGATAAAAAGCAAGAACCAGCATCTGAGGACCTTGACGCCTTGCTGGATGATTTCCAGAAAGAAGAGCAGGCCGTCAATCAGGAAGAGAAGGAGCAAAAGCTTCAGTTTGTCTTGCGATTTGGCGATTTTGAGGATGTTATTTCTCTATCTAATTTGAACGTTAACGGAAGCAAAACGACTTTATATTCGTTTGAGAACCGATATTATTTATATGTAGATTTTTGCAATATGACTGATGAAGAGGTTGAAAATCAGCTAAGCATCCTGCTGGAGTACGCAAATGAATCCTCAATCAGCATACACCGTCTTGAAGAGTACGGCAAGCTGATTATTTCAGAGCATGCTCTAGAAACGATAAAAAAACACTTTGCATCATAGCAAACCGATTTCTTTCCGGAAATCGGTTTTTTTTATGCACTAAAATGCCATTTTGAGATGTGAAAAATCAAAAACATACGTACAAGCGGAAATACAGCGAACAGGAGTTGATCAATTTATCCAGAAAGTATACCTCATCTGGAAAGGAGAGGTGACAATTGTTTAGTGCTGTGACTGAAGACGGTCAAATGTTTCACCTTCTAGGCGCTCAGCAAAGCCAAAAATTAAAGCGGAAACGATTCTTCTGTCCGGTATGCGGAGAAGAGCTTGCTGTGAAGCTCGGACTTCAAAAAGCGCCGCATTTCGCCCATAAACAGAACAAGTCCTGCTCCATAGACATAGAACCGGAAAGCGCCTACCATTTAGAAGGAAAAAGACAGCTGTACGTATGGCTGAAAACGCAAAAGGCTTCTCCCATATTGGAACCGTATATAAGGGAAATCAACCAAAGACCGGACATCATGGCAAGGATCAAGGAGCGTATGGTTGCAGTTGAATATCAATGTGCCACTATCAGTCCGGATGTCTTTCAAAAGCGGACAGAGGGCTTCAAACAAGAAGGGATCATCCCGCAGTGGATTATGGGACACAGCCGCTTACAACGGACTGCTTCGTCCTTTTATCAGCTTTCAGCTTTTCATTGGCAGTTTATCAATGCAAATCCATACAGAGAACTGATATCTTATTGTCCGGAAAGGCGTTCTTTTCTTCGGCTCAGCCACATCATTCCATTCTACACAAACCATTCTTATTCCTCAGTCCAAACGATCCCTATCCATCGGGCAGGTATAGACGATCTTTTTTTCACTAAATCGAAATCCCCAATTCAATATTCAGGCTGGACGAAAGCGATTCACCGTTTTCGCCATAAACCCCATCGGTATAACTCAAAGGAAACAAATCGCCTTAAGCAGCTGTTTTATGAGAAGCGGCAGACGTCCTTTTCTTTTCTGCCGACTGAAGTGTTTGTTCCTGTTGTAAAAGGGGCAGTTTTTAAGAGTCCGGTTTTTGTGTGGCAGGGGTTTCTTTACCTGTTTATCACGGATCTTGGAGAGAAACATGCGCCAATTCGTTTTTCAGCCGTTTTACAGCAATGCAAACTGCACATTCATAAAAAGAACATTGCACTCAGATTCGAATGCAGCGAAGAGTGTCTTTCAGAAGCTGTTAAACAGTATATTGATTTTTTGTGCAAGAAGGGATTTTTAAGGGAGACTCAGAAAGAAGTATATGTGCTGAACCAGCCTGCAGATGGCATTCGCTCAATGCAGGATCTCATAGAAAGAGACCGCAGCTGTTTTATAGAATGAGTTTGTCTGATTTGGCTCACCCTAAGACAAAGGTGGTGGGCTGGCTGTGAACGGCACAAAAGGAAAGGTTTTTCGTGTTTTTACTGCTTTTTTGGCATTCGTTCTCTTCATTACTGCATATGATTTGACAAAAGGCAGTGAAAAACCGGAAGATATTCACAACACAAGTTTATTGAGAAACAGTTGCTTTTTCAATTGGCTTGAATCAAAGAAGACGAGGGGGATCACCATGGCTGAGGAAAAAAAAGCAAATCAACTGCCTGACAGAAGTGAGGTAAAGGCAGAAGACACATGGAGACTTGAGGATATTTTTCCTAGTGATGAGGCCTGGAATAAAGAATTTCAAGCTGTAAAAGAATTAATTCCGAATTTATCTAAGTATAAAGGAAAGCTGGCAGATTCAGCTGATCATTTATACGAAGCTCTTACGTATCAAGATAAAGTGATGGAGCGGCTGGGAAGGCTGTACACATATGCGCATATGCGCTCTGACCAAGATACCGGGAACTCCTTTTACCAAGGGCTGAATGACAAAGCGGGAAACCTGTATACACAGGCCGCAAGCGCGACAGCTTATTTGGTTCCGGAAATTTTATCCATAGAAGAAGACAAACTGCAGCAGTTCATTCTTGAAAAAGAAGAATTAAAGCTGTACTCTCATGCGATTGAGGAGATTACAAAAGAACGTCCGCATGTGCTGAGCGAGAAGGAAGAGGCGCTGCTTGCTGAGGCTTCCGAGGTATTAGGGTCATCTTCAAATACATTCAGCGTGTTAAATAACGCAGATATTACGTTCCCGTCCATTAAAGACGAAGACGGGAATGAAAAACAGATCACTCACGGCAACTTTATTAATTTCTTGGAAAGTGAAAACCGCGAAGTCCGCAAAAATGCGTTTGACGCAGTGTATAAAACGTACGGACAATATAAAAACACAATGGCCACGACACTAAGCGGCACTGTGAAAAAGGACAACTTCTACGCGAGAGTGAAAAAGTACAAGTCAGCGCGTGAGGCTGCGCTTTCTAACAACAGCATTCCTGAGGAAGTATACGATAACCTCGTGAAGACGATTAATAAGCATTTGCCTCTTCTCCACCGCTATATCGCGCTGAGAAAGAAAGTGCTTGAGCTTGATGAAGTGCATATCTATGATCTGTATACACCGCTTGTGAAGGATGCGGGGATGAAGGTGACATACGAGGAAGCCAAAGATTACATGCTGAAAGGCCTCGCACCTTTAGGGGAGGAATATGCCTCTATCCTAAAAGAAGGACTGGAAAACCGCTGGGTGGACGTTTATGAAAATAAAGGAAAACGCAATGGCGCTTATTCATCAGGAGCTTATGGCACGAATCCGTATATTTTGATGAACTGGCATGATAACGTCAATAATCTCTTTACGCTCGTGCACGAGTTTGGACATTCCGTACACAGCTACTATACGAGAAAGCACCAGCCATATCCGTACGGCAATTACAGCATCTTTGTCGCGGAAGTTGCTTCTACGACAAATGAAGCGCTCCTTGGCGAATATCTGCTGAATAATTTAGAGGATGAAAAACAGCGTTTATATATTCTCAACCATATGCTTGAAGGCTTCAGGGGAACGGTCTTCAGACAAACGATGTTTGCCGAGTTTGAACATCTGATCCATACGAAGGCGCAAGAAGGCGAGCCGCTTACACCAGAGCTTCTGACAAATGTTTATTACGATCTGAATAAAAAGTATTTCGGAGACGGCATGGTGATTGATAAGGAAATCGGTCTTGAATGGTCGCGGATTCCGCATTTCTATTACAATTACTATGTGTATCAGTATGCGACAGGGTACAGCGCTGCCCAAGCATTAAGCAGCCAGATTTTGAAGGAAGGAAAGCCGGCGGTTGACCGTTATATTGACTTCCTTAAAGCGGGAAGCTCACAATACCCGATTGATGTCCTGAAAAAAGCGGGCGTTGATATGACGTCTCCAGAGCCAATTGAAGCTGCTTGCAAAATGTTTGAAGAAAAACTCGATGAAATGGAAGAGCTGCTGATGAAAGTCAAGCAGTCTTAAAAAAGTAAGCCTGTGCGGAAATGACGCACAGGCTTTTTTTAAAACCCTTTAAAGGTTTTCCGGTGATTCAAGCGGTAGAGGGTAAACAAAATAGACAGAAACAGCAGAGGAGAGGTAATATAAAGCGGCAGCATATGCATCATGCCTAAGATATTCAGACAGAAAAAAACGGCAATGCACGCAATTGAGATCAAAGTAGACATCATGGCGGTCCTCCTCGTCCTTTTTCCTTATAAGGATATGAGTAAATGCACTCTGTTATGTTTTGTGACAAAAATATGAACATTAAGCATAGAGGTTGTCAAAAGTCGACATCTTTTGTTATCATAAGGATGTGAAATTGATCACAAACAAACATTACCCCTTTGTTTGACCGTGAAAAATTTCTCCCATCCCCTTTGTTGTCGTTAAGACATATGAAACCGCGCTTATCCCGGCGCGGTTTCTTTAGTGCTAAAAACGGAACATACGTTTGGTTATAGCGTAAAAAAACAGCCTCAAGCATATGCACGCCTGCGGCTATTTTTCACATGATTGATATTCATCAGAATAAGTGCTGAGAGACTTCCAAAACATTCCGTGTTTGGCTTCCACTTTGGCAACCTTTTTAGCAAACGCCAGTTTTTTCATTTCTTTTTCTACTTCTTCAAGGCTCAGGTCATATACAAGAGCAATTTCCTTCGAGGCAACGAAGCGGAAATATTCAATAAAACATTCTAAAGGCGGTGTTTCCGACGGCTTCGGCTCGTCGCCAAGCATCTCAAATAAAATTTCTTCATATACATCGTATGAGTAGCTGCCAGGAACTTTAAGCCCTTCATCCTCATGCTGCGTATTGAAAAACGTCAGTGTCGGATTAACAGAAACATCCATCTCAGCAGCAATTTTCATGTCACATTGAAGCGCCTTGACCGCGCTTTGAGAATGCAGATCTTTTTTGAATTCTTCAAGATCGAGACTTGTATTTTCAGCAATCTCCAAAAGCACGTTTTCATCGGTGATGTTTTTCTTTGAAACAAATAGGCTCTCCTGCATATTTCTGAGAAATTGCATGCCGGCTTTTCTTCCTTGCAATTCGGCTGCTTTAAAAGCGAGAGCAGCCATATAAGGTGATGAAAGCGGCTGATCTTGCTCGAACCAGAGATTGCCGTCACACGACATGCCTGAGCGGCTCGCGATCTTTTCCCATGCTTCTGCGAGAAGATGCTTTTTTCGCTTTTTATTTAAAGCGGTAAGGCTTGCGGAAGCGATAATGCGTAAGGTGAAAAAACGTCCGTATCTGATTTTCAGCTTTTTGATGACGGGCTCTAAGGACCAGCATTCAGGACATAAAGGGTCTACAAACATATAAATCTCAAGCGGTTTTTTTGGATGACCGTGGCAATGGGCGAAGTATAGCTCATGCTGATAGTTTGTCAAGATGATCGATCCTCCGCTTCCGTTTGATTCACCATATGCCTTGCTGTCAACTCCAGCCGGCCAAACAAAAACTCGCGAATTTCGCCCTCCAGCCCTACATGGTCCATTGCGTCCTTCATACAGCTGAGCCACGCATCAGCTCTCTCGTTTGTAATTGGAAAGGGAAGATGCCTTGCTCTGAGCATAGGATGGCCGTGTTCCTCAGTATAAAGAGGAGGCCCGCCTAAATACTGAGTTAAGAATTGCTTCTGTTTCCTGGCGGTTTCTGTCAAATCGCTCGGAAAAATTGGCTTCAGCAAAGGATGAGACGCGACACGCTCATAAAAAGTATCAACAAGTTGCGATAGAAGTTCCTCTCCAATCGCTTCATAAGGTGCGTTAAACGATTGTCCCATGTTGACTACTCCTTTAAATATGGCTAATAGGAATCATAAATCCTATTGCAAAAAGTAATTTTCTGTATTTCATTGTTTCATCTAGGTTTATTTTAGCAACAAGGCATCATTTCTACAAACAAACTGCCTTTTTTGCGTATGATGACTAATTTCGGCTGACAGCCGGGTTTGTATTTCATATCATATCACATAAAAATCAGGAATGCGTAAGATTTCACTTCGCAAAAAAACCAGAGGGGGAGCCCTCTGGTTACGCGTAATAAGCTGAAGTTATTTTTTTTACATAGTTTTGCGTTTCTTGGAAAGGAGGAATGCCTCCGTACCGGTCAACATTCCCCGGTCCGGCATTGTAAGCCGCTAATGCCATAGACACATTGCCGTCGTATTTATCCAACATTTGTTTTAAATATTTCGTTCCGCCCTCCACATTTTGCTGCGGATCAAGCGGGTTGGAAACGCCTAGTGAGCGTGCTGTTGATGGCATCAGCTGCATGAGGCCCATCGCACCTGCTCCGCTGACCGCTTTTGCATTAAAGCCTGATTCCTGCTTGATGATGGCACGAATCAGTTTTTCATCGACGCCATATTTATCAGCGGCGTTTTTAATCGCACTGTCAACGGAGAAGTCTCCCGAACTGATCTGATTTGCTTCTCGTTTGTTTGAAGCTGAATCTGCAGCAACTGTTGCGGTGCTTTCTGCCGCTTTTGTGATTGTACCTGAATTGCTGCTTGTATATGAGTTAAGCCCATACGATGAAAGCAGTGACGGCGCTGTTGTATTCGCGCTGTTCAGCATGCTGAGCGGGCTTGGCGATGAAGAAGGTGCTGATTGCTGAGATGCCAGACCGTTTGTATATTGGCTGAGCAAAGAGCTAAAACTTGAAAGCGGGCTTTCCGTATTCTGAGTGTCCGAGCTGCTGCGTGCATTAGATATGGACTGTAGTGCCTGAAGCTGAAGTAAAGCTGCCCAATTCGTTACATTCACGATGTCATTCCACCTTATATAGACTTTCGTTTTTCTTCATAAAAACGCAGAATTTTATTTTTGGTTTCGCGCTGAGGAATGTTGAATTGCTGAAGCAGTTTTTCGAAGGCTTGTCTGCCCTCATGCCAATCCGCCGCCTCAAATTCAATTTCATAGTCCTCTTTATTTAAATATCGGCTGTGGTCTAAAACTATTAAGCCTTTTTCTGTTTCTTTTTCCGCACGGTTTGTTGCTAAAGATCCAAAGTATTGAATGGCATCCGTATCGATCTGAAGCTTGTGCAGCTGGTCCTTCACAGGGCCCTCGGGAACTGAAAATGCAGCGAGATCTGATACCTCTGAAAGCTGCTGGTGCGTTTCCAGAAGCCCCACATCAGCCGGCTCCTTTAATGTAAGGACATACTTTCCGTTTTTTCTGCGAATACGAAGCGCAGCATGTTTTTGTTTCAGCGCGAAGCTGTCTGTATCAAAATAATGATTCTTTTGATCTGTAAAATCTTTTTCTGTCAGCTGGAGTGCCGCTGTTATGTTTTTGAATTCTTGTTTGGTTAGCATGTTTTTAAATTCGATTTCAATTTCTTGGGTCATGATGCTCTTCCTTTCCGCCCTGTAAATCTTATTTTTACTATTATCTCTTTAGATGTTTGGTTTATCAATATCGAGCTTGATATGATAAAATGAATCTGTACTTTGTTTAAAAAGGAGAGCATTATGCAAAACAGAATCGAAATTTTAAATGCAACATTATCGGATGATCAGCTTCGCCTTGCCTGTCAGACAGAAGGAGACGAAGCAGTACGCAAGCCGTCAGGTCAAATGCTTGTTGATTCTGACCACTTTGCTTTTGTATACATACTTGAATTAGCTGATTCTTTTGAATATGTCATTATAAAGGAACATGTATGGCCGGAATTGAAGCAGGCCTATGCACAAAAAATGCCGGTCCTATTAGAGGCAGGAGACCAAACGATTGAACTGGCAGGCCTGCATGAGGAGCTGGAATATCTTTTAGAAAATATAAAAGACAACGCAAACTATGGAGAAGAAATGGAAGAAAAAGTGAAACGCGTGTTTTTATAGAAACTGGTTCGGAATTGGGGGATGTATGATGGATGACAAACAATGGGAGCGTTTTTTAGTGCCGTACCGCCAGGCTGTCGAAGAGTTGAAAGTGAAGCTCAAGGGAATCCGCACATTATATGAATACGAGGACGACCATTCACCGATCGAATTTGTGACCGGACGCGTCAAGCCTGTGGCAAGCATACTTGAAAAAGCGAGACGGAAAAGCATACCGCTGCATGAAATTGAAACCATACAGGATATCGCTGGCCTTAGAATCATGTGCCAATTTGTCGATGACATCCAAATCGTAAAAGAGATGCTTTTTGCCAGAAAAGATTTCACCGTTGTGGATCAGAGGGATTATATTGCGGAACATAAAGAGAGCGGATACCGGTCATATCATCTTGTTGTGCTGTATCCTTTGCAGACGGTGTCCGGCGAAAAGCATGTTCTCGTGGAAATACAGATCCGTACACTGGCGATGAATTTTTGGGCGACCATTGAGCATTCATTGAATTATAAATACAGCGGAAACATTCCGGAAAAAGTGAAACTAAGACTTCAGCGCGCTTCTGAAGCGGCTTCCCGGCTTGATGAAGAGATGTCGGAGATCAGGGGTGAAGTACAGGAAGCTCAAGCTGCCTTTTCAAGAAAGAAAAAAGGAAGCGAGCAACAATAGGTAAAGGGGAAGAAGAGCATGAAATTTGCCGTATCATCAAAAGGAGATCAAGTTTCTGATACGCTGAAAAGCAAAATACAGGCGTATTTATTGGATTTTGATATGGAACTGGATGAAAATGAACCGGAAATCGTCATATCAGTCGGAGGCGACGGAACGCTTTTGTATGCTTTTCACCGATACAGCGACCGCTTGGACAAAACAGCATTTGTCGGTGTTCACACAGGTCATCTGGGATTTTATGCCGACTGGGTTCCTCATGAAATTGAAAAACTTGTTCTCGCGATTGCGAAAACACCGTATCATACTGTTGAATATCCGCTTCTCGAAGTCATTGTGACCTATCACGAAAACGAGCGGGAAGAAAGATACTTAGCCTTGAATGAATGTACGATTAAAAGCATAGAAGGAAGCCTTGTTGCTGATGTGGAAATCAAGGGGCAGCTCTTTGAAACCTTCCGGGGCGACGGCCTCTGCCTGTCAACACCATCAGGCAGCACAGCCTACAATAAGGCGCTGGGCGGAGCGATTATCCATCCGTCTATCAGGGCGATCCAGCTTGCGGAAATGGCTTCTATTAATAACCGCGTGTTCCGTACGGTCGGATCACCTCTGCTTCTCCCATCCCATCATGATTGCATGATTAAGCCGAGAAACGAAGTTGACTTTCAAGTGACGATTGACCATTTAACCCTTCTTCATAAGGATGTGAAGTCGATCCGCTGCCAGGTTGCATCCGAAAAAGTGCGGTTTGCGAGATTCCGTCCGTTTCCATTTTGGAAAAGAGTCCAGGATTCGTTTATCGGAAAAGGTGAATAGAAAGAGGAAGTATCGTGGAGCATTTTTATATCAGAAAGAACATTACTTCCGCCGAGGACGGGATGACTGTAAAAGAATATGCCGGTGAACTCGGAATTTCGAAGCGTCTGCTGACCGATATTAAGTTTGGCGGGGGAGACTTGCTGATCAACGGTGAGCATGTGACGGTTAAAGCCATTTTGAAAGAGGGAGATCTTCTTATTGTGAAGTTTCCTGAGGAACAGGTGAGCGAGACGCTACTGGCAGAGCCTGTTCCGCTCGATATTCTTTATGAGGATGAACATGTGCTTGTGATAAACAAGCAGCCGTATGTGTCATCAATCCCTTCGAGAGAGCACCCCTTCGGCAGCATCGCCAATGGAATTATTGATCATTATCAAAAAAACGGAGTGAGGGCGACAGTTCATCTTGTCACCCGGCTAGACCGGGATACATCGGGAGTGATGCTTGTTGCCAAGCATCGATTTGCCCACTCCATATTATCGTCAGCACAAAAAAACGGACTTGTGAAACGCCGGTATGCGGCAGTGGTTCATGGGCGGATGGCGCAGATGGAGGGAACAGTCGATGCCCCGATCGGCAGACATCCTGACAGTATAATTGAACGGACGGTAACGCCGGACGGCCAGAAGGCTGTTACGCATTTTTACGTCACATGTGCAAATGACGATATGACCTCGGTGACGTTGCAGCTTGAAACTGGACGAACCCATCAAATTCGTGTTCATATGAGTTATCTCGGGCATCCGTTGTGCGGCGATACACTGTACGGCGGAACGAGACGGGACATTGGCAGGCAGGCTCTGCACAGCGAGCATCTTTCGTTTATCCATCCGCTGACACAGGAGAACATGACGTTTCATGTTTCATTGCCTCAGGATATGAGAAAACTGATAAAAGGAGAGAATCATTGATTCTCTC
>Ga0153917_1001019_pt1 | contig 13488 bp, 11 predicted proteins | sample TSFL001MetaG_FD_104695 | JGI IMG/M metagenome (GOLD analysis project Ga0153917, IMG submission 104695) | Attine ant fungus gardens microbial communities from Florida, USA - TSFL001 MetaG | ecosystem: Host-associated > Fungi > Mycelium > Unclassified | place: USA: Florida, Paynes Creek Historic... | reverse complement strand
TATGAATTTCACCTGTACCAGCGCACTCAGTTTTAAAAGTATTCTTTACAGCTGGCAGGCGTTTACCGCTGGCTTAATAAACATGTTCATGTTCATGCAGTTAAAAACCATATGCGACAGCTCCTTTCACCCCGGCTTATAGCTTTATTTATGATAGTGTTAATATAAATGACACTTTTAAAATGGCTGCATTCCTAATCACAGAAATAATCTTAAGAACAGTCTTAATAACACATGCAAAATGTTAACAAAAGGTGCAGGTGATATTATTATTAAGCTAATCAGTGCGCAGTAAAATTATTTAACGACACGACTGTTTCATTACCACTGAAAGAGGAAATAAGCCATGCCTTTTCTGACCAAAAAGCAGCAGGGTAACGTTATTATCATTCCGTCCCGGACAGCCAGTAAGCCCCGGCTTTTCCTGACGCGGCACGCCGTAAAAGCGGTCCCGCCGGTAAGCCTGCCGGGAAGGGCGCAGGAGGAAGCGGGCATACTGCACCCTTCCCGATTGCCCATCTGATTGTGGGCTTTACATCAACCTTTTAACGGGTACTGTTTTTTTGAAGGGAACTTCAGGTTCATATCGCGTCAGAAGCTGCGTCATACTTTCCCCTGAAGGCTGATACCGGGAAACCTGTCAGCCCGAATTTTTCTCTTTTTCGTAGGATTAATTTCGCCCCTCCCCCCGTAAACCATTCTCAAACAGAGCACCCGTTCTTCTTGTGACAGAAAAACCCTCCGACAATAATAGCCTTAATATTGTTGAATGTGTTATTAATAAGGTGGTTTATAATGGATAACTTTAAAAGAAGAACTTATATGCCGTTTTCAAAACTCACGGAAGCACGCGCGCCCTGATAGAAAACTTACTGCTGACGACAAACTTATATGCTCATGTAAAGGATGAAAAAAACAGAAAGATACACAGACACAGTACGGGTATGAAAGCAGAGAGGCCACTTCGGACCTCTCTGATAAGGCAGACTTCACCTTTAAAATCCAACCAACGATACAGGAAAGGTATGGGGATGATGGAGTCTCCGCTGCATTAAAGTAATGCGTTTTTATAGGGGGGCAAGGGCGGATTTGACAGAATATTCCCAAAGTGAACTGCGGTATACATGACAAAAGATTTGGCTGAGATAAAAAAATATCCCTTTGGGGGCTGGCAACAGAATACGGAGATGGATGATTTTATTTGTTATGACAGCGTATTAATCATGAACTGCGATTTAATTTTGGACAACCGGGTTAAATCCTAAATTCAGATGCTCAGGGAGGCGGGCTTAGGCAGGAAGCAGCAAAACTGGCTTATACAGGAAAAAAGGAGGCCGGGTAGAGCCCCCTCAAGGAAAGTGAGTACCTTTAAATAATTCAACGGACACGTGATGCGGGAAGGTTTGTCCTCCCACCTGAATAAAGCTAAAGAGTTTTATTTACGTCGCAAAAGTAGCTAGTAAGGATTAATCCTAAAAATCAAAAGTGAGCATAGGGGAGGGCTGCTAAAAAACCAGCTTTTTAGGGGCTGGAAGGACGTTGCGGAAAAGCCGTGAAGGTTAACAGTACCATTATGTACGTGACTGGCAATTTTTACATCCAGACTGAATCCTAAATAACCGACGCACTGCGATTAACCAGGCTAAAGGATAAAGCATTAATGACTTCCCGATTCAGGCGGCTGCCGTGCCCGGTGGAATGCACCAGTTCATGCAGTTCATGCAGCAGCATTGACCAGAGTCAGCATTCGGCCGGAGCTGCGATACCAACAACTCCTCGAGCCGGAACTGATCGGAAACGTACGCCAAGAAGTTAACTCATTGTTTAAACTAAAATTCCACGCCCTTATTCCCCCCTTCATAATATCCTCCGGTAGCGTGAGTAATGCCCCGGCACACATGCAGCGCCACCCTGAGGCTGGGCCCAGGAAGCTGCAGCTGTTTTCCGCCTGTATCAGGCGGCTGAATCAGCAGGATAAAAACATTTCGCCGGCCGTCTGATGTTCAGAACTGGTAAGATGAGATAGCATCACCCCGTAGCACGAAGATACACTTTGAAACACACAGCCGCGTGCGGCGGTACGGTAACCTTTCTGATGCACTTTTCTGCACCTGCTCCGTGAGGAGCGGGAGATTTTTTTGCGCCTGTTCCCGCCTTTCCCCGGCCGCCTTAAAACTGACATAAAAAAATTTTGAGATTATTCTCAAAATCAGTCTGTTGCCCTGCCGCAAACCCTCCCTAACCTTTCCGGATGAGGATTTGTCATCCTTAACTCCAGTGATGTTAGTTTAGAGGATATTATTTTCCCTTACGGAAGCCTGGAGGCTTCCTTTTTTTATCAGCCTTTTCACATACGTCTCAGGTGCGGCAGCCCGTCTCCCGTATCGCAGAGAAAGTAAAATACCGCCCCCCGGAGGCTCCACGAAAGCAGTCCCTGCCGCGGTTATTACGACCATATTACTGACCGGATGTGCTCAGCAGGCTTTTACAGTCAAAGATAATTTTCCCGGCGCGCCTCCCCGCCAGACAACGACGCACCACTTTTTCCTGCACGGGATTGGCCAGCAAGAAACGATTGATGCGGCATCTGTCTGTGGCGGTCCGGACAAGGTGGTCCGTACTGAAGTGCAGCAGACGTTTCTTAACAGCCTGCTTGCTTATATAACATTTGGAATTTATACGCCACGCGAAGCGCGCGTTTACTGTGACGTGTAATCTGCCGCTCATGCTGGTTTTTTTTCCGGCCCTGCCGGCGGCAGGTGTTCACCTTACGGTGATGGCGCTGCCGCTGCCCCAGGTTTCACTCAGGACCAGGCGGTCCCGCACCTTCAGGAACATCACCGGCTTCAGCACGATTTCCTCGGGAACAGGGCCGCCATAATGCCTTATCAGCACTTTCCCCTCCAGATATCTGGAGCAGCCCGGACGGCCGCGGTGAAAGGCACGGATGCAGTTGTCCGGATGGGCCTGCAGCACCCGCAGGATATCTTCTCTTTCCATCTCTGAGTTCCCTTACGCGGGCGTTCACTGACGGCGGACGCCGTCAGCGCGGAGCCCTGCGCTTTGTCACATGTTGCCGCCACTGAAAGCTGGCGTCCTCCTGAAGCTGAACTCCGCGCTTCCGGGCCCTTGTGGCGCGTGATTTTGCGTTAACGCGTTCGCGCTTTGCCTGCTGAATGTCTTCCAGAAAGGTCAGGGTTAAGGCGCGCCTTTCGCCCGCGCTCAGGGGCTTTCCTACCTCTTCAGGCGCCAGCTCTAAAAGCGCGTAAAGCAGGAAGGGGTCATATTCGCTCAGGTCACCGGTATCCGCGACCGCGGGACGCTTTTCTTTCACCGCCTATCTCACCCACATCCACGCTGACCGGGGCGCGCGGTCGTACAGGCGCGCCGTCATCAGCTCTGCCAGCCGGTGGCCGGGCTGAGGGCAGGCCGGTCGCCGTCCGTCATTTCATCATACCGTTTTTTTCAGTCGGCCTGTCAGGGGTAGCGAGGCTGCTGATGCGGTACATCCGCATCAGATAGTCATTCTTACGCATTCATGCTCCCGGTTACGGCTTCACGCCGGAAGGGCGGACGCATTCTCACCGGGCCCGGGAGGGGGCCTCTGCATCCGAGGTACGCTGGCGAAGGTAAACGCTTCGTCCCGCCTGCTGATTTAATACAGGGGATTTTATCATGACGGTCTCTCAATCCCGAAGAGGACGGCACCGCGTAATAGCTTGCAACCACCATGACTCCGGTTTACCCTGGGCGTATTCCATTTTAATGCAGGGGGCGACATATGCGAAAATCAACGTCTTTCAGTATGGGAAAAACTCAGGAAGCTTTTATTCGCAGGATGGTGGCCTCCGGCCGCTACGGATCCGCCAGCGAAGTTCTCAGAGCCGCGTTACGGCTTCTTGAAGAGCAGGAGTCTCACCATGAAGCCATGAAGCGGGCTGTTTAACGGCCTGGCGAGCGGGGAAAGGTAAGCGTCGCATTTAGACCGTCTGTCCGTTTCCCTCCGGCTCCTTGACAATAATGTCCATCATTTATAATGGACATTAGCGTATGAAATACCGGACCTGGCTACTTGAAGCCCTGCATCTGCACTTCGACGAAAATTTAGCCCGGGTCGAGGCCGGACGCCGTCTGGGAATTCCAAAAACGACCGTTTGCGATCTTTTTGTTCGCTTCCGGAAAGCCGGGCTTTCGTGGCCTTTGCCCCCCGCCATGTCAGAACAAAAACTGGATGAGTGTCTTTACCGCTCCCTATCCAGCGCACCGCCAGTGCCTGTGGTTACCGTTACGGACGAAAAGCCGAACGCCAGAAAGCGTATCCGCAGACCAAACTTCCCGCGAGCGTTCAAAATCGCACTGGTCGAGAAATCACTGCAGCCAGGCACTAATGTGGCCCAGCTTGCACGCGAAAACGGCATTAACGATAACCTGTTGTTCAACTGGCGCAGCCTTTACAGGAAGGGCCTGTTGCTTCCACACAACAGTGAGCCGGCACTGCTTCCTGTCATGCTGTCCGCCGAACCGGGCAGAACCGTCACCGTTCCGTCCTCCGGGCCGGAAAATACGTCCGGTGAAACACTTTGCTGCGAACTGGTTCTTCCTTCCGGTACCGTGAGACTAAAAGGCACACTGACGGCGGAAATGCTGCAGGTGCTCATCCGCGAAATGAAACGAGGGAGCCGATGATCCCCCTCCCCACAGGCTCACGCATCTGGCTGGTTGCCGGCATCACTGATATGAGAAACGGCTTCAACGGTCTGGCATCAAAGGTACAGAATACGCTTCGTGCTGACCCGTTCGGCGGTCACCTGTTTATCTTCCGGGGCCGCCGCGGCGACATGATAAAGGTGCTGTGGGCTGACCGCGACGGCCTGTGCCTGTTCACCAAACGCCTGGAGCGCGGGCGCTTCGTGTGGCCGCTGACCCGCGACGGAAAAGTCCACCTGACGCCGGCGCAGCTGTCCATGCTGCTGGAAGGCATTAACTGGAAGCACCCGCAGCGGACGGAACGTCCTGGCCTGCGGATATAACCTGCTGTAAAGTGTGGTCATGGAGACCTCACCCCCTGATGAAAACGCCCGGCTCAGGGCGCTGCTGCAGGAGCAGCAGACCACTATACGCCAGTTGGCGGAGTACAACCGCCTGCTTTCACAGCGGGTGACGGCCTACGCCAGCGAGATCAACCGGCTGAAGGCGCTGGTCGCTAAGCTACAGCGCATGCAGTTCGGCAAAAGCTCCGAAAAGCTCCGTGAGAAAACAGCACGCCAGGTGTGCGAGGCAGAGGAGCGCATCAGCGCCCTGCAGGAAGAGATGGCAGAGGTGCTGGGCGAACAGCATGACCCGGTACTGCCACAGCCGCTGCGCCAGTCTTCTGCCCGTAAACCTCTCCCCGCCAAACTCCCGCGCGAAACCCACACGCTGTTGCCGGCAGAAACCGCCTGCCCGGCATGCGGCGGAGAGCTCAGCGCACTGGGCTGCGACGTGTCAGAGCAGCTGGAGCTCATCAGCAGCGCCTTTAAGGTTATCGAAACGCAGCGGCCGAAGCTGGCCTGCTGTCAGTGCGACCACATCGTTCAGTCTCCGATGCCGTCAAAGCCCATAGAGCGCAGCTACGCCGGGCCGGGCTTGCTGGCCCGAATTGTCACGGCGAAGTTCGCAGAGCACACACCACACTACCGGCAGTCAGAAATCTACCGCCGTCAGGGCGTGGAGCTGAGTCGCGCCACGCTGGGGCGCTGGTCTGGTGCGGTGAGCGAACTGCTGGAGCCGCTGTACGACCTGCTGCGCCAGTACGTGCTGATGCCGGGCAAGGTGCATACCGACGATATCCCGGTCCCGGTTCAGGAGCCGGGCAGCGGCAAAACGCGCACGGCCCGGATGTGGGTGTACGTGCGGGATGACCGCAACGCGGGTTCACAGCTTCCGCCTGCGGTCTGGTTCGCGTACTCACCGGACCGTAAAGGAATGCATCCGCAGCAACACCTTGCGGGGTACAGCGGTATCCTGCAGGCGGATGCTTACGGTGGCTATAATGCGTTGTACGAAGACGGGCGCATCACGGAAGCGGCCTGCATGGCGCACGCCCGGCGAAAAATCCACGACGTTCACGTCCGTACCCCGACCGACCTCACCACCGAAGCGCTGAAGCGCATCGGTGAGCTGTATGCCATCGAGGCGGAGATACGCGGCAGCCCGGCAGAGGACCGACTGGCGGTGAGAAAAGCCAGAACCGTCGCGCTGATGCAGTCGCTGTACGACTGGATACAGTCGCAGATGAAGGTCCTGTCACGCCACTCGGATACGGCGAAGGCGTTCGCGTACCTGCTGAAACAATGGGACGCGCTGAACCTGTACTGCAGCAACGGCTGGGCAGAGATAGACAATAACATCGCGGAGAACGCGTTGCGCGGCGTTGCCCTGGGCCGGAAGAACTGGCTGTTCGCTGGTTCAGACAGCGGCGGTGAGCGGGCTGCGGTGCTGTACTCCCTTATCGGCACCTGCCGGTTTAACGGCGTTGAGCCCGAGGCGTGGCTGCGTTACGTCCTCGGTCATATCCAGGACTGGCCGGTGAACCGGGTCCGCGATCTGCTGCCATGGAAGGTAGACCTTACCTCTGCCTGAACGTCAATACGGTCTAGATGCGACGCTTACGGGGAAAGCGGCCTGACGCTTCGTGATATTGCAGTACAGCGTAAAATGCAGGCATTACTTACAGGCTCACAGCGCGGGCTGCTGATGACTTTGCCGGGATTTATGACCATACGCTGCTGAATGCCGGGAAAGTACAGGCAGACGAATACGCAGAATCGCTGGCGGCGTTTTTTGAAGCGCTTTCCAGGATGCCGGGGTCTGGCCGGAATTATTCTACTGTTCCGGGCGTCATTCGCGCGAATTTCCACTGACAGACGGTTTTTTTACCGGGTCTGCGATACGCATATTCCCATAGCCAGAAGCCTGCCCCGGCAAAGGGGTTATCCGCTCCACCTCACCCGTTAAGCCCTAGCGGCCAGTGGCACGCGGTGGCGCCCCGTAATCCGTCCGGTCAGCCATACTAATCCCGGCCGCACTCAGGCGGGTTCATTTCTGAAAGGCCCTCTCCGGCTGATGAGTCCTCCCTTCCGGCCTGCTTCAGCGGCACGCTGCGGATTTTCCGCAAAGGTACCGACTCCGGTGCGATTTAACGGGGCAGGGCCGGAAGACGGTCCCTGCCCTGGCAGCCGCGGCCTGGTGCCTTTCCCGCAGGCAAAAAATCCGGCAGAGGCGGGGAAATTCGTTACAGAGAAATATCCCTGTGTAAATCAGAATGCAAATAGCCTAATAAAAAAGACAACACCGGTTCCGCATGATGCGGCTTAAGGCATTCCTGACGCATCCGGCTATCGGTCGCACTGCACAAGTACATCACATTTTTTGAATCTATGCCTCGACCTGAAAGGTAAGCGTACAGCAGGAGCCGTATTGACGAAGAGGGTTATTCTGCTGGCAGCGTGACGCGCCACGGTAGCAGCTCGCTGACCCGGTTAACCGGCCCGTCAGCTATGATGTTGAGCACATGACGGGGATAGCTCTCTGGATCCACGCCGTTCAGCTTGCATGTACCGATCAGGCTGTACAGTAGCGCGCCGCGCTCACCACCGTGGTCAGAGCCGAAGAACAGGAAGTTTTTGCGACCCAGGCTGACCATCCGCAGCGCATTTTCAGCGATGTTGTTATCAGCTTCGACCCAGCTGTCTTCTGCATAGTACATCAGTGCCGGCCACTGGTTCAGAGCGTACGTGAGCGCCTTCGCCAGCTCTGAGTGCCTCGACAGCGTTTTCATCTTTTCACGCAGCCAGCTTTTCAGGGATTTAAGTCGCGTTTTAGCTTTCTGCTGACGTTCGCCAAGGCGCTGCTCTGCTGGCATTCCCCGCATTTCAGCCTCGATGGCATACAGTTCGCCTATACGTTTCAGGGCTTCCTCCGTCAGCGCTGATGGCGTGCGAACGTGCACATCATGGATCTTGCGGCGGGCGTGAGCCCAGCAGGCAGCTTCCGTTATCTGTCCATTGCGGTACAGTTCGTTGAACCCGGTATACGCATCCGCCTGCAGCACGCCGCTGAAGCCAGCAAGATGGCTCTGCGGGTGGAGTCCTTTTCTGTCCGGGCTCTAGGCGAACCACACGGCCGGTGCCAGCTCTGATCCGGCGTTGCGGTCATCACGAACGTACGTCCACAACCGCCCGGTCTTCGTCTTCTTATTACCAGGCAACAGCACCGGGACGGGGGTGTCATCGGCGTGGAGCTTGCCGTCAGTCAGCACATAGTCATGAAGTGCTTCTTCCAGCGGTGACAACAGCCGGCAGCACGCGTCCACCCAGCCCGACAGGAGTGAGCGACTCAGCTCCACACCCTGGCGGCCATATATTTCAGACTGGCGATACAACGGCGTGTGCTCTGCATACTTTGAGGTCAGCACGCGGGCCAGCAGCCCCGGGCCGGCGATACCCCGCTCGTTGGGCCGTGAAGGCGCGGCTGCCTGCACGATGGCATCGCACTGAGTACAGGCATGTTTTTCACGTACTGTCCGGATAACCCGGAAGGCGCTGCGCATCAGTTCCAGCTGTTCGGCGGCATCTTCTTCACCCAGGTAACTCAGCGAACCGCCGCAGTCCGGGCAACAGGATCCGGCCGGAAGCATACGCTTTTCATCACGCGGGAGTGATTCGGGGAACGGTTTACGGGTACGGGTCTGACGCAGCGGGCGCTGTACTGCCGGGTCATCCACCCGGCCGGTCAGCGTATCGCTTTCTTTCTGAAGTGCCTTCAGCTCAGCTTCCATCTGTGCGATACGGCGGGATACCTTTTCGGAACGATTGCCGAAGTTCATCCGACGCAGCTTGTCCAGTTGCGCCTGCAGGTGGTCTATTTCGCGTTAACGATCGGCCAGTTTTTCCAGCAGAGCACGGTTCAGCGCTTCCTGTTCGGCCAGGCGCTGTTTCAGCAGAAGGATGTCGTCAGAAGAGGTGTTATTCATAAGCCCATATTTTGCTAGGCTTATTCTGTGACAACCAGGATAAAGAGATTTACAGCATGGTCAGAGATGTCAGCAACCGCTTCGGCTGTCGCCAGTCGATACCTTCCATCAGCATTGCCAGTTGCGCTGGCGTCAGGAACACTTTGCCATCGCGGGCTGACGGCCAGGCGAAGCGGCGGAGCTCCAGCCGTTTGGTCATCAGGCACAACCCGTCGCCGGTGAACCACAGTAGTTTTACCTGACTGCCGCTGCGACCCCGGAAGATGAAGACGTGACCGGACATCGGGTCATCTTTCAGCGCCGTCTGTACCTTCGTCGCCAGGCCGTTGAAGCCATTTCTCCTATCGGTGATATCGGCAACCAGCCAGATTGTGGTTCCTGAAGGTAACGGGATCATCGCTTCAGTTCCTGTATCAGCAGAGTCAGAAGCTTTTCGCTGACAGTGCCGTTGAGGCGGAGCGTCCCGTGCTGAAAAGTCACTTCGCAGCTGATGCTGAGAGCCTCAGGGGCCTCTACATGCGGCTCTGGCTGAACGGCTGCGGCATCAAGAGTCACAGGAAGTAGCTGAGGACTATCTGAAGAAGGTAATAGCAGCTTTCCCTCGCGCCATTGCTGGCGCCATTTGAACAGCAGATTGGCATTGATGCCATTTTCAAGCGCCAGTTTCGAGATGGATATTCCGGGTTCGCAGGAGGCAGCAACGAGTTGCTGCTTAAACTCAGGCGAATAATTAGGGCAGCCTTTACGCCTGCCGGGAGTCACATGTTTCTGCATATCTGACACTCTGGTTCCCACTACTTATTTGGTGGACACCACTTTGTCGGATGCTTCAGATGATGACCAGACGGTTCACGCTGTACGCTTACCCTTTACGCGGGCGTTAACTGTAAGCAGCGCCGGCCGCCGTCAGCGCGTGCTTCTGCGCTTCGCTGCAGGCTGTCGCCACTGAAAGCTGGCATCTTCCTGAACCTGCGTTTCGCTCTGCTTCCGGGACCTAGTAGCGCATGATTTTGCGTTCATGCGTGCGCGCATTTCCTTCTGATGATGCGTATTGATAAAGCGCGGGATCTGCTAGTCCGGATTCTTGCGGAATTTGCCCGTCCCTCCGGGGTGGCTTCACCATCCTCTGCAATACACGATCAGTGAACGCCGAATGAAGGCATCTAAAAGAGAGCCGGTTAAAAGTTGCTGAGAAACCCACAGGCAGGATTTCCCCGGCCTGACGCCGGTAAACGCCTGCCGAAAAAAACGGAGCCGTGCGTATTGACTCTGCGTAAAACCTCTCAACAATACTGATTATATAAACAGTACTATTAGAGGTTATCATGCTGCTTATTTTTGCGTTGCCCAGCTCTTTCTGGAGTCCTGTCAGGCTGGCTTTCACTCGCCCGCTGCGGATTACACAGAGCGCGAACCTGACCTGAACGAACACCGCATCCGGTATCCCGCTGCTGCCTTCTTTGTCCCGGCGTCCGGTAAGTGCATGTCAGATATCGGCCTCAGGCACGGGGATTTAATGGTGGTTGAACGCGCTGAAATACTCCGGTATGGCAACATCGTCATGGAGGGCGAATTTAGGCTTTCCGCTAAGGAGCCGCGCGTTATGCTACAGCCCATGAATCCGGCATTTTCACCCATTTTCCGACCCGGACGCCCTGGAAATCTTCGGCGCGATCAGAATCTTTCTCCACAAAATGCGGGGGAATTGCAGCCAATTGGCGCAGGCTGAGGGCGTAAACCAGATGCCGGCGGACACATTAAACAATGATATCGGTGGGATAATGGAGGCGGCGAAAGGTGTTTTGGATCGGAGGCATGGCCAGGCAATATCAAAAAAACAATAGCTTATCTGACGCCACCTTAAGGCGGCAGACCCTGTACTTCCTGACGAAAGTCCAAACCAAGAGGTGAAAAATGAGCACCATTAAAAAAAGCCAGTCCCTATTTTGTCTTGAAAGCGCTCCGTGGTTGATAAAGGCAGGAATCAGTAAAGGGCTTCATCATGACCGCCAGCATCTTGGCATTATCCTGCCGGCAGGGCAGACGATAAAAGTGCGACAGAAGAACCCGGAATTTAAAGATAAACTGAGGCTTTGCTTGTATAACGTTGACAAAGCCACTGAAAATGCCGTGAACTTTGATAGTAAAGAGGAGAGTTTAACCGCAAGAGCCATCGCAGTCGCATTTGTTGACACCCCCTACGTTGACAGAGACAAGCTTACCATACAACCTGTCGTGGAGTTTGAATATCCGGATGGTGCAAAGTTGCTACCGGTATATAAAGAAGGGGACGATGAATCGTTTTTTTTCAAATGCTGGGACAGCTGGAAATCAGAGTTCGCCTTGCTTGAGTCCGTCTACACTATCATGCTCATTCCAGAACAAGACAAAGAAAAATTAAGAAAGCTGGAGGGAGGGAAGAAAAAAATCCAGGATTTATTTGATTTTTACCGCGATATCTTCGAAATGTACAACGATCTGGCGGGTTTGTCATTTTCGACGCCCGTACAGACTGATAAAAACGTTGCTAACCGGTATTTTTTTAAGGCTGATAAGGGTGGCGCAGGGGGGGCATCATATGGTTATTATTATATAGATACACACGGCACGTCTGCAAAACCTTGGCTATCAATAGCGGCTTCGTCGTGGAAGGAATTGCATGAGATAGGGCACGGGTATCAGATAAGTTTTATTAAAGACCAGCATGCATCTTTTCTGGAAGTATGGAACAATATATTTGCAGCTTGGTATCAGGAGAAAAAGCTTGGAGCTGAAAAATATGCCAAAGGTTGGCTGTACAACTTTGGAAAGCAAAAAAATCTTGAAAATGAGATAAAACGTTACCTTGACTCAGGCACGCCGCTTAGCCGGTGGGGCTTGCGCGAAAAACTTTATTTTTTAATGCAGATGATTTTTAGCGCAGGCACAGAAGGTTTTACTGAACTCTACCGGCAATACCGTATTGTCAGGCATGTTGATGGATATTATCCTTTTGAAAAAGAAGAGGTACTGGACAGGCTGTCGGGACTTTTTACTCAAAAAGGTAATAAGGTTGATGCTACACCTTTTATTAGTGCCGCAGGTGGAGTTCTTTCCGCTTTTCAGCGTGAGATTAATCATTTTTCTGAAGCCCCGGCCGTTTACCCTGCGAACGAGTTTATACAGGGGGATGCACTGAAAGTATTGCGTCAAAATTTTTCTCTTGATGGGGACCTGAGTCTGGTTGACGTACAACAGCTGAAGACAACAAGCCTTACAGGGGATGTGTATCTTGATATTGGAACCCCATGGGATTTTAAACGCCAGTTAAAAAATAAAGACTTGCTTATTATGGATGGCGCTTCATGCGTGAGGAAAATTACTCTAACTGATCCCGGAATCATTAAAATAAATAAGTTGCCAATTGGCGCATATAGTGTAAGAGCCCCAACAGGGAGGAATGAAAAAAGAGAGTGCCCGACCGATTATATCATTGTTAAACCCGGGGATAACCACATAAAATTCCCTATATGGAATATATGGCATTCAAAAATTGGCAGCCAGCGGATAGAATTAACCGGCTTAAGTGATAATCTTTTCGCTACAGTCACGATAAATCAGGAAGGAAGGAAGGTTGAAGTAGATGTTTTACATGCAGATCCGCATTCAGGTTATGGAAGTAAGGAATACGCCAGGATCGTTCTTAGAGACGCAGAAGATAAAGAGCTACTACATGTGAGCATTCCGGGAAAAGGAGCTGTACCTGGGTATAAGTCGGTAGAGTTCAATGTTAATGATACGCTTGAAATATACCATCTCGAGCATGGCCATCATATAGTATTGGAACCGAAATTTAATGGTGTTATAAATACAAAGGTGGCAACCAATGAATTTATTACAACAGGTGCTGGATTAAAAAATAAGGAGCTGATGAATGATCCATTTGATGCTCTTGAAAGCGCAATTGATACTGCAGCAGTTATATTGCGAAACTATACTAAGGTGCTGGAATCTGATTACGCGCTAATAAAGGCTCATATCTGGCTTGCTATTAATGGTTTCCCCGAGCCCAGACGTGAGGATTTGCTGAAGAAATATAAGGACTGTATACCCTCAGATAACGGGTGACCGTGACGCCTCCTTATAGGTAATCGGTCCGGGTGGTTTGAATTTTTTCCTAAAAGGTTCTGTCACATTAGTAGAGAGAATGCGTCAGAACCTTTTTATCTCTGTTAAGAATAAGGCGAATAATGGATTATTTTCAGCAATTAATTATGGCCCCTGCAGTGTGGGTCGCGCTGGCAACCTAATCCTCCGCATGTTGATCCGGCACAAACATGTCAAATCCCGGGTGGGGGAGATGCCAGCGCCCCGACGCTTTTTTCTCTGCTTCTGTGATTGCTACCCGATCACAAAAGTCGGCGTAAGAACTCTGCTGTACATTCACGCTTCCCGAAAGATAGCTTAAGCCGTCAAGCAGGACTGAATCGTCGGCC
>Ga0153917_1001018_pt1 | contig 13509 bp, 11 predicted proteins | sample TSFL001MetaG_FD_104695 | JGI IMG/M metagenome (GOLD analysis project Ga0153917, IMG submission 104695) | Attine ant fungus gardens microbial communities from Florida, USA - TSFL001 MetaG | ecosystem: Host-associated > Fungi > Mycelium > Unclassified | place: USA: Florida, Paynes Creek Historic... | reverse complement strand
TGGCGGCTTTAGCGCGGTGGTCCCACCTGACCCCATGCCGAACTCAGAAGTGAAACGCCGTAGCGCCGATGGTAGTGTGGGGTCTCCCCATGTGAGAGTAGGGAACTGCCAGACATCAAATAAAACAAAAGGCCTAGTCGAAAGACTGGGCCTTTTGTTTTACGTGTTGTTTGTCGGTGAGCGCTCTCCTGAGTAGGACAAATCCTTGAACAGCACGGAGTGCTGCCCGCAGGGTGCCGGGCAGGACGCCCGGCATACAACTGCCAGACATCAAATAAGAAGAACCCCGTACCGAAAGGTGCGGGGTTTTTTGCTTTGTGCCGTCTGAAAAAGTCGGGTGGCGACTTCGCCTTACCCGATCTGGATAGCCAATTGGCCCGGTAGACAAAGCATCACCGGGCAGACCAATGACTAGTGAATCACCTGCGACAAGAATGCTCGTGTACGCTCTGACTTTGGATGAGCAAAGAACTCATCTGGCGGAGCCTGTTCCACAATCTCACCGCGATCCATAAAGATCACCCTGTCAGCTACGGTACGGGCAAACCCCATTTCATGCGTCACGCACAGCATGGTCATCCCGGATTGCGCCAGACCAATCATGGTATCCAGAACTTCCTTCACCATTTCCGGATCGAGTGCGGATGTTGGCTCATCAAACAGCATTATTTTAGGTTTCATGCACAGTGAACGGGCGATGGCCACGCGCTGCTGCTGCCCACCTGATATCTGTCCCGGAAACTTATTTGCATGTTCAGCAATACGCACGCGTTCCAGGTAATGCATTGCCAGCGCTTCCGCTTCCTTTTTCGGCATCTTTTGCACCCAAATTGGCGCGAGGGTGCAGTTCTGTAGAACCGTCAGGTGCGGGAAAAGGTTAAAGTGCTGAAATACCATTCCGACTTCCTGGCGCACACGTTCGATATTGCGAATATCTTCATTCAGCTCGATACCATCAACCACAATACGTCCCTGCTGATGTTCCTCCAGGTGGTTGATGCAGCGGATGGTTGTGGATTTGCCCGAGCCTGAAGGCCCACAGAGAACGATTCGCTCCCCCTGTTTAACCTTCAGGTTGATATCTTTCAGAACGTGAAACTGTCCGTACCATTTATTGACGTTTTCCAGCGTAATCATCGCGTCGGCAGGTGTCATAGTAATCTGGCTCATAATTTCCTCAGTGCGGTGTACGCCCGGTGTTAAAGCGCTTCTCCAGATGCTGGCTATAGCGCGACATGCTAAAACAGAAAATCCAGTAAATCAGAGCGGCAAAGACATAGCCCTCAGTAGACATACCAAGCCAGACAGGATCGACAGTGGCCTGCTGCACGCTGCTAAAGAGATCAAACAAGCCAATGATGATCACCAGACTGGTATCCTTAAAGAGTGCGATGATCGTGTTCACCAGCCCTGGAATAACCAACTTAAGCGCCTGAGGCAGTATCACCAGCCCCTGAGTTTTCCAGTATCCGAGAGCCAGAGATTCCGCAGCCTCGTACTGACCTTTTGGCAATGCCTGAAGACCGCCACGCACCACTTCAGCAACGTAAGCCGACTGGAATAAAATCACCCCTACCAGCGCGCGAATAAGCTTATCGATCGTCGTTCCTTCAGCCATAAAGAGTGGAAGCATGACCGATGACATAAACAGCACGGTTATCAACGGTACGCCGCGCCAGAACTCGATAAAGATAACGGAAAGCACACGCACGACCGGCATTCTGGAGCGCCGTCCAAGTGCCAGTAAAATTCCCCAGGGTAATGCACCGGCAATCCCCACCGAAGCGATAATCAGCGTCAGCGTCAGGCCACCCCACTGGCGAGTTTCGACACGTTCCAGTCCCAGGAAACCACCGTACAGCAACACCCAGACAATAATGGGATAGGCCACAGCCCAGCAGGCAATGTAACGCCCGCGATGCGGCAGTTTTTTCCAGAACATGACGGCGATGGAGAGCAAACCGATGACCAGAGACAGGTTAATTCTCCAGCGCTGTTCGTGCGGATATAGCCCATACATAAACTGACCAAAACGCTCGTGGATAAACACCCAACATGCGCCCGCTTTTGTACAGTCAGCGCGGGTAGAGCCTACCCAGTTAGCCTGCAAAAATGCCCAGTTCAGTAAGGGTGGGATCAATTCCCACATCAGCCACAGACAGACAACGGTCAGCAGGCTGTTACTCCAGCTGGAGAACAGGTTCTTGCGCGCCCAGTTGATATAGCGCCCGCCAGGTTTTCTGGATGGACGCGAAGAGTGAGACAATATCGCTTTTGTCATCATGGCTCCTTAACGCTCAACCAGTGCGATGCGACGGTTATAAAGGTTCATCAGCAACGAAATCACCAGACTGATAATCAGATAGACGGACATTGTGATGGCAATAGTTTCAATCGCTTGCCCGGTCTGGTTGAGCACGGTTCCTGCAAACAGTGACACCATATCGGGATAGCCAATGGCGGCAGCCAGCGACGAGTTTTTGACAATATTGAGATACTGGCTGGTCAGCGGTGGAATGATGACCCGCAACGCTTGCGGAATAATGACCTGACGCAGCGTCACTGTGTTCGGCAGGCCGAGGGAGCGTGCAGCCTCGTGCTGACCGTAAGGCACGGCCTGGATCCCCGAACGGATAATCTCCGCGATAAATGCCGACGTATAAATAGATAGCGCCAGCGTCAGTGCCGCCAGCTCAGGGATTAAGACCATCCCTCCCTGGAAGTTAAAACCGCGCAAATGTGGAATATCCCAGTGCAGCGCAGCACCAACGAACCAGTGTGCCAGCAGTGGCAAACCTACGATAAGGAGTGCGGCACCAGGCCAGGTTTTGCGCAGCTGACCGGTTTTAATCTGGTGTTTGCGGTTATAGCGGAACAGCCCTACAGACAGGGCAATGGCGATAGCAATAGCAGCAATAAATGCATACAGCCCTTCACCCGCCAGAGGCGAGGGAATGTACAGCCCACGATTGCTCAGAAAAAGCAGGTCGAAGGCGTCCACTGCCTGGCGAGGCCCTGGGAGGTTACGCAGGACGGCAAAATACCAGAAGAAAATTTGCAGCAGTGGCGGGATATTACGGAATGTCTCGATATAAATCGTCGACAGTTTTCGCAGCAGCCAGTTTTCAGAAAGCCGCGCCAGGCCGATAAAGAACCCCAGTACGGAAGCGAAAACAATACAGAGCGCCGAAACCAGCAGCGTATTCAGCAGGCCGACCACGAACACGCGTCCGTAGGTGTCTCCTTCCTGATAATCAATAAGGTGCTGAACAATGCCGAAACCCGCGCTGCGATCCAGAAATGCAAAGCCGGAGGTGATACCGCGGTTATTCAGGTTGGTAACGGTGTTATGGATTAAGTAAACGGCGATAACCACAACCACGACGATGGCGATAATCTGGAACAGCCAGGCGCGAACCGCGGGATGAGAAAAGGATAACGATCCTTTTACGGCTAAGCGGCGATGGGACATAAAGAAACCTCGGTAACCATGACTCTGGAGTGGGCACCGCAAGCGCGGTGCCCGTTACAGCAAATGCTTAACGAACTGGCGGAGCGTACTGAATACCGCCGTTGTTCCAGAGATTGTTCTGGCCGCGTTTGATCTTCAGCGGGCTTTCCGATCCTACGTTGCGCTCGAAGATCTCAGAGTAGTTACCAACCTGCTTAACAATGTTGTAAGCCCATTTGTTGTCGAGTTTCAGGTCTTTACCGAAATCGCCTTCTTTCCCTAACAGGTGTGCCATATCCGGGTTAGTTGGGTTCGCTGCTTTCTCATCGACGTTCTTCGAGTTGATACCCATCTCTTCGGCGTTCAGCATGGCAAACAGCGTCCAGCGCACAATGGAGAACCAGTCTTCATCGCCACGGCGAACAACCGGTCCCAGAGGCTCTTTGGAGATCACTTCAGGTAATACGATCCACTCAGCAGGATTGCTCAGCTTGATACGCAGGGCGTACAGCTGCGACTGGTCAGAAGCCAGCGTATCGCAACGACCCGACTCCAGCGCTTTCGCTGATTCGTCAGAGCGGTCGAACGTCACTGGCGTATATTTCATCTTGTTCGCTTTAAAGTAATCTGCGACGTTCAGTTCGGTATCGGTACCGGCCTGAATACATACGGTTGCCCCATCCAGCTCTTTGGCGCTTTTCAGGCCCGCTTTATTATGGGTAAGGAAGCCGATACCGTCGTAATAGGTTACGCCAGTGAATGACATCCCCATGCCGGCATCGCGTGAAGAGGTCCAGGTGGTATTACGCGAGAGCATATCAACTTCGCCAGATTGCAGGGCGGTGAAGCGTTCTTTCGCCGTCAGCGGGGTATATTTTACTTTGCTGTCATCACCGAAAACGGCTGCGGCGACACCACGGCAGACATCAACGTCAATACCGGTAAATTTGCCGTTGGCATCGGCATAAGAGAAGCCAGGTAACCCGTCACTGATACCGCACTGTACAAAACCTTTCTTTTTTACGGCATCAAGCGTTGTGCCCGCGTGGGCCTGATTGGCTACAGCAAACAACACGCCCGCGGCGGCCAGGCTGGCTATCATCGTCTTTTTCATAATGCATCCTGTGTGGCGAAATTTATCGTTATAGAGGCGTTTTAAAACGCTTTGACCTGTCTGTGGCTTTGGCCAACGTTTATAAAGCAAACGTAATGCCAGGTTTGCGCTCGCGAAAATAAAGGACAACGGAACGCATAATGCTGAGTGTAGACAGGGTTAAATAAATCGAGCGCCCCGAAATGGTGCGAAATTACAACCTGCGCCACAAATTAGAGCAAAAGTTTGATTACATGTCGGATATAACAATAGATAGTTTCTGGCGTGAATATTGGCAGGATATTTAATGTAATTAATTTGTGAAAATCATCACTGTGGAATATGAAATTTGAATCGATGCGCAAAAAAGATGTGATTAACGTCTGAATTAAAATAAGCTGATGGAAGAAACCAGGGCTAATATTTTACTTCTTTGAAAAAACTGCACTGTTTCAAAGCAAAAGCGCGACCGGAGCCGCGCTTTCACAAGTGTACATTTATGCCTTAGCGATTACTTCGTCAAAGCAACGATACCCAGCGTCAGACCTGCTACTGCGGCAGCACCGCCAGCAATTGCACCGGCTGTTTCCCAGTTATCCTGGGTGGTGCCTTTCATACAGGTATTGGTATGAACCAGTCGCCCCTGATCGTCGTATACCGGTACACATGGAGAGTCGTGCGCGCAACCAGCAAGCAGCGCAGCGAGTAGTGCAACGGAAATGAACCTTTTCATGATGTTACCTCTGCATTCTTTTTAATTCGCTAGAAAGCCAGGAGGGCAATTAACGAATCGAGGTTATTTTACCATTGTGATAAGCCCAGGTTGCATGGGGAATAATCTCAAATTATGTGGTTTGTAAAAATCATGGAGAAAAGAGACTTACCCGGATGAATTAATGGAGAAAGTGTGAAGCCACTGGCTGTTTTATTTTTACTTAATGCAAATAGCGCATTTTAAACGTTGTGATGTTTCCCAGGCCAATTCATTGTTTCCGTTAAAAATAAAAAGGCACCCAGGGTGCCTTTTGTTAAGGGTTACTCTTTATGACGGGTAAAACGTCGTCGGACAACCACAAAGAACACCGGCACGAAGAAGATGGCCAGAAGGGTGGCTGACAACATGCCGCCCATTACCCCTGTCCCCACGGCATTTTGAGCGCCGCTCCCGGCTCCGCTGCTAATCACCAGCGGCATCACACCCAGAATAAAGGCCAGGGAAGTCATCAGGATAGGGCGAAGACGCATTCTTGATGCTTCAAGCGTTGCTTCAACAATGCCTTTGCCTTCTTTCTCCATCAGGTCCTTTGCAAACTCAACAATCAGAATGGCGTTCTTGGCCGATAACCCTATCGTCGTGAGCAAGCCGACCTGGAAGTATACGTCATTGTTCAGACCGCGAAGGGAGGCTGCGAGAAGCGCGCCGATGACCCCCAGCGGCACAACCAGCATGACCGAGAACGGTATCGACCAGCTTTCATACAGTGCGGCGAGGCACAAGAAGACCACGATCAGAGAGATGGCATACAGCGCAGGTGCCTGATTACCCGACAGACGTTCCTGGAAGGACATCCCCGTCCAGTCGTAGCCGATACCCGCAGGCAATTTTGCGGCCAGGTTTTCCATCATTGCCATTGCCTCACCGGTACTTTTACCCGGTGCGGATTCTCCGAGGATCTCCATTGATGGCATCCCGTTGTATCGCTCCAGGCGCGGTGAACCGTAAACCCAGTGAGAGCTGCTAAACGATGAGAAAGGAACCATCTCGCCGTTTGCACTGCGCACGTAAAGATTATTGATATCACCCGGCAGCATTCGGAAACGGGCATCCGCCTGGACATAAACCTTTTTCACGCGGCCATGATCAATAAAGTCATTCACATAGGTTCCGCCAAGCGCGGTCGAAATGGTCTGGTTAACATCAGAGAGACTTATACCTAGCGCCTGTGCTTTTTCCTGATCCACATCCAGTTTGAACTGTGGCGTATCTTCAAGCCCGTTAGGACGCACGCGCACCAGCAGGTCAGGGTGCTCTTTCACCATGCCGAGCAGCTGATTACGCGCCTGGGTCAGTTGAGTATGTCCAAGGTTGGCCTGGTCAATCAGCTCAAAATCGAAGCCTGTTGCCGTGCCTAGCTCCAGAATGGCTGGCAAGTTAAACGGAAATACCAGCCCATCTTTTATCTGGCTGAACGCTTTAGTGGCGCGTCCAACAATCGCCTCAACGTTGTTTTCGCTCCCCGGGCGATCTTCCCAGGGTTTCAGGCTTATGAACACCAGACCTGCGTTTTGCCCCTGACCGCTGAAGCTAAACCCGTTAACGGTAAACACCGATTCCACATTGGCTTTTTCCTTGTTCAGATAATAGTTCTGAACCTGGTCAAGGACCTGCTGGGTACGCGTCTGCGTTGCCCCGGCCGGCAACTGAACCATTGTCATAAACACCCCCTGATCCTCTTCTGGCAGGAAGGAGGTTGGCAGGCGCAGGAACAGAACCGCCATGCCGCCGACGATAAGGACATAAACCAGCAGATAACGCCCGGTCTTGCGCAAAATACCACTGACGCTGTTGGTGTAATGCTCCACGCTTTTATCAAAGAGGGCATTAAACCAGCCGAAGAACCCGCCTCGTTTTTCATGGTGCTCGCTGGCTGGTTTGAGCAGCGTGGCACAGAGTGCGGGCGTTAAAATCAACGCCACCAGCACGGACAGCGCCATCGCTGAAACAATGGTGAGTGAAAACTGTCGGTAAATGGCCCCCGTCGAGCCGCCAAAAAAGGCCATCGGGATGAACACCGCGGAGAGCACCATGGCAATACCGACCAGTGCGCCCTGAATTTGTTCCATCGACTTCTGCGTGGCCTCTTTGGGCGGCAGTTTGTCTTCGACCATTACGCGTTCGACGTTCTCCACCACCACGATGGCATCATCAACCAGCAGGCCGATGGCCAGCACCATACCGAACATCGTTAGCGTGTTTATAGAGAAGCCAAATGTGGCCAGTATGGCGAATGTCCCCAGCAGCACTACCGGAACCGCGATGGTAGGGATGAGGGTTGCCCGCAGGTTTTGCAGGAACAGATACATGACAAGGAAGACGAGAATGATTGCCTCAAACAGCGTCTTCACCACTTCATGAATAGAAATTTTTACGAACGGGGTGGTGTCGTACGGATAAACCACTTTCAGCCCTTGCGGGAAGAAAGGCTGCAACTGCGCAAGCTTGGTTTTGATCGCCGCGGCGGTATCCAGGGCGTTGGCGCCGGTGGCAAGCTTAATCCCCAACCCGGTTGCTGCCTGACCGTTGATCTTGGTCACCATGTTGTAGTTTTCGCCGCCCAGCTCAATACGGGCAACGTCTTTCAGATGCACCATTGAGCCATCCTGGTTCACCTTCAGCGTTACGCGGCCAAACTCTTCCGGCGTTTTCAGTCGGGTCTGCGCAATGATGGATGCGTTCAACTGCTGCCCCGGCACGGACGGAGCTCCACCCAACTGACCCGCGGCAATCTGGTTGTTCTGGGTTTTCAGCTGGTTGATCACATCCAGCGGTGTGAGCTGGTATTTGTTCATCGCATTGCTGTCGAGCCAGATACGCATGGCGTACTGGGCGCCAAACAGCTGAACATCGCCAACGCCGGAGGTTCGGCTAATGGCATCTTTTACGTTCGATGCGACATAGTCAGAGATGTCATCCTGGGTGAGGCTCTTATTGTCCGAAACAAAGCCCGCAACCAACAGGAAGCTGCTACTGGATTTCTCTACGCCAATACCCTGCTGCTGCACCTCTTGCGGCAACAATGGCATGGCGAGCTGGAGTTTATTTTGCACCTGTACCTGGGCGATGTCCGGGTCTGTACCCGACTGGAAGGTCAGGGTGATCGTTACGCTACCGGCAGAGTCGCTGGTGGAGGACATATACATCAGGTTATCGATACCGTTCATGTTCTGTTCGATAACCTGCGTAACGGTATCCTGCACCGTCTGGGCGTCGGCGCCAGGATAAGTTGCTGTCACTGCCACCGCAGGGGGCGCAATGGTAGGATACTGTGCGATGGGCAGTTTTAAGATGGCGAGCCCACCTGCAATCATCAGAATGATGGCGAGCACCCAGGCGAAAACAGGCCTCTGGATAAAGAAATTAGCCATGTTCTCTTCCCTTAACTGGCTGTATTAACTGTGGTATCGGGTGTGGCCACCACGGTGGTACCTGGACGGGCTTTCTGTAAACCGCTGACGATCACGCGGTCACCGTTCTTTAACCCTTCGGTAATCAGCCAACGATCGCCAATGGCCTGTGGCGCAACAACCGTGCGCGATTCCACCTGATTTTTGTCATTAACGACCAGTACGGTCGCATCGCCACGTGGGGTGCGAGTGACCCCCTGCTGAGGCACCAGAATGGCGTCCGGCTGCACGCCTTCATCAATACGCGCCCGCACAAACATGCCCGGCAATAACAGGTGTTTAGGGTTCGGGAAAATAGCGCGAAGCGTAATCGAACCGGTGCTTTCATCCACCGTCACATCGGAAAATTGCAGCGTGCCTTTCAGGGGATAAGGCTGACCATTTTCCATCAGTAACTCGACGGTGCTGCTGCCATCTCCTTTTTGCAGGCTGGACTGCTTCAGACGCATAAAATCACTGCTGGGCTGGGTCACGTCGACATAAATGGGATCAAGCTGCTGGACGGTTGCCAGAGCCGTGGCCTGTCCATTGGTGACCAGCGCCCCTTCGGTCACGCTGGATTTACCAATCCGGCCCTCAATGGGCGATGTCACTTTGGTATACGCGAGATTAATGCGGGCGCTCTCAACTCCTGCCTGCGCTGCGACCACGCTGGCATCAGCCTGCTGAGCGGTTGCTACGGCCTGATCGTACTCCTGCTTACTGACATATTGGGTGCCAACCAGTGGGACATAACGTTTGACCGTCAGATGCGCAATATTCGCTGCCGCCTGGGCCTTAGCCAGCTCACCTTTTGCGTTGTCGTATGCCGCCTGATAGGTTGCAGGATCTATCTGATAAAGGGAGTCCCCGGCTTTGACATCGCTTCCTTCCGTAAAGTTACGGCGAAGTATGATGCCGCTCACCTGAGGTCGCACTTCTGCAACGCGGAAAGCATCGGTTCTGCCCGGAAGCTCGGTGGTCACGGCCAGTGGCGCGCTTTTTACGGTATACACGCTGACCTGCGGCGACTGCGGATGCGGTTGTTGGTCACTCTGCCCATCGCAGCCCGCGAGCAGGGCTGCGCAAACAATTAAACTGGATAAGGGTAAGAGCCTGAAATGAAGTGTCATTACTGTTCCTTTAAATACCCATAACCGATGTTTGCCGTAAATCGGTGAGAGGGCTGAGGGCACAAAAACAAAAAAATGTAGCTGCGTATAATAATGAGAGTATTTAATGTTGTTTAATTTATAAGTGCGGAGGAAGAGATGAAAATACCATAATCAGAATTTCATACTCTGAATTAGGGTTGCCATGGTGGTCAGTTTGTTTAATTTATCCGTTATCTATGAGTACTATTAATGTGTTTGGTAAATATGATGTGATTGAATTATTTGCCAAATCTATGAATTAAATAAAGTGACTTTTTTTGTGCAAAATTAATTTCGGTTCTGGTGAATACTTCAGCTTTGCTGAACCCGCTTATTGGCTGCGGATGGCATATCAACCCTGCGAGTAATGAGTACTGTCTATGGCGCGTAAAACGAAAAAAGAGGCACAACAGACACGGCAACGGCTGATCGAAGCGGCAATTGGGCAGTTCGCTACGCGCGGCGTGGCGAATACGACCCTGACGGATATCGCCGATGCCGCGCGGGTGACACGTGGCGCTGTGTACTGGCATTTCTCCAGTAAATCAGAAATATTTAATGCCATTTGGGAACAGCAATTACCGCTGCGGGAAATCATCAGGGATCGGCTTTCACTCTCTGAGAATGACGATCCGCTGTTAATGCTGCGTGAGCAATTTATTACTACATTGCAATATATCGCCCACGAACCCCGGCAGTGCGCGCTATTGCAAATTCTTTATCATAAATGTGAATTTACTGACGAAGTTATTTCAGAATATGAAATTCGTAAGCGCATCGGCATAAATTACGAGTGTTTGCGCAAGACGCTGGAGTTGTGTGTTTTAAAAAATACGATTTCACCAAGCGTGAATATTGAACTCACCCTGATCGTTTTCCACGGTTTCTTTAGTGGACTTATTAAAAATTGGTTAATGAACAGAGAGAGCTTTAACCTTTATCAACAGGCTCCGGCTCTGGTCGATAACATTCTGGCGACACTGCATCGTACGCATGTGCCACCAGTGATGTATGACGTAGCCTTATGACTCGCTGGTGGGAAGTAACTCTCCATCCTGGCAAAGGACTTCAATAGTTTGTGCGCTAACGGGTTTACCTAGCAGATACCCCTGAAGCGTGTTGCAGCCCAGTTCCGTTAAAAATTCCTGCTGCGCCTGTGTTTCAACACCTTCGGCAACCACTTTCAGGTTAAGCGTTTTGGCCAGCGCCACAATAGCCGAGACAATCGTTGCATCATCACTCTCCCCACTCAGCTCTTTCACAAACGCCCGGTCGATTTTCAGCTCGCAGGCCGGTAAGCGTTTGAGATAAAGCAGGCTTGAGTAGCCTGTGCCAAAGTCGTCAATGGAGGCTTTCACACCAGCATTGGTTAACTCGGTCAATACACGCACGCTTTCATCCGGGTTACTCATTGCCGTGGTTTCGGTTACTTCCAGAATCAGCATTTCAGGCGGCACATTATGGCGCGCCAGGCAGTCGAGCACGGTTTTAACCAGTGAAGGCTGCTCAAACTGAAGCGTTGACAGGTTCACCGCCATCGACCAGCTCTGGTGCCCCTGAAGATGCCATTCCCGTAACTGACGGCAGGCTTCGTTAATCACCCAGTTACCGATAGGAATAATAAGCCCCGTTTTTTCAGCCAGCGGCAGGAACATGTCCGGTGTCAGCAGGCCCTGTTTCGGGTGTTGCCAGCGCAGCAGGGCTTCAAATCCGAGGACTGGCCCTGCCGGAGCGTGGAATTTAGGCTGATAAAGCAAACGTAACTCATCGCGGTCGATAGCCAGCCACAGGTCATTCATCAGCTGGAGATGCGTTTGCGCCAGGGTGTTCATTGATGGCTGGAAGAAGTGATAGCCATTTCGTCCCATATGTTTGGTGTGATACATCGCCGCATCAGCGTTAAACATCAGCTCACGATCGTTATGACCGTCGTGCGGGTACATCGCAATGCCGATGCTGAGGGTCACGACCAGCTCGTAGGGTTCCAGAGTGAAGGGACTGTCAATCGCGCGAACCAGCGCGTTTGCCAGTGAGGCGGCATCATCTGGCCCTTCCGTTTCTGCCAGCAGGACAAACTCATCCCCGCCGATACGGGCAAGGGTGTACTGGCCTTTCAGTGGCAACAACAGGCGCTTCGTGACGGCGACCAGCAGTTTATCGCCCACATCGTGACCGTAGGCATCGTTGATGGCTTTAAAGCCGTCGAGATCCATAAACATCAGCGCAAAATGGGAGCCTTCACGGTCAGCTTTACTGATGGCCTGATCAAGTCGGTCTTCCAGAAGAATACGATTGGGCAGGCGGGTTAGCGTATCGTGCAGCGCCAGTTGCGCCAGCTCGCGGTTAGCTTCCGCCAGAGAAGAGGCCAGCAACGATGTGCGTGCCTGAAGGCGGGCATCCAGCATCGATACCAACAGGGTGATCCCCAGAATTGAGAGCGCGACTACGCTCACCAGCACCGCCAGCCAACTGCCGTTAATGCCGTGGTGATGCACCATTGTCGACATCGGAAACTGTGCGGCTTTCATGCCAGCATAGTGCATCCCGGCGATGGCTATTCCCATGGTGATAGCCGCGCCCAGGCGCATCAGCGCCACCTGTGCGGCATCGTGACGTAAACGGAACGTTAGCCAAAGAGCCGTGAGGGAGGCGCCGAGGGCAATGACGACAGAAATGGCCACCCAACTTTTGTCCCAGACGATGCCAGGCATAACCTCAAGCGCAGCCATGCCGGTGTAATGCATGGCGACAATACCGCTTCCCATCACTAACGCGCCGGGCAGCAGGCGGCGTAAACGCAGTTGCTCGCAGCTGACAAGCCACAACGCAAACATCGATGAGCCGATGGCAATTACCATCGATAACACCGTGAGCGCCGCGTTGTAACTCATGCTCATGGAGAGATCCATCGCCAGCATCCCGATGAAATGCATCGCCCACACGCCGATACCCATTGCGATGCCACCGCCCGCTAGCCAGATGCGAGCCGCCACTCCCTGGCTTCCGGCGACACGTGCAGCCATATTCAACGCGGTATAGGCAGCAAGGATGGCGACAACAAAGGAGGTGACTACGAGGATTTGGTTGTATTGGCTAACCAGCATGGTCTATTCAGCTCGTTGTGAGAGGTTTAGCAAGAGAGGTTGAGAAGGGCTGAGACATTATCACCGTCAGGTAATGACTCAAAGGGATTTAAATCCCTTCAATTATTGAGTGATAGCAGGGGGGCGCAGCGTCAGAGGCTTAATCGAGATCGGAACAATTCACGAGTTTTAACGGGTTCACGGAATTCATATTGCGGCACTTATCGGTTTCGGTGCTCATCAGTTCAATCCACTGCATCAGCAGCGCATCGAAAATGAAAACGGAGACAGCAAAGACAACCAGCCACCAGTATTTACGAATCATTGTGTCATTCCGGGAGAAGTGAGGCCGTTAAGGTGGTGGAAATATACACGAAATGCAGACATTGAAAAGCAGGGAATGTGAAGGTTTACAAAGCGTTGACGCTAATTGTAAGCGGCAATAAAAAAGGCGCTTCCCCATGCCGAAGAGCGCCTTTTTAAACAAGCATTTAACTGATTAGTATCAGTTCATGCCGTATTTTTTCAGTTTCTTACGCAGAGTACCACGGTTGATACCCATCA
>Ga0153917_1001017_pt1 | contig 13518 bp, 5 predicted proteins | sample TSFL001MetaG_FD_104695 | JGI IMG/M metagenome (GOLD analysis project Ga0153917, IMG submission 104695) | Attine ant fungus gardens microbial communities from Florida, USA - TSFL001 MetaG | ecosystem: Host-associated > Fungi > Mycelium > Unclassified | place: USA: Florida, Paynes Creek Historic... | reverse complement strand
TCGCTCAGGATGCCGTCGGCGAGCCGGTCGGCGAAGGCCGTGCGGTCCTGCTCGACGCCCGCCATGAAGTCGTCGACGGGCACGGGTGCGCGCGCTCCCGTGCGGGCGTCCACGGCGTGCGCCGTGAGCTGCGCGGCGCCCGCCGGCGCGAGCCGGGAGAGCGCGTAGGCCCACGCGTGGTCGGCCGTGGCCGGATCGGTGCCGACGGAGGCGAGCGAGTCGCTCCACAGCACGAGCAGGCTCTCCGGCGTACCGGCCGGGAGGCGGAAGAGGGTCTCGGGGCTCTCCAGCTCGACGCCGCGCGGGCCGAGCCGGGCCGGGGCGCTGCCGAGGGCGGCGTCCCAGGCGCCCGTGAGCCAGCCGGTCGCGAAGAGGTCGCGGCGGATCGAGTGGGCGACGTCGGCGATCGTGCGCTCGTCGGCGACGGCGGAGCCGATGCGAGCGGCGAGCGGCAGGCCGTCGAGCGCCGTCGACGCCCGGCCGGCGGCTTCGACGCGCGGCCCGAAGGGCGCCCGCAGCACGGCGCCGAGCGCCCGCGACCAGGCGAGGAACTGCGTGTACGCCTCGCCCAGGCGGCGCGCGTCGCGCACGGCGTGCACGAGGTTGCGTCTGGCGACCTCCTGCCGCGCGAGCACGGAGCGCTTGCGGTTCAGGAACTGGAACAGCTCCCGCTGCCCGATGGTGAAGAGGATGAGCGCGACGACGAACCAGACGACCACGACGCCCGCGCCCCAGGCCACGGCGGGCCAGGGCTCGAGGATGCCGTTCGCGCCGAGCACCACGACGACCGCGACGAGCACGGCGGCGACGCAGGCCGAGATGAGCGTCGCGAGGCCGAGCGCGCGCTGCGTGCCCTCGAGCTCCTCGATGCCCTCGTCGGGGTTCGAGGCCTGGCCGATGACGCCCAGGTGCTCGCGGATCTCGGCGATGGTCTGCCCCATCGCCGAGGAGATGCGTGATCCCACGCGGCTCGCGTAGCTGTGCTCGTAGCGGGAGCGCCACGCGTCGAGCTCGGCGAAAGTCTGCGCGGCCTGCACGCCCACGGCCGACTGGGTGGTGGCGACCTCGAGGCGCTGGCGGAGAGCGAGGATGCCGAGCTCGTCGTACGGTTCCACGCCGGCCGTGCCCACCGAGGGCGCCAGGTGCGGCGGGATGCGGCGGAAGGTGTCGTCCGAGCCCGGCACGATGTCGGCCGCATGGCGCAGCACGCCGCGCTGGGGGCCGATCTGCACGGGCGGGAGGCCCGCCGCGCGCTCCCCGCCGTCGGCGAGGGTGAGCCCGGCGGAGGTGTAGTCGCGCCACAGCGGTGCGAGGTCGGTCTGCGCGACGTGCTCGCGCACGCCGTTCGCGACGCCCGACTGCTCGAGCACGGCGTCGAGCTGGCGCACGGATCCGACGTAGTCGCGCCAGTCGGCGGCCTCGCCGTCGCTGGTGCGCCCGTTCACGACGACCTCGTAGGCGGCCCGGTTGCCGAAGACGAGGTTCTGCACGGCGCCCGCCGCATCCGAGGAGATGCCGTTGGCGATGGCGCGGGCCCACTGCTTGGGCGCGTTGCGCAGCGCGGCCCACAGGAACGAGAAGAACATGGCGAGCGCGCGGCCGCCGCCGACCCGCTCGCTCTCGTCTACGGGAGGCGCCTCGCGCGGCCCGCGCAGCGCGCCCGAGTGCTTCGCGAAGAGCTGCTCGGACATCGTCTGCGCGGCGAGGGGCACGTCGCTCACGTAGGTGGTCGAGGCGCCCAGCTGGGTCGGCAGCGGGAAGCCGTGCTCGAGCGACAGCGTCGAGGCGCGCAGGTCGCGCTCCACGGCATCCGTGTCGAGGCGCCGGAAGTAGCCGCGCGCGATGCGCACGAATCCGCCGGGGAGGATGGGGAGCTCGTCGAGCACCGACTCCGGGGCTCCCGCCCACAGGCCGACGAGCCCGGCGAGCGCGGCCGCTGCCTGCGGCGCGAGCTCGAGCGCGTCGCGCGTGACGGGCAGGGCGATCGTGCCCATGCCGGGGCCGGTGGCGTCCTCCGGGGAGAGGACGATGTTGTGCCAGCCGGCGACGGCGAGGTCGGCGCCGGCCTTCGCGGGATCGCCCGCCCGGGTGACCACGGCGCGCACGCGGGTGACGGGCAGGCCGAACGCGGCCGAGGCGAACTCGGCGAGGCGCTGCCCGCTGCCGGCCGGCGCCGGGTCGACGCCGGAGACGACGGGCACGAGCTCGACCACCCGGATGAGATCGAGTCGGGCCTGTCCGGCGATCTGCCGGATCGAGGTGCCGAGCCGCTCGCCGCCCTCGATCGAGATCGCGGGCACGCGGGCGTCGTCGACGAGGTCGGGCGAGGTCCACAGGAACGGCGCCACGAGGCCCGCCGCCGACCAGTCGACGAGGGCGTCGCGGATGCCGTCGAGGGGCCCGCGGGGCGCGAGCACGATCGTGAGCACGCGCATCAGAACGCTCCGAAGTCGGGCATGGGCACGTCCGGCACGACGTCGCCGCCGCCCGGGGCGGCGCCCGGAACGGCGCCGGGCCGGCGCGAGGAGCGGCCCTCGACGGCCAGTCGCTCGGCGTTCGTCAGCACGCCGTCGAGGTCGCCGAGCACCGCCACGATGTCCCGCGCGAGGTCGCGGAAGATGGGCGTCGCGGCGGCTCGCTCGCGCGAGGAGATGTCGCCGTAGGGGCCGGAGGTCTGCGAGGAGTCCTCCGTCTCGAGGAAGTTCGCCCGGGTGAAGTCGAGCACCTGGGTGAGGAAGGTCCGCGCGCCCTCCGCGCGCTCCTGCACGCTGTCGCCCGTCACGCGCGAGGCCTGGCCGCTCGGGGTCGTCCCCGTCTCGAGCCAGTCGGCGAGCGTCTCCTCCGCGGAGAGCGGCTCGAGGCCGCTGCGGGGCTTGAGCGGGGTGCGGTCGTAGAGGCGGCGCAGCGCCCGGTACGGCCGCAGCGTGTGCAGCACGGGCGACTCGAGGCCGCGCGCGATGGCGATGAGGTACGACTCGAGCACGGCGGGCAGCCAGTCGATCTGCCGCCCGATGAACTCGCTCGGCGGCGTCAGCAGCGGATGCGGGAAGTCGAGCCAGCGGCGGTCCTCGTCGTCCCACACGCGCACCGGGTCGGTGTAGGGCGCGTCGGGCAGGCGGATCTGGCCGGTGAGCTGGCCCACGTACCAGCCCGCGATCATCGCGCGGCGCTCGACGTCGCTCATGGGCAGCGCGGCCGGTAGGGGGCGGCTGCGGCGGTGGGCCCAGAACGCGAGCTTGCCCTGCGGGGGCACGCTCGCCCACTGGCGCTGCGCGGGCCGCAGCAGCGCGTCGAAGACGAGCGGCGAGTAGTTGCGGTAGGAGCCGAAGACGTCGATGCGGGTGACCTGCGGCTCCTCGGAGATCGCGTCGACGAGCGCCTTGTGCGCCTCGGGCGCGATGTTCTCGCGCGCCTCGAGCCCGCGGGTGAGGCCCTCCACGACATCCGGGATGTCCTTGAACGGCACCGCCGAGAACTTGTAGCGGTACTGCGGCGATGAGCCGTGGATGGCGTTCACGGCGTCGGCGTCGAGGCTGATCAGCGGCAGCGCGCGCACGAGCGTCTCGCCGAACTTCGAGACCAGGTCGGCGCGCAGCTCGGGCCGCACGGCCTCGCTCGCGCCCGTGCCGAGCGCGTAGTCGCGCAGCGACAGCGAGCAGAAGCGCTCGAACGACTCGCCGGGGCGGGCGACGAACTGGTCGGCGCGGCCGACGAGGTCGGCCGGCGTCAGACGGAGTCGGTAGGCGCCGCGCGCGGGCGTGAGCGGGCTGTGGCTGACCGGGTCGGTGGTGAACAGGCCCGAGCGCCAGCGGGAGACGACCTCGATCGCCGGTCCCGGCGCGGGACGGCCGGAGGCGACGGGCCAGTCGCCGCCGACGACGAAGCCGGCGGCGTGCACGCGCGCGTCGGCGAGCGGCGGGGCGCCGTTCGCGTCGACGGCCGAGCGCAGGTCGCGCTCGTACTGCGCGCCGAAGGTCTCGGCGGGCGTGATCAGGATCTCGTTGTCGGCCACCCCGAAGCGCTCGGGCACGCGGTGGTCGTGCTCGCTCGGCCACAGCGCGTACTGCGCGGTGGCGACGTTCGCGAGACCGGATGCGGTGGGCTGCGCGGCCGCCGAGGCGTCGAGCACGGCGAGGCTCTCGGTGATCGCCTCGCGCAGGGGCGCGATGACCTCGCCGACGAAGGAGCGCAGGATCTCGCGCGCGAAGTCGGAGCTGCGGGCGTAGAGCGCCGTCGTCACGATGTCGAGGTGGGAGCCGACGAGGCGGTCGACGACGGCCTGCGGGTTCGCGATCGTGCCCTTCATGGCGGCGAAGTCGTTGCCCACGTGCGGGTCGAGCTGGCCCAGGTCGCCGGCCTGGTACTGGGCCAGGTCGCCCAGTCGCGCGGCGAGCTCGTCGCGGACGACGCGCTCGATGCGGTCGAGGGCCTCGCGCGCGTAGGGCAGGCCGAACAGGCGCGCGCCCTGCAGCACCTCGCGCAGCACGGCGTCGTGCAGCCGCTGCGCCCAGGAGAAGCCCCACGTGTAGGAGGCGTGCGCGATGGCGCCCTGCAGCGCGCCGCGACGGTCGGCGAGGAAGCGCTGCAGCACGGGCAGCCACTGCTGCATGGTGCCCGCGGGCGAGGGGATGAAGGGCGTGAACTGCTCGTCGAGGATGCGGCGGCCGGCGCCCTGGGCCTCGACGCGCGGGAACGCGTACTGCGTGAACCACGAGGCGACGGACTGCATGGAGAGCGCGGCACCCGGCACGTCGGCCACGGGGAGCCCGGCCTGGCGGGCGAGGTGCTGCCACTGCGAGTCGGCGAGGGCGCGCAGCTGGTCGATGCCGGAGGCCGGGTTGCCGGGCTGCAGGTGCCCCTCGCGCAGCCGGTCGACCGTGAAGCGGGCGAGGCGCTGGGCGGCGTAGTGGCGGTAGCGGTCGCGGCCCATGGAGAGGCTCGCGAAGCCGAACGCGCCCCACGGCAGCGTGTCGGAGCCGGATGCCGTGCCCCAGCCGAAGCGGTCGGGCTGCGCGGGGGTGTCGTCGGAGACGTTGCCGAGGTCGTAGGCGACGAACTGGCGCGACGCCGGTCCACTGGACACGAGCGCGGCGAGGCCCCGGCCGAGACCGCGGTAGACGGCGTCCTGGGAGCCGTCGCCGAAGAGCGTGCGCTCGGCGCCGACGAAGCGGCCGACGGGGAAGACGCGCTTGAACGGGGCGCGGCCCTTGGCGCTGACGTCGAGGCCGAGGGCGCGCAGCACCCGCAGGTCGTGCTCCTCGGCGGCGTTGGTCTGCGAGGCGACGATCTCGCCGAGCATGGCGAGGCCGTTGGCCGTGACGCCGCCGCGCGCGGAGGCGGGGAGCTGGTCGAAGGCGTCGGGGGCGACCATGAAGACGCCCACGAGGTCGGGGTTGACGCCCTGGATCTGCGCGAGCAGGCGGCACACGTCGAGCGCCATGCTCGCGCCCGCGCCGCCCGCCATGGACGAGACGACGAGCACGATCGGGGCGTCGTTGGGGCTGAAGGAGCCGGCCCCGGGCATCCGGCGGGCGACCTCGGCCATGGCGGAGTTCGTCTCGACGGTGGTGAGGCGCTGGTAGACGGCGCTCAGCTCGGGCACGAGCGTCTTCGCGCGGGCGAGGGTGATGGCGCGGCCGACGGCGCGCATCTGACCGGCGCCGTAGGAGATGGGCACCGTGATGCCCTCGGGGTGGCGCGGCGCCCAGGTGCCGAACTCGCCGAGCGCCTTGCCCTGCTGCAGCCACTGCGAGAGGGCGTTGTCGAGCACGGTGTAGGAGCCCGAGCTCGGCGCGGTGGAGAGGTAGCGGCCGCCCTGCAGGGCGACGTTGCCGATGCCCGGGATCTCGGTGTCCGGGCTCGTCGGGACGTCGATGTGCACGAACTGCCAGCCCGGTGGGATGTCGTCGATGCCGAACTGCGCGAGCTCGCTGCGCAGCTGGTCCATCATGTACGCGAGCGCGGCCCCGCCGGAGCCGCCGCAGCCGACGATGAGGAACTTGTACACGCTTTCGCCTTTCGGTCGGTGGGTGTCGGTGCCCGCGCGGCGCCCCGACCGCTCTCAAGCGTGCTGGATGCCGTGCTGTGGGAGCGCTGGGTCGGGGCGGTCGCGGGGTCAGGCGAAGGGGTTGCCGGAGGAGGGGCCCCAGGGGTTCCCCCCGGGGGCCCGGCCGGGGCCGGGGCCCTGACCGGGGTTCTGCTGGCCCTGACCGGGCTGCTGCTGCGAGCCCGAGCCGTAGCCGGGGCCGCCGTAGCCCGAGGGGCCGCCGACTCCCCCGCCGGGGCTCGAGAAGGGGTTGGCGCCGGGCGCCGACTGGCCGGAGCCGCCGAACGGGTTGCCGTCGCCGGGGCCCGCGCCGGCGACGGCCATGGCGCCGACCGCCGTGTCGCGCGCGACGAGCCGATCCAGCACGGCCGGGAGCCGGCGCCGGACGTCGTCGGCGATCTTCTCGCGCGAGCGGGCGTCGCCGGCGCTCTCCAGCAGGAGCAGGACGCTCGCCTCCTCCGCCGGCGAGCCGGGCGTGCGCACGACCGTCCAGGTGTTGTGCACGGCGAGCGGGAGGCGCGCCTGCACGCCGGAGCGGCCGGTGCTCGGCGACTCGCCGGAGGCGCTGAGCCGGCCCGGCGCGTCGACGACGACGAAGCCGCCCGCCATCGGCGAGGCGCCCATGCGCGCCTCGAGCGTCACGCCCTGCGCGACGACCCGGCGCTCGCCGCGCGGCCGCAGTGCGACCGTGCCGACGAGGTCCTCGGGGCGGGTCTCGAAGGGAGCGCCGTCGCGCGAGACCTCGCCGTGCTCGACCCGCACCGGGATGAGCGCCGCCGAGAGCGGCCGTCCGGGGATCTTCGCGACCGCGAACTTGGCGAGGTAGAGCAGTCCGACCGGGATGCCGATGCCCGCGACGAGCGCCGCCAGGAAGCCGAGCGCGAAGCCGGCGACGCTGACCGGGTGCCGCAGGTCGGCGGTGAACGGCACGTCCACCACGATCTGCTCGCCGGAGCCGTTGCCCGCCGCGATGTGCACGGGCACCGTGCCGTTGATCGAGCCGAAGCCGGGCTGGTCGGTGGTGAGCACGACGGTGAGCGGGTTGCCCTCGGAGGTCGCCTGGAAGCACAGGTCGGGGCGGTCCATGCCGGCTGCCGCGATGTGCACGGCGCCGAGGTCGGCGGGCGACGCGCTGACGGTCACGGGGGCGTCGGGCTCGATCCACGCGCAGCCGGAGCCGGTGACCGTGAGCGTGCCGTGCGCCTCGACCGCGGAGTCGGGCTGCACGTCGACGGCGCCGAAGTCGATGAGCTCGCTGAGCGTCGGGTAGTCGGCGGGCGGGCGCACGTCGACGGGGATCTCGACGACGGCCGGCTCGAGGCGGGTGCCCGGGATGGTCTCGCCGGAGACGAGGCGCGCGGAGGCCGTGGTGATCCCCAGGCGCAGCACGAGCGAGCCGCGGCCGATCGCCAGGCCGGTCGTGTCGAGCGTCGCGGGCTGCCCCATGGCCGCCTTGTCGGTGGTCTGGAAGAGGGGCACGACCTTGCCCGAGGCATCCGCGAACTCGCCGGAGAAGTCGACGTCGCCGAGCAGCGTCGAAGCGACGACGCTCGCGCCGGAGCGGTCGACGATGCGCGGCGTGATCGTGGCCTGGCCGCTGTCGGCGCCGAGGGAGAAGCCGTCGGCGCCCTCGATCGAGGGCTGCAGGGTGCCCGAGATGTGGATGTTCGAGTGCGAGGCGTGGCCTGCCGAGCGCGAGGCGGGGTCGATGAAGGCGAACTGCCACAGCCCCGACCAGTGCGGGTCGTCGGCCTGCGCCTTGGAGATCTCGATCGACAGCGAGCGGTTCGACTCCCAGGTGTAGGTGCCGGTGACGCCGTCCTGCGAGAACGGCTGCGCGGCGCCGACGCCCGCGTTGGGCAGCTGCACGACGGTGCCGGCCGGCGTCTGCACGCCCGCGGTGAGGCCGTCGATGTCGGCCGTGGCGAGGATGCGCACCTCGGGCGTCGACGCGTCGAGCACGAAGCGGTGCGCCTGGTCGGCGCAGAACTGGCCCTGGCAGATGCCGGAGTCCTGCGTGATGGGGCGCTTGCCCGGGGTGGAGATGGAGTCGAACGCGAGCAGCAGGCCGTCGATGTCGGAGGCGAGGTGGAACTCGCCGTGCGGCGGGCTGATGATCGTGCCGCACGTGGCGCCCGAGGAGCCCGTGCCGGTCATGATGCTCTGCAGCAGGTCGAAGTCGCTCGCCGCGGCCGCCGGGTTCGGCGTGAGCCCGATGCCGAAGAGCGCGACGTTCGAGGAGGCGAGCTGGTCGGCGAGCCCGCCCGCGCGGCAGATGTCGGTCTGCGCGGCCTGGCGCACGGCGTTCGCGGCGTCCTGCGTCGTGAGCTCCACGCCGGGCGCGAAGGGCTTGGTCGTGCCGTAGAGCTGCTGCTCGACGCTCGTCGTGCGCGGCGAGTAGTCGAGCTTGCCGTCGCTGAAGAAGACGATCGCCTGGCAGTGGGACGGACCGCCCGTGCGGGCGCGCTCGGCGAGCGTCGAGCGCGAGGAGTCGAGCGCGGTCCAGTAGTCGGTGTCGAAGCCGCCCACCCGCTGGCCGACCTGGGAGATGCCGCCCTTGATCACGGCGACGCCGGCGGCGTCGGTCGCGGTGAAGGGCACGAGGGTCTCGCTGGTGTGCCCGAAAGTGGTCACGCCGATCGCGGCGGGCACCTTCGCGGCGGCCATGCTGGCGGAGACGCGGTCGACGAAGTAGTTCGCCGAGGAGACGCGCGCCCCGTTCGGGTCGGTGTCGGCGAGGCTGGACGACTCGTCGAAGACCATGAGGATGTCTGCCTGGCCGCCACCCGCGAGGCAGGCGCCGAACCGCTCGGTCGCGCTCCCGGTGCCCATCGAGGGGCTCTTCGCGCCGGGGGCGGGTGCGGTCGCGGCGAGCGCGGTCGTCGAGTCGAGCACGAGCGGCGCCGCCGAGGCGGCCGGCGCGAACGCGAGCGCGCCGCCCGCGCTCACGGCGACGGCGGCGAACGCGGCCGTCGCGGCGAGGGCCCGGCGCACGAGGCGGCCCGGGGCGAAGGGGGCGGAGAAGGATGCGGGGGCGGCGGCCGGTCCGTTCGATCCGTCCGTGCGCCCCGACGGCGTGTGCGTGCGTGCCATCACCAGCGCCCCACCCACAGCGCGATCTGCAGCGCGCACACGACGACCGCGAGGAGCATGAGGATGACCGCGACCGTGTACATCGCGGGGGCCCATGCGGGCGGGGAGTACAGCGCGTAGGCGCGCCGGGAGGCGTCGGCCCGCTGGTAGAGCGCGAGCAGCAGGATCGTCAGTGGGCCTGCGAGCGCCCAGGCCGCGAGCGCGATCGCGGGCACGCCGCCGAGCGCGCCGCCCACGACGCCGCCGATGAAGGCCGTCACGAGGGAGGCGACGAGCAGGCCGGTGGGCGCGGCGCCGGCGGCCGGGGCGGCGGCCGCTCCGGCATCCATCGCGACGGCGGAGCCGACCGTGCCCCAGGGCGCGCCCGGGGAGCCGCCGGACGGAGCGCTCGCGCCGAAGGGCGAGGCGCTCTGCGCGGGGGCCGGCGGGAACGCTTGGCCGCCCGGGAAGGGCATGGGCGACGAGCCGGACGGCCCCTGGCCGCCCGTCGGGCCGCTCTGCGGGGCGCCGGGCTGCGAGGTGGAGTACTGGCTGAAGTCCCACGCGCCGGGACCGGGCCCGCGAGAACCCGCCCCGTCGCCGGAGCCGCGCTCCTCGGGGCGACCGTTCGCTCCGAACGTCATCGTGCCGACCTCCTCCGACCTGCCGAGCCTCCCGGCCGTCGGGCCGCGCCGGCCGAGCCGTGAGGGCTGCGGCTCCGAGCCGAGCCGAGCGGATGCGCGACGGGCGGCGCCGGGCGCCGGGGTGCTGATCTCGCGTCAATATACCCGAGGGGTCCGACGTCGGAACGGGCTGGACCGACCGCCGCGGCCGATATCGCCCGGCGGCATGACCGCGTCTCCTCCCGCGGTCCCCCACCGCGTGCGGCCGGGCCGGGCAGGCGGATGAGGGAAGGGAGCGCTAGGCGCGAGGATCGCGCGCGCCGCGGCGCGCGACGGCCACCTCGACGAGGTGGGAGATGAGGTCGCGGTACGGCAGGCCGGTCGCCTCCCAGCACTTCGGGAACATCGAGATGGGCGTGAAGCCCGGCATCGTGTTGACCTCGTTGACGACGAAGCCGTCGGGCCCGTAGAAGAAGTCCACGCGGGAGAGGCCCGAGCCGCCGAGCGCCTCGAACGCCCGGATGCCGAGCTCGCGCATCTCCGCCAGCTCGTCGTCGCCGAGGTCCGCGGGGCACACGAGGTCGACGCCGGAGTCGTCGAGGTACTTCGCGGCGAAGTCGTAGAACTCGGCGCCGCGCATGACGATCTCGCCCGCGACGGAGGCGCGGGGCCGCTCCCCCGGCATCGACTCGAGCACGGCGATCTCCACCTCGCGGCCCTGCACGGCGGCCTCGACGAGCACGTGGTCGTCCTCGGCGAAGGCGGTGGCCATGGCGTCCTCGAAGTGCGAGACGTGCGAGACCTTGCTCACGCCGACGCTCGAGCCGGCGCGGGCGGGCTTGACGAAGAGGGGCAGGCCGAACTCGTCGACGATGCGCGTGCGCACGGCATCCGCGTCGGCGCGCCACTCGTGGTGCCACACGGTCGCGCCGGGGGCGACGCGCAGGCCCGCGGCGGCGAGCAGGATCTTCGTGAAGTGCTTGTCCATGCCCGCGCTCGAGGCGAGTACGCCCGAGCCCACGTACGGGAGTCCGACGAGCTCGAGGTAGCCCTGGAGCGTGCCGTCCTCTCCGAAGGGGCCGTGGAGGATGGGGAAGACGACGTCGACCTCGCCGATCGACTCCTCGACCAGGCGGCCCTCGGCATCGGGGCGCGCGACGCGCACCGTCCGGTCGAGCGAGGACTCGGGAAGGCGCACGCGCGTGCCGTTGTCGACGACCTCGGGGAGGTTCTCGGGGTCGAGTCGGAACTTGGCCGGGTCGTCGTCCTCGAGCACCCATGCGCCCTCGCGCGTGATGCCGACGGGGACGACGTCGAAGCGGTCGCGGTCGATCGCCGTGAGCACGCCGCTCGCGGTCGCGCAGGAGATCGTGTGCTCGCTCGAGCGGCCGCCGAACACGAGCAGCACGCGGCGGCGGCGCGCGGGGTCGGCGGCGGCGGGCGCCGGGGCTGCGGTCGCGGCGCCGGTCACGGCATCCGCCGCGGGATCGGTCGTCGTCTCGGCCGTGTTCGTCATGCGCTCTCCTGTTGGTCTCGTGCGTTCACGCGCGGGCAACGACCCTCCAGCTTACGTGGCGCCGGTTCCGGCTCCCTTCGCACATCGTCCCGCCACCCTCCGCTCCCCTCCACCGCCGCCGGCTCGCTCGCCCGACCGGAATGGCGGCGCGAGCACGCGATTCCTGTCGGGCGAGCAAATGGGAGCGTGGTTCGACCGACGAGAACGGTGATGCGGAGGCGCGATTCCTGTCGGGCGAGCGGCGAGGATGCCTCGTTCGGCGCGCCGCTACGGCTGCGGCGCGGGCACGAGGGCGAGCGTCGCGGCGGCGTCGGCGAGGCCGGCGCCGCAGCCGAGGGAGCAGCCCCCTGGCAGCGGCTTCGCGCCCTGCTGGATCAGCGCCTCGATCTGCGCCGGCGTGAGCGAGGGGTTCGCGCTCTTCAGCAGCGCCGCGAGGCCGGCGATGTGCGGCGCGGCCATCGACGTGCCCTGCTTGGTGCCGTAGGTCGCCGCCCCGGGCACGGTCGTCCCGGCGTTGAGGGTCGAGAGGATGCCGCCGCCCGAGCCGCCTCCGGGCGCGGTGACGGTCACGGCGCTGCCGTAGTTGGAGTAGCTCGCGAGCGAGCCGTACTTGTCGCTGGCAGCGACCACGACGACGTTGTCGCAGTTCGCCGGGCGCTGGCCGCTCGCGTCCGTCGCGTCGTCGCCCGCCGAGACGACCACGGTGGCGCCCCGGGCGACCGCCGCGTCGATGGCCGTCTGGTAGGTGATCGGGCAGGCACCGATGCCGCCGATGCTCATGTTGATGACCTGCGCCGGGTTGGGGTTGGCCGGGACGCCGGCGACCGTGCCGCCCGACGCCCAGATGATCGCGTCGGCGATGTCGGAGGTCGAGCCGCCGCACTTGCCGAGCACGCGCACCGGCACGATCTTCGCGCCGGCGGCGACGCCGGCCACGCCCGCGCCGTTGCTCATGACCGCGCCCACCGTGCCGGCCACGTGCGTGCCGTGCCACGACGAGTTCTTGGCGGCGCTGCCCGTGCTGCACTCTCCTGCGGCCGACCAGTCGCCCTCGTCCTGCGGGTCGGCGTCGCGTCCGTTGCCGTCGCGCGACCGTGTGGTGCTGGAGATGAAGTCGTAGCCCGGCAGCATGTTCGCGTCCAGGTCCGGATGCGCGGTGCGGCCCGTGTCGAGCACGGCGACCTTCACGCCGGCGCCGGTCGTGCGATCCCACGCCGCGGGCAGGCTCATGCCCGCCGAGGTCGCGGCGAGGTCCCACTGCTCGGCGTACCGGGGATCGGTGGGGGTCAGATCGGCGGTGAACACGACGTCGGGCTCGGCGTACTCGACGACGCCGGAGGCGAGGAGGCCCTGCACGAAGGCGACGCTCTCGGCCGGGTCCAGCTCGCGGCCGGCGGAGACGAGCGTCGCGCCCGTGGCGAGCTCGCGCACCTCCTGCGGCTTCAGACCGAGCTGCGCGGCGATCGCGCCCCAGGCGTGGGCGCGGCCCTGGCCGTGGGCGCTCGCGCCCGCGGCGAACTTGACGATGAAGTCGCTCGCGGGCGCGGCCTCCGCGTGCGCGTGCCCGGGCGGCGTCGCCGAGGGCTGCGCCGTCGCAGCCGGAGCGGCGGCCAGCGCGCCCGTCGCGAGCGCGGCCGCGGCCAGCGCTCCGATGAGCGCGCGCCGCCCGGCGCGCGAGATGGATGGATTCGACATGGGTTCTCCCCTCGGCGGAGCCCCCGCTCCGCGAAGCACGACGGACGGCCCGATCGGCCGCCCGCGGACGAATCTATTGCGCGACGGAGCCCGCGGCGGGCGCGGGGAGACCGAGGGGCCAGGGCACCCCTCCCCATCCGGCGGGCTGGACGGATCGAGGCGGCTCTGCTCGACCGGCATCCCCGCCGAACGGCCGCCGAGCCCATCGGGCCGGAAGCGACGACGGACTGCTGCCGCCTCTCCCGCACGCGCGCTGGCGACGGATGCGCTACGGCCCGTTCGCGAACGCCTCAGCTTCCTCCGGGCCCCTCCCCGTACTCGTCCAGAAGCTGCGTGATCTCGTCGAGCAGCACGGGCAGATGCGAGGCGAGCACCGCGTGCACTCGGTCGGGCCGCAGCCGTCCGCACCCGTGAGCCGCCACGTTGCGCATGCCGGTCAGACCGCTCACCGCATCCTGGCTCGGTCGGCGAAGGAGATCCGCGGGCAACGCGTCGAGGAGGCTCTTCGCCCGGACGAGGGCGGCCTCAGCAGCCAGCATGGGGACGTCGTCGGGACGGCTCAGATC
>Ga0153917_1001015_pt1 | contig 13530 bp, 10 predicted proteins | sample TSFL001MetaG_FD_104695 | JGI IMG/M metagenome (GOLD analysis project Ga0153917, IMG submission 104695) | Attine ant fungus gardens microbial communities from Florida, USA - TSFL001 MetaG | ecosystem: Host-associated > Fungi > Mycelium > Unclassified | place: USA: Florida, Paynes Creek Historic... | reverse complement strand
CTTGTATGGGGCGAGCGCGGCGGCCGGGCGGCCGAGCGCCGGCACGGTCTGCGCGCCGGGGCGGCTCTTGGCGATGTCGGCGATGTCGCCGAGCACGGCCGAGGCCGTGGCATTGCCGCCTGCGCCGGGGCCGACCATCAGCAGTTCGCCGAGAATGTCCGATTCGATGGCGACGGCATTCGTCACGCCATCCACCTGCGCGATGACGCTGTCGAGCGGCACCATGGTCGGATGCACGCGCTGCTCGACGCCCGTATCGGTCTTCTGCGCGACGCCCAGCAGCTTGATGCGGTAGCCGAGATCGGCGGCGGCGCGGATATCGTCGATGGAGATGTTGGTGATGCCTTCGAGATAGATGTCGTCGGCCGAAATCCTCGTGCCGAAGGCGAGCGTCGTCAGGATCGACAGCTTGTGCGCCGTGTCGTTGCCCTCGATGTCGAAGGCGGGGTCGGCTTCGGCATAGCCGAGGCGCTGGGCTTCCTTGAGGCACGCCTCGAAGGAAAGCCCCTCCTTCTCCATCTTGGTCAGGATGTAGTTGCAGGTGCCGTTCATGATGCCGTAGACGCGGGAAATCGTGTTGCCGGTCAGGGATTCACGCAGCGCCTTGATGACCGGGATGCCGCCGGCGACCGCCGCCTCGTAGTTGAGGAGCGAGCCGTGCTTCTCGGCGATGCCGGCAAGCTCGACGCCGTGGGCGGCGAGCAGCGCCTTGTTGGCAGTCACGACATGGACGCCGCGCGACAGCGCCGCCTTGACGGCGGCAAGCGCCGGATCGCCCGCCCCGCCCATCAGTTCCACGAAGACGTCGATCTTGGCCTCGCGGGCGAGCGCGACCGGATCGTCGAACCATTCGGCAGCGGTGAGATCGACGCCGCGGTCGCGGCCCTTGCTGCGCGCCGTGACGGCGGCGATCTCGATGGGCCGGCCGCATGTCGTCTCAAGCATGTCCCTGCGTTCGACGAGAATCTTCGCGAGCGAGGCACCAACGGTCCCCAAGCCCGCAATGCCGATCTTCAGGGCATCAGCCATGGTCATGTCCTATGAGTTCTGGAAAAGCCCTCCGCTGAACGCGGAGGGCGGATTTCATTAGCGATGGGCGTTGAGCGAGATGACGTTGTGCATCGTCTCGTCGGCCGTGGAAAGGAACTTCTTGATATTGCGCGCAGCCTGGCGGATGCGGTGCTCGTTCTCGACCAGCGCGAGACGGACGTAATCGTCACCGAGCTCTCCGAAGCCGACGCCGGGAGCGACGGCGACATCCGCCTTCTCGACGAGCAGCTTGGAGAATTCCAGCGAGCCGAGATGACGGAACTTTTCCGGAATCTTCGCCCAGGCGAACATGGTCGCGGCCGGCGGCGGCACTTCGAAGCCGGCCTTGCCGAAGGTCTCGACCATCACGTCGCGGCGGCGCTTGTAGACGTTGCGCACTTCCGCGATATCCGAGCCGTCGCCGTTCAGCGCATGCGTCGCGGCCACCTGGATCGGCGTGAAAGCGCCGTAGTCGAGATAGGACTTCACGCGCGTCAGCGCGGCGATCAGGCGCTCGTTGCCGACGGCAAAGCCCATGCGCCAGCCGGGCATGGAGAAGGTCTTCGACATGGAGGTGAACTCCACGGTGATGTCCATCGCGCCCGGCACTTCCAGCACGGACGGCGGCGGCGTGTCGTCGAAGTAGATTTCCGAATAGGCAAGGTCGGACAGCACGATGATGTCGTGCTTCTTCGCAAACGCGATGACATCCTTGTAGAAATCGAGCGTGGCGACCTGCGCCGTCGGGTTCGACGGATAGTTGATGATCAGCGCGAGCGGCTTGGGGATCGAGTGGCGCACGGCGCGCTCGAGCGGCGGGAAGAAGCTCTCGTCCGGCTCGACCGGGATGGAGCGGATGACGCCGCCGGTCATCAGGAAACCGAAGGCGTGGATCGGATAGGTCGGGTTCGGGCAGAGGATGACGTCGCCCGGCGCGGTGATCGCCTGCGCCATGTTGGCGAAGCCCTCCTTGGAGCCCAGCGTCGCGACGACCTGCGTTTCCGGGTTCAGCTTCACGCCGAAGCGGCGGGCGTAATAGGCGGCCTGCGCGCGGCGAAGGCCGGGAATGCCCTTGGAGGAGGAATAACGGTGCGTGCGCGGGTCCTGGACCACCTCGCAGAGCTTGTCGACGATAGCCTTGGGGGTCGGCAGGTCGGGGTTGCCCATGCCAAGGTCGATGATGTCGGCGCCGCCCGCTCGCGCGCTTGCTTTCAAACGGTTGACCTGTTCGAAAACATATGGCGGCAGACGCCGGACCTTGTGAAACTCTTCCATCTTCAACCCCGTTGAGCGCGGAGCCCCTCCGGACCCTGCCGGACGACACAAAACTCCGCGCGTTTCAAGTGACCGGATAAGGGCGAAAGCGTTCGAAATGAAGGCGCTCCGCCCGCGCCGGCGGCCAACAGGCCGTCTTTCGCTTTGCTGCCAAACGGCACGAAAGGCAAGCGCTATTTCGTGCCTTCGATTTCGGCCAGCGTTGCCTTGCCGTGGTTGTCGCGCAGCGCCTGCAATTCGGCGAGCTGCCGACGATATTCGGCTTCCGAGATCGTACCCGCCTTGCGGCGATGCGCAAGCGCCATCAGGCTCGCCTGGTAATTGGACGCTTCCTCGTCGCTCATCTGCTGCGTCTCGCCGCGCACGATGGCGGTGATGTCGGGATAGACGGCCGCGCGGTTCGCGCCGGCATTCACCGTCGCGGGCGCTTCCGAGGAGGCGCAGGCGGCGAGCGCGGCCGGCACGGCGGCCATGAGAAGGACGGCGCTGAAGCGCCTGAATTCGAACGCCATGAGGCTGTATGCTCCTGTCGAAACGGCCGGTTCCGGATATTGCCGCGAAAGGCTTCGAGGCCCTTGTAATCTGTTTCGCAGAGAATGTAAAAATACAAAAGTAACAATAAAATCGGGAGGGAGCGATGGCCGAGGACAGCAAAGCGGGCGGGCGCGATGCGGCCGGCGACAAGCCCGGTTTCCAGCCTTTCGATCCCGCCGCGATAGAGCCCTATATCGTCAAGGATCCCGAGGCGCTGACGGTCAACTTCGCCCGCACCGTCGAGCAGCTCGGCAAGGCCGCCTCCGCCTGGCTCGCTCCGCGCGAAACCGGCGAGAAGGTCGATGCCGTCGCCGAGCCGATGGTCGACATGGTCAAGACGCTCTCCAAAGTCTCCGAATACTGGCTGGCGGATCCGCGCCGCACGCTCGACGCCCAGACCATGCTGCTCGGCAGCTATTTCGGCATCTGGTCGCGCACGCTCAGCAAGCTCGGCGGCAACGAGGTCGAGGAAGCGCCCGATCCGCACGCCAGGGACAAGCGCTTTTCCGACGAGGACTGGGTGAAGAACCCGTTCTTCGATTTCCTGCGGCAGGTCTATTTCGTGACCTCCGACTGGGCGGAAAAGCTGGTGGCCGATGCCGAGGGGCTCGACGAGCACACCCGCCACAAGGCCGGCTTCTACGTGAAGCAGATCGCGAGCGCCATCTCGCCTTCCAACTTCATCACCACCAATCCGCAGCTCTATCGCGAGACGGTCGCCACCAACGGGGCGAACCTCGTGCGCGGCATGAAGATGCTGGCCGAGGACATCGCCGCCGGCCGGGGCGATCTCAAGCTGCGCCAGACGGATACCAGCAAGTTCGCCATCGGCGAGAACATGGCACTGACGCCGGGCAAGGTGCTGGCGCAGAGTGACGTCTGCCAGGTCATCCAGTACGACGCGACGACGGACAAGGTGCTGAAGCGCCCGCTCCTCATCTGCCCGCCGTGGATCAACAAGTTCTACATCCTCGACCTCAACCCGGCGAAATCCTTCATCAAATGGGCGGTCGACCAGGGTCATACGGTCTTCGTCATCTCCTGGGTGAACCCGGACCAGCGTCATGCGGACAAGGATTGGGAAGCCTATGCCCGCGAAGGCGTCGGCTTCGCGCTGGACACGATCAGCCAAGCGACCGGCGAGGACGAGGTCAACGCCATCGGCTATTGCGTCGGCGGCACGCTGCTCGCCGCCACGCTCGCGCTGCATGCCCGGGAAGGCGATAAACGCATCCGCACCGCGACGCTCTTCACCACGCAGGTCGATTTCACCTTTGCCGGCGACCTCAAGGTCTTCGCCGACGAGGACCAGATCGACGCCATCGAGCGCGGCATGAAGGCGACGGGCTATCTCGACGGCTCCAAGATGGCGACCGCCTTCAACATGCTGCGCGCCTCCGAGCTGATCTGGCCCTATTTCGTCAACAATTACCTGAAGGGCCAGGAGCCGATGCCCTTCGACCTGCTCTACTGGAATTCAGATTCCACGCGAATGCCCGCCGCCAACCATTCGTTTTACCTTAGGAATTGCTATCTCAACAACACCCTCTCCAAGGGCGAAATGGTGCTGGCCGGCGAGAAGGTTTCGCTGAAGGACGTGAAAATCCCGATCTACAACCTCGCCACCAAGGAGGACCATATCGCCCCGGCGAAATCTGTCTTCGTGGGCAGCAAGTATTTCGGCGGCAAGGTCACCTATGTCATGGCCGGCTCCGGCCATATCGCCGGCGTCGTCAATCCGCCCGACAAGATGAAATACCAGTTCTGGACCGGCGGCCCGGTCAAGGGCGAATTCGAAGACTGGGTGAAGAAGGCCGAGGAGACACCCGGCTCATGGTGGCCGCACTGGCACGAATGGATCAAGGCCGAGGACGACCGCATGGTGCCGGCCCGCAAGACCGGCGGCACCATGAACTCCATCGAGGAGGCTCCCGGCTCCTATGTGCGCGTGCGTGCCTGACGCCCTGTGAAGTACATCCTATGAAATTCGATCCGCCGCTCGTTTCCGGCACGCTCGTGCAGCGCTACAAGCGCTTCCTCTTCGACGCCATCCTCGACGACGGGACGGCGATCACCGGCTCCTGCCCCAATACCGGCTCGATGCGCGGGCTGACGGCGCCCGGCTCGCGCATCTGGATGTCGGAAAGCGACAGCCCGACGCGCAAGCACCGCCACCGCCTCGAACTGGTGGAAGCGGACGATACCGTCGTCGGCATCAATACGGGCCTGCCGAATCGGCTGGCGGAGGAAGCCATCCTTGCCGGCCTCGTCGCCGATCTCGGCAGCTATCCGGTGCTGGAGCGGGAAAGGAAATACGGCCGCAACTCGCGCATCGACATCCTGCTTTCCGGCGATGCCCGCCCGCCGGCCTATGTCGAGGTGAAGAACGTGCATTTCCGCCGCACGCCCGGCCTTGCCGAGTTTCCCGATACGGTGACGGCGCGCGGCGCAAAGCATCTCGAAGAGCTGGGCGACATGGCCGAGGCCGGCTTCCGCGCCGTCATGCTCTATCTCATCCAGCGCGAGGACTGCGATCTCTTCCGCATCTGCGCCGACCTCGACCCCACCTATGCCGGCGGCTTCCGCCGCGCGCTTTCGCGCGGCGTCGAGGCCTATGCGGTCAAATGTGCCGTTACACCCGGGCAAATCCGGCCTGTGGCATCGATCGCCATGGACGAACCCGGTGTCGCTGTTTTATGACGGTACGACAAAGACGAGTGAAAGTTCGACCATGGTGACCTATATCGACGCGACCTCCGCGCCGCTGAAGAACACGGGCGTGATCCGCCTCTACGATGCGGACGCCTTTGCCGGCATGCGCAAGGCCTGCCAGCTCACGGCCCGCTGCCTCGACGAGCTCTATCCGCTGGTCAAGCCGGGTGTCGCCACCGACGTCATCGATCGGTTCGTCTTCGAATTCGGCATGGATCACGGCGCCCTGCCCGCGACGCTCAACTACCGCGGCTACACACGGTCCACCTGCACCTCGATCAACCACGTCGTCTGCCACGGCATCCCGAACGACAAGCCGCTGCGCGAGGGCGACATCGTCAATATCGACGTCACCTATATCCTCGACGGCTGGCACGGCGATTCGAGCCGCATGTACCCGGTCGGCGAGATCAAGCGCGCCGCCGAGCGGCTGCTTGAAGTCACCCATGAATGCCTGATGCGCGGCATCGCCGCCGTCCGGCCCGGCGCGCGCACCGGCGCCATCGGCGAGGCGATCCAGGCCTATGCGGAAGCCGAGCGCTGCTCCGTCGTGCGCGACTTCTGCGGCCACGGCGTCGGCCGGCTCTTCCACGACGCCCCGAACATCCTGCATTACGGCCGCGCCAATGAAGGCCCGGAAATGAAGGAAGGCATGATCTTCACCATCGAGCCGATGATCAATCTCGGCCGCCCGCATGTGAAGGTGCTGTCCGACGGCTGGACGGCGGTCACGCGCGACCGCTCCCTCTCGGCGCAGTACGAGCACACGGTCGGCGTGACGGCCGACGGCTGCGAGATCTTCACGCTGTCGCCCGGCGGCCTCGACCGCCCCGGCCTTCCCGCATAGGCCGCCCATGACGGGATCGCGCGGCCGCACGGACATTTCGCCCTCCATCTTCACGGCGGACGATCCGGCGAGCGTCGACGATCTTTTCGGCCCCAGCGACGAGCGCGGGCACTTCTACGAGCGCCCTGCCCGCGCCGCGCCCGCCAAGCCGATCTCCGCCGCCGTGGAGGACAAGCACTATCATGGCCACCGCGAGCGCCTGCGCACCCGCTTCCGCGACAATGGCGACACGGCACTCGCCGATTACGAGATCCTGGAGCTGCTGCTCTTCCGCCTGATCCCCCGCCGCGACACCAAGCCGGTGGCCAAGGCCCTGCTCGATCGTTTCGGCACGCTGTCCGGCGTCTTCGGCGCGACGCCCGCGCTGCTGCAGGAGGTCAAGGGTATCGGCGAGGCGGTGGCGCTGGACCTCAAGCTCGTCTCCGCCGTCGCCCAGCGCACGCTGAAGAGCGAGATCCGCAACAAGACGGTGCTCGCCTCCTGGTCGTCGGTCATCCAGTATTGCCACGCCGCCATGGCGCACGAGCCGCGCGAGCAGTTCCGCATCCTCTTCCTCGACAAGCGCAACACGCTGATCGCCGACGAGGTGCAGGGCCACGGCACGGTCGACCATACGCCGGTCTATCCGCGCGAAGTGGTGCGCCGCGCCCTGGAACTTTCGGCGACGGCCATTATCCTGGTGCACAACCATCCTTCCGGTGACCCGACCCCGTCGCGGGCGGATATCGACATGACGAAGACCATCGTGGAGACGGCCCGGCCGCTCGGCATCACGGTGCATGACCACATCATCATCGGCAAGGACGGCCACGCCAGCCTCAAGGGGCTGCGGCTCATGTAGTTCCGAGGCGGCTTCGGGCGCGCAATACGGGAAACCGGTGAGCGCGCCTTCATCCGTTTGAAACGGTTTGATGCCACATTCGGTTGACCGAAATTGCTCGGCGGAGAAAATTGCTGCAACGCAATACGATTCTCCGCCGCAGAAGACTGGGACAATCACACATGCAGGAATACGATCTCGTCGTCGTGGGCAGCGGCCCCGCAGGCCGCCGCGGCGCCATCCAGGCAGCAAAGCTCGGACGCAAGGTGCTCGTCATCGAACAGGGCAAGCGCGTCGGTGGCGTGTCGGTGCATACCGGCACGATCCCGTCGAAGACGCTGCGCGAAACGGCGCTCAACCTTTCCGGCTGGCGCGAGCGCGGCTTCTACGGCCGCGCCTACCGCGTGAAGCAGGAAATCAGCGCCGACGACCTGCGCCGCCGCCTGCTCATCACGCTCGACCACGAGGTGGAGGTGCTGGAACACCAGTTCGCCCGCAACCGCGTACAGCATATCCGCGGCAAGGCGAAGTTCCTGACGCCCGAGACCATGGAGATCGTCAAGGACGACGGCGAAACCATGCATGTCAGCGGCAAGAGCATCATGCTCGCCGTCGGTACCAAGCCCTTCCGCCCCGACAGCATTCCCTTCGACAGCGAGAGCGTGCTCGACAGCGACGAGCTGCTCGACATCAAGGAGCTGCCGCGCTCGATGGCCGTCATCGGCGCGGGCGTCATCGGCATCGAATATGCGACGATCTTCTCCGCGCTCGACACGCAGGTAACGGTGATCGATCCGAAGCCGACGATCCTCGACTTCATCGACCGGGAAATCGTCGAGGACTTCATCTACCAGCTCCGCGACCGCAACATGAAGCTCATCCTTGGCCAGAAGGCCGACAAGGTGGAAAAGCTTGCCAACGGCAAATGCGAGATCACGCTGGACAACGGCCGCCACGTCACCTGCGACATGGTGCTCTATGCCGCCGGCCGCGTCGGGGCGACGGACAGCCTGAACCTTGCCGCCGCCGGCCTCACGGCCGATTCGCGCGGGCGCCTCAGCGTGAACCCGGAAACCTTCCAGACCGAAGTGCCGCATATTTACGCCGCCGGCGACGTTGTCGGCTTCCCGAGCCTTGCCTCGACCTCGATGGAACAGGGCCGCATCGCCGCCCGCGTCGCCGTCGGGGCGATCGCCAAGGAGCCGCCGAAATATTTCCCCTACGGCATCTATGCCGTGCCGGAAATCTCCACCTGCGGCCTCACCGAGGAAGAGGTGAAGGAGCGCGGCATTCCCTATGAATGCGGCATGGCGCGCTTCCGCGAGACCTCGCGCGGCCACATCATGGGCCTCGATTCCGGCCTGCTGAAGATGATCTTCTCGCTGAAGACCCGCCGCCTGCTCGGCGTGCATATCGTTGGCGAGAACGCCACCGAGCTCGTCCATATCGGCCAGGCCGTCTTGAACCTGAAGGGCACCGTCGAATATTTCGTCGAGAATACCTTCAACTATCCGACGCTCGCCGAAGCCTACAAGATCGCCGGCCTCGACGCCTGGAACCGCATGGGCGACCTGTCGCAGACCGGCTGACCATCAGCCGGGAAGGAGCGGCGCGCATGAGGATCCTGTCGCTGAATGTCTGGGGCGGGATGCTGCATGCGCCGCTCCTCGACTATCTCGCCGCCGTCGACGCCGATATCTATTGCCTGCAGGAGGTGCCGCGCGCCGTCGACGCCCGCTCCGAATGGCTGACCTATCGCGACGGCGCGGTGGAGCTTCAGCAGCGCGCCAATCTCTACCGCGAGATCGCCGCCGTCCTGCCCGGTCACGACGGCTTCTTCGCCCCGACCGCCCGCGGCGGGCTGATGGACGGCGACCGTCCCTGCCACCAGGAATTCGGCCTCGCCACCTTCATCCGGCAGGATATCGCCGTCATCGGCCAGGCGCTCGATTTCGTTCACGGCGCCTTCTCTCCGCACGGCTTCGGCGCCCATCCACGCGCCCGCAACGCCCATGCCTTCCGGCTCTACGACTACAAGGCGGACCGACCGCTTTCCGTCGTGCAGTTTCACGGGCTTCGCGAGATCGACGGCAAGGGCGACACGGCGAGCCGCGATGCGCAGGCCGACGCCCTCACGGCCCTCATCCAGCGCCTTCATCGGCGGGAAGAAGGCCTTATCCTCTGCGGCGATTTCAACGTTCTTCCCGAAAGCCGCACCTTCCAGACCCTCTCGCGCCTCGGCCTGACCGATCTCGTCACGACTCGCGGCTTCACCGACACGCGCACGTCGCACTACACCAAGCCCGGCCGCCATGCGGACTACATGTTGGTGAATGCGGCCGTGCCCGTCGCGGATTTCACCGTGGTGGAGACACCGGAAGTTTCCGACCACAGGGCGCTGCTGCTGACTGTCGATTGAGGTCGGGCCGCTTTGGGAACGACCCGAGCACGTTCCAAACTAGACGGCAACCGGCTGTAGCGGCAGGCAGATTTCCGTCAGAAGCTCGCTCGGCGGCACCTCGCGGGGATTGTTGAGATAGATCTCGAACATCACCTCATCGCGGATCGAGCGGCCGGAAGACGGCAGCCATGTGCCGTAGAGCCATCGATAGGCCGCGCCCATATTCGCATAGGGCCCCTGATGGCGCAGCACGGCATAGTCGCCGCCCGCCAGGACGCGCCGCGTCAGGGGCGGCTCGGCGAGGATATTTTCGTCAGCGGTGACGCAGGCGAAGGAGCGCAGCTTCTCCTCCGCCACCAGATCGGGATCGTCGAGGAAGAGGCCGATCATGCGCATGTCCGGCCGGAAGAGATTGCGGGAAAAGAGCGTGCCGTAAAGCGCCTCGAAGGCCTTGCCGATGCCCATGTAGGATCCGGCATGAGGAACGGCGAGCAGCGGCTGCTCTGCAAGGGTACGGATGGTGACATCGAACATGCGCGAAGATTCCTCGTCGCTTTCGGGGGCATAGGCGCGATGGGAACCTTCCCTGCGGTAGCGCGCCGGCGGCATGCCATAGGCGGCCGCGAAGGTGCGCGTGAAGGATTGCAGGTTGGGATAGCCCCATCGCGCGGCGATGTCCCGAACGGAGCGCTCGCTGCGCACCAGATCGCCCGCCGCACGATGGAGACGCAGCCGGCGCACGGTCGCCGCCAGCGTCTCGTTGTGCACGGCCCGGTAGACGCGGTGCCAGTGATGGGCGGAAAGGCAGGCGATCTCGGAGAGCCGGTCGAGGTCCAGGTCCTCGTCCAGATGTTCGTGGATATAGGCGGACACCCGCAGCAGGCGTTTTTCATAGGCAGCCCAGATCTCGTTCTCGCTCATGCCTTTTCCTCTCGCCGGAACGCATTGAACCAAGCACGAGGTAATTTCACAAATCCTGCGCTTCTCTCCTGCCTTGCAATATTCGCATAGCCTTGCCTTCCGTCATTGCAAAATCGGGCGACTCGGCGTGAGATGCCCTCGCCGGCCCTTTCCCCCCATCACCGGCCTTTCGAGGCTCCCATGACCGATACATTGATGCCGAAGCTCGCCAGCGTTTTCGCGGAGGGCTACAGCCCCGCGCGTCTGCGCACCGATGCGCTTGCCGGCCTGACCGTGGCGATCGTCGCCCTGCCGCTTTCCATGGCGATCGCCATCGCCTCGGGCGTCACGCCCGACCGCGGCCTCTACACCGCCATCGTCGGCGGCTTCCTTGTCTCCGCGCTCGGCGGCAGCCGCTTCCAGGTGGGCGGGCCGGCGGGCGCCTTCATCGTGCTGGTCTCGGCAACCGCCGCCCGGCACGGTGTCGAGGGCCTGCTGCTCGCCACCTTCCTCTCCGGCATCATGCTGGCCATCGCCGGCTATCTCCGGCTCGGCAAATACATCAAGTTCATCCCCTATCCGGTGACGGTCGGCTTCACGGCCGGCATCGCCATCATCATCTTCTCCAGCCAGATCGGCGAACTCCTGGGGCTGAAGCTCGAAGGCCGCGAGCCGGGGCCGATCATCGAGAAGCTCGCCGCGCTCTGGGCCGCCCGCCCCACCTTCAACCCCGCCGCCTTCGGCGTTGCGGGGCTCACCATCGCGGTCATCCTGCTTCTGCGCCGCTTCCGCCCTTCCTGGCCGAACCTTCTCATCGCGGTCGCCGTCGCCTCGGCCGCGACCGCGCTCCTCGCCCTGCCGGCGGACACCATCGGCACCCGCTTCGGCGGCATCCCGCGCAGCCTGCCCGTTCCGGCGCTGCCCTCCTTCTCGCCCGACCTCGTCGTCGCCGTGCTGCCCGATGCGGTCGCCTTCGCCCTGCTCGGCGCGATCGAATCGCTGCTTTCCGCCGTCGTCGCCGACGGCATGACGGGCCGGCGGCATCGCTCCAGCATGGAGCTCGTCGCACAGGGCTTCGCCAATGTCGGCTCGGCGCTCTTCGGCGGCATCTGCGTGACCGGCACCATCGCCCGCACGGCGACGAATGTCCGCTCCGGCGCCACCAGCCCGGTCTCCGGCATGCTGCACGCCCTCTTCCTGCTTATCTTCATGCTCGTCGCCGCGCCGCTCGCCAGCTACATTCCGCTCGCCGCCCTTGCCGGCGTGCTCGCCGTCGTCTCCTTCAACATGATCGAGCGCCCGGCCATCGGCGCCCTCTTCCGCTCCTCGCGCGGCGACGCGGCGGTGCTCGTCGTGACCTTCCTCCTCGTCGTCTTCCGCGATCTCACCGAAGGCATCGTCGTCGGCTTCCTGCTCGGCGCCGTGCTCTTCATCGACCGCATGGGCAAGGCGGTGGATATCCGGGAGGAAACCGTGCCGCGCCTCGTGCGCGCCATCGAAGAGGCCGGCGAGGACAGCGGCCTGCCCGAGCGGCCGGTCGTGGCGGACGATCCGGATACGGTCGTCTATCGCATCAGCGGCGTGTTCTTCTTCGGCGCGGCCGCGAGCGTCGGCTCCGTGCTCGACCGCATCGCCGACCAGCGGCGCAATTTCGTGCTCGACTGCACCGACGTGCCACTGCTCGATTCCACCGCCGCCAGCGTCATCGAGGGGCTGGTGCGCAAGGCCGACCGCGCGGGCGTCCGTGTCTTCATCGCCGGGTTGAAACCGGACATGCGGCGGCTGCTGGAGGCCCATGAACTGCACGCCCCGCGCGTCACCTATACGGCGACAGCCAATGCCGCTCTGGCGGAAACCGCAAGCAGGCCGGCGTAAAGTTAGCCGGCTACGGAAAGGCCGTCCTGCTCGGGAGAAATCCGCATGCGTTCCGCAAGCGCGGTGAGGTTTCCACCGGGCCGGGCGAGCATCACGCGGTTGCGGCCGGCTTCCTTGGCGGCATAGAGCGCGCTGTCGGCCGCCGAATGCAGGCGGTCGAAATCCGCGCCGAAGGCCGCCACGTCGGCAAGGCCGATGCTGACCGAAACGCCGATCTCGCGCCCCTCGCAGGTCACCGACATGGCGGCGATCTCGCGGCGGAGCGTTTCGGCGAAGGGCTCCACCCGTTCGGCGCCCTGCCCGGGTGCGAAGAGCGCGAATTCCTCGCCACCGAACCGGCAGAACAGCATGGCCTCGTCCAGACAGGAGGAAACCCGGGCGGAAAAGCGCTTCAGCACCGCATCGCCCGCGACATGGCCATAGGTATCGTTGATCGCCTTGAACCGGTCGAGGTCGAAGATCATCAGCGTGCCCTCGCCCTTGCCGGAAAGGTGCACCCGCACATCCTCCAGGAACGAGCCGCGATTGGCGATGCCGGTCAGCGCATCCGTGCGCGAGGCCTGGCGATAGATCGCCTCGCCGCGCTCCTTGATCAGCACCAGCATGGCGACGGCCGCAAGGATCGTATGGGCGAAGAGTTCCAGCGAGAAGACGGCGAACCAGGCCGAATGCGCCGTTCCGTCTGCGAGTGGCGCAGGGAAGAAGATCGCCAGCGGCACGCGCAGGAAGTAGATCATGCCATGCGTCACGAAGAAAAGCGCGGCGATGGACCGGGTCGGCAGCCGCTCGACCTTGCGGCCGCGCCAGATATCGATGCCGATGGCGCCCGAATAGGCGGCGATGATGATCGAGGACAGGATGATACGGTTGTTGACATCGCTCGCCACCGCATCGAAGCCGAGATAGGCGACGCTCCAGAGCAGCGGCCCCACCAGCACGACCAGAAGACTGGCGGAGCGGCGGTCGAAGACCCGGAAGCCGGCCCACATGAAGGCGTAGCCGAAGGCGGCGAACGCATTGCCGAGGCCGACGGTCAGGACCGGCAGGCCGATGGGCCGCAACGCGAAAAGCAGCGTGCAGGCCGAGCCCACCCACATGGACAGGCACCAGTAGCCGGCCGCCGCATGGCGCCGGTCG
>Ga0153917_1001014_pt1 | contig 13542 bp, 11 predicted proteins | sample TSFL001MetaG_FD_104695 | JGI IMG/M metagenome (GOLD analysis project Ga0153917, IMG submission 104695) | Attine ant fungus gardens microbial communities from Florida, USA - TSFL001 MetaG | ecosystem: Host-associated > Fungi > Mycelium > Unclassified | place: USA: Florida, Paynes Creek Historic... | reverse complement strand
GTGGGCCTCGGCGGATGCCGCCGCGGGGGCCGTCGCAGCCGCGGGCGCCGCGGCCGGCGCCGGCTCGGCGGGCTTGGGGTCGAGCACGTCGCTCACGATCTCGACCTGCTCGGGCGTGGACGCCTCGCGCAGCGACTGCGTGAAGTCGGGGCGGATGAGCGAGCGAGCGAGGGTCGACAGCAGCGAGAGGTGCGCGTCGTCGGCGCCGTCGGGCACGGCGATGCTGAACACCAGGTCGGCGGGGCCGTCGCCCGCGCCGAAGTCGACGCCGGGCTTGAGGCGCGACATGACGAGCGTGGGCTCGAGCACGGCGGCCGAGCGGGCGTGGGGGATCGCGATGCCGCCGGGGATGCCGGTGGAGTCCTTCTCCTCGCGCTTGAGGAGGTCCGCGTAGACGGCGTCGGCGTCGGTCGCGCGACCCTGCGCGACGAGACGCTCGGCGAGCGCGCGGAGGACGTCGGCCTTGTCGGGGCCGAGGTCGTCGTCGAGTGTGACGAGTCCGGGGGTGATGAGCGTGGTCATGATTGCTCCAGGGAGGGGCCGGCTAGTGACCGGCGGGGGTGGTGGGGAGGGGAAGGGGAAGCGGCAGGACGTCGGCGGCGAACTCCGCCGCCTGCTCGCGCGTCGGCGGCGTCGAACCCGGCAGCGACGCCGCGGCGGCGCCGTGGGCGACCGCTTGGGCGAGCTGGCCGGCGAGGGCGCGGCGCTCGACGTTGGCCAGGAGGAAGCCGGCGAGCGACGCGTCTCCGGCGCCGACCGTGCTGACCGCCTCGATCCGGGGGGCGGCGGCGAAGTAGGCGGCCTCGCGGGCGGCGAGGATCGCGCCCGTCGCGCCGAGCGTGGCGAGCACGGTGCGGGGCCCGCGGGCGAGTACGGCGGCGGCGGCGCGGGCGGCCAGCTCGGCGTCGAGCTCGAGGGCGTCGCCATCGGCGATGGCGCCCTCGCCGGACGTCGCCGCGGCGATCGAGGCGAGCTCGAACGCGTTGGGCTTGACGAGGTCCACCTCGACGCCGGCCGCGACGAGCGCCTGCAGCGGGGCCTCCGAGGTGTCGACCGCGATGCGCGGGGCGCGGTCGCCCAGGCCCTCGCGCACGGCGCGCACGACGTCTACGTAGAAGGAGGCGTCGACGCCGACGGGGAGCGAGCCCGCGAGCACGAGCCACTTGGCGCCGCGGCTCGTCTCCACGACGGCCTCGAGGATGCGGGCGATCTCGTCGGCGTCGAGCGCGGGGCCCGGCTCGTTGAGCTTCGTGGTGGTGCCGTCGGGCTCGGCGATCGTGAGGTTCGTGCGCACGGCGCCCGCGACGGGGATCGCGCGGAAGGGGATGCCGGTGCGGGCGACGGCGAGGGTGAACGGGTCGTTCTCCGCGGCGGGGAAGAGGGCGAGCGTCTCGACGCCGGAGGCGGCGAGGGCGAGGGAGACGTTGACGCCCTTGCCCCCGGCCTGCAGCGTCGCGGGGGCGACTCGGTTGACGTGCCCGTGCGCGAGCGGCGCCGAGAGCGTCGTCGTGCGATCGAGCGCCGGGTTCAGGGTGAGTGTGACGATCATGCGACCACGACCTCTACGTTGTGCTGGCTGAGGGAGTCGGCGAGGGGGCCGACGGGCATCGTCTCGGTCACGAGCACGTCGATGTCGGCGAGGCCGCCGAATCGCACGAGCGCCTCGCAGCCGAACTTGGACGAGTCGGAGACGAGCACGACGCGCCGGCTGCTGCGGAGCATCTGCGACTTGACGTCGGCCTCGTCGGTGTCGGGCGTCGAGAGCCCGAACGCGGCGGAGATGCCGTTCGTGCCGACGAAGGCGACGTCGGGGCGGAAGCCGGCGAACTGCTCGCGGGCGACCGATCCGACCGTGCAGCTGGTGAGCGAGCGGACGCGGCCGCCGACGCCGATGACCTCGACCGTGGGCGTCTCGGCGAGCGCGCTGAGCACGGGGATCGAGTTCGAGACGACCGTGACCTGCCGCCGCTTGGTCTGCGGCGTGGCGGAGAGCATGCCGTCGCGCTCGGCGATGAGCTGCGCGATGAGCGAGGTCGTCGTGCCGCCGTCGAGCAGGATCGTGCCGCTGAACGTCTGCGAGAGCAGGCCGAACGCGGCGCGCGCGATGCGCTTCTTCGCGTCGAGGTGGGCGGAGCTGCGCTCGTGCAGACTCGCCTCGGGCACGCCGCCGCGGGTGACTGGCAGCGCGCCGCCGTGGACGCGACGGAGGACGCCGGCCGACTCGAGCTGGTCGAGGTCGCGGCGGATGGTCTCGGAGGTGACGTCGAGCTGCTTGGCGAGATCGACGACGACGACGCGCCCCTCGGTGGAGATGAGGTCGGCGATGATGCGCTGTCGTTCGGTTGCGTACATCTGGGCTCCTGGCGTCGTTGGCGAGACCGTTGGCATCACGCTAGTGCCTGCGCACAGCAAAAACAAGAGAAAACCATCTAATCGAATCTGCGTTTTGCTGTGGACCAATCCTGTCCATATGGACAGCGGTGTGTTCCTCTCGTTCCCGGCTCGCTGCTAGCGTCGACAGGGTGAACGATGACGCGGCGTCTCCTCGAGTGCAAGACCAATCGACCCTCGGCGAGTCCCACGGAACCGGGCTCACTCGGGCATCGCAGACGGAAGGCGAACGGGCGCTCCTCGCCGATCCCGACCTTCCCGGGCTCCTGCTCGCCGTCGCCGAGCCCATCGCGCGAGCGGCCGGCGCGCTCGCGGCCAGGCGGCGACGGGAGGGGCTCTCCGTCGCCGCGACCAAGAGCTCGCTCACGGACGTGGTGACCGCGGCCGACCGCGAGGTCGAGGCCTTCGTGCGGGCCGAGCTCGCTCGAGAGCGCCCCGACGACGGCTTCTTCGGCGAGGAGTCCGGCGAGGCCGGCTCCCGCTCCGGCATCCACTGGGTCGTCGACCCCGTCGACGGCACCGTCAACTACCTCTACGGCCACGCCGCCTACGCCGTGAGCATCGCGGCCGTCGTCGGCGAGCCGGGCGACGAACCCGTGACCTACGACGCGCTCGCCGCCGTCGTCTTCGCGCCGGATGCCGGAGAGCTGTTCCTCGCGACCCGCGGCGGCGGCGCGACGCGCAACGGGGAACCGATCTCGGCCAGCGACGCCGACGCGCTCGGCTCCTCGCTCGTGGGCACGGGATTCAGCTACGTGCCCGAGGAGCGCGCCGCGCAGGCCCGCGCCTGGGCCGACCTCGCGCCCTCCGTGCGCGACCTGCGTCGCATCGGCGCCGCGTCGCTCGACCTGTGCGGCGTCGCCTGCGGCCGGCTCGACGGCTACTACGAGCAGGGCACGAACCCCTGGGACCACGCGGGCGGCGCGCTCGTCGCGCGGGAGTCCGGGGCGGTCGTGACCGGCATCCGGGCCGATCGGGAGGGTCGCGTCGGCATCGTCGCCGCGGCGCCCGGGATCGCGGAGGCGCTCCGCGCGGCCGTGGGCGAGTCGTTCGCCCGCGCCGGCCTGCAGAGCTGAGGCCGCGCGCCGCGGCGGATGTCGGCGGTCCGTGGCAGGGTCGTGGTCATGACCGAGTCACCCGTCTCCGCCGCTTCCGTCGACCTCGCGGACTGGCCCGCGCTCGCGTCGGCGTTCCGTCATCCGGGCCGGCTGTTCACCTTCCACAGCGCCAGGAGCCTGCCGAGCAGGTTGAAGGACGCCGAGGTTCGCGCGCTCGTGGAGCACCTGGCCTCGCGCGACGCCGCCGACTTCGTCGCACGCCTCGTCGTGGCGTCCTGGGTCCGGGGCGCGGCGGGCGTCCGCGAGGCGATCGCGCTGCTGCGGCGCCTCGCCCAGTACACGAGCATCCCGGGCGTCCTCGGCGGCATCCACAAGGTCGAGGTCGGTGACGAGCTCGCCCGCGACGTCGCCCGCGCGATCGGCGATCCCGCGGTCGAGCGTGCGCACCGGGCCCTCGAGGAGCGCCCGCTGTCCTTCCCCAGGCTCGAGCTCTGGGCGTTCGCCGCGATCGCCGACCGGGTCGAGCCCGGCGTCGTCGAGGGGCTCGTCGCCGCGCTCGACGACCTCTACGACCCCGGGTACGTGCAGCGGGCGCTTGTGCGGATCCGCGCGGCGACCGAGAAGCGGCGCGCGGTGGCCGCGGGTGCTGGTGCGGCCGACGAGGGGGCGTTGGGCGCGGGGGCCTCGGGTGCGGGGGCGTCGGGCGCGCCGATCGCGCCGCCCGCCAAGGCAAGCGAGGTGCGCGCCTGGCTGAAGGCCACGGGCGGCGGCGACGTCGCCGTGCTCGCTCCGGTGAAGGGGCAGCGCGCGGCCGCGAGGATCGCCGCCGTTCGCGCGCTCGCGGCGATCGGCGACGACTCGGCGTTCGAGGTGCTCCGCGGGTACGCCGAGGCGTCGCCGAGCGACGCGATGCTCGCCGAGCTCATGGCCGCGTGGCCCGCGTTCGACCGTCACGCGTTCGCCGAGACGATGCTCGTGCCCGCTCGGGGCAGGCTCGCGCTCATGCCGAAGTCGGCCTCCGCGAGCCTCGAGGGGCTGGATGCCGTCCCCGGCCTGACGAGCCTCACCGTGATCGGGCCGGCGGGGGTCGATCTGACCCCCGTCTGGTCGTGCGGATCGCTCGAGGGCCTGCTCCTTCGTCTCTGGGGAGCGCCGCGACCGGGTCTCCTCGTCGGGATCGGCGCGCTCAGCGCACTGCGCACGCTCGTGATCGAGGCGCCCGCCTCCGACGACGACCTCGCCGAGCTCGCCTCGACGGGCGTGAGCCGTCTGCGGGTCAACCTGGCATCGGCGGCCGGCGGGGCGCTCCGCGACATGCGCGACCTCGATCGCGCCCTCGTCGTCACGAGGGACGATGAGGAGGATGCTGCTCCAGGGCTGCGGCCCGAGCTCGCCGAGCTCGCTCTCGACCTGATCGAGCGCGGCGTCGCGGTGTCCGGATACGCGCACGAGAAGGAATGGGCGGGCGGCCTGCGCGAACTCGCTCAGGCGATCGACGGCGCCGAGCTCGTCGAGCGGAGCGGATTCGTCGGCGTCGTCAGGCCGGGCGTCCGCCCCGGCGCGGGCGACGCCGACGCATTGGGCCGTTCGATGTCGCTGGGCGCGCCCGTCGCCGTCTGAGCGCGCGTTCGAGCGCTCGCCGGCCGGTCCGACTCGCGGCCGTCCGCTCGTCCGCTCGTTCGTCGGGCTCCGGCGGTGACCGTCGGGCTCCGGCGGTGACGCGTTGCTGCGCCATCATCCTTGCCTGCGCAGCGCCGTGCATCGCCGACGTCCGGCGCCGGCGCGTGGAAGGCCGGGCTTTCGTCTGCGGCCGAGGACGGCGCGGGACGCAGGCGCGCCGGACGCGTCGGAGTCCTGTGCGGACTGCGGCCACGGGGCTGGGAGCTCGCGGACAAGATCACGACACGCCCGGGATGCTGTTTGAATATGTGAGAGGGAAGGCCGATTCTCCTGCGATTCACCGCGTCTGGGTGCGTGCGCATCGATCGGGGTCGGTGTTCGCTCTGGCGCGTTCGTGACCTTCTCGTTACTCTTTATCTAGTTGTTACCGGATGTCGGTGACTCCAAGACTTCAGAGAGGCGAGGCGCGGATCAGTGACGCACACGATGGCTGACGGCATGCTTGGTTCGTCCGCGCAGGCGGCAGCGGAGGCGTCGGCCTACCCGTCGCGCCGCGCAGCACGCGAGGCCGAGCGTCGTCGTCACGTCGTCGACGAGCCCGCCGCCTCGGCTCCCGAGCTCGGCGCGGTCCTCTCCGCGGACGAGCTCGACGCCCCCGCCGGTCCCGCGTTCCGCACCCGCCGCGAGATGCGCGAGGCCGAGCGCGTCGCCCGCGCCGCCGGCGACCAGGCCGCCGAGCTCTCCGACGCCGTCGAGGGCGCGAAGGCCATCGCGACGCGTCGCGGCCGCCGCGTCGTCGAGCAGGGTGCCGACGCCGAGGTCGAGCAGGTCAACGACACCGACCGCATCCAGCCTCTCGAGGGCGAGCTCGTCGAGATCCCGAGCGCCTTCCTCCGCGAGTCGCAGGGCGACGGCGTCGGCTCCGCCCCCGTCGTCGCGCTTCCGCAGTCGCGTCGCGAGGCCCGTGAGAGCGCCGACCGCAAGGGCCAGCGCGGAGGCAAGGTGCTGCGCGGCGCGATCGGCGCCACGGCCGTCGGCTTCGCCGCCACCGTCGCGGTCGCCACGATCCTCCCCGCCGCCGCGCCCGGCGCCGCGGCCGCCGCCGCGAACCTCCTCTCGAGCTCCGACCAGGTCGGCGACGCGCCCGTCGAGGGCGCGCAGACGCTCACCGTCTCGGCGTCCGTCTCGAACGACCAGGTCGCCCGCACCGACGCCTACCGGGTCACCACCATGGGCTCGGGCACGGCGCAGATCCTCTCCGCCGGGATGACCTACCCGGGCGCCAACGCCTACGTGAACGACATCTCCTCCGCCGTGCAGTGGCCCTTCGCCGTCACTGTGCCGATCTCCGACTACTTCGGCGCTCGCTCGGCGCCGTGCGCCGGCTGCTCGAGCGACCACAAGGGCGTCGACTTCGCGCCCGGCCTCGGCACGCCCATCTCGGCCATCGCCGGCGGCGTCGTGAAGTACACCCAGAACGTCGACGACGGCGGCCTCGGCATCCACGTCATCGTCACGCACACGATCAACGGCCAGCAGTTCGACAGCGTCTACGGCCACATGATCCCGAACTCGATCACGGTCAAGCCCGGCGATGTCGTGCACGTCGGCGACCAGCTCGGCCAGGTCGGCAGTACGGGCGCCTCGACGGGCCCGCACCTCCACCTCGAGATCCACACGGCCACGGGCGAGAAGATCGACCCCTTCGCCTTCCTGCGTCAGTACAACGTGCCGTCGACGGTCGTCACCATGCCCGCGCAGGGCGTCGCCGCGTAGCGCACGCCGAATTTGCCAGGGAGCAGGTTTCTGCTATGCTCTCCTGGTGCCTGTGCGAGGGCCTTCCCCGCACGACACGCCCCGATAGCTCAGTGGCAGAGCACTTCCATGGTAAGGAAGGGGTCGTCAGTTCAATCCTGACTCGGGGCTCCGCCTGAACGCCGACCGCGTTCGGTGCCCATGGCTGGGTAGCTCAGTTGGTGAGAGCGCACGACTCATAATCGTGAGGTCGCGGGTTCAAGCCCCGCTCCAGCTACGAGCAGAAGGCCCCCGAGTGATCGGGGGCCTTCTTCGTGCGCGCGGAGGGCTCGGTCGGCGCTGCGTGCACCGCAGGACCGCTCGGCGTCACGGCATCCGGATGCCCACGTCGACCCGGCCCGCGACCCGCTGCAGCGTGGGCACCCGGTCGGCGGGGACGGACACCAGGGGCAGCGCGTCGGAGCCCTCGTCGATCACGACGATCGCGACGCCCGCGGGCTCGATCAGCCGGTTCGCGGCCGACACCACCGCTTCCGCGCCGCCGTCGACGAGTGCTGCCTCCTCGAGGTCGACGTCGTCGGCGGCATGCACGCGGGGGAGGCCGGCGATCGCCACGACGGCGCCGTCGGCGCCCGTGCGCGAGTCCACCGAGGCCGCCTCGCCGGCGCTGCACAGCGCGTCGACGAGGGCGATCACGCCACTGACCCTGCCGGGTTCGTCGATGCCGCGATCGAGGAGCGCCTCCTCGTGCTCGCGGAAGTAGCCCGCCGGGTCGTCGATCGCATGCGTCACCGCCGCGGCCACTCGCGGATCGTCGCTCAGCAGCCGGGCAAGCTCGCCCCACGTCTCCATCGTGCTCATGCGGCCGATCCTAGGCGCGGCGGCCGGGCGCGGAGCGTGTCGGATCCTCGCCGAACTCTGGAGGATTCGAGGTGTCGAGGTCGGATTCGGGTGGTCTCGATCTGGAATCGCCGGAGTTGTGCGGAAGGACGCTCCTGCTAGAGTCGAAGTAGTTGCAAGCGCTGGTTATTGCGATCGTCTGCCCGGGAGTCGCGCGCACGACGAACCGACGCGACCCGTCTTCGAGAGGGAGGGCTTCCATGGGCATCGCCGACGACGCCGTCGAGACCCGGGCCCAGGGCTGGCGAACGCTCGCCTCCCTGCACGGGCTCATCGAGACCGAGCTCGAGCGCGCGCTCACCGCCGAGGCCGCGCTCTCGGTCGTCGAGTACACCGTGCTCGACGCGCTCAGCCGGCAGAACGGCTGGCACATGCGCATGCAGCAGCTCGCGCGCGCCACGGCGCTGAGCCCCAGCGCCACGACGCGGCTCGTGACGCGCCTCGAGGATCGCGGGCTGCTCACCCGCATCCTGTGCCAGGACGACCGCCGCGGCATCTACACCGAGCTCACGGCGGGTGGTCGGGACCTCTACGAGCGCGCGCGCCCCACGCACGACGCGGTGCTCGAGCGCGTGCTCGTCGAGGCCGAGGCGCAGCCGGAGCTCGAGGCGCTGGCGCGGGCGCTGCACGCGCCGACGGCCGCAGGAGCTTCCCCGGCGTCCACGGCCTCCGCGTAGGCGCGCTCGCGGGTAGCATCGAGGGATGCCCGATCCCGAGCCGCGCTTCCCGGAGTGGAGCGGCATCGAGGCCGCGGGGCCGCCGCAGGGCGACGGCACCGAGCCGGTCGCTGCGGCGCAGACGCAGGTGCCGGCATCCGCGGTGCCGGCCGAATCCATCGGGGCGGTCGGGCCCGGAGGAGCTGCGGTGAGCACCGATCCCGTCGCCGCGGCGCGCCCGGGGAGACGCCGCCGAATCGCGCTGACCTGGGCGCGGATCCTGCTCGCCCTCGACGTCGCGGGCACGCTGCTGGTCGTCTGGCTGCCCGCCCGCGACGCCGAGCGGGTCACGGGCCTCGTCGCCGTCCTCGCCTCGCTCGTGGCGCAGCTCGGCATCGGCTACGGGACCGCCTACGACGTGCTCGAGTTCCTCGCGAACGTCGCGTTCTTCGTTCCCCTCGGCGTGCTCCTGCCGGCGGCGCTGCCGCGTCTGCGCGGCCCGCTCGTCGTGCTCGCCGGCTTCGCGTTCAGCGGCTGCATCGAGCTCGTTCAGCTCGCGCTCCCCTCGCGCGTCTCCACCTGGTCGGACGTCGTCGCCAACACGCTGGGCGCGCTCCTCGGTTGGCTGGCGTGGACGGCCGTGCGCTGCATCCGCCGGGGTCGCCGCGCCTGAGCGGTCGTCGGGCAGGCCGCGTCCGAACGCCGTCGGCGGGAGTTCGGGGTCCGGGGCCTCTGCCCGCGCCGGACCGGCAGCCGTCCGGCGGTGCAGAATGGGCGGGATCGTCCCGCCGCGCGCACGCGCGCGAGCCACCACGAGAAAGCGCAGCGAACATGCCCTCGATCACCGACCTCCGCGCCCTGCCCAAGGCCGAGCTCCACATCCATGTCGAGGGTACTCTCGAGCCGGGGCTCGCCTTCGAGCTCGCGCGCCGCAACGGCGTCGAGCTGCCTTTCGCGAGCGTCGACGAGCTGCGCGCCCGCTACGACTTCAGCGATCTGCAGTCGTTTCTCGACCTCTACTACGCGTGCATGGCCGTGCTGCGCACGCGCGCCGACTTCGCCGACCTCGCGCTCGCCTATCTCGAGCGCGCGCACGCCGACGGCGTCCGCCATGCGGAGCTCTTCTTCGACCCGCAGGTGCACGCCGGCAACGGCGTCGAGGTGGATGCCGTGATCGACGGCCTCCTCGACGCGCTGCGCGTCGCCCGCGAGCGCTGGGGCATCACCGGCGGCCTCATCATGTGCTTCGTGCGCGATCTGCCGGTCGAGTCGGCCGAGGCGCTCCTCGAGTCCGTCGCGCACCGGGCGGGCGACCTGCTCGGCGTCGGGCTCGACTCGGCCGAGGTCGGCTACCCGCCGGCCCTCTTCCGCGACGTCTACGCCCGGGCGGCCGAGCTGGGCCTGCGCCTCGTCGCGCACGCCGGTGAGGAGGGGCCGGCCGAATACGTCCGCGAGGCGCTCGACGTGCTGCGGGTCGAGCGCGTCGACCACGGCATCCGCGCGATCGAGGATCCGGAGCTCGTCGAGCGGCTCGTCGCCGAGCGCATCCCGCTCACGGTGTGCCCGCTCTCGAACGTGCGTCTGCGCGCCGTCGAGGGTCTCGACTCGCATCCGCTCCGCGCGCTGCTGGAGGCGGGCGTCGTCGCGACGATCAACTCCGACGATCCGGCCTACTTCGGCGGCTACGCGGGCGACAACTACGCAGCGCTGGCCGAGGTCGGCTTCGGCGCGGACGAGCTCGCGGCCCTCGCCGCCAACTCGATCGAGGCGTCCTTCGCGGACGCCGATCGCAAGCGCGAGCTGCTCGAGGAGCTGCGGGTCGTCCGCGAGGCGCAGGTCGCGGGGGTCGCCGGGGCCGAGGGCGCGGAGTAGGCCGAGACCGGTCGAGGCCGGGCCTGCTGCGCGGCGGCTCGCCCTCTTCGTTTTTCCCGCCGAACCCGGGCGGCTGGGCCAGTCTGCCGCATTATTCGCGTCAGCCTCGTCCAGCCGCCCGAGTTCGGCGATCGGGCAAAGCCAAGCGAGCCCTTGGGCGCGCTCCCGCCGGGTGCGCGGCTGCCCGGTCTGGCAGCCCTCGCTTCGGCGCACTCCAATGCGCGCCTCGATCGCCGAACTCGGGCGCCTCGAGTGGTCTGCCGCATTATTCGCGTCGGCCTCCGTCAGCCGCCCGAGTTCGGCGATCGATCGGCGGGGTCGGCCCGAGCCCGCGCCTCTCCGAGCCCGCGCCTCTCCGAGCGCGCGCCTCTCCGAGCCCGCGCCTCTCCGAGCGCGCGCCTCTCCGAGCGCGCGCCTCTCCGAGCCCGCGCCTCTCCGAGAGCGCCCATCCGCCTCGCGGGTCGCTCCCCGGCGGGTGCGTGAGAATAGAAGACTCTTCGGGAGGTGATCGGCATGCGCGAGGCGATTCGAGGGGACGACCCCACCCGCATGCGCAACCAGCCGGTGCTGTGGACGTCCCAGGGGCGCTCCTGGCTCATCGTGGGCGGCGTCACGCTGGCGCTGTGCGGCGGCATGCTGCTGTGGCTCATGCCGCTCGGCTTCCTGGCGTCGCTGCTCGGGCTCGTGGGGGTCGTCGTCGTGTACGCGGGGATGTGGGTGCTGCGCGTGGACGTGCACGTGAAGCACCGCCGGCTCGTGGCGATGGCCTGGCTCTACCTGCTCATGCTCGCGATCGCGTTCGCGGCGATCGTGTGGATCGGGTTCCACCAGTAATCGGGTTCCACCAGTAGCGAGGCGGCACGACCGTGGACGGATGCCCGGACCGACGTCGGGGCGACGGCGAGGACGTCGTCGCGACGCGTCCGCCGAGCTGTGCAGCGACCGACTCGGTGATGCGCGATGCGCGCATTGTGCGAATAGCGCACGCAATAGGCTCGCGTGTCGTCCGACGAGCGGGCAGGATTGCGTGATGGACACCAGACGAACCGAGCCCGTCGGGCAGGTCTTCGACTCGTGGCGCGTGGTCGACGGCGAGGTGCGCTGCATCGACCGCCACCGTGCGCGCTTCGCCGCCGCGGTCTCCGAGGCGTTCGGGCCGAGGGCCGTCGCCGCCGAGGAGATCGACGAGCTCTTCGCGGTCGCCGCCGCCCGGACGCCCGACGCGGGAGAGTGGTTCCCCCGCGTCAAGGCGCTCCGGTCGGCCGGTTCGAGCGACGTCGCAGGCCCCGTCGAGCTGTCCTTCGAGCTGCGCCCCGCGCCGATGCCGCGCGCCACGACGCGCCTGCGGACGGCGCGCGACCCCCGCCGGCATCCGGCGATCAAGGGCGCCGATGCCGAGGCGCTCGCCCAGCTGCGGGAGGAGGCGCTCGCCGCCGACGCCGACGATGCGCTCTTCCTCGACGGGGGCGGGGCGATCCTCGAGGCCGCGAACGGCGCCGTCATCGCCTGGCGGGACGGCACGATCCTGCTGCCCGACGTGCACGCCGGCACCGTGCTGCCGAGCACCACCGTAAGCCTCATCGTCGAGCTCGCGGCTGCCGACCGCATCCCCATCGCCCGCGGCGCCCTCCTCCCGCAGGGCGAGGACGAGCTCTGGTACGTCAACGGCCTGCACACCGTCTCGCCCGTCGTGGCGATCGACGGCGTCGAGCGCCGCTTCGACGCCGCCCGCGCCGACGCCTGGCGCGCCCGCATCGACGCCCGGCGCAAGCCGTGGGCGACGGGCGCCGCGGTCGACTCGACGGCGCAGGTCGACGTGCGCGCCGCCGGCGCGCCTGCGGACGGGATCTCGGCGTCGGACGGCGTCGCCGAGACGAACGGCGGCGCGCCCGCCCGATGATCGTCGTCCTCGACAACCACGATTCCTACACCTTCAACCTCTTCCAGCTCCTGCAGGAGCAGACGGCGCGACCCGTACGGGTCGTCTCGTCGACGGCTGCCGAGGAGGCCGTCGCCCTGTTGCGCGGCGGAGGGGTCGTCGGCCTGGTCGTCTCGCCCGGCCCCGGGCATCCGGCCGTGGCCGACGACTTCGCCGGCTCGGCGCTCGCGATCGATGCGGCGCTCGCGCTCGGCGTGCCCGTGCTCGGCGTCTGCCTCGGCCACCAGGGCATCGCGCTGCGCTTCGGCTGCGTCGTCGACCGGGCCCCGCGCGCCCGCCACGGCTGGGTGAGCCCGCTCGAGCACTCGGGAACCGGGCTCTTCGCGGGCCTCCCGCAGGGCACCCGGGTGACCCGCTACCACTCGCTCGCCATCGTCGAGCCGATCGCCGAGGATGCGGGGATCGAGGTGACCGCGCGCAGCGAGGACGGCGTCGTGCAGGCGTTCGACGTCTTCGCCACGGGTCCTGCCGGATCGGTGCCCTCGACGTCATCGGCGCCGCGCGGGCATGCGGACGGCGAGCCGGCGGCGGGCGCGGGCTCCGATTCCGGGCGCTCCGGGCGCTCCGGGGAGGCGGATGCCGGGGCCGGTGCAGCCGTCGGCGAGCGGCGCGTCGTCGCCCGCGGGGTGCAGTTCCATCCCGAGTCGATCGCCACCGAGCACGGCCGCGAGCTGCTCGCGAACGCGCTCGCCTGGTTCGAGGACGCCGCCGCCGGGCGCGCCTCGTCGGCGGAGGCGCCGACCGTCGGCGCCGCGGAGTCGAACGAGACGGCCGGCGAGCTGGGCGGCGCCCTGGGTGCTACGGCGTCGGGGGGCCGGATCGCGGATGCGGCAGAGATCGCCTCGACCGCTTCGATCGGCGACTCGGCGTCGGCCGAACCGGACCCCGAGGGCGTCGCCGCCGTCGCCGGAGCGGAGCCGTGCGACGCCGATGGATCGGGCGACCGGGAAGCGACGGCTCGGCGAGGGGCCGCCGCGGGGTCGGGCTCGGCGGTCGGCGTCGACGCGGAGTCGGCGGGGAGGACGGCCGGGCGAATCGGCACGACGGACGCGCGGGACGGAGCGTCGGAGGCGTCCGCGCCGGTTCGTGCCGCCGACGCCGACCTGGTCGCTCCCGCCGGGGCCGCGGTCGGACCGGCGATGCGTCGAGGCACGATGACGCGCATCCTCAGCGCATCCGTCACGACCCTCGCGGGCGCGGGCGTGGACGGGTCGCGCGACGAAGTGTCCGAGCCGACGACCGGCCTCGTGGCCGCCCCGTCGACCGATGCCGCCGCCGTCGCGATCTACGCGCGCGCGATCGCCCGCCGGCGCGGATCGTTCTGGATCGACCGGGCTGAGGGCGATGACCG
>Ga0153917_1001010_pt1 | contig 13588 bp, 15 predicted proteins | sample TSFL001MetaG_FD_104695 | JGI IMG/M metagenome (GOLD analysis project Ga0153917, IMG submission 104695) | Attine ant fungus gardens microbial communities from Florida, USA - TSFL001 MetaG | ecosystem: Host-associated > Fungi > Mycelium > Unclassified | place: USA: Florida, Paynes Creek Historic... | reverse complement strand
TCGAATTTGGCGGAAGCGTAGAGATTCGAACTCTAGAACCCTTTCGGGTCGCCGGTTTTCAAGACCGGTGCCTTCAACCGCTCGGCCACGCTTCCTAAGTGAGGCGAACTATAAACACCTCACTGCACTCTGTAAAGTGTGATTGCTTCCGTTCGCTTCAAAAATAGCCAAAACGTGTTTAATCGGTTGAATTGACAACGCATTGACCATTTTATCAGCACAACATGCCCGCTCACGCTTAGTGTTTTTTGATGTACATATCTTTGGTGTAGTAATAGCCCAGCTTGTCTGGCGTAAATCCACCCACCCACGGCTTGACCAGGTGCGTGCGCACATAGTGATAAACCGGGATCGCCGGCACATCACGGCCTAACAGATCTTCCGCCTGCTGGTAGAACTGCCCGCGCTCTTGCGTGGTTTTCGCTTTCGCCGCGTTCACCAGCGCCTGATCGTAATCCGGGTTGCTGTACTGGCTGGTGTTTTCGCTGTCGCCGGTACGGAAGTTATTCAGGAAGGTTGCAGCATCGTCGTAATCGGCAATCCACGCATAGCGCACCGCATCAAAGTTGTGGGTGTGCATGGTGTCCAGCATGGTTTTCCACTCCTGGTTTTGCAGCTTCGCTTCCACGCCGAGGTTTTTCTTCCACATGGAGCTGGCCGCAATCGCAATACGCTGGTGCGATTCAGAGGTGTTATAGAGCAGGTTAAAGCTCAGCGGGTGGCTGGCATTGAACCCGGCCTCTTCCAGCAGTTTTTTCGCTTCGGCAATACGTTTGTCCATTGGCCAGCTGGCGTAATCCGGGGTTTTCAGCGTAACACCGCCGATATCTGGCTGGCTGATCAGCCACGCCGGGCGTTGCCCCTGCCCTAACACTTTGTCGGCAATGATGTCTTTATCCAGCGCCATGTTCAGCGCTTTACGCACGCGCACATCGTTAAACGGCGGCCGGGTGGTGTTGAATTCGTAGTAATAGGTTGCCAGTTGCGGAGAGACATCCAACTGCGTGCCCATGGTTTTTTTCAGCTGGGCAAATTGGTTGATTGGCATCGTGTACACGATGTCGATCTCACCGGCTTTATAACGGTTCACATCGGCAGCTTCAGAGGTGATTGGCAGGTAGGTGACCTTATTGATAACGGTATGCGCGTTATCCCAATAGCGCGGGTTACGCTCGGCCACAATCCGCTCATTGACCACCCACTGAGACAATTTGTAGGCCCCGCTGGTGACCAGGTGCTCTGGCTTGGTCCACTTCTCGCCAAAGCGATTAATCAGCACCTTATCGACCGGTACCATCGACGGGTGCGCCAGCATCGCCAGGAAGGCGGCGTTCGGCTGGGTGAGCGTCACTTCCAGAGTGGTATCGTTAAGGGCTTTCACCCCGAGCGTATCGGGCGCCTGTTTGCCCTGGGCGATGGCGGCACCATTTACGATATGCATGTTGCCCGGGTAACTGGCGTACGGTGAGGCAGTCTTGGGATCAACCAGACGCTGCCAGCTCCATACCACATCCTGCGCGGTAATGGCGGTGCCATCGCTCCACGTAATGCCCGGGCGCAAGTGGAATGTCCAGACAGTGTTGTCTTTGTTTTCCCACTTTTCTGCCAGCCGTGGCTGGATTTCACCCGTAGGGGAGACATTCACCAGCCCTTCGAATAAATCGCTGAGAATATTGAATTCGACATCGCTTTCGACTTTGTGCGGATCGAGTGATGCCGGTTCGTTACCATTATTCCTGACCAGTTCCTGTTTCTCTGCCAGTTGTGTTCCTACCGGCACGCTAGCCGCCTGGCTCGCTGCACTTGCGCACAGGATGCCTGCGGTTAACAAAGAAAGTGTAAAGTTAGTGCGTGATTGTGATTTCATGTCCTTCGCCTTATTGTCTGTTTTATGACGATCCGGGAATAACTCTTAGCGCTCAGGCTGTAATAACGCAATATTTTTCAGTAACCTATAAGAGGTTGATCTGAATAAATTCGCCATACCGTTCTTCATGCTGAAGAAACGAATTTTTGCGGTATAAACAACCGGCACTGACGCTAACGCGTTGAGTAAAGATGGGTAAAACCACTTTGTAACTGGCGTCCTGTTTCCTATTCTTGCCGTTAATTACATCTGTCATAAGAGAGTGACTCATGGATCGTATTATTAGTTCTTCACGCGACCGCACATCGCTACTCAGCACCCACAAGGTGCTGCGCAATACCTATTTCATGCTCAGCCTGACGCTGGCGTTTTCTGCGATCACCGCTACGGCCAGCACGGTTCTGATGCTGCCGTCTCCGGGCCTGATCCTGACGCTGGTCGGGATGTATGGTCTGATGTTCCTGACCTACAAAACCGCGGATAAACCAGTAGGTATTCTGTCTGCGTTCGCCTTCACCGGTTTCCTGGGCTACATCCTGGGGCCAATGCTGAATGCCTATCTGTCTGCGGGCATGGGTGACCTTATCGGTCTGGCGCTGGGCGGTACTGCGCTGGTGTTCTTCTGCTGCTCGGCTTACGTTCTGACCACGCGCAAGGACATGTCCTTCCTCGGCGGGATGTTAATGGCGGGTATCGTGGTAGTACTGGTGGGTATGGTAGCTAACATCTTCCTGCAACTGCCTGCCCTGCACCTGGCTATCAGCGCGGTGTTTATCCTGATTTCCTCTGGCGCGATCCTGATGGAAACCAGCAACATCATTCGCGGTGGTGAGACAAACTACATCCGCGCCACCGTGAGCCTGTATGTGTCGCTGTACAACATCTTCGTCAGCCTGTTGAGCATCCTGGGCTTCGCCAGCCGCGATTAACCCACAGTGCGTTGAACCGAGCCCCGCTTATGCGGGGCTTTGTTTTTTGGTACACTGCACAGATTTTTGACTGACGTGTGAATGACTATGTTGAGCTTTGAAGGTAAAGAGATAGAAACCGACGCCGACGGTTATCTGAAAGAGAGCAGCCAGTGGAGTGAAGCGCTGGCAGAAGTGATTGCGGAGAAAGAAGCCATCACTCTGTCGCCAGAACACTGGGAAGTTGTGCGTTTTGTGCGCGAATTCTACCTTGAATTCAACACCTCTCCGGCTATCCGGATGCTGGTTAAGGCGATGGCCAACAAATTCGGCGAAGAGAAAGGCAACAGCCGTTACCTGTATCGTCTCTTCCCGAAAGGCCCGGCAAAACAGGCGACAAAAATCGCCGGTCTGCCCAAACCCGTGAAATGTATTTAATAGCGAATACCAAAATTAACGTATTCCCGGCCGGGTTGATGCGGCTCCGACAACACCTTATCAACCCGTGCACTGCGTGGCCCGCCTGCTTTTATCCACGCCACCAGCCGCTCTACCTGTTCCGCCTCGCCGCAGGCCACTACCTCGACGCTGCCGTCATCCATATTGCGTGCATATCCGGTAAGCCCTAACTGGACGGCCTCCCGCTGGGTGCTGTAGCGGAAGCCCACGCCCTGAACGATGCCGTGAACCCAGGCAATAGTGCAGACTTTTGACATCTTCCTTCCCCTTATCCGTCTGGCGCGTTGCATTTCCTCACTGAACTCGGGAAAATGGCGGCCATTTCATTGGAATCGACAGAATAGCAAATTATGAGTGTACGTTTAGTGTTAGCCAAAGGGCGCGAGAAGTCATTACTGCGCCGCCATCCCTGGGTCTTTTCTGGCGCAGTTACCCGCCTGGAAGGCAAAGCCAGCCTCGGTGAAACCATCGATATCGTTGATCATCAGGGGAAATGGTTAGCGCGTGGCGCATACTCGCCTGCATCACAGATCCGCGCGCGCGTCTGGACCTTTGATAAAGACGAAACCATCGATATTGCGTTCTTCACCCGCCGCCTGCAACAGGCGCAGCAATGGCGCGAGTGGCTGGCAAAACGCGACGGGCTGGATAGCTATCGTCTGATTGCCGGCGAATCTGACGGGCTGCCGGGCATCACTATCGACCGTTTTGGTGATTTCCTGGTGCTGCAATTGCTGAGCGCAGGCGCTGAATATCAGCGTGCAGCCTTGATTAGCGCACTGCAAAACCTGTTCCCTGAATGCGCAATTTACGACCGCAGCGATGTTGCCGTGCGTAAGAAAGAGGGTCTGGAGCTGACGCAAGGCCCGGTGACGGGTGAATTGCCACCTGCCCTGCTGCCTATTGAAGAACACGGTATGAAGCTGCTGGTGGATATTCAGGGTGGACACAAAACCGGGTATTACCTCGACCAGCGCGATAGCCGTCTGGCCACACGCCAGTACGTTGAGAATAAACGCGTGCTGAACTGTTTCTCCTACACCGGTGGTTTCGCGGTTTCTGCGCTGATGGGCGGCTGTGCTCAGGTAGTGAGCGTGGATACCTCGCAGGAAGCGCTGGATGTGGCAAAACAAAACGTCGAGCTGAATAAGCTGGATCTGAGCAAAGCGGAGTTCGTGCGCGATGACGTGTTCAAACTGCTGCGTAAATATCGCGATCAGGGTGAGAAGTTTGACGTTATCGTGATGGACCCACCGAAATTCGTTGAGAACAAAAGCCAGCTGATGGGTGCCTGCCGCGGCTATAAAGACATCAACATGCTGGCTATCCAGCTGTTGAACCCGGGTGGCGTTCTGCTGACATTCTCTTGTTCTGGCCTGATGACGACAGATTTATTTCAGAAAATCATCGCCGATGCCGCTATAGATGCTGGCCGTGATGTACAATTTATAGAGCAGTTCCGTCAGGCGGCCGATCATCCGGTGATCGCTACCTACCCGGAAGGGCTGTATCTGAAAGGGTTTGCCTGTCGCGTCATGTAACTTGAAAAGAGAAATATTGCCCACACCTTAAGTGTATGTAATGTTTCCCGGGAGGTGACTATGATTGCCAGCAAATTCGGTATCGGCCAGCAGGTCCGCCACACCTTATTGGGCTATTTGGGTGTGGTCGTGGATATCGACCCGGAGTATTCCCTTGATGAACCGTCAGCAGATGAGCTGGCGGTCGACGCAGAGCTTCGCGCCGCACCCTGGTATCATGTGGTGATGGAAGATGATGATGGGCAGCCCGTCCATACTTATCTTGCCGAAGCACAGCTTAGCGGCGAACTTCAGGATGAACATCCCGAGCAACCCACGATGGATGAGCTTGCCCGGACCATTCGTAAACAGTTACAGGCCCCTCGCCTGCGCAACTAAGCGTGAAAAAAAAGCCCGATATCGGGCTTTTTTATTACTTCGCCAGCCCCAGACGGGGAATTTCGATTGCCGGACATCTGTCCATGACCACCGCCAGACCAGCTTCACGCGCCAGCACCGCCGCCTGTTCATTAATGACGCCAAGCTGCATCCACAGCGTTTTCGCGCCGATAGCAATGGCTTCCTGAGCAACGCCCCATGCCGCTTCTGAGTTGCGGAACACATCCACCATATCCACTTTTTCCGGCACATCGGCCAGGGTGGCGTACCCTTGCTGCCCCAGCAGCGATTTTCCCGCGACTTTTGGCGATACCGGAATAACGTGGTAGCCCTGGTCCAGGAGATACTTCATCACCCGATAGCTTGGGCGGTCAGGTTTATCACTCGCCCCCACCAGCGCAATGGTTCGAGTCGATGTCAGAATGTCAGCAATATCGTTCTCTTTCATGGTCTTCCTCCTGGCTTTTTTCAAAGTGTACGTCAAAGCGGACATCGCAACCATCTATCCCATACAGATGTATGAGGGCAAAACCGCGGAATATGTCTATATGTTAGTAAACATGATTCTCGAAAAATTTAGATACATTATTAAGAAATAGCGTTTTCCACAGGAGCACCCTATGAAAACCGGCATTGCCTCTGCTGTGATTGCATTAGTTATGCCGGTTTGCGTCTTTGCAACAACGCTACGGCTCTCCACCGACATTGACCTGCTGGTGCTGGACGGCAAAAAAGTCTCCAGCTCGCTGCTTCGCGGTGCGGACAGTATTGAACTGGATAACGGGCAACACCAGGTGGTGTTTCGGGTAGAAAAGACGATCCGCGTGGCGAATCATGAACAGCGGATGTATATCTCTCCGCCGCTGATCGTCAGTTTTAACACCCAGCGGATTAGCCAGGTCAACTTTAACTTACCCCGTCTGGAGACCGAAAAAGAGGCCCAGGCTTTTGAGTCTGGGCCACGCCTTGAGCTGCTGGATGGCGATGCCATGCCTATCCCCGTGAAACTGGACATTCTCGCGCTCACCAAAACGCCGAAAGGCATTGATTACGAGGCGGATACGGAGGTCTATAACAAAGCGGGCAAACGTGCTTCACTGCCTCAGTTTGCCACCATGATGGCGGACGACAGCACGCTTTTGTCGGGCGTATCCGAACTGGATGTGATCCCGCCTCAGTCTCAGACGCTCACTGAACAACGCCTGAAATTCTGGTTCCAGCAGGCCGATCCCGATACGCGAGCCCGTTTTCTGCAATGGGCGAAACAACAACCTTCGTCGTAACCCACATTTTTTTGCCCTTTCTCTTGCAGCATCAGGCGCTTCCCGTCATCTTGTAGCCAGTTAACCCTGACGGAAAAGATTATGGAACTGACAACACGCACGCTTCCTGCCCGCAAACACATTGCACTGGTGGCGCACGATCACTGCAAACAAATGCTGCTGAACTGGGTACGCCGCCATCAACCGATGCTGGAAAACCATACCCTCTCAGCAACGGGTACGACCGGCAACCTTATCCACCGTGAAACCGGGTTAGAGGTTCATGCCATGCTGAGCGGCCCAATGGGCGGCGACCAGCAGGTTGGGGCGCAAATTTCGGAAGGTAAAATTGATGTGCTGATTTTCTTCTGGGATCCGCTGAATGCCGTTCCGCACGACCCGGATGTTAAAGCGCTGCTGCGTCTGGCGACGGTCTGGAATATTCCCGTTGCGACTAACCTGTCTACCGCAGACTTTATTATTGAGTCACCGCAGTTCAGCGCCCCTGTTGATATTCTGATCCCGGATTATCAGCGTTATCTTGCCGAAAGACTGAAGTAAGTATTATGCCGGGTGGCGACTGCGCCTTACCCGGCCTGCAAAACCCTGCCCTTGTTACGGCTTTCTCGCCACCGGTACATCAATACTCTTCAGAATATCGACAAACGTTGAAGGTTCATCTTTATTGAACAGCAGCCATACACGGTGGCGGGCGCGGGTTAACGCAACATACAGCAGACGACGCTCTTCAGCATCCGGGAAATCTTCCGGTACTGGCAACAGGGCCTGTTCCATCACCGATTCGCGCGCCGGAGCCGGGAAACCATCGTTGCCCTCTTTTAACCCCACCACAATCACGTAATCAGCCTGCTGCCCTTTACTGGCATGGATGGTCATAAAATCGAGCTGGAGCTTAGGCCAGCGAGTAGCGGCTTTTTCCAGTGCGGCCGGTTTGAGGTGGTGATAACGCGCCAGCACCAGAATTCGCTCTTCGGGTTTCGCATAGCCGCTCAGTTTATCCAGCAAAGGCTCCAGCTGATCGTCCGCCAGCAAGGTGACGGCTTTTTTATCCCCCGGCGTCAGGCTGTTAAGCGGTTTGGCCAGCTGATGCGGGTTTTGCTGGATGAATCGATTGGCGATTTCACCGATGCGTGAGTTGAAACGATAGGTGGTGTCCAGGTCGCTGCGATCGCCCTCACCAAAATAGTGATGGAACGCGGTTGTCAGTGATAGCTGAGCACCACTGAAGCGATAGATCGCCTGCCAGTCATCGCCGACGGCAAACAGTGACGTGTGTTTATTTTGCGCCCGAAGCGCTGAAAGAAGCGCGGCACGCTGAGGTGAAATATCCTGGAATTCATCCACAAGAATATGTTTCCACGGGCTCACAAAGCGGCCTTTTTCCAGAATGATAATGGCCTGATGGATAAGCCCTGAAAAATCGACCGCATTTTCGTCTTTCAGCGCCGCTTTCCAGGCTTTCAGCAGCGGAGCCATCAGCTTGACCCGTTTGGTGAAGATCGCACGGATCTCTTCCGGGGCACTTTCAATCATTTCCGCCTGAGAGCCGCCGTGCATCCGTAACAGGCTCACCCAGCGGTCGAGGCGCGAACCCAGGCGACGCGCCAGTTTTTCATCCTGCCAGAAACTGCCTTCCGGTACGTCCCAGTTAAGTTCTTCTTCCAGCCACTGACGCCAGCCTTTTGCCTGCGCTTTTTTCTCGCTGCACTGCTGTTGCCAGGTCTTAATAAACAGCGACTGGCGGGCCTGGGTGTCGTTCTCAAGTTTGCTGATTGAAGGAACTTTTTTGCTTCCCTGCTGGATGATATGTAACGCAAGAGCATGGAAGGTTCTGGCGGTAATATCCTGCGTGTGCAGACGTTCCTGGATGCGCTCGTCCATCTCCTGCGCAGCTTTGCGACCAAACGCCAGCAGCAAAATCTGGTCGGCCACCACTTCGCCTGTGGTCATGAGCCAGCCCGCTCGCGCCACCAGCACTGACGTTTTACCGCTCCCTGCTCCGGCAAGCACCAGCAGAGAATGTTCGCCATTGACTACCGCGCGCGCCTGGGCCGGGTTTAGCGGTGAGGATTCTATATTGCTGAAGAAATCAGCGTACTGCACGAGCATGGTATCCGTCCATGCCTGGTTATGGGCAAGGCGGCTTTTATCTATATCGGTAAGCCATGCCTGACACTGCTGCCAGGCATCGCGGCAATTCTCAAACTCATCCAGACGGGAAACCGGCAACGGCAGTGCCGTAAGTGCGGCTTTGATTTTTTGCTGCAAACCGGCGGTTTGCTGGCGCGTAAGCCATTTTTGTTGCGCATTGCTTTGCGCAATATCATCAAGAACCTGCTGCAACACCTGCGCTGCAACGGTGCTCATCTCATCGCTCCACTGACGCCACAGGCTACTCAGATGATGGTGGAAGCGTTGCGTTTCCGCCCATTCCGTGCCGTGGAGGCGCACCACCTTTTCGGCAGGCAACACAAACTCCAGCTCGCCCCAGACCAGCCCGCGTTTGCAGTGAATCGCTAAAAGCTGATTAAACGGAATGAGATATTCGTGGCGTTCGCCTGAGACTTTTACCCCTGCATTCAGAAGGACAACCTTGTCGTAAGGATGTTGAGCCAGGCGCTTGCCCAGTGAAGTTGCTTTCAGTTCCATGTCCTGCCTGATCCACGAAGAGATAATTTACCTGACAGTTTAACTGCCAGTTTTAAGGTGCTCCAGCCTAAAAAAACGTTACAATCACTTAGCGTTAATCATATCGAAAGGAACTGAGGGTTTATGCGTACCGTTCTGAATATTCTTAATTTTGTCCTTGGCGGTTTTGCCACCACTCTTTCCTGGCTTATTGCCACGCTGGTGAGCATCGTGCTCATCTTTACCCTTCCGCTGACGCGCTCCTGTTGGGAAATCACCCGGCTGTCGCTTTTTCCTTATGGTAACGAGGCTGTACACGTCGACGAGTTGAACCCGGAAAGTAAAAACGTGCTGATGAACACCGGCGGGACGGTGCTGAACATCCTGTGGCTGATTTTCTTTGGCTGGTGGCTGTGCCTGATGCACATCTTCGCCGGTATTGCGCAGTGCATCACGATTATTGGCATTCCTGTCGGGATCGCGAATTTCAAAATCGCTGCCATCGCGCTGTGGCCAGTTGGACGCAGGGTTGTTCCGGTTGAAGTGGCGCAAGCCGCGCGTGAAGCCAATGCCCGTCGTCGTTTTCAGTAATTAAGGACAGGCCGCGCTCATGCTAAGCCCATTGATTCGCCGCTATACATGGAACAGTACCTGGCTATATAACGTCAGGATTTTTATCGCACTTTGCGGGACGGTCGCGCTGCCGTGGTGGTTAAACGACGTTAAGCTCACGATCCCGCTGACCCTGGGCGTGGTTGCCGGAGCACTGGCAGACCTCGACGATCGCCTGGCCGGGCGACTGCGTAATCTGGTTATCACCCTTATCTGTTTTTTCATTGCCTCCGCATCCGTTGAGCTGTTGTTCCCGTGGCCATGGCTATTTGCGTTAGGCCTGACGCTTTCAACCAGCGGATTTATTCTTCTGGGTGGGCTTGGCCAGCGCTACGCCACTATTGCGTTTGGCGCGTTGCTGATTGCTATCTACACCATGCTGGGCGTATCGCTCTACGATCAATGGTATCAGCAACCCGTCCTGCTGTTGCTTGGCGCTATCTGGTATAACCTGCTGACGCTTACCGGGCATCTCATTTTCCCGGTTCGTGCCTTGCAGGATAACCTCGCCCGCAGCTATGAACAGCTGGCGCATTATCTGGAACTGAAATCCCGCTTATTTGACCCGGATATTGAAGAAGAAAGTCAGGAGCCGCTCTACGATCTGGCGCTGGCAAACGGCCAGCTGGTTGCGACCTTAAACCAGACAAAAGCCAGCCTTCTTACCCGGTTACGCGGCGATCGCGGTCAGCGCGGAACGCGTCGAACCTTACACTACTATTTTGCCGCCCAGGACATTCACGAGCGCGCCAGTTCGTCACACGTGCAATATGCTGCTCTGCGGGAAAAATTCCGTTACAGCGATGTGATGTTCCGTTTTCAGCGGCTGCTCTCAATGCAATCCCAGGCGTGTCAGCAACTGGCTCGCTCCATTTTGCTGCGCACCCCGTATCAGCACGACCCACGCTTTGAACGCGCATTCAGCCATCTCGATGCCGCCCTTGATCGCGTGCAGGCCAGCGGTACATCTCCGGATCAGATAAAAGCCCTGGGTTTCTTACTCAATAACCTGCGAGCGATAGACGCTCAGCTGGCCACCATTGAGTCTGAACAAGCGATGGCAATGCCGAATAATGACGCTGATAACCAGCTTGCCGATGACAGTGTCCACGGCTTTAGCGATATGTGGTTACGGCTGAGCCGCAACTTTACGCCTGAATCGGCTCTGTTCCGCCACGCCGTGCGGATGTCGCTGGTGCTGTGCGTCGGTTACGCGTTTATCCAGATAACCGGGTTACATCATGGCTACTGGATCTTGCTGACCAGCCTGTTTGTTTGCCAGCCGAACTATAACGCCACTCGCCACCGGCTCGCGCTGCGTATTATCGGCACGCTGGTGGGTGTCGCCATCGGTCTTCCGGTACTTTACTTTGTCCCGTCTATTGAAGGGCAGCTTGTCCTTATCGTGATTACCGGTGTGTTGTTCTTTGCATTTCGTAATGTGCAGTATGCGCACGCCACGATGTTTATCACCTTACTGGTCTTGCTGTGCTTTAACCTGCTTGGTGAAGGATTTGAGGTCGCCCTCCCCCGCGTTATTGATACGCTTATCGGCTGTGCCATTGCCTGGGCTGCGGTCAGTTTTATCTGGCCGGACTGGCGTTTTCGCAATCTGCCGCGCGTGCTGGACAGGGCAATGAATGCCAACTGCCGATACCTTGATGCCATTCTTGAGCAATATCACCAGGGTCGTGATAACCGTCTGGCCTATCGCATCGCCCGCCGTGATGCGCATAACAGCGATGCGGAGCTGGCGTCGGTGGTATCGAACATGTCAACGGAACCGGGTGCCACGGCAGAAATCCGTGAAACCGCCTTTCGTCTGCTGTGCCTGAACCATACGTTCACCAGCTATATATCTACGTTGGGCGCTCACCGCGAAAGGCTAACCAACCCGGGAATTCTGGCGTTGCTGGATGATGCCGTTTGCTATGTCGACGATGCACTTCACCACCGTCCAGCCGATGAACCCCGTGTTCGCCAGGCTCTGGATGAACTCGCCCAGCGTATTGCCCATCTTGATCCTGGTACCGACAGCAAAGCACCGCTGGTTCTTCAGCAAGTTGGCCTGCTTATCGCCCTGCTGCCGGAAATTTGTCGCCTGCAACAACTAATTGCTACATGGCGGAACGATTCTCCGCAAACTCTGGCAACGCGTTAAACCATTCGGTAAGCTCCTGGCGAATTTCCGCCGGGAGCGCCGCTTCATGCAATCCTTCTATTGCCCCCTCAAGCGCAAAGAGCACTTTAATCCCGAGTTGTTTGTTTTGCGCCCTGATTTTCAGCCAGCTCGCTTTTGCCCCCAACTCCCGTAACATTTCTTCGTTAGTGATCCCGACTTCAAAAAGCAGAACCTCAATCTGGAAGGTGAGATTGGGCAGGTCTTTAAGCCGGTTGCGCTGATAGCGCTGATATCGCTCCCGCCTGGCGGCCTCAAGCGCAAAAGAAGAAAGCTGGAGTAATGTCCCCCTGTCCTGCCACAGTCCGTCATCAACCCGGAAGTAGTTAAGCAGCACAGGCCGCCCCCGCTTCAGAAGGGTCAAAAAAGAGGAGGCGTGTTTCACATAGTAGGTCGCGCTTTGCTCACAGGCACGCAGATAAAGCTCCCCATCAGACACCATGGCAAAAACGGCGTTATCAACCGCCAGGGTATAACCACCAAATAGCGCGCGATGATGAATATCACCCAGTTCCGAAAGGTATTCTTGAGATTGATAAATCCGTTCATAAGATATCTTTTTCATGATATTTCCCTTAAAAATCATACTGTAAAGAGGCTATTTCTTACTAACGGATCCGTTAGCAGGAAAATAGGCAACTTATTGCCAGTGAGCAAGATGAATTTTCTTTAGGGGCCGATCATGAGCAAAATTTGCGAGTCGCTTTCCGAAAATGAGGTTGATCTTTATGCATACAGGGGTTACTGTATATTCATACAGTAACCACAGGGCTGGAATGAATATGTACACTTCAGGCTACGCAAATCGCTCAACATCTCTCTCTTCTACCGCAGGCAATGTCGCGCAGAAATCCGTCGGGAGCGTATCGACAGGTCTTATCAGTGAAGTGGTTTATCGTGAAGACCAGCCTCTGTTGACGCAACTCTTATTACTGCCTTTATTACAGCAGCTTGGCCAGCAGTCACGCTGGCAGCTCTGGCTGACGCCGCAACAAAAACTGAGCCGTGAATGGGTTCAATCCGCAGGATTGCCGCTGAGCAAGGTGATGCAGATTAATCAACTCCCGCCTTGCGATACGGTCGAGTCGATGATCCGTGCATTACGTACCGGAAATTACAGCGTAGTGATCGGATGGTTGCCAGACGAATTGACAGAAGAAGAACATTTCCGACTGACTGAAGCAGCCGAGGAAGGTAACGCTATCGGTTTCATTATGCGTCCGGTACATCCAGATTCTTACCGCAGAGGACAACTTTCTGGGCTAAAAATTCACTCAAATTTGTATCATTGAGTAAATTTAAGAGTTTTCCTGGAATTTTTTTTGACCACAAGATGCGGAAATAGTTCCACGGTCTAAATCTGCGGAAAGGCTTGTCTGGTGCGGTTCCCGTTAATTTTACTGCATAAATTCCGTACAAAAAATGTTAAATAATAGGTATACGGAACTTTTTTTTTCATATGCCTGACGGAGTTCACACTTGTAAGTTTCTAGCTACGTTGTAGACTTTACATCGCCAGGGGTGCTCGGCCTAAGCCGAAGATATCGGTAGATTTATATTTGACCACGCCCCCCGGTGAAGGATTTAACCGTGATTTCTCGTCGGAGATCTTCATGGCAAATTTTGGATGATAACGAGGCGCAAAAAATGAAAAAGACAGCTATCGCGATTGCAGTGGCACTGGCTGGCTTCGCTACCGTAGCGCAGGCCGCTCCGAAAGATAATACCTGGTA
>Ga0153917_1001008_pt1 | contig 13631 bp, 9 predicted proteins | sample TSFL001MetaG_FD_104695 | JGI IMG/M metagenome (GOLD analysis project Ga0153917, IMG submission 104695) | Attine ant fungus gardens microbial communities from Florida, USA - TSFL001 MetaG | ecosystem: Host-associated > Fungi > Mycelium > Unclassified | place: USA: Florida, Paynes Creek Historic... | reverse complement strand
CGCGCAACACAATCCGCGCCATGGGAACCCTCTATCTTGTGCGCCACGGCCAGGCCTCGTTTGGCGCCGATGACTACGATCAGCTCAGTGCGCGCGGCCGCGAGCAGTCCGTGCGGCTGGGCGAGTACTGGCGCGAACGGGGCCTGACATTCGACACCGTCTTCACGGGCACCCTCAAGCGCCACCGGCAGACGCTGGAGGGCATCGTCCAGGGCCTGGGCGGGCTGGACACCCCCGTGCAGGCCGTGCCGGGGCTCAACGAATACGACAGCGATGCGCTGCTCAAGGCCATCCATCCCATGCCCCTGCCCAAGGCCGATACGCCCGAGCTGTTCCGCCACCATTTCCGCCTGCTGTGCGATGCGCTGGCCCAGTGGATGGGCGGCACCATCAGCCCCCAGGGCATGCCCGACTGGGACACCTTCTCGGGCGGCGTGCACCAGGTGCTGGAGCAGGTGCGCCACCAGCATTCGGGCGGCAATGTGCTTATCGTCAGCAGCGGCGGCCCCATTTCCACGGCCGTGGGCCAGGTGCTGGGCACTTCGCCCGAGGTGACGATCGCGCTGAACATGCGCCTGCGCAACAGCGCCGTGACCGAATTCAGCACCAGTCCCAAGCGGCTGATGCTGCAGACCTTCAACACGCTCAACCACCTGGATACCGCCGAGCACCGCAGCTGGGCCACGCATGCCTGAGCGCCGGGCCCTGTAAGCATGGCCTGGGCGCCCGCCCTGGCCGCCTGATTACCCACGCGCGGATTGTTGCCGCGCGCGTTGCGCTACAACGGACGGCATGACCGCCGCCCTTGCCATCGATGCCGGACAGCCCTGCGTGGAGCTGGACCTGGGCGCGCTGCAGCTGCAGCTGCGCATACACCATGGGCGGGGCCGCAGCACCGAACAGCACGGCCTGCCCATAGGGCTGGAGACGCTGGCCCATGCCTTCGGCGACCGTATGCCCGACGCGCTGGCGCTGGAAAACGGGATTGCCGAGGTGGAGGACGCCATCATGCCCGCCGCCCAATGGCTGCCGGCCCAGGTGCAGACGCTGTGCACGGCCGATCCCCTGCTGCGCCAGCTGGTGCTGAGCGCCACGGGCGCTCCCGTGCATCCGGGCCCGCAACGGGCCGCGCGCGAAGCCATCGAGCATCTGTTTGCCGTGCTGGCGGGCCAGGCCGAACAGGGCCTGCATGCCGGCCAGGCCCAGCCGCAGGACGTGCAGGCCGCCGCGGCGCTGCTGATCCTGCGCGAATGCCTGCACCACTGGGGCATGCTGCAGGTGCAGCTGCTGGACTAGCCTCGCGCTATCCGCTATCCGCTATCCGCTATCGGCATAGCAGCCAGAACGGGCGCGCACTGGGCCGGTGCGGCTTTTTGCGCCACACTGGCCGGATAAAGAGCCCTATGCAGAGACAAGCATGAAACGACGTTCCTTCACCCGCACCCTGGCGCATGCCGCCGCCGGCGCCGCCCTGTTCTCCACGCTGGCCCTGTCGGCCGCAGGGGCCCAGGCCCAGCAGGGGCTGTCCAGCCGCCCCATCCGCATCGTCGTGCCCTTTGGCGCCGGCGGCGTGGCCGATGTGACGGCGCGCGTGGTGGCCCAGCAGCTGGCCACCCAGCTGGGCCAGCCCGTGGTGATCGACAACAAGCCCAGCGCCGGCGGCATCGTGGCCGCCGATACCGTGGCCAAGTCCGCGCCCGACGGGCATACCCTCTTTCTGATGTCCAACGGCAGCGCCGTGACGGTGAGCCTGTTCAACCAGCTGCCCTTCGACATGGTCAAGGACTTCACGCCGATCTCCACGCTGGGCTATTTCGACATCGGCGTGATCACCGATGCCAAGTCGCCCTTCCGCAATCTCGGCGAACTGGTGAGCTACGCCAAGGCCCATCCCGGCAAGCTCAACCTGGGCAGCATCAACGTGGGCAGCACCCAACATCTGGCGGCCGAGCTGTTCAAGACCACGGCCGGCATCGACGTGCAGATCGTGCCCTTCAACGGCACGCCCGCCGTGGTCACCGCGCTGCGCGGCAAGCAGATCGATGCGGCCGTGGAAATCCTCACGCCCATCATGGGCCAGATCCATTCCAAGGCCGTGAACCTGCTGGCCGTCACGGGCGAAAAGCGCTCGCCGCTGCTGCCCGGCGTGCCCACGGCCCAGGAGTCCGGCGTGAAGGGCTTCGTGGCCTCGTCCTGGAATGCGCTGGCCGCGCCGTCCAAGACACCGCCGGCCGTGATCGAGCGCCTGAACAAGGAAATCCACGCCGCCGTGAACCACCCCGAAGTCGCCAAAAAGCTGCGCGAACTCAACGTCCAGGCCCAGGCCAGCACGCCCGAGCAGACGGCCAGGCTGCTGCAGTCCGAAATCAAGCGCTGGGGCGATGTGATCGTCCAGGCCCGAATCCCCAGGCAGTGACTATGCTTTTCGTAGCTGCTAGCGCCTGATAGTTCTTGATTTCCAATAAAAACAGCCTGCAATTGCAGGCTGTTTGCGCGAAAGAAGCTCCCGAAAAAAGAGCGATACCGATACGGCGCTATGCCTTGTCCGCGGGCAGCGCCAGCGGCGTGGGCGTCTGCCCCCAGGCCTGCGGCGGCAGCGCATGGATCTCGCCCAGCAGCTTGGCCAGGCCCCGGGCCGAGGACGCGACCATGGCCGCGCCGCGCTCGGCCGTGGCGGCCGCCGCATTGCCGACGGCGCCGGCCGGGTTGTAGTCCTCGATGGCCCAGCCCATCTTGGCGCTTTTGCCGTTGCCGATCAGCTCGTAGTGGCGCGAGCGGTGTTCCGAGGTGGAGGCGAAGTTCTGCGCCCGCTCCATGTGCACGGCCTGCGGCGCCAGGTGCAGCATCATCGAGCTTTCGACCTCGCCGCCGTGGATGCCGAAGCGGTGCTCGTGCGCGCAGAACTGCGCGTTGGCCGCATCGTCCGCCAGCGAGAACCAGCTGCTGCTGTAGACCAGCATGCCGTGGCGCTGGCGCAGCTCGCGCGCCACCACGTCCATCACGCTGACCTGGCCGCCATGGCCATTGAGCAGCAGCAGCTTCCTCACCCCGGCGCGCGCCACGCAGGCGCCCAGCTCGGTCCACAACGCGATCAGCGTGGCCGGCGTGAGCGTGAGCGTGCCCGCATAGGACTGGTGCTCCACGCTGAAGCCGATGTTCTGCGGCGGCAGGAAGAGCACGGGCAGCTCGGCGGGCAGCAGCGGCAGCGCCGCGTCGATCACGCCCTGCAGCAGGCGCGCGTCGACGGAGAGCGGCAGATGCGGACCGTGCTGCTCGACCGCTGCCACCGGCAGCACGGCCACGGTGTCGGCGGCCAGGCCGCTGGTCTGCGCCAGCGCGAAATCGTAGGCCGAGACCTCGGCCCACCAGCGGGCAGGCCATCGGGTCGAGGCGGGTGAGGCGGATGCGTTCATGCCGCCATCGTAGCGGGCTGCGGCGGCATGCGACTGCAAACACATGCGCCCCGCTCCGGCAAGGCGCGGCCACCCCCCTCCCGCACAATGCAGGCATGAGTTCCAGCACGAAAAGCACTGCCCCGCCCGGCACGCCCTCTTCCGGCGCGCCCACCCGGGACCTCACCCAGGGCCCCATCGCCCGCACGCTGCTGGTGTTCTCGCTGCCCATCCTGGCGGGCAATGTGCTGCAGTCGCTCAACGGCTCGGTCAACGCCGTCTGGGTCGGCGGCCACCTGGGCGAGGCCGCGCTGACGGCCACGGCCAATGCCAACAACGTGATGTTCGCGCTGATCGGCGCCATCTTCGGCATCAGCATGGCCACCAACATCCTGGTGGCCCAGGCCATGGGCGCCAGGCGGCTGGGGCAGGCCAAGCGCGTGCTGGGTTCCAGCGCCACCTTCTTCGGTGCCGTCTCGCTGCTGATCGCTAGCCTGGGCGTGCCGTTGTCGCGCACGCTCATGCAGTGGATGAACACGCCCGAGGAGGCCCTGCACCTGGCCGAGGCCTATCTGCAGATCATCTTCCTGGCCATTCCGCTGCTGTTCATGTTCACCTTCGTCACCGCCGTGCTGCGCGGCGCGGGCGACACGCGCACGCCGTTCTGGTTCCTGCTCGTGGTGGTGGTGCTGGACATGTCGCTCAATCCGCTGTTCATCTTCGGCCTGGGGCCGGTGCCGGCGCTGGGCATCAAGGGCTCGGCCCTGGCCACGCTGATCGCCAATGCACTGAGTTTCGCCGCCCTGCTCACCTGGCTGCGCAAGCGCCGCCATCCGCTGTGGATAGGACGGCGCCAGCTGGGCCTGTTCAAGCCCGACCTGCGCATCGTGCGCACCCTGATCACCAAGGGCCTGCCCATGGGCGTGCAGCTGGTGATGATCTCCCTGGCCATGATCGCCATGATCTCCCTGGTCAACGCCTACGGCGTGGTCACCTCCTCGGCCTACAGTGCCGCGCTGCAGCTGTGGACCTATGTGCAGATGCCGGCCATGGCCATAGGCGCGGCCTGCTCCACCATGGCCGCGCAGAACGTGGGCGCCGGCCTGTGGCCGCGCGTGAACGCCACGGCCCGCGCCGGCATGCTGGCCAACATCGTGATGACGGGCGGGCTGATCGCGCTCATCGTGCTGCTGGACCGCATCGTGCTCGGCTGGTTCCTGCCCACGGGCAGCCCTTCGCTGGAGGTGGCGCGCCACCTCAACCACATCGCCATCGGCTCCTTCCTGTTCTTCGGCGTGACCTTCGTGCTGGCCGGCGTGGTGCGCTCCACGGGCGCCGTGATGCCCCCGCTCGTCATCCTGGCCATTGCCATGTGGGGCATCCGCGTGCCAGTGGCCAAGTGGCTGCAGGGCAGCCTGGGCGTGGACGCCATCTGGTGGAGCTTTCCGGTCAGCGCGTTCTGTTCCATGGCCATGATGCTGGCCTACTACCGCTGGGGCCATTGGCGCCGGGCGCGCATGCTGCCAGCCGGCGCCCAGGCTCCGGCAGCTGCCGCGCCTGGCCGGGACCAGGAGCCGGTCCAGGAGGATGCGGACGCCATGGTCCCCGTGGACAGCGACGCGCTGCTGGATCAGTCCGGCCCTTGCGAGCGCATTGCCATACCGGCCGAAGTGGCGGGCCTGCCGCCCAGCCCGGTGGCCACCCAGGCCACGGACCTGGAGCGGACCGCCCGGATGAAGGAGGCGGCTTCGGGCAGGCCTAGCCCAGGGTGATGCCCGTTTCCTTGACGATGCGCTTCCAGCGCTCGTGGTCGGCGGCGATGAGCCGCCCGAACTCCTGGGGCGTGCTGCGCCGCGGCACATAGTTGTAGCCGGCCAGCTTGGCCAGCACGTCGGGCATCTGCATGATCCTGTCCATCTGCTGGGCCAGGTAGTTCACGATTTCCTGCGGCGTGCCCTTGGGCGCGAGCAGCCCCGACCAGGAGCTGAAATCCATGCCCGGGACGCCCAGCTCCCGCACCGTCGGCACCTGGGGAAAGGCAGGTGCGCGCTGAGGCAGCAGCACGGCCAGGGCCTTGACCTTGCCCGAGCGAATCATCTCGACCGAGGTGAAGGAGTCGAACGAGAAATCCACCTCGCCCGCGACCACGGCCTGCATCTGCGGGCCCGTGCCCTTGTACTGGGCATTGACGATGCCCGGAGCCTCGACCACCTTCTTGAACTGCTCGGTGATCAGCGAGATCATGCTGCTGCCCGAGGACGCGCTCAGCGGCTTGCCCTGCCGGGCCATGGCGATCAGCTCCTGCAGGCTGCCGGCCGGCAGGTCCTTGCGCGCAATCACCACGAATCCCACGTCGCACAGGTGGCTGACGGGCTCGAAGCTGCCCAGCGCCTCGTAGCTGGTCTTGTAGAGCACGGGGCTCAGCGTCTGGGCGCCGGCCGTGTTCATCAGCAGGGTGTAGCCGTCGGGCGCGGCGCGGGCCGCCAGTTCGGTGCCGATGACGCCGTTGGCGCCGCCCTTGTTGTCCACCACGAAGGACTGGCCCGTGAGCTCGCCGAGCTTTTGCATGGCCAGCCGCGCCACCACGTCCGTGGTGCCTCCGGCCGGGAAGGGCACGATGACGCGCACCGGCTTGTCCGGATAGCTGGGCGCTGCCGCGGCATGCAAGGGCAGTTCGCAGGCGGCTGCAGCGGCCGCGGCCGCCAGGAAGCGGCGGCGGCAAGGGTTCACCATCATGCTTGTCTCCTGTGGTAGCCGGCCGGAGCTCCCTTGCGGGCATGCTGCAGGCCTATTCAGGCCTACCGGGGCTTATGAAGGCCCTCTTGGCGGGCTTGTTGCTGTGCCGGGCCATGATGGCGTTCGGCCATGCGCGTTGTCCAATACCATGCGCCTATCCAAGCATAGGTTTTGCCAATCGTCGCCCGCCTGCCGCCGGGGAACCAAAATACCGCCACCGACTCCCACAGTCCGCCATGCCTTCTCAACCGCTCTTCCGTTTCTCCGGACTGCCGCCTCGCCACTCGCCTTTTCATTCGCGCTTCATGGAACGCTTTGCGCTCTGGCTCGCGCTGGCCTTTGCGCTGGCCGCCTGCGCGTTCTCCGGCAGCGCCCATGCGCAGATCGTGCTCAAGGGCATGGCGGCCCAGGGAGCCGTGGCGCAGACGCCGCGCGTGCGCGCCGAACTGGTGGCCCAGGCGCCCGACGGCATCGTGGCGGGCCAGACCTTCTGGCTGGGCCTGCGGCTGGAGCACCAGAGCGGCTGGCATACCTATTGGAAGAATGCGGGCGACTCCGGCCTGCCCACGGAATTCAGCTGGCAGCTGCCCGCCGGCCTTTCGGCCGGCTCCATCGCCTGGCCCGCACCCCATGCGCTGCGCGTGGGCCCGCTGGTCAACTACGGCTACGAGGACACGGTGCTGCTGCCAGTTCCGGTCCGGGTGGCAAACGACTTCAAGGCCCCGGCATCGGGCCAGGTCAATGTGAGCCTGTCGGCCAACTGGCTGATCTGCCGCGTCGAGTGCATTCCCGAGAGCGGTGAATTCCAGCTGCAGATTCCCGTGCAGGGCACGACGGCCAGCCACAGCCAGGACTTTGCCCAGGCGCAGGCCCTGCAGCCTGCCGCGCTGGCCGCAGCCGGCCAGGCCACGGTCAGGCCCGGCGCGCAGCCCAGCGAAGCCAAGCTCGTGGACGACCGCATCCGCCTGCGGATACCGGGCCTGCCCGCTGCCGTGCGCGGCAAGCCGCTGGATTTCTACCCCGAGAACGCCGAGACCTTCCACCACGCCGCCGAGCCGGGCAAGGACTGGCAGCAGCGCTGGGAAGGCGATACCTGGATCGGTGAAAACCTGCCGCTGTCCGATCTGCGCGGCCAGACACCGGGACAGCTGGCCGTGGTGCTGGCCCTGCCGCAGCAGGAGCGCGCCGCCGCGCTGGCCCAGGGACGGCCCGTGGCCTGGCGCAGCGAACTGGCCGTTCAGGGCCAGTGGACGCCGGCCACGCTGGCCAGCGTCTCCCCGGCCCTGGCTGCGGCGCTGGAAGCCAACCGGGCGGCGGCCGACTCCCCGGCGCCTGCGGGCAGCGGCGCCACCGGTTCTGCCAGCCTGTGGGCGGCCCTGCTGGGCGGACTGGTCGGCGGCCTGATCCTGAACCTCATGCCCTGCGTGTTCCCGGTGCTGGCCATCAAGGTGATCGGCTTTGCCCGCCACGGGAGCAACGGCCGCGCCCAGCGCCTGGGCGGGCTGGCCTATGCGGCCGGCGTCATCCTGTCCTTCCTGGCCCTGGGCGCGCTGCTGCTGGCGCTGCGCGCTGCGGGCCAGCAGCTGGGCTGGGGCTTTCAGCTGCAATCCCCGGCCGTCGTGGCGCTGCTGGCCGCGCTGTTCACGCTGCTGGGCTTGAATCTGGCAGGCCTGTTCGAGTTCGGCAATCTGCTGCCGGGGCGCCTGGCCTCGGTGCAGGCGCGCCATCCGGTCGCCGACTCCTTTCTTTCGGGCGTGCTGGCCGTGGCCGTGGCCTCGCCCTGCACGGCGCCATTCATGGGCGCCTCCCTGGGCTTCGCGATCGACATGCCGGCCCCGCAGGCGCTGACGGTGTTTGCCGCCCTGGGCGTGGGCATGGCCCTGCCCTATCTGCTGGCCTGCTTCGTGCCTGCCGTGGTGCGCTGGCTGCCCCGGCCCGGCGCCTGGATGCAGACCTTCCGCCATGCCATGGCCTTTCCCATGTTCGCCACCGTGGTCTGGCTGGTGTGGGTGCTGGGCCAGCAAAGCGGCGTGGACGGCGCGGCGGCCCTGCTGGCCCTGCTGCTAGCCTTGAGCGCGCTGATCTGGGCGCTGCACCTGCAGGGCCGCACGCGCTGGGTACTGTCCGCCGCCGTGCTGCTGCTGTCGGCCGGCCTGCTGTGGCATGCGGTACCGCTGATCGCCGCCGAAGCGCCCGCTGCCAGCGCCCGGACCGATGACAAATCACTCTGGCAGCCCTGGTCGGCCGAGCGCGTGCAGGCCGCCCGGTCCCTGGGCCGGCCGGTGTTCGTGGATTTCACCGCCGCATGGTGCGTGACCTGCCAGGTCAACAAGCGCACCACGCTCAGCCATCCCGACGTGATGGCCGCCTTCGAGAAGAATCAGGTGCAGCTGCTGCGCGCCGACTGGACGCGCCAGGACCCGGCCATCACCCAGGCGCTGCATGCGCTGGGCCGCAGCGGCGTGCCGGTGTACGTGCTCTATGCACCGGGCCGGCAGCCCATGGTGATGACCGAGCTGCTGACGCGCGGCGAAGTCATGGAGGCACTGGGCACGCTATAGGCTGCGGGCGCCGGCCGCTGTGCATTTTGATACCGTGCTGACGGCAGCTTGACGGTCGACAATCCGCCTACGACGGCCCAGGCTTGCGCCCTATGTCGCCCCCGGAGCAAAAGGACTAGACTGGGCTCGTCCGGGGGATCTGCATTCCAGACACCAGGCGCCGCAGCGGCCGCGCCTTCGGACACCGCCCTTTCCATGCATGCGGCCACTGCCAGTCCTGCACCGCACAGGAGGTGGGCCATGCATGTACTTCACTCCCTTTCTCATCCCTCCAGGCGCAGCAAGAACCTGTTGCGTGCACTGGCACTGGCCAGCCTGGCGGTCGCCGGCTTTGCACTGCCCTTCGTCTGGGATGTGCTGGCTGCCATCAACGAGCTGCCCAAGATGGCCTGGCTGCAGTCGCTGCTGGCCCAGGCGCCGTTGCTGAGCTGGCTGATGATGTTCGTCTGGGGTGCCGCAATCCCCGTGGTGCTGATCATGTGCATGCAGGTCTCGCCCGCCCACCGGCTGCGCAATGCCGCCATGGTGCTGGCGCTGATGCTGGTCGCCGTGACCTGGTATGTGCACATGCCGGCCTCCAGCCGCTGCATGGCCATCTACCCCCACACCACCTGGGCCTGCGACGTTCTGCAGTGGGGCTACAGCCTGAGCCTGGGCATTGCCACGGCCACCTATGTGTTCACCATGCTGGCCATGGGGTTCTCGGCCCTGGGACTGCTGGCCGAAAACCTCGGCGATCCGGTGCAAGCCTGAGCCTGAACGGCGGGGACTTTGCTTGAGCTGCAGGGGTCGCCTGCAGCAGGCCGCTCAGCCCCTGCGTCCGAACAGGCGGCGGTAGCGCGCCGGCAGGTCCTGCATGCGCATCATGATGGGCAGGTCGGCCGTATTGAAGTCGCTGTCCCATGCCGGTGCGCCCAGCACCTTGGCGCCGGCGCGCAGATAGCCCTGGATGAGCGCCGGCGGCTCCACCGGTGCGGCGCTGGTGCCCACGTGGGCCAGCTGCTCGGGCAGTGCCACGCGGGGGCGGACCTGCAGCGCGGGCTCGGCCAGATGGCTGCAGCGCAGCTGCTGCCAAACGCGCGCCGGGCCCTCTCCGTGGGCCAGGCCCGGGTATTGCATGGGAATGCTGGCGCATCCCACCATGGCTTCGAGCCGGTTGCGCTGCATGAACTCGGCCAGTGCGCCCCACAGCGCCAGGATCACGCCCCCCTGGCGATACCCGGCATGCACGCAGCTGCGGCCCAGCTCCACCATGTGCGGACGCCAGGCATGGAGGGGAGAAAGGTCGAATTCCTGGTCGCTGTACAGGCCGCCCGCGCGCTGCGCCTGGGCGGGCGTGAGCAGCCGATAGGTGCCGATCGCGGCTTCGTGCTCGGTGTCGTAGACCACCAGGTGTTCGCAGAAATCGTCGAAGGCGTCGATGTCGTGGCCGGCCAGCGGCGTCTGCAGCAGTGCTCCCATTTCCTCGGCAAAGACCTGGTAACGCAGCCGCTGGGCCTGGCGGACCTCGTCGAGATGGCGGGCCCAGCGCACCTCCAGCTTCGGCGCCGCGGCCTTGGCCGGAGCGTGGGAAACCAGAGGGTTGAGCGAGGAAAGCGGAACGAATGGCGACTGGGGCGAGGTGTTCGGCTGGGTGTCCAGCACATCAAGAACGTCGGGGTGCCTCATATCTGCTTTCCTCTGATGTTGGACGCAGTTGGCGGCCTGCCTGTGCCACACGGTATGCCTGCGTGCCGCCATTGTTGAAAACGCGCGTGAAGCCTGCACGACAGTTGCATGACGGTTGCATGACAGGCTTTCCGTCGTCTCACCGGGCGGCCGCCGGACTGCTGCAGATTTGTGGGAACTGCCCTGCTCGGGAATGCACGCAATGGCTGCGCCGGAGTGGGCGACAATCACGGCCATGAGTTTCGCCCCCCTGACCAATGACACCTTCCTGCGCGCCTGCCGGCGCCAGGCGACCGAGTACACGCCGCTGTGGCTGATGCGCCAGGCGGGCCGCTACCTGCCCGAATACAAGGCCACGCGCGCCAAGGCGGGCAGCTTCATGGGACTGGCGACGAACGTGGATTACGCCACCGAAGTCACGCTGCAGCCGCTGGAGCGCTTTCCGCTGGATGCGGCCATCCTGTTCTCCGACATCCTGACCGTGCCCGACGCCATGGGCCTGGGCCTGTCGTTCGCCGAGGGCGAAGGCCCGCGCTTTGCCAAGGTGGTGCGCGACGAAGCCGCCGTGGCACAGCTGGCCGTGCCCGACATGGACAAGCTGCGCTATGTGTTCGATGCCGTCACCAGCATCCGCCAGGCCCTGAACGGCCGCGTGCCCCTGATCGGCTTCTCGGGCAGCCCCTGGACCCTGGCCTGCTATATGGTCGAAGGCAAGGGCAGCGACGACTACCGCCTCGTCAAGAGCCTGATGTACAGCCGTCCGGACCTGATGCACCGCATCCTGGCCGTCAATGCCGACAGCGTGGCCGCCTATCTGAATGCCCAGATCGACGCAGGCGCCCAGGCCGTGATGGTGTTCGACAGCTGGGGCGGCGTGCTGGCCGATGGCGCCTTCCAGGAATTCAGCCTCGCCTACACCCGGCGCGTGCTGGCCCAGCTCAAGCGCACCGGCGTGGATGGCACCGACGTGCCGCGCATCGTCTTCACCAAGGGCGGCGGCATCTGGCTGCCCGACATGAAGGACATGGACTGCGAGGTGCTGGGCCTGGACTGGACGGCCAACCTGGGCCATGCGCGCGCCATCGTGGGCGACACCAAGGCACTGCAGGGCAATATCGACCCGAACGTGCTGTTCGCACCGCCCGTGCGCATCGCCGAGCAGGTCCGCGCCGTGCTCGACAGCTTCGGTACGCCACACACGGACTACACCACCTCCGGCCCGACCCATATCTTCAACCTGGGCCACGGCATCAGCCAGTTCACCCCGCCCGAGCATGTGGCGGCGCTGGTCGAGGCCGTGCATGGCTACTCGCGCCAGCAGCGCGCCGGCCGCTGAGAGCGCGATCCACAGGGACCAGCACGTTTCATATCTGCAACAAGGACCTTCGGGTCCTTTTTGCTTGCCGCACCGGTCCCAATGTCGGAAATCCTACTGTTTCAAATGGTTATAGGGCGACTATCGCGGGGCCGCGATAGCCTTGATGCGATCCGCAAGTCATTGATTTGTAAGTAGAAAATTCCGTACCCCCCCCATTCGGCCCGCCGCTTCGCGCACCGCGCGGCTTCTGCAGGAAACCGCAAGCAGGGCGTGTAGGAAAAAGTTATCCACACCCCTGTATTCCACAGCGCCCGGACCGCGCAGCCTCCATGCATTCATGCTATTTTTTTAGCGACTTTTGCGCTTTGCTGGCGGATTTACCGGCATTTTGGTCTAGGGAAGAGCGCGCTTGACAGCCCGCCCATGGCTGATTTATGCACAGATGTGCACAAGCGGCGAATGCGCTTCCAAAGGCTCAGGCACGACGGAGCGCGGCGTTTTCATTTCATATAAGTTGTTGTTTTATATAAATTTAAACTTCTTCCAATGGACCTTGGCGGTAGTGATAGAAAGTATTGAAGATCCGTTGGCCGGACCCGCAGCCGGTTTTTCCTCACAAAGTTATCCACAAGCCCGGAAGCCATGCAGGGCCTCAAAACCTGCTATAGAGCCTGCCGAAAGGGTTCACGCGTATGCTCTGAGCCCTGCCCGCCGGGCGGCCTTTGCATCCCGGATGCACCTTTTTCGCGGGGCCTTTGCTCGCCGCCCACTGTTTCTGCCCCATGCCCCATATCGCCCATATCGCCGTTCAAACCCCTGCGCACAGCGCCGTGGGAGAACTGCTCAGCTACGCCAGCGAGGAAGTCCTGCCTCCCGGCACGCTGGTGCGGGTTCCGCTGGGCAGGCGCGAACTGCTGGGCGTGGTGTGGGAGCCGCCGGCCGCGCCTGCCCCGCTGCCCGAAGGGCTGGAACTGCGCAGCGTGGCCTGCGTGCTGCCGGGCCTTGCGCCCCTGGACGCGGGCTGGCGCCGGCTCGTGGCCTTTGCCGCGCATTACTACCAGCGCAGCGTGGGCGAGATTGCCGTCACCGCCCTGCCGCCGCAGTTGCGCGACATGACGGCCGAGCAGCTGGCGCGCCGGCTCGCCCCGCCGAAACCGGCCAGGCCGGCCAGGAAGTCCCGCAAGAGCAAGGCGGAGACGGAAACCGAGCCGCAAGCCTGCGAACCGGTCCGGCCGCAGCAGCCAGCCGCTATCCCATCCATAGCACTGAGCGCAGAACAGGCCAGCGTTTTTTCGCAAATCGAGCAAAACCCCGGTCCCTTTCTGCTCTACGGCAGCACGGGCAGCGGCAAGACCGAGGTCTATCTGCGCGCCGTGCAGGCCGTGCTGGAGGCGAATCCGCAGGCCCAGGCGCTGGTGATGGTGCCCGAGATCAACCTCACGCCCCAGCTCGAAGAGCGCTTCACGGCGCGCTTTGCGCCACTATACGGCGCGGAGGCTGTGGTCAGCATGCACAGCGGCATGACAAACCCGCAACGCCTCAAAAGCTGGCTGGCCGGCCACACGGGCCGCGCGCGCATCGTGCTGGGCACGCGCATGGCCATCTTCGCCAGCCTGCCGCGGCTGGCGCTGATCGTGGTCGACGAGGAGCACGACGCCAGCTACAAGCAGCAGGAAGGCGCGCGCTACTCGGCCCGCGACCTGGCCGTCTGGCGCGGGCGCGACGCGGGCGTCAAGGTCATCCTGGGTAGCGCCACGCCTTCGCTGGAGAGCTGGCATGCCAGCAGCCCCGCTGCACAGGGAGGCCCGGGCCGCTACCTGCGCCTCGCCATGCCCAGCCGCATAGGAGCCGCCGCCCTGCCCCGGGTCCGGCTGGTGGACATGACCCAGCAGCCGCGCAAGGCCGTGTTCTCGCCCCCGCTGCTCGAAGCCATCACTGCGCGCGTGCAGCGCGGCG
>Ga0153917_1001007_pt1 | contig 13649 bp, 8 predicted proteins | sample TSFL001MetaG_FD_104695 | JGI IMG/M metagenome (GOLD analysis project Ga0153917, IMG submission 104695) | Attine ant fungus gardens microbial communities from Florida, USA - TSFL001 MetaG | ecosystem: Host-associated > Fungi > Mycelium > Unclassified | place: USA: Florida, Paynes Creek Historic... | reverse complement strand
CCACCGACAGTGCCAGGCGGTGGGCGCCGCTTTCCACGGCCATGGCGGCGGCCTGCATGGCGCCCACGCTGGCGGCGCAGACGCCGTGCACGGACAGGGTTTCCATGGGCGGAGCCGCCATCTCGCCCTGGATCATGCTGGCAAAGCCCGGCATGAGCGCATCGCCGCCCGAGGAGCCGCTGGAGAGAAAGCCGATGTCGGCCAGGGTCTTGCCTGCGCCGTCCAGCGCGGCCTGGATGGCGCTGGCGGCCATCTGCGCATTGCTGAACACGGTGTGGCCCTCGCCGTCGATGGCGTAGTGCCGGGTCTGTATGCCGTTTTCCGCAAGAATGCGGCGTTTGATGCGCTCGGAGATGCGGTTGAGCGGCGCGACGAACGCATCCATGCCGGCGTTGTCCACCGGAGCACCGGGCAGAAACATCCCGGCAGATTGCAGATACACGTTCGAATAGGCGACAGGCATAGGCTTTCAGTTGGTTGTCATCGGACAGCGTCCGCAGGCATCTGCGGCCGGGTTCTGGCCGCAGGCGATATCAGACCCCATACAAACACGCGTCCCATGTAGGGCAGCAGACCTTTTTCGTTCAGGGCCGGATCCACCCGCTGGCGATACTGCTCGGCATGCAGCCGGGTCAGCTCCGACCAGTGGGCATGCGGGCATTCATGGTGCGCGGTATGCAGGCCAATATTAAAGAGCAGCGGATTGACCCAGCCTTCGAAATTGCGCGCGTAGTTCAACGCGGTACCGGGGGTATTGCGCTGTGCCCTGGTCAGCGGGCGGCCGTCGGCATGGGCGTGCTGCAGGTAATTGGTGGCCAGCAGCCAATGCAGGCCGTGCAGCTGGGGCAGGATCACGAACAGCAGGGCCTTGCGCCAGTCCAGCGCCAGAAGGACGCCCCAGCTGCCCAGCCACAGCAGGTATTGCCCCATGCAATAGCGGAAGGCTCCGGGCCAGTGGATGCGCAGGTTGTTCAGCCAGCGCACGAACAGCGGGTACAGCACGCAGGCTGCCTGAAACGGATGGACCAGGTAGCCCCATAGGTGGTTGGTGTCGCCGCCGAACTCCGGCCGGTAGGTGCGCGCAATGTCCCGTGGGCCATGGCGGTAGCGGTGGTGATTGGCCACATGGGCGGGCCAGAACACGAAAGTCGGGTGGCCTTGCAGCAGGGTGAGCCAGTAGTCGGTGAAACGGTTGGTCCAGCGTCCCTGCCACATGCGCACATGGGTATGGTTGTGGTGGATGACGCCCACGCCCAGCGTCAGAAACAGCTCCATGCCGTACAGCAGCCAGTTGAAGCCATGCGTCCATTGCCACCACACGATGGACGGCAGCACGGCCATGTAGGCCAGGGATTGCCAGTCGCGCCAGTGGCGCAGTCGGGGCAGCAGGCGGCGGGCGGGCAAGTGGTTCGGGCGGATGGCCATTCAGCGTGCGGAGCGGGCTGCCGGCACGGTGTCGGTCGTCACCTGGGTGCGCATGAGCCGGTCCATGAAGGCCAGCGCAAAGCCGTAATTGCCTGCGGGGCGGGCGTGGTGCAGGTGGTGCCGGCGGCTGGCCGCGAGCGCATGGGTGTTCGAGACGTGCGGGAAGAAGTCGTAGTTGGAATGGCCGATGACGTTGAGCAGCAGGCTCAGCACGGGAACGGCAGCCAGCGACCAGAAACAGAATTCATGCACGACCATGGGCAGCAGGATGACGTTGCCCAGCATCAGCGCCTCGATGGGGTGGAAGCTGTAGGTGGACCAGGGCGTGGTCACCACGGAGCGGTGGTGGTCGCCGTGAAAGCGCACCAGGCTGCGCGTATGCAGCAGGCGGTGGTTGATCCAGAAATGCACGTCGTTCCAGATCATCAGCGCCACGATCTCCAGGGCGATGCGGCCGGCGCTGGCCGTGGGCGCCAGATGGGCCCAGCCCAGTTGCAGAAAGCCCCAGGGCACGATCATGCCGGTGCCGAAGATGAGCACGGAATGCAGGGATTGGCGCCATTCGCGCCGCAACTGGTCCGGCTTCAGCGGCCGGGTGTCCAGTGGCCGGCCCATGCCGCGGCGGCTCAGTGCGCGCGTCAACCCCGTCATTCCCAGCCCGCCGAGCAGATACAGCGCCCCGAAGAAGGCCAGGCCCAGGGCCATGACCTGCCAGGCGTTGAGTTGGACGAACCAGGTTCCGGCGTTCATAAAAGCTCCGCGAATAGAGGCGGCGCCGGAAGGAAGGCGGCGCGCCCGATGTCATTGCCAAGATGCAGCAGCACCGGGCGCATGATAGCGGAGCGGCCGGGGAGGACCGCCATCGGCCGCGCGGGCCGCTTACTGGGCCGTGATGTGCTGCTCGCGGATGATGGTGCCCAGGGCCTTCACATCCTGCTGGATGCGATTTTCCAGGCCTTCGGGCGAGCTGCCCACGGCCTGCCAGCCCTGGATGGCCAGCTTCTGGCGCATTTCGGGCGTGCGCACGATCTCGCTGACGGCGGCCGAGAGCTTTTCCACATGGGCCTTGGGCATGGCCTTGGGCGCGGCTACCGCATTCCAGATTTCGAGGTCGAAATTGGCAATGCCCAGGTCCTTGAGGCTGGGCAGGCCGGGCGCCAGCGGGCTGCGTGCGGCAGAGGTCACGCCGATGCCATGCAGCTTGCCGGCCTGGATCTGGGCCATGGCCAGGGCCGGGGGCAGCATGGACAGCTGCAGATCGCCGCCCTGGATGCCGTTGAACACCTGCGGATAGCCGGCGTAGGGAACGTGCACGGCCTTGATGGCCGAGCGGCTCTTGAGCAGTTCCATGCCCAGGTGGCCGACGGTGCCCACGCCGGGGGAGCCATAGCTCCACTTGCTGCCAGCCTGGGCTGCGGCCTCCAGGAAAGCCTTGCCCTGCGGGGCGGAGGACGGTGCGACAAGGACCAGCGGTGCCACGCCGATCAGGCTCACGGGCTGCAAGTCCTTGACAGGGTCGTAGCGCACCGTGGGATTGAGCAGCTTGGCAATGGTCATGTTGCCGTTGATCATCACGCTGAAGGTGTAGCCGTCGGTGGCCTTGGCCACATAGTCGCCCGCGATGTTGCCGCCCGCGCCCACGCGGTTTTCCACGATGATGGTCTGGCCCAGCTTCTTTTCCAGGGGCTCGGCCAGGGCTCGGGCCGTGAGGTCGGGGGAGGAGCCGGCGGGAAAGCCGACGATCAGGTGCAGGGGCTTGTCGGGCCAGTTGTCTGCTGCCATGGCTGCAGGTGCAAGTGCACCGGTGGCCAGGGCCACGCCTGCTGCAATCAGGCCGCGGCGGAACAGGAACTGGGAGGCGGAAGAAGACATGGCGACTCTATCGGGATGCACAGAACGCCGGCCATGGATGGCGCAGCGGTCCGCAGGGGACAATAAAAAACCCGGAGATTATCCGGGTTTGGGTTTCAGCATTTCAGCCTTTTTGATCGCATATGCGCAAGATGCGGTTTACGCGAACTCGGCCAACGCTTTTTTCATCTTTTTCATGGCCGCGACTTCGATCTGGCGGATGCGCTCGGCGCTGACGCCGTATTCCGCAGCCAGCTCATGCAGCGTCATGCCGCCCGAGCCGTCGTCGTTGACCTTGAGCCAGCGCTCCTCCACGATGCGGCGGCTGCGCTCGTCCAGGCCTTCCAGGGCCATGGCGATGCCGTCGGTCGCCAGATGGTCGCGCTGGCGCGATTCGATCATGGCCGTGGGCTCATGGCTGGCATCGGCCAGGTAGGCGATCGGGCCATAGGCCTGCTCGCCGTCGTCGCTGGGAGAAGGGTCGAGCAGGATATCGCCGCCTGCCAGGCGGGTTTCCATCTCGATCACTTCCTCGGGCTTGACGTTGAGCTTGGCCGCCACCGTGTCGATTTCGTGGGCGGTCAGCGTTTCGCGGGCAGCCAAGTCGCCTTCGGCCAGGGCGGCGTCGGACTTGAGGTCGTGCTTCATCGAACGCAGATTGAAGAACAGCTTGCGCTGGGCCTTGGTCGTGGCGACCTTGACCATGCGCCAGTTCTTCAGAATGTATTCGTGGATCTCGGCCTTGATCCAGTGCATGGCATAGCTCACCAGGCGCACGCCCTGGTCGGGGTCGAAGCGCTTGACGGCCTTCATCAGCCCTACATTGCCTTCCTGGATCAGGTCGCCATGCGGCAGGCCGTAGCCCAGGTACTGGCGGGAAATCGACACCACCAGGCGCAGATGGGACATCACCAGACGCCCGGCGGCATCCAGATCGTTGTGTTCTTTGAGTTTGCGTGCGTAGTCCTGCTCTTCTTCCTGAGTGAGCATGGGCAGGCGGTTCACGGCCGAAATATAGGCATCCAGGTTGCCCAGCGGCGGCACCAGAGCCCAGGGGTTCGTGGGTGCCAGGGCGGTAGCAATGGAGCCAGAGGCAGTTTTCATTGCGGGTATCCTTTCTTCCATGGTCTTCATATTAGCACTCCGTTAGAGGGAGTGCTAAAGCCAAAGTTCCCCGGGGTTTTGTCATCTGTACCTGCGGCTTGCTGTAGGTGGAAACCCGCGCGGCGGATGTCGATTCTTCTTGAGTTTTGTTGTCGATTCTTCTTGAGTTTTGTACTTTTCTCACTGAGTTTTGTACTGCTTTGAAGCCCGGGAACTTTCATAACCATTTGATTTAATTAGTAAAATTTTGATATTCACAAGTTGCCCTCTGATGGGGCTGATTATTTTTTTAGGCAAAATTCTCAAAAAAACCGGAAATTATTAACATGTGACTTTGTTTTTTTCCGTACTCCCCTTGTTGGCCTTGGTGAAGACGCGGCTGTGCCAGGCTCAAGCAGGCAGGAGTTGATGCCTATACAGCCTCGCACGATGCGCGTTTCAAGCTGCGCATTCGAGCTCTGCAGGGTTTGTGCCGCTAAGGGGGCGTCAGGTGGTTTTTGGAGGGCTACCAAGTCGCAGACCCGGTGTTGAGCAAGTCAATTTGCCCATGTGTTCGCAACAATGTTTGTCGTGCATACCCAGCTAGATCTCAATCACTTTGGGCTGTTGCAGCCTCGGGCCAGATGTCGGCAACAGCCCACTGCGTGTACCGGCAACATTGATCATCTGTACCAAAAGCTCGCTATCACTGCGCCGACAGCTTTGATCAAGGATTGACTGAGATGATGATCATCCTTGGTTAGCAAGGCTGCTCCCTGGCTGGCTCCTTTCGGCCATAAGCAGTCTTTGATGCTACTTGGCTAGCGACTGCTCCGGCTGGCAGAAGCTGACTTACGTTGGTAGGCTGAATGGTATCCGCTGCTGCAAGCGGTCATTTGTCGATTGTTTGGGCTAACGAAAGCCGTATCTCGGAAGCCTGCCGAAGGTGGGCGAGCGAGAGCCGCAAAGAATTTCGTTTAACAGCCCTAAATGGCAGGTGTCAGTTCGTCCACAATCCTATGCAGTAACATTCTGATGCAGACATAAAAGGACAGATCAGAGGTAAAAACAATTCCAGAGAAAATAATGGCTAGATTAAAAGAACTAAAGAGACTGAACAAAAAGACCAGAAACAAGCTTCGCGCCATCCTGAACAAGGATCAAACAAGTGCATTGGGAAGCCTTGCAACGCTGCGAGGAACGCTCGGAAAGGATCAGGCGGAAGCGCTGGATGCGATTCTCAATGGATTGAAGTATGAGAAGGTGATCCAGGCTTCAACTCCGTTTCCCAAGAATCCGTCTTTTGCCGACAAAATAAGGGCACAGCCCGAAGCCGGCCTTGAAGCAGTTTTGAAGAACATTGAAGTGGGCGCGCTAGCACACAAGGCTCGTTTACTTCAAATCGGCCGGTCGCTGCACTTGATCGACCAGGCATATGGTGATCGCGATATCGACTCCTGTTGCCGGCTCATTGCAGAGGCAATCGACAGCAATGGTTGGAGCCATGCACTTCTGAGGCGAATCGTACTGATTCGGGAAAACCTTCCAGAAGGGGAGGAGGACGAGAGGATCGAGGCGTTAGTTCAGCAGGCTGACCTCAGCATAGTGGCTGTGACCTCACTGGTGCATTCGTATTCCCTTGATCAGAGCTTCTTGACGATCAAGCGTTCGATCCTAAATATAGCGGACCGTGGTGCAATCAACCGCTTCAGCAGGGCGATCGCTAGGTTGCCAGTTCAGCCGTTTGCCCGTTCAAAGGACGATTTATCCGCCTTTCTTGCCGAGGTTCAGGGATGCTCACTGATCGATGCAGTGATCGTAGCAAAGTTCAACGCGCACTTGTACTCAATCGATGACTATCCAACCATCGCTGAAGTTACGGGAGAGCTCGGTTGTCCAGAGCTTTTTGAACGACTGGTTAGAACATATGATCCCACCGACAACGAGAGCGAATACACCTTTTTCAAACAGAGTAGTGCGTGGCTCGAATACGAGCCAGTGCGACAGTATCGAATACTTCTTGATAACTACTTTGATGCGTCGCGCGATAAAATAGATGATGTGCCAGATGCCTTGGCACAAACGTTGACAGCTTGGGTGGGTGAACCGACGTTGAAGGATTTAGTCGGTAAAAAACCTTTCACAAAACATATTCATGCTGCTCTGGCGAATTTAGAGCTCACCGGATTTGCAACCCGATCCGCAGTTTTCAACTATTGGCTGCACAAATCTGAGGGCCAAATTGGCTTCGACAAAGAAGATCTTCTGACCTTGATGGGGCTTACGCGTGATTTGGCTCGCACTGTGCCGATTAATGCAACGCGAACGGCCGCAAAGCTTGCTAAAGATCAGCTGGTTAGGTTAATTTTGCTCTTACTCCTAGCCAAACGTAGCAAGAACGAGTTGGACGGGTTCCTTCTCAAGTGGCTTTTAGAAGAGATCGCCATTAAGGATCACAACGGCTCGCTTGTGAAACTCGTGAGTTCCTATGAGATGTCTCACCCTTACGTGGCCGAGTACATCTACGACATTGCAACAGAGGATTTCTTGGCGAAGTGGACTGCCCCTAGGCAGGTAGACAACCCCGGTCTATCTTTTGAGCATAGGAGGCAATCCATGAGCGCACAGAGGTTTACGCCGGAATTCAAGGAAGAAGCGGTCAAGCAAGTCACTGAGAAGGGGCTCTCGGTGGCTGAAGTCGCAGTCCGTTTAGGTGTGTCTACACATAGCCTGTATAAATGGGTCAAGGCCGTATCCCCAGTCAGGAGCGAGCAGCAGTCCCAAGAGTTGCTCGAAGCCAAGAGCGAGATCCTGCGTTTGCGCAGTCAGATGCGGCGCATCGAAGAAGAACGGGATATCCTAAAAAAAGCCGTGCGGTACTTGGCCAGGGAGCCCGAGTGAAGTACCGCTTCATCAACGAGCACCGCAGCCAGCATGCCATTAGCTTGATGTGCAGATTGCTGCGAGTGGCTCGTGCAGGGTTCTATGCGTGGCTACACGATCCGATCTCCACTCGCGAACAAGAAGACAGACGCTTGCTCGAGCTGATCCGCTACTCATACACGGCCAGCCAAGGGGTCTATGGCGCTCGCCGTGTGTTTGCGGATCTGCGCGAGGCTGGTGAGCGCTGCGGCAAGCATCGCGTTGCACGCATCATGCGCAAGCACAAGATCAAAGCTGTGAGGGGCTACAAAGCGCCACGGCACATTGCGGGCCGGCCTTCAATCATTGCCCCCAACCACTTGCAGCGGCAGTTCACCGTGGATGCCCCAGACAAGGCGTGGGTCACTGACATCACCTACATTCGCACTTGGCAAGGCTGGCTGTACCTGGCCGCAGTGGTGGACCTGTACTCACGCAAAGTCGTTGGGTGGTCCATGAAGGCAACGCTCAGCCGTGAGCTCGTCCTGGATGCGTTGCTGGCGGCAGTTTGGCGGCGCAGGCCGGCGACCGAGGTGTTGGTACATTCCGATCAGGGCAGCCAGTACAGCAGCGATGACTTCAAACGTTTCTGCCGAGCCCACGGCCTGATGCCCAGCATGAGTCGCCGTGGCAACTGCTGGGACAATGCCGTCATGGAGTCGTTCTTCAGCAGTCTGAAGAAGGAGCGCATTCGCAAGCGCATCTACAAGACCCGGGACATGGCCCGGGCCGATGTATTCGACTACATCGAGGTGTTCTACAACCGATCACGCCGCCACAGTCATCTGGGAGGCATCAGCCCCGAGGCGTTTGAGCGCGCCCGGGCTTGAGGCTGGGAGTTGTCTACTGGAGTGGGGACAGTCCAAATGCCGCCGTTGGCTTCAACTGCTGCAATGCAGAAATTGGTAGGTGAAGGTCTGCTTCAGGCTGATCTCGGTCATTAGCTGGCGGCGGCAGGGTGTCAGCTTTCGCCGCAACCGGACATTCGAGGGCAAGCGGCACTTATGAAGTTGCCCCGCTTCCACGGACGGTTATCTGGTCCGAAGAGCGCAGCGCAATGACACCGACATGGGCCGGAAAGGCTGCCTCTGGCATTGGTTCCGAAGTATTCGAGGCACACCACTTGGTTGGTGTCGCAATGCCCCGAACTTGAGGCATTTAGTCGAGCACTTCTATCGCCCATCCTTGCTGTTGAAGTGCTGCCACGCAGTCGTCCGACACGCGGGCTTGATTCACCGCTAGGCATAAGAAGCTAGTGGGCCTAGACATCCCGACATACAAACTTCTAAATTGCGACAGGACACTTTCCTTCATCTTAGGGTCACGCACATTGAGGCCAGCGAGGACAGGCAGGGCCTCTTGCAAGTCAAACCTGCGGCTTGGATGCCCAAGCGACTCAAGCACTAGCGTGGCAAGGTGGGTTTCTCCCTTCATTGAAGCCACTGTGCCAATTTCCACCTCCACACTACGACCATCCTTGGTGACACGGCAACGCTGCTGGCCCACTTCCTGCTGAGGCTCTTTTTCAGGAGGGGCAAACACAGGAAGAGCCTGGAACTCGGCGAGCGTCATCTCGGCCGGAAACAGGGGCTGCAAGTATTGATAGAAGATAGCCACTGCTCTGGCCCGTCCTTCGTCGCTGCCATCGAGGTCTGTCGCGAGAGCCAGAGTGTGAAATAGCTGAACGACAGCTGTTGAATCTTGTCCCACATCCGCAAGACGTCTAACCAATTGAGAGCCATCACGCACGTCTTCAATGTGTGGAGACTTCACTGCGCGCAGCACAAGTAACGTGGCTCGCTTTGCGTCTATTGCCCTTGAGTACATTGAGCCTTCCCTCGACTTTGCCTCGGAAGGTTGACGTAGAAGTGCCCAAAGGCGCTCTGAGCGTCCGCCACCTTTGGATTTTTCTAGGTAGGCTGGCCAGTAGTCGAGCAGCGTGCGACCAGGCACCTGCGTTGCGGCGTTACCTTGCTTGCGAGCACAAAGAGCCTTTACCGAGCTTTTGCCCAGGGCGGCATCGTCGAACCTGTCCAGCACACAGTGGGCGAAGTGCCCGACCACATCTGCGACGCGTGCTGCCGCGTACATCAATAGCATAGGCGGGTGGACATCCGCCGCTGCGCCAGTGACCGCTGCACCGCCAACCCTTACGGTCGATACTGCGGAGGCGATAGTGGGACCAAACCTCTTGCTAGTGCTAATTGGCAGTGCGACTGCGCCGGGGAAGCTCAGCTTCGATGGGTCTGCTCCGCTGCCCAGTATGCGTTGGTTGACGTCACCGAATCGCTGGACTAGCACCGATGCATTGAAAAGCTTGTCGAGCAAGGCCTCCTGCTCGATAGATGTATCCTGCATTTCGTCGATGTAGACCAACGGAAATCTACGCGAGATATGCTCTTTGATGTCGGGGTACTGAGCAAGGTGGGCCTCTGCGATGGCGAACATATCCGCGTATCGGAAGATGCCGGCCGTTGATAGTTCAGCTTTGACATCCACGAGGACGGGATAGGTCTTTGCACTCTCTTTCGGGAGGGTTCCTTCCTCAGAATGCAGCTCTAGGGTCGGTCCGCGGAAAACCAAACCTCCAATCATCGGCTTTACGCCTTCATTGTTCTTTGCCCATCCCCACACGGAGGGGTTTTTCATAGCAAGAGCAATGGCTTTTTGGGCGAACACATCATCATCAATAACATCGACGGTAATGCCGTTGCTACGCAATGCAGGTAAAGCCAAGAAGCGGTCAACGAAGCTATGAATGGTGCCGATGAAGTGTGGGTAGGCTAGAAGCCGCGCTCCATCAGGAGTCGCCGCCAGTCTCTTTTGGATTTCATCGCGAGCGACCGTCGTGTGACTGAGAACGCAGATGCCGCGCTGGTCATACGGCCACTTGCGTGCGTGCAACAAGAGCTTAGCGGCAAGAACAGTAGTCTTTCCACTACCAGGTGCTGCATTGATATCCCAAGTACCAGTTGCCAATAAGACTGCTTGGCGCTCTGGGTCAGTGAAGTCGAGTCCGGGCGCTAGAGACTTCAGTTCAGCAAGGTCGTCTGGGGTAATGGCTGGGATGCTCATGCTGCACCAGGCTTTCCTGTAAGCCAATTCAGTGCCTGTTGCAAATACGGTGGAAGCTTTGCGAATAGGTCGTCACCGACCCCATATTCGCCTGTCGCGACAAGGTGGGCAGCGTATTGCGCAGTGACAGCTTTAGATGCCTTACCAGCCGCAAGCGGTTCATAGATGTCAGAAGCGAGGGCATCTGCATTCGGGGCTGTCGACTTGAGGGCTGCCCAGTCGACTTTAGCTTTATCGATGGCGAGCAGCTCGTCTTTTTCATCCAGGCTTTCGCCTTTGGCCTCAGCCTTTATCGCGAGCTGGATAGCAATAAACATCAGCTCCGCGCAGCCATAACGGGCCAAGTCGTACTCAAAGGTCCAGTGGTCAGATACGCAGACAATGGTGTTTCCGCCTGCCGCCCGCTTGACCTTCCCATCCACCACAGCCAGCAACTCAGCTGGTGCATAGTCAGATTCAAACCGCTTCTTCCCGTTTTCAGGCTTCTTGATGTACTTAGCAGCGATATCGGGAACGACATCTCGGTCGGTCAGGCATGCCACCGGGATAGGAATGACCTCATCCTCTTTTGCACGTTGGAGAATCCGCGCGTAGTGGTACAGCCCCACACCACCGACGTTCACCACAGCGAGGCCGTGCTTTGAGAAGGACATGTCGCAGGCCGTAGCCAAAGCCGGCAGCAACAATGCTTCGGCCGGGCCTTCCACGATTGCGACTCCTCTGGCGAAGAAGAGGTTTGCCTTGGTCGCATCAAGGAAGCGACGCAAAAACTCGTAATCGCTCATTTTCAGCTTCGTCTTGTCATGCGCCAGGCTGAACACTTGGGCTTTGTGGACAAGCGTCATCGAGGCGATGTTGGCGCCAGCTGCAAGGGATGGGCTGTGGGTGGTCATGATGACCTGGACCGGGCGTTTTCCTGTTTGAGGGTTGTTGGACGTTTGCTCCAACAACTCTTGTACACGCTCCTGCAATTGAGGATGCAGGTGTGCTTCGGGCTCTTCGATAAGCAGTAGTGCCAGCTCATCCCCATCTCTGAGCAATACAAGCTCGGTGGCCATGAACAGTGCATTGTTGTAGCCGAGCCCTCGTGCACATCGCAAATCTGGGTGAATGCCTGCCGACGGCAACAGGCCCAGCTCAAACTTCTCAAGGACAGGCTGAAGGGCCAAGTCAGGCGCAATCTGGATACGCGACTCAAGCGTATCGCCCGCAAAGGCAAACTTCCCCAGGTAGTTTTGGTTGATATCGTCTTCAACACCTTTGATGACGGGATGTTTGCCAAGGTGATGCTGGGTGAATGCCATCAATCCAACAAGATTTTGGGGAGTCTTGTCGGCATCCGTCGCATCAAAGTCGTTCTCTTCCTGGCCTTGGATGCTCCTATGTGCTCCAAGAATTTGTGAGAGCCGCGATTGACGTCCTGGCTTCAGTTCAGCCTCGGCATCCCGCAGGGGGCGCAAATATGTAGCGCGTACCAGTTCACGGACGGCGCTACCAATTTCTGGACCGTTGCCGTCTCTACCTGCGCGAGTTATTGCATCAACGCGGCCTCGCTTGTTATCGCGTGGAGGTATCCAGCGGGCTTGGAGGTGAAGGATGAGGCTTCGCGTCCCGTCTTCCTCGTAGGTCAGCCACTCCAGCACCGCTGCTTCTTGGTCGGCATTCAAGCCGACCAGAGTAGCCTCGATGAACATCGACTGGGCGCGAGTTGAACCCTGCGTGTGGAAGTCATGCTCCTGCAGCCGAATGAACTCATAGCTCGTAGTCCACAAAACGTGGCGGATGGCGTCGATGATTGAGGTCTTACCAGCGTCGTTCTCGCCAATGAGAATATTTAGACCGGGGGCCAGGTTCCAATCCAGTTGCGAAAAGGTCTTACCGTCACCGAAAGCACGAAAATTCTGGGCACGGATTCGCTGAAGATGCATTAGGTCTCCCTCAGTAGGCGCTTGAGTATTGTTATGAGGTGGCCTGTTTCTGGCCATCCGACTGGGTGCAAGCTAAATGCTGCGTACACCCGCCTAAGTCAACCAATGTACAGCAGCTGCTCGGGAGCACTACATGGTGCAAAAAGGCTCAACTCTCAGGCCAGATTGCGCTAGAGAAAGACAGTAAAGCGAGTCCTGCTGAGGGTGGGCTCCCCGCATCAGTTTTTTGCTCCTTCGGACATCTCACTTTGAAAATTCGAACAAAAATTGAATCTAAATCATTGTTTTTAAATGACCATCCACTACATCACAAAAAATATTGCGGGGCAGTGGTAGTAGTGGTAGCGGATGTTTAGGGGATGATCCTGAAGGGCTGCAAACGCTGCAAAGCTGCCACAGGCCTCTTTCAACTCTATGAATAATAAGCTGTGCTTGCACGAGGCCAAGCTAAAAAATAACGAGTAGCCAACGGGCCGTCATTGGTTAAGAAAAACAAAGACATGGTCATCCACGACACCAATATCAAGGCCACATCATCCAGGGCTCCAGGCTGAGGCCGAATCATCGCTGTGCCACTAAAAAAGCTCCCTTTGGGAAGACGTCAACGCGCGGAAATCCTCGCCCAGGGGTTGCAGGATTGCGTCTGCAATAGGCTGAATCTGCTTCGCCAGGTAGTGCTCGTAGTCGATGCGTGAGCGGCGGGCTTCCAGCGGCTCCGGTCCGTTCTGGGTCATGACATATTGAATCCAGCCGCCATTTTGGTACTGCATGGGCCGTTCCATGCGCACGTTGTACTCATCGGCAATGCGTGCCGCACGCACCTGCGGCGGTACGTTCGCCACGTAAGCATCCAGGCGGTGGCGCAGGCGCTTGCGGTAGATGAGCAGATCATCCTTCTTGCCCTGTAGTGTGGCTTGGGCGTACTCGGTCACGAAGTCTCGATAGGGAGTGCCCTGGAACACGCGCGAGAGCAGGCCCTCCTGGAACTGCCGCGCCAGTGGCGTCCAATCGCTGCGAGCCATCTCCAAGCCGCGGTAGATCATCGCCTCCTTGCCCGATGCATCGATGCTCAGCCCCGCATAACGCTTTTTGCTACCGATGTCCGAGCCTCGGATGGTGGGCATGAAGAATTTCTTGTAATGCGTGTCGAACTCGATTTCGAGAAAGCTCTCCAGGTCCTGCTCTTCACGCAATGTCCGCATCCACCAGGCATTGATTTCCCTGACCAGCTCCGCAGCCACGGCGTGTGCCTCTTCGTTAGTGTGCGTGCGCTTGAGCCAGATGAAAATGGAATCCGTATCCCCGTAGATGACCTCGTACCCGCGCCGTTCCACGAAGTTCCGAGTGGCCTTTACCATTTCATGT
>Ga0153917_1001004_pt1 | contig 13707 bp, 11 predicted proteins | sample TSFL001MetaG_FD_104695 | JGI IMG/M metagenome (GOLD analysis project Ga0153917, IMG submission 104695) | Attine ant fungus gardens microbial communities from Florida, USA - TSFL001 MetaG | ecosystem: Host-associated > Fungi > Mycelium > Unclassified | place: USA: Florida, Paynes Creek Historic... | reverse complement strand
TTTACTGGTTACACCACTGCTTCTCATGATGAAAAAATAGATCTGAAGGTGACTCTACTAAGGAAAAAATACCATTATGATTTCAAATGATAATGTTCTTAATGCATCATCCTTCATGTTGCTATTGTTTTTGTTACTGTTGGGAGTCTGTTTTTTTATCTTCGTTTATAAAAATCTTGGCGGCACTAAGGTAGGTAAGGATTCTTTTCTTTATTTTAATTATATGTTTTTTAAACGTGGTGTTTTATCAAACAGTGCATTGATTTTTCTTGTTCTTGGATATGTCGCGGCAGCGACAGCTGAATATCGAAGAGGGTTTGATAATTTATCTTTAATATCTAATTTGTCTGGTGGGATGTCAGTTTTTCTTTTCGCACTCTATGGAAAGTATTTTTATCAGGGGTTAATTGAAGATAAAAAACCATCTTTCTTTATCAGGGTTTTCCTGACAAAATCAGACCTGTCTTTTGGTGCGATTTTTCTTTGGCTATCAAGACTTGCGTATATGACATGGTTAATAATATTCGTTAGCCATTAAATAACGATTAAGAATATGACCGCAACTGCCACCTTATACAGTAATAATAAAGATCCATAAAAGGAGTAACATGAAAGACCCAATCTCAAAGCTATTGTCAATTTGCAGCAATGAGTTAGCAAAGCCTTTCGATGATATTTCTGGCACTCTTAAGCTCGAACTTTCATCAAAGTTTCCTGATTATGTTGCTCTGTTGAGAATGCGCAATGGGTTTTATGGTTTTGAATCAGCGCTACATGTCTTTCCAGGAACACACGAACACGATGATTTTAATGTCTTTTCCTGGAATGAAGAAAAATTATGGCGCGAAACCTATGGTGGTATGACTGATGGTCATTTCTTTTTTGCAGAAGATGCATTTGGTGGGCAATTTTCTTTAAAGGAGGATGGAATATACTCATTTGATCCCGAGACCGGTGAAAGCCAAAAAATGTGTGAAAATTTATCTCAGTGGTGCGATGCTATTCTAAATGATTATGACTTTCTAACAGGTCATTCGTTGATGCATCAATGGCAGATCGCGCACGGAAAAATTAAGCAGAATCAGCGGTTAGTGCCTGTTATTCCTTTTGTTTTGGGTGGTGAGTTTTCAGTTAAGAATTTGCGTGCTCAGCAATCTGTAACAGCAATGCGAGCAAGGGGAAGTATTGCAGTTCAGTTTAGAGATATGCCAGATAGTGGAACTATAAAACTGAATGTTGATGACTGAGAAACGCTTAGATGCTTCTTAATGAATTCTGTGTAGTGGAAAGAAGAATTTCCCTAAGCGATGCTATTTTTTATTCAATGCCGTAAGCGATAGATGCAAGCATTGTTGAGCAGATGACAGCAACGCACATCGTCAGTATAAATATAACACCGTGGTGACAAACGGACCGGTGGGATACGTTTTCACATAGTGTAGCCGTGGTGGAATGCGTTGTGGGCCTGCTAAGAGGCGTGAAGGGCGAAACTGAAGGATTGGAATACGCGATCAGATATCTTATTTAACATAATCATGATTATGCGCACTTTAGCCTGAGAGGTAAATCAGTAACATCCGCACACAGCCCCATTTGTTTAATGGCTGCCAATTATGGCGCACTCACCATATTTAAACCCTCGCCGGCAATAACGGATAACACTTCGTCCAGTTGTAGTTAGCCTTCGCCAGCATCAATTCTCCCGCCACCGCGCCAAAATTGATGTCCTGACGTTCATAAAAGAATTGACGCAAAACTGCGGGTAAAAACTCAGCGCTGTAGCGCAGTAGCGTGCTATGCCAGAATGGTGCCGGCAACGGGCTGTTGCCATGCCGCATCAGCAATTCATTTTTCCAGTCTGAATCGAGAACCTTTTCACAGAATGAATGGCGCATGGCAATCGCAGGCGTGTCAGGTATGCCCGCAAGCAATAACTGACTGGGTAACGCCACTAAGCGCAGATCCCGAATAACGATTTTTTTCGCAGCAAATTCCTGCCAGATTGTGGTCAGTTGCGCCACTTTCGCTGGTAAAGGCTCGTTGACGTTATACAGCGGCAAAGTCAGAGGCAAAAAAGTAAAATGAAGGCCTCGAACTGGCAGCGTATCGGCAAGCGGATCTGCCAGTGTGAGTCGTTGCAATTCATCAATCAGACGTAACACCTGTAAGGGAACTGACGGCTTTATCCCTGCGGCAAGCGCCAGTTTTACCGGATCATAGTAATTCTCTTCACGGATGTTTCCGATGCCTGCATTTTTCGCCCACAACGCGATGGTGTTTTCGTTTGCAGAACGATATCTGTTTTGCAGGCATAGAGGTTGCATGTCAGACCTTAGGGTATTTGGATGAGCGCAGATAATTAATTATGAAACGTTTTTTAGCAGATACTCCAGCCTGATTGTGGTGAAAATGCGTGATTATCTCATGCCTGTTCAACCCCGCTTAAACGATGCGCGATTTGTCTTCACTCTGACGGAGCAAAGCGTCTACAATGCCGGCGAAATTTTTACTGATGAGGATACACAATTGGACACCTGTCCCACACGATTACAATCGGTGCCGATGCTGAGATAGCCTCATCGCTGTCTTAGCCCTGCGTTAAGACGGTGGATTTCCCTCCCCCTTTTTCCTGCGTTCTTCCTGGCCCGCTGTAATCCATTCTTATAACCCTGAATATCCATTGCCCGGCGGTGATGGAGTGAGGTCTGACATGGACTGGAAAATCTTTTTATTGCGCGTCACGGTCGCGCTGATTCTGGGCGCGCTGATTGGCAGCGAGCGCCAGCTGCGCCAGCGCCTGACCGGGCTGCGCACCAATGCGCTGGTTAGCACCGGTGCCTGTTTGTTTGTACTGATGACGCAAAGCGTACCGGGAATTGCCGCAGATGCCTCGCGCGTCGCGGCCTATGTAGTTTCCGGCATCGGCTTTCTTGGCGGTGGCGTCATTATGCGCGATGGCCTGAATGTGCGCGGCCTTAATACCGCCGCCACGCTGTGGTGTACCGCGGCGATTGGCGTTCTTTGCAGCATGGGCTTGTTGCTGGAAGCAGGCATCGGTTGTGTGGTTATTCTGTGCGCCAACATCCTGCTGCGCGAGCTGGCACAGGGCATCAATCGGCAAAGCATCATTACTGCGGAAGACGCCAGCCAGTATTACAAAGTGCAGATCATCTGTCTGGCGGCCGATGAGGTGCAGGTGCGCAGCCTGATGCTGCATAGCCTCGGTGGCAGCGGTCTGCGGCTGCAATCCCTGCACAGTGAGGATCTGGAACCCTCACACCGCATGGCGGTAAATGCGGAAGTGCTGGGTAAACCCAGCCTGACCGATCAGCTGGAAAATCTGGTCAGCCGCATCAGCCTGGAAAAAGGCGTCAGCTCGGTCAGATGGCAGGTGTGTGAGCCGGAGACCGATTGAGTCGTTAAACGCGATGCGGCTGCGCTACCTGCCAAAGCGCAGCCGCAGCGTTGCCGGCAGCACGGTATGCTGGCTGATGGGTTCATCGCTGTTAATCATGGTAGTGAGCAGCGTAAAACACTCCTGCGCCAGGCGCGGCACATCCTGTTCAACGGTATCGATCGGCAGTGTCAGTGAGTCATACAGATAGTGATCGTCAAAGCTGGCCACGCGGATGTCGCTGTGCAGCAGGTGATGCTGGCTCATGTAGCGCAACACCCCTTCCAGCAGACCGCAGGCGGCGGTAAAAATCGCTTTGGGCGGACGCCCCAGCCGGGCGCACAGTGCGGCAAACATTTCATAACCGCTGCTTGGGTGATAGTTGCCGTGAATGATCCACTCCGGCCGCGGCGTCACACCTGCCCGTTCGAGACCCTGCATAAAACCGGCCAGACGATCTTTGGTGGGTGACAGACGCGGCTGACCGCCGAGGAAATAAATTTCATCCGGATTGGCACGCGCCAGCCGTTCCACCAGCTCGGCAGTCGGCGTGACCGAATCGGTCATCACCAGCGGCAGTTGCGTATCATTAACGTAGCGGTCAAACAGCACAATCGGCAGTTGATCGCTCAGTTTGACGTAGTCACTGTCGCTTAACATGCTGGACGCCACAATCAGCCCATCCACCTGACGCGCCACCAGATTATCCACCACCACCCGCTCCTGCCCGGCGTTCTCGTCAGTGCAGGAGATCAGCAGCTGTAACCCCGCCTCGCGACACAGATTTTCCAGCGCGTGCGAGAACACGGCAAAACCATGGTTGGTGATCTCCGGCACCACTAAACCCAGCGTATGGCTGCGATTATCACGCAGCGAGCGCGCGTGGATACTGGCCTGATAGTGATGTTCGCGCGCCAGCGTCAGTACCCGTTCACGCGTCTCTTTCGCTACGCGCAACTCTTTGCCACGGCCATTCAGCACCAGGCTGGCGGTGGCTTTGGACACCCCCGCCAGCGCGGCGATATCCGCTATGGTAACGCGTTTGGTTTTTCTCACGTCAGTGCATCGGTTAAGGAAACAATGACTTATTCTACCATGCACGGCCGTAACGACCAGTAGCGCGCCGTCACTTCTGCGTGTCCGGTCAGGGTTAATTGCGCCGGATGCGCCGGGAAGTAGCGGCTGCTCATCACCCCTTCCCCTTCATTAATGAAAATCTCAACGCTGGAGTGATCGCACAGCAGCTGGAGCTGACTCACCGCGCCGCGCCAGTAACGGAACTGCCACTCGCCGTTTGCCAGACTGCGCCGCGCGAGCCGCAGCCCGTCGGCGCGCCACTCCAGCCGTAGCTGGTCGGCGAAGTTCAGGGTGATGTCGCCCTGCCCGCTCAGCAGTAACTCCAGCCGCTGCGGATCAATGACCGGCGCATCGGCGGCTGGCCCCTGATAGTGCTGTTCAGCGCTGCGCAGCGCCTGCAGTTCAGTGACCGGACGCTGGAACAGCCGGCCATCACGCGTGCCCATTTCGCGTACGCAGGTCATCTGATGGATCCAGCCATTGGCCACCGTGGGCTGCAGCATCTCCTCGCCGTCCGGCACGCCCATCCAGCCCACCAGCAGCCGGCGTCCGTCGGCGGTTAGCGTGGTTTGCGGTGCGTAAAATTCGAAACCGGCGTCAAGCTCATGTAATTCGCCATGGCTAAAGCGGGCATTAGCGTAATCAAGATCGCCGGAGAGCCACGCGCTGGGATGCGCATTGAGAAAACGATGATCTTCCTGCGCGATGCCCTGCGGGCAGCAAATCAGGAACGTGCTATCGCCGAGGGTAAACATGTCCGGGCATTCCCACATATAACTGGCTGCCGCCAGCCCGTTCAGGCCGCTGCCGGCAATCTCGCCCAGATTGTGCCACTCACGCAGGTCCGCCGAGCGCAGCAGCAACACTTTGCCCTGCTTTTGTTGATCCTGCGCACCCAACACCATGAACCAGTGTTCGCCATGCCGCCACACTTTCGGGTCGCGCACGTGTCCGGTATAGCCGTCGGGCAGCGCGATCACCGGCCCGAGTTTGTCAAAGCCGCCCTGCGCATTCTGCACCGCCAGACACTGCCACGCGGTGCGCGCGCCATCGGCGAACTTCACGTTGCCGGTATAGATCAGCGTCAGCGCGCCGTTATCATCGACGGCACTGCCCGAATAGCAGCCGCTGCGGTCATACTCCTCATCCGGCATTAGCGCTATGGGTTCATGCTGCCAGTGCAGCAGATCGGCCGAACTCCAGTGGCCCCAGCATTTATGCTGATGCTGACAGCCCAGCGCATTCCACTGATAGAACAGATGGTAACGCCCGGCGAAGTGAATAAAGCCGTTCGGATCGTTAAGCAATCCGGTGACGGGTGCCAGATGCCAGCCCGGATAATGCGGGTCGCTCAGCGCGCGCGGCTGACCGCGCATCACCGCCTGTAAAATATCGGGTAACAATGTAGAAGCCGCCATTATTCCGCGTCCGTTTTGTATTTGAGCAGATAAGAGATCACAAATGCGCTGCTGAAGGCAATCACCATGCCAATGGCATAATTAAGCAACGAGCTGGCCTGCACAATCGCCATGCCAGGCAGACCGGTCAGACCGACAGCCGTCATATACACATGCACCGACACTACCCAGGCACCGCCCAGCGCGCCGCCAATCAGGCCGGCGATAAAGGGTTTCATAAAGCGCAGGTTGATACCGAAAATCGCCGCCTCGGTAATACCCAGCAGCGCTGAAAAGCCGGACGGCAGCGAAATCGCTTTGATTTTCACATCTTTGGTTTTGAACCACACCGCCAGACAGGCACCGCCCTGCGCCACGTTAGCCATCGCCCAAATCGGCAGCAGGAAGTTGACGCCAATCGCCGGATTGCCCAGCAGCCCGGCTTCAATCGCATGGAAGCTGTGGTGCACGCCAGTGATCACGATAACCGAGTAAAGCCCGCCAAACACCAGTCCGGCCAGCCAGCCGGCATGGGCAATCAGCGTGCTGAGGACGAATGAGATACCGTCGCCCAGCATCCGCCCTGCCGGACCAATCACCAGCAGCGCAACGAAGCCGGCGATAATCACCGTCAGGAACGGCGTCAGGATCAGATCCAGCGCGTCCGGAATTACCCGGCGCAGCTGCTTCTCCAGCACGCTCATAAACCACACCGCCAGCAGCACCGGAAACACCGTGCCCTGGTAGCCGATCATCGCCACTTCGATACCGAAAAAGTTCATGGTATGGAAGCCGGCCGCCACGCCCCAGGCGTTGGTGAGCGCCGGATGGGTCAGAATGCCGCCGAGCGTGGCACCGAGGAACGGGTTTCCGCCAAACTCGCGTGCCGCGGTAAAGCCAATCAGGATCGGCAGGATAATAAAGGCCGCCGAGCTGCACATATCCAGCATGATATACAGCGCGTTGTCGGGGTTAACCCAGCCGTAGGTTTTAACCATGCCGAGCAGTCCCATCAGCAGGCCAGAGGCCACAATCGCCGGGATGATCGGTACAAAAATGTTCGACAGCAGACGCGCAATACGCTGGAACGGATTGAGCTTGCGCGCAGCGATATCCGCCGCTTCCGACTTGCTGGTTTCACTGATGCCAGCTTCGCGGATAAACGCGGCATACACTTTATTCACCACGCCAGTGCCAAAAATCACCTGCAGCTGTCCGGCATTGCGAAAACAGCCCTTCACCCCGTCAAGTTTGCCAATCGCGGCGGTGTCGGCTTTGGCATCATCCACCAGTACCAGGCGCAAACGTGTGGCACAGTGCGCCGCACTGGCGATATTTTCCCGGCCTCCCAGCAGCGGCAGCAGCGACCGGGAAAGAGTAACAAAATCCATAGTAACCTCTGTTTTTGGTTGTTATGCCATCATGCGCTAAGCGGCCCGCACGCGGGCCGTTTCATCAGAACCAGGTTTCCATTTGCACGCCAAAGTTCCACTCGCCGCCGGACTTAAAGCCGGTGCTGCCAAAGGCGTCATCGCTGGCGTAGTTATCCAGACGATGATCCCAGTCCATCCAGCTGGCGAACAGGCGGATTTCCGGGCGCTTGAGGAATTCGCCCACATCGCTGGCTTTGAGCGTGGGGGCGACGGTGAGCTTGTAGAAATTGCCGCTGACGGCCTGACGATTGTTATAGCCTTCAGGCCGCAGATCCATGTACTGATATGAGCCTTCATACTGCATCTCAAAGTTCTGCGTAAATTCCTGAATCAGGCGCAGGTTCACGGTGGCCCACTCATAGCTGTCGCCTTTGACATAGCGGTCTTTGCTGCTCTGCGCCAGCAGCGCAGGCGCGATGTGCCAGCCAGCGCCCAGCGGTGTCATGCCGTAGCTGGCGAGCCGCCAGGTATTCGCCTGCGGCAACAGCGCGCCATCGGAACCAATACTCTTCACTTCTGCACCGAGGCCATGACCGTACAGCAGCGCGGTTTTCGCTGAACCCTCACCCAGGCCGTAGAAGCTGTCGTTGTGCAATCCGACCAGGGCGTGCACACCGTCACTGGCGGCATCACTTTTCACGCGGTTGCCGTCAATATCGGTGCGCTGATCGTTATCTTTCGCGCGCATGCCGCTCACCATCAGCTGCAGCGGCCCGACGAAGTTATTCAGCGACAGAATGTAGTTTTGCGCGGTGTTATCGTTATTTTCGATGTCCCCGAAGGTGCGGCCATAAATCGACAGGTTGCTGCGGGCGTCATCGCCCCACTTCATGTCGTAAATACCGGCCCCGGTTCCGGCGAGAAACACCACATCGGAATCGATCCAGTGTATGTCGAAGTTATCGCGGTCGAAACGTTTACCGGCCCACACCGTGGTGTCTTTGAACGCGCCGGTGAAGGTCGGGAGCTGCCCCAGCTCGACAAACGCCTGACGCAGGTTGAGATCGCTGCTGGCGGCAGTCCAGTCGTTGTAGGTGCGCTGTCCGTCGGCCAGCATCGCCTTGAAGCGCGTGGTGGCACCGTTGGTCAGCGTTTGTTTATGTTCGAGGTTAAGTTCAACGTAGGTATCCGGCTCATTGCCGAGCCGCCCGACGTGACCGCCGGTCTCACCGGCCGGCGTGAGGGTGGGCCCGCCCTGAGTTTTCGCAGCGGAACTGTTCATCAACAGGCCAGAGCGTGCGTAGCCATGAAACTCAAAGCCCTCTGACTCGCTGCTGGCGGCGGGCGCAACAGGCTGAGCGGCGCGCGGTTCGGTCTGTGCGACGGCAACCGGCGTCGGGTTCTGCTGCTGCACCACAGCCAGCTTTTGCACCTGCTGTTCCGCCGCCTGCGCGCGCTGCTCCGCCACGCTGGCACGCTGTTCAGCCGCGGCTAGCCGTTTTTCCATCGCCGCCAGGCGCGCTTCAATACTGCTCATGTCGTCTGCCGCCCAGGCTGAGCCTGAGCCTAATACGGTACTAAGGGTTATCGCGATTATGCTTTTTTTCACTGTTTTGCATCCCTGAGGCAAGGCTATCATCAGATGTATTTTTTTGCTAAACCGGTTTAGGCACCGCATCATAGCGGTGCCATTTTTTAAAGCGCAATGGATTTTGCTAAACCGATTTAGTGGATGTGAGATACATCGCAAAACAGGGAAAACGGCGGGGTCAGATACTGTGCTGCTGTAGCTGTTGATGGTTGGGTAACGCGGTCATCGCGCCTTTGGCGGTAGTGGCCAGCGCCCCGCACGCCTGCGCCGTGCGCAGGCAGGCCGCCAGCTGCGCTTCATCCGCCGGCAGGCCCTGCTGCGCCAGTTCCCACAGCAGTCCCGCCACGAAGGCATCGCCGGCACCGGTGGTATCCACGCTGATCACCGCGCGCGCGGGATAGTGAATTTGCCGGCCATTAAAATAAGCACGCACGCCAGCGCTGCCCTGCGTGACTAGTAACAATTTAACGGAGAAGCGCTGCGCCAGTTGCGCGATGCCGCTGTCAATGTCGGCGGTGTCCGTCATAAAGGCCAGTTCTTCCACGGAGAGCTTCACCACATCCGCCCGTTGCAGGGCCGCACTGAGGCATTGCAACAACTCCGCCGCATCGGACCACAAATCGAGACGGATATTGGGATCGAAGCTGACAAAACCGCCCGCCTCACGCACGCGCTGCATGGCGGTTAACGCCGCCGTGCGCGACGGCTCGGCGAGTAACGCAATCGAACAGCTGTGCAGCCACTCGCCACACTGAAATCGCGGCAAATCGTCCGGCGTGAGAAATAAGTCGGCGCTGGGGCGCACCATGAAGGTGAAGGTGCGCTCGCCCTGCTCATCCAGGGCCACGACCACAGTGGAGGTGCGCTGCTGCACATCTTTGCGCATATAGGAAACATCCACCTTTTCCTGCGCCAGCGTGCGACACAAAAACTGGCCAAAAGGATCGTCGCCCACCCGTCCGATAAATCCGCTGTTACCCGCCAGCCGTGCGATACCCACTGCCACGTTGGCGGGTGCGCCACCGGGACACTGCAACAAACGGCCTGCGTCATCAGGCAGCAAATCCACTACGGCATCACCCAGACACCAGATACGTTTCATCATGATTCAGTCTCACTTAATCGCTAAAACGGTTTAGCAAGCATGCATATTAATCATGAATGCGGGTATTTGTCACCGTGAACAGTCCGACAGGCTTCAGACTTGTCCGTTGCTGGGATCCGTTTCCCTCTGCCGCATGGTCGTCTGCGTATTGACGTCTATGCTTAAAGTTTTCCAAAACCTTATAAAAATCGGTGTCATTGAAATTTCATTTCGCCACTTGTCCGGAGGCAAAGGCATGAGCAACCCACGCGATGAGAAGACGCAGCGGTATTCACCGCAGCAGGAAGAGACTGAGCGAGCCCGGCTGACAGCCGGTGCCGGTTCCGCCGCGCCGGCCCCCGTCACGGTGCCGGTCACGCTGCAGGTGAACGGCGAACCTCAGCAGCTTAACGTGGATACCCGTACCACGCTGCTGGACGCGCTGCGCGAACATTTACACCTGACCGGCACCAAAAAAGGCTGCGATCACGGTCAGTGCGGTGCCTGTACCGTGCTGGTCAACGGCCGGCGCATCAACGCCTGCCTCACTCTCGCGGTGATGCAGCAGGATGCCGAAGTGACCACCATTGAAGGCGTCGGCACGCCGGATGATCTGCATCCGCTGCAGTCCGCCTTTATCCGCCACGACGGCTATCAGTGCGGCTACTGCACGCCGGGGCAAATTTGTTCCTCGCTGGCGGTACTGCAGGAAATTGCGGCGGGCATTCCCAGCCATGTCACGGGCGATCTGACCGCCGCGCCAGCGCTGAGCGATGAAGAAATTCGTGAGCGCATGAGCGGCAACATCTGCCGCTGCGGCGCTTATGCCAACATTCTTGCCGCCATTGAAGAGTACGCTGGAGGCCAGAAAGCATGAGAGCCTTTACCTTTGAACGGGCTGCGACGCCTGTACAGGCCGCCAGCAGCGCGATGCAGCATCCGGGCGCACGCTTTATCGCCGGCGGTACCAATTTGCTCGATTTGATGAAGCTGGAAATTGAAACCCCGTCGCATCTGATTGATGTTAACGGACTGGCGCTGGACAGCATTGAACCCACCGCCGGGGGCGGCTTACGTATTGGTGCGCTGGTGCGCAACACCGATCTGGCGGCAGACGCGCGCATCCGGCGCGACTATGCCGTGCTGACGCGCGCGCTGGTGGCGGGTGCTTCAGGCCAGCTGCGCAATCAGGCCACCACCGCTGGCAACCTGCTGCAGCGCACGCGCTGTCCCTATTTTTACGATGTTAATCAACCCTGTAACAAGCGTCAGCCGGGGACGGGCTGTGCCGCACGCGAAGGATTCAGCCGCCAGCATGCGGTAGTGGGTGTCAGCGAAGCCTGTATTGCCACCCATCCCAGCGATATGGCGGTGGCGATGCGAGTGCTGGATGCGGTGATTGAAACCGTCAGCCCTGATGGCAGCCAGCGCGCTATTCCCATCGCTGAATTCTACTGCGCACCGGGCGACACGCCGCACATCGAAACCGTGCTGCAGCCGGGTGAGCTGATCGTCGCGGTTACCCTGCCTGCACCGCTGGGTGGCACGCACATTTACCGTAAGGTGCGCGATCGCGCTTCTTACGCCTTTGCGCTGGTCTCAGTAGCAGCGGTTATCCTGCCTGAGGGTGGCGGCCGGGTGGCCGTCGGCGGCGTGGCCCATCAGCCGTGGCGCAGCGCGGCGGCGGATGCTGAACTTCCTCACGGGGCGCAGGCGGTCTGCGATGTGCTGTTTGCTGATGCACGTCCCACTGAAGCCAACCGATACAAATTGTTGCTGGCGCAGCGCACGCTCGCCTCAGCGATCGCGGAAGCGAGGAGCAACACATGAAATTTGACACACCTGCAACCGCCAATCCTATCGATCGGCAGCGCGTCGTCGGCCAGCCGCTGGCACGCATCGACGGTCCGTTAAAAACCACCGGCTCGGCGCATTACGCCTATGAATGGCACGCTGAAGCACCGGATGCAGCCTACGGTTATGTGGTCGGCGCGCCAGTTGCCAAAGGCAACATTATCTCGATTGACACCCACGCCGCAGCACAGGCACCGGGCGTGCTCGGCATCGTCACCGGAGTAACCGCCGGCAAGCTCAACAAGGCAGAGCGCAACACTGCGACGCTGCTGGCAAATAATAAAATCGAACACTATCACCAGGCTGTGGCGCTGGTGGTGGCGGAGACCTTTGAGCAGGCACGTGCGGCCGCGCAGCTGGTTAAGGTTAACTGCCAGGCTGAAACGGGGGCTTACGATCTTGAAGCGGCCCAGCCAGAGGTGACAACGTCACCCGAAGGTGAGCCGGATAAAACACTGGGCGACGTCGATGCTGCCCTGCACAGCGCAGCCTTTACGCTGGACGCCACCTACACCACGCCCGATCAAAGCCATATGGCAATGGAACCGCACGCTTCCATGGCGCTGTGGCAGGACGATCACCTGACGGTCTGGACCTCAAATCAGATGATTAACTGGTGCCACACCGACCTGGCGCACACGCTCGACATGCCGATGGAAAAGGTGCGCGTGCTGTCTCCTTACGTCGGCGGTGGCTTCGGCAGCAAACTGTTTCTACGTAGCGATGCGCTGCTGGCGGCTCTGGGGGCGCGCGCCGTGGGACGCGCGGTGAAAGTGATGGTGCCGCGCCCGATGATCCCCAACAACACCACGCACCGGCCAGCAACGCGGCAGCGCATCCGATTAGCTACCGATGCGCATGGCCATCTCACCGCCATTGCCCATGAAAGCTGGTCTGGTAATCTGCCGGGCGGAACGCCGGAAACTGCGGTGCAGCAGACTGAATTACTCTACGCCGCCGCCAATCGGCTTACCGGGCTGCGCCTCGCCGAACTCGATCTTCCCGAGGGCAACGCGATGCGTGCGCCGGGTGAAGCACCCGGTCTGATGGCGCTGGAGATTGCCATGGATGAAATGGCCGCCATCGCCGGTATCGACCCGGTTGAGTTTCGCATCATCAATGATACACAGGTCGATCCGCTGCATCCGGAGCGCTTCTTTTCACGCCGCCAGTTGGTGCAATGCCTGCGCACCGGCGCCAGCAAATTTGGCTGGGCTGAGCGCTGTGCCCAACCCGGGCAGCGGCGCGAGGGGCGCTGGCTGGTGGGCATGGGCGTGGCAGCCGGTTTCCGTAACAACCTGCTGGCGCCCTCTGCCGCGCGCGTGCAGCTGGATGCGCAAGGCACAATCACCGTCGAAACCGACATGACCGATATCGGCACCGGCAGCTATACCATCATCGCCCAGACGGCAGCCGAGATGATGGGCGTGCCGATTGAGCAGGTCAGCGTGCAGCTCGGCGATTCGGCGTTTCCTGTCTCGGCGGGTTCGGGTGGCCAGTGGGGAGCCAATACTTCCACGGCCGGGGTGTATGCGGCCTGCGTCCGGCTACGTGAGAAAGTTGCCGCACAGTTGGGTCTGGATGCGGAAAGCGCAGAGTTTGCCGATGGGCACGTTCACGCCAGCGGGCAGCGCCTGCCGCTTACTGCGGCGGGTCCGCTGATGGCGGAAGAGACCATGGAATTCGGCGATCTTGACAAAACCTTCCAGCAATCCACCTTTGCCGGCCATTTTGTCGAAGTGGCGGTCGATAGCGCCACCGGTGAAGTGCGCGTGCGGCGCATGCTGGCGGTGTGTGCTGCGGGGCGCATCCTCAACCCCAAAACCGCGCGCAGTCAGGTGATCGGCGCGATGACCATGGGCCTCGGCGCCGCGCTGATGGAGGAGCTGGCGGTGGACACCCGGCTCGGCTACTTCGTCAATCACGACATGGCAGGC
>Ga0153917_1001002_pt1 | contig 13765 bp, 14 predicted proteins | sample TSFL001MetaG_FD_104695 | JGI IMG/M metagenome (GOLD analysis project Ga0153917, IMG submission 104695) | Attine ant fungus gardens microbial communities from Florida, USA - TSFL001 MetaG | ecosystem: Host-associated > Fungi > Mycelium > Unclassified | place: USA: Florida, Paynes Creek Historic... | reverse complement strand
CTAGCGGCAGCAGCACAGTCTCGCGCGATTGCTGGCTGGTGGAGGGATTGCGCCCCCATTGGCCGGCCTGTATCCAGGCATCGTTCCATTGGCTGGCCGTACGCACGGGCGGCGACTGCCAGCGCACCCACTGGGGCTGGCCGCCGATATTGCGCTGGCTCCAGGCTACGACCACGGCGCCATTGTCCACGGCGCCGCTGCTCTTGCGGGTCAGGCGCAGCACCAGGCCGTCCCAATCCAGTGCCTGCATGTGCTCCAGCGGCATCAGGGAATTGAGGTCGGCATTCCATTGGGCTAGCACGGTCTGCAGCACGGCCTGCTGCTCGCCCTGCTCGCGGGTGGCCTGCTGGGTGCGGATCATGCCGTCCAGGCCGCGCCAGCTCATGAGGGCCAGCAGCGCCAGCGCGGCAATCGCGACCAGCAGCTCGACCAGGGTAAAGCCGCGATCCCGGCTTTTTTTCCGGGCTGAATCAGGCTGGTGGAACATACAGCGGGCACGGCCCAAGCCAGAAACGGACTGCAAGAACCTTGGCCGGCCGCGCCGTCCCGCCGCATGGGCTGTCCCGGTACAGGCCATCGTCCCCCCTGGGGGGAAGGCGCGAAGGAGCTCAAGGAAGGCCATCAATACCGCCCCACAATGGTCGAAACGCGCAGCACCGGCAGGCTGTCGGCGAATACCTGGGCATCCACGCGCCGGAAGCTGGGGTTGGGCGTAGGGCGCACGCTCAGCTGTACCTGCAGGGTCCGGCCGGCCTGTTCGCAGGCCACGGTGCTGTCTCCCACGGTAGGCATCTGCTGCGTCAGGCGCAGTCGCACCAGTTCGTTCTGGGCGCACAGCTGGCCCAGCGTCACGTCAGCCTGGCGCTGGGCGTTGCGCGTCAGTGCGCTGCTGGTCTGCAGGCCGGCTATGAGGGCCACTCCCACGATGCCCACGGCAACCAGCACCTCGATCAGGGTGAAGCCGCGCTGGTTTCGTTTCATCTCCGGGCGGCTCCAGGATGAAAAGCGGCGTGGCCGGCGCCTGGCAGAGGGGCTGAGGCTCCATGCAGCGAGCCAAGGGGAGGGCTTGTTGCTCTCATGGGCTGGTCGTCTGCACGGTAAAGGGCCTGAGGCCGTCGGTGGCGATGCGCAGCGGTGCCAGCGACGACTGGGGCAATGACAGCGTGATGCTTTGTGCAGGGATCAAAGGCTCGGGCCCCAGCACCAGCGGCGTGACGGGCTGTACCTGCACGACGGCCTGCAGCCATTGGGTCGGCATGGTGACATGCTTGGGCAGTCCCTCAAAGCGAAAGCCCTGGCCCACGGGGCGCCAGGTCACCAGGCTGCCGTTGGTGCGCGCCTGGGCCCGGGCCGATTCCAGCAGCGTGGCCAGGCGCTGGGCTTCGCGCTCGAGCTGCTGCTCGCCGCTGTCGCGCAGGCTCAGGCTGATGCCCGCCGTGGCCAGCGCCATCAGGCTGATGACCACCAGCAACTCAAGCAGGGTGAAACCTTTTGAGCGCGTAGAGATCACCGCGGGCGTGGATGGGTTTCGCCGCCGGGCCGCTCCAAGGCTGGGTTCGGCGCAGCCGGTCAGGTCCCCCTCGGGGGGCAGCGACCACACGCAGTGAGGGAGCGTGGGGGCCAATGTTTACTGCCAGCTGCCGATATCGGCATCCTTGCCCTCGCCGCCGGCCTTGCCGTCCGCACCGAAGGACATGATGTCGATGGCGCCCTTGACGCCGGGGTTCAGGTATTGGTACGGATGGCCCCAGGGGTCGTTGGGCAGCTTTTCAAGATAGGGCTTCCAGTTGTTCGGGATGGGGCCGGACGTGGGCTTGGCCACCAGGGCCTGCAGGCCCTGTTCCGAAGTCGGATAGCGCTGGTTGTCCAGGCGGTAGAGCTTGAGCGCCTGGTTGATGTTGGCGATGTCCGTCCTTGCCGCGGTCACGCGCGCGTCGTCGGCGCGGTCCAGCACATTGGGCACGATGAGGGCCGCTAGCACGCCGATGATGACAAGCACCACCATCAGCTCGATCAGGGTGAAGCCTCGTGTGAATGTGTGGCGAATGGCAGACAGCGGGCGGCGGCGGGTGGTCGTCATGTGGCTCTGTGGGAATAAGGCGGAACCCCCCCATCATAATTGGGCAATGCGAATACTTTCTTTCAATGCCGGCCCCGGGGCGCGGGGCGGCTCCTGGCCCGTCAAGCTGCTTACCCTGCTGCTGTGGGCGCTGGCGGCCGGCGTGGTGGTTTTCTGGTGCCTGCGCTGGAGTTCGGCCGCCTCGGGCCCGCTGCCCGCACCGGCGCCGGAGCCGGCGTTGCAGGTCGATGCCTCGGCCCTGGCCAAGGCGCTGGGTGCGGTAGCCATGCCGGCCGCAGCGCCTGCGGCGGCTTCGGTGAGCAGCCGCTATGCGCTGCTGGGCGTGCTGGCGGGCCGGGATTCGGGCGCGGGCTCTGCCGTGATCGCAGTGGGCGGCCAGCCGGCCAAGTCCTTTCGCGTGGGCGATACGGTGGAGGATGGCGTGGTGCTCCAGTCCCTGGCGGCCCGCGAAGCGCGGCTGGGCAGCAGCATGCAGGGACCGGCGACCACCGTGCTGGAGCTGAAGAAACCCCTTTAGTGAAGAAACTCCTTTAGGTCTGGCACTGTCTCTTTTGCCAGAGACGCCAAGCAAGAGCCGCCTCGCGGTGGGGGCGCCTAGCCGAAGGCGTCGTCCGCCTCCGGGGGGAAGGGGCGCAGCGCCTCAGGGGGGTAGTCCAACTCTCATCCACTGTCCGTAGCGCGGCGCCGGCAATGTCCATTGCGTGCTGTGGGGCAGCGCCGCTCCATGCTCGAGCAGCCATTGCACGCAGCGCGCCACGCCGGCATGAGCAATCCAGACGATGTGCTCCGCAGACTCGGCCCGGGCATCCTGCAGGGCGCTGTTCACCCGGGCCAGCATATGCGCCAGGGACTCGCCGCCGCCCGGTGCGTGCAGGGCCAGGTCGTCGGCCCAGGCGGCAATGGTTTCCTCGCCGATGGCATCCCAGTGCCTGCCTTCCCAGTGTCCGAAATCCATTTCCAGCAGGCGCGCATCGGCCGTCGAGGTGAAGCTGGCATCCAACCCTTGCAGGGCAAGCGCCAGCTGCTCGCAACGCCGTAGCGGGGAGTGGCGGATGACGCAGCCTTGCTGCAATGCGGCCAAGGCATGGTGCAGCGACCGGGCGGCCTGCCGCGTGGCCTGGGGATCGACGGCCACGTCGAGCCGGCCGTAGCAGCAGTCGGCGGCGACCAGGGGGCGGGCATGGCGTACCAGCCAGAGCGTTTTCATGCCAGGCGCTCCATGGTGACAAGCGCGGCGAGCAGCATGGCCAGTTCGCTGAGCTGCTGGCAGGCGCCCAGGCAATCGCCCGTCATGCCACCCAGGCGCCGGCGCAGCCAGCATTGCACCCGCCAGGTGGTGACCGCCCCGGCAGTCAGCATGCCGGGCAAAAGATAGGGGGTGTGCAGCTGGCACAGCAGCCACAGGGCCGGCAGGCACCAGACCGTACCCGCGAACAGGCCCTTGCCGTCCAGCTGCCTGCCGGCGATATGCAGGGTCTTGCTGGTGGCTGCCAGGCCCACATGGGGCAGGGTGCGCATGAGCGCCAGCGGCGCAAGGCGCGAGAGCACATGCACGCAGCCGATCAGCACGGCGGCGGAGGCGGGCTGCAGCACGGCCACCAGGCCGGCCGTCAAGGCCACCTTGGCCAGCAAGGCCATGACCAGCGCCATGACGCCATAGGCGCCCACACGCGAGTCCTTCATGATCTCCAGCGCCCGCTCGGGCGGCACCATGCCGCCCAGGCCGTCGGCCACATCGGCCAGACCGTCTTCGTGAAAGCCTCCGGTCAGCCACAGAGTGCCCAGCGTGGCCAGGGCCGCGGCAATCAGCGGCATCCAGGGATTGGGCTGCAGCGCCCAGCCCGTGCCGGCCAGCACCAGTCCGGCCCACAGGCCGACCAGCCAGCCCACGCCCGGAAGGTGGGCAGCGCTCTGGCGCTGCAGCTCGGGACTCCATCCCACCCAGGCCGCCAGCCGCCCGGTGACCGAAATGCGGCTGAAGAACTGCACGGCCAGCAGGAGATGGCGCACGGTTTGCATGGGTTCTGGATCGATCCTGAAAAGTGAGCTATCAGCGCTTTTCCATCAAGCGTTTGAGGCCAAAAAGACTTGAATTTTTACTTCAGGAAGAGCTGGTAGGCCGGGTTGTTGGTCTCTTCCACCCACGGGTAGCCCAGGTTCTTCAGGAAGGCGTCGAACTTCTTGCTGTCCTTGGCAGGCACCTGCATGCCCACCAGGATGCGGCCATAGTCCGCACCCTGGTTGCGGTAGTGGAACAGCGAGATGTTCCAGGTCGGCGCCATCAGGCTCAGGAACTTGAACAGCGCGCCCGGGCGCTCGGGAAAGACGAAGCGCAGCAGGCGCTCGTCGTGGGCCAGCGGCGAATGGCCGCCCACCATGTGGCGCAGGTGTTCCTTGGCCATCTCGTCGAAGGTCAGGTCGATGGCGTCGAAGCCGTTTTTCTGGAAGTTGCGGGTGATCTTCTCGGACTCGCCCTTGGCCGCCGTGGTCAGGCCCACGAAGACATGGGCCTTGTTCTCGTGGCTGATGCGGTAGTTGAACTCGGTCACGCTGCGCTGGCCGCCGGGCAGCTTGCCCACCACCTCGCAGAAATGCTTGAAGCTGCCGCGTTCCTCGGGAATGGTCACGGCAAACAGGGCCTCGCGCTCCTCCCCCACCTCGGCGCGCTCGGCCACGAAGCGCAGGCGGTCGAAGTTCATGTTGGCGCCGCACAGGATGGCGGCGTAGGTCTCGCCCTTGGTCTTGTGCCTGGCCACGTACTGCTTGATGGCGGCCACGGCCAGCGCGCCCGAAGGCTCGACGATGGAGCGGGTGTCCACGAAGATGTCCTTGATGGCCGCGCAGACGGCGTCGGTGTCCACCACCACATAGTCGTCCACCAGGTCCTTGGCGATGCGGAAGGTTTCCTCGCCCACCAGCTTCACGGCCGTGCCGTCGGCAAACAGCCCCACATCGGACAGTTCCACGCGCTGGCCGGCGGTGACGGACTGGAGCATGGCGTCCGAATCCTTGGTGTGCACCCCGATGACCTTGATGTCCGGACGCACGGCCTTGATGTAGTTGGCCACGCCGGAAATCAGGCCGCCGCCGCCGATGGCCACGAACACCGCATCCAGGCGCGGGCTGCCCAGTTTCTGCAGCTGGCTCAGCATTTCCATGGCAATCGTGCCCTGGCCGGCAATCACATCGGGATCGTCGAACGGGTGGACAAAGGTCAGGCCCTCGGTCTTTTGCAGCTTGACGGCATGCTTGTAGGCATCGGAATAGCTCTCACCCGCCAGCACCACCTCGCCGCCCAGTGCGGCCACGGCATCGATCTTGACCTGGGGGGTGGTCGTGGGCATCACGATCACGGCGCGGCAGCCCAGCTTCTTGGCGCCCAGCGCCACGCCCTGGGCATGGTTGCCGGCCGAGGCGCAGATCACGCCGCGCGCCAGCTGCTCGGCCGAGAGGTTGGCCATCTTGTTGTAGGCGCCACGCAGCTTGAAGCTGAACACGGGCTGCTGGTCCTCGCGCTTGAGCAGCACCTTGTTGTGCAGCCGGCGGCTGAGGTTTTTGGCGGGTTCCAGATCCGACTCCACGGCCACGTCATACACGCGGGCGTTGAGAATGCGGGTCAGATAGTCGGCGGGAGTCAGGGCGTTGGTCATCGTGCAAAGCAAAAGCAGGTCGTCCAGGCGGGGCTGGAGCTGGGAGCGCCGGCGGTGCACCAGCAGGGAGATGGCACGGCGGCGCAGCCCGGCCATCATAGGCGCTTGCCTGTTGCGCTGCAGGGACGGCGCAGAAGTGCTGTTTTGCACAGGCAAAAAAAAGCCCCCAGACAGAAATCTAGGGGCTGAATCCACCATTAGAGGAGGTGGAGGAGACAATCGGTGCGATGCAGATCAGGGCTATCCATGACTCTGCAGTCCATCTGCGGGTTTCACCTCACAGGTAACGCTTGGGATGTATTGTATGGATTTTTATGCGGCGGTGCAAAAAAATTCGGGTTTTTCTGGATCTGATGCAAAATTGCAACAAATTTGAGAGGATGCAGCAATGGAATGCACGGTAAGTTGGACAGGCGCCACGACGGGAACGCGCTCTGGCATGGGTTTTGTGGCCGAGACCGGCAGCGGCCATATCGTCAACATGGATGGCGCGCCCGATGAAAAGACCCCGGCCAATGGCGGCCGCAACCAGGCGCCGCGCCCCATGGAGATGCTGCTGGCAGGCGCCGGCGGCTGCACGGCCTATGACGTGGTGCTCATCCTCAAGCGTGGCCGCCACGACGTGAGGGGCTGCAGCGTACAGCTGACTTCCGAGCGTGCGGAGACCGACCCCAAGGTCTTCACCAAGATTCACATGCAGTTCACGGTGACCGGCAGGAACCTGCCCTCCACAGCCGTCGAACGTGCGATTGCCATGAGCCATGACAAATACTGCTCGGCCACCATCATGCTGGGCAAGACGGCTGAAATCACCACAGGCTTTGATATCGTGGAAGCCTGATTGAGTGGACAGCCAACAGGAAGCGGGCCGGTGCGGCCCGCTTCCTGTTCAAGGCGATCAGAGGCGGTGTGCCGTGACGGTCATCACCTTGGCCGCAATGCGCATCAGGCCCTGGGCAATCGGAGGCAGCTGCATTGCCCCTTCATCGATGGCCGCGGCTGCATGGCGCTCTTCATCTTCCTTCATGCGCTCCACCACGGCGCGCGAAGCCGCGTCCTCATCGGGCAGGCGGCCCAGATGGCTTTCCAGGTGCTTTGACACCTGGTTTTCCGTTTCCACCACGAAGCCCAGGCTGGCCGCGTCGCTGAGCTTGGCCGCTATCGTGCCGATGGCAAAGGCGCCTGCAAACCACAGCGGATTCAGCAGCGAGGGGCGGTCGCCCAGAGCATGCAGCCGCTCGCGCGTCCAGGCCAGGTGGTCCATCTCCTCGCGCGCCGCCTGCAGCAGGTGCTCGCGCAAGGCCATGTCTTTGGTCACCATGGCCTGGGCGTTGTACAGCGCCTGCGCGCAGACCTCGCCGACATGATTGACGCGCATCAAGGCGCCGGAGAGCCTGCGCTGCTCCTCGGTCAGGGGTGCTTCGGCAATACCATGGGCAGGAGAACGCTCGGCGGCCACGGGGTCGGCAAACAGGGTGCGGAGTGCTGCATCGGCAGCGGTCAGGAATTGGTCCATGGCAGATGGGAAAACGATGCGGATCTGGGCGCCGACGGTACATCAACGGGGCCGGCGCAGGGTTTGAGCCTGGGCAATCAATGCGGCAAAGCGTCAGGGACTGTACTGATTGTGCAGCATCGGATGTTTGTTGCGGCAGTGCAACGAAAACGCGTCGTATCAGCCCTTTTTGGGTGAATTTCTTTGCGCTTGGGGCGGGGGTCTGGTGCAATAGGCAACAACTTCCCCACCAGGAGGTTGGCGCGGGAAACCGGTGGAGCAGGAGACAAGTCTCTCTCCCATAGAACCGGCGCCCTTCTAAACCTTGGAGTAACTCGTAATGAAAAAATCTCTGATTGCCCTGGCAGTGCTGGCCGCTTCCGGCGCCGCAATGGCTCAATCTTCCGTGACCCTGTTCGGTATCGTTGACACCGGCATCTCCTACGTGAACAAGGATGCAGCTGGCGACAGCCGTTACGGCGTTGGCACCAGCGGCAACGCTACCAGCCGTCTGGGCCTGCGTGGCACGGAAGACCTGGGTGGTGGTCTGAAGGCCGGCTTCTGGCTGGAAGGCGAAATCTTCGGTGACAACGGCAACGCTTCGGGCTTCAACTTCCGCCGCGAATCCACCGTGCGCCTGTCGGGCAACTTCGGTGAAGTTCGCCTGGGTCGTGAAACCACCCCCACGTTCCGTACTTCCCTGAAGTATGACGTGTTCGGCGCCACCGGTATCGGCCAATTCATGGGCTACGCTGACTGGGCTGGCACTGGTATTGCTGACGGCAACACCATCCGTAAGGACAACATGCTGTCCTACTCCACCCCCAACTTCAACGGCTTCAACGCCAACATCAGCTACGCTTTCGACGAAAACGCTAGCGGTGCAGGCAAGTCTGGCCGTTACTTCGGTGGTAACGTTGGCTACGACAACGGCCCCATCAGCGCTACCCTGGCCTACGGCAAGCTGAACCTGGTTGGCGGCGACCGCGACGAAATCGAAATCGGCGCTTCGTACAACTTCGGCGTGGCCAAGCTGACCGGCCTGGCACAGCAAGTGAAGTACAAGTGGGACGGCGCTCCCAACCAGAAGTTCAACAACTACATGATCGGCGTGTCCGCTCCTGTGGGTGGCGTGGGCGAAGTCAAGGCTCAGTACGCCTACTACGACCAGAAGGGCAACGACACCAAGGCTCAACAGCTGTCGCTGGGCTATGTGCACAACCTGTCCAAGCGTACTGCTCTGTACGGCACCGTTGCTTACATGAAGAACAACAACGGTTCCACCCTGGGTCTGCAAGCCAAGGACGTGTACGCTGGTGGCGTGCAGTCCGGCGTGAACCAGACTGGCGTGCAGCTGGGCATTCGCCACGCTTTCTAATCTGATGCTGGCTTAAGCCAGTATCTGCTTAGACAAGAAAAAGGGCCTGTCGCAAGACAGGCCCTTTTTTCATGGTACCAATCAAAGGGAAAACACGAAGAAGGGAAAGCCTGAGAGGGAAAGGCCTGTGTTGCGCTTGTGCAAATGGTTATGTGAGGAAACCAAGCGTTTCTAGAATGCAAGTTCCACCAACCATTATTAACAAGAGAGAGACAACGCAATGGCTTCTTCATTTGTGAAAACAACAATTGCAATGGCTGTTCTGGGAGGAGCGGCATCTCTGGCCTCGGCGCAAAGCAGTGTGCAGCTGTACGGCATTGTGGATGCGGCAATCCGGCATACCAATAACGAAGGCCCCAACAAAGGTGGCCTGACGAAAATGATCGGCGGCGGCATGTCGCAAAGCCGGTGGGGTATCAATGTCACCGAGGATCTGGGTGGCGGACTGTCGGCCATCGCGAATCTGGAAAACCGCTTCACCACCGACGATGGTGTGACTCCTGCACCAGGGCTCACCTATTTCGCGCAATCCTGGGTGGGCCTGCGCAGCAAGAGCTTTGGCCAGCTCACCATGGGTCGCCAGTACAACATCCTGTTCGACCTGGTGACGACGTCCTATGCCTCTTTCCCGTATTCCCCCTATATGGAGGCCTATAAGCCCGAGCTGGGTATGGCCATGGGCGCGCGTGCCAACAACATGCTCAAGTATGTTGCCGAGTTTGGTCCCGTGCGGGCCGGCCTGCAGTATTCCTTTGATGAAGGCGAGACCGTTGCCAAGAGGGGGGCATTTGCTCCGACCCCTGGCACTGCGCTGAAGACCGCGGGTGGCTATTTGCGCTATTCCAACCAGGGAATTTCTGCTGGCGCCGCGTATCTGAGCACCACGTTGCCCGGCGGCACCAAGGTGGATGCCTATACGCTGGGTGGCTCCTATCGCACGGGCCCCTGGTATCTGATGGCCGGTTATGCAGCGAATAAGCGTAAGGATTTGCAGGGTGGCCCAGCCAATAATGCGGTGGATATCGGCGTTCTCAATTCCTTCTGGACAGGTGCTTCGAACGGAGGCTTTGTCGCAGGCGCCAGTCCGCTGAATGCCGCCAACAAGCGGGAAATGTTCAAGATCGGCTTTGGTTATCAGATCACGCCTCAGCTGAACGCTGGACTGCATTACTACCATGCCAAGCAGAAAGGTTCCGCGACCGGTGACTTCAACGGCAAGGCCGATTTCATCGTGGCGGTTGCAGACTATGCATTCTCCAAGCGTACCGATGCCTACTTCGGCATCGACCACACCAAGGTCAGCGGGGGCGCTGGCGTGGCTCTGGATGGTACCAATGGCGCCACGAAACGGACCGGTATCACCGTGGGCTTGCGTCACCGTTTCTAAAAAAGCGCAAGGCCGCAAAAAAGCTCCCTATGGGAGCTTTTTTGCTCAGGTGTAGCGCTTGGCGCGCAGGTTGTCCTTCATCTGTTCCAGCGCGGGCTGCAGTGCCGGGCCGATGCGCAAGGCGACGCAGGTGGCAAGCACGTCAATGATGAGCAGGTGCAGCAGGCGCGAGACCATGGGGCTGTAGCGGTCGTAGCCTTCGGGGTGGTCGGCGGCCAGGTGGATATGGCAGGCAGACGCCAGGGGGGAGCCGCTGGCCGTGATGGCGATGGTGGTGGCGCCGTTCTTGCGAGCAATGTCGGCCGCATCCATGAGGTCGCGCGTACGCCCGGAGTTGGAGATGATGACCACACAATCGCCGGGACCCAGCAGGGTGGCGCTCATGACCTGCATGTGGCCGTCGCTGGTGGCCAGGCTGGTCACGCCCAGGCGAAAGAATTTGTGCTGGGCATCGAGGGCCACGATGCCCGAATTGCCGGCTCCATAGAACTCTATGCGCCTGCCCGTCTGCCAGGTCGCGGCAATCGCCTGGGCGGCTTGCTCGATGGCCGTGGTGCTGGCTGCGTTTCGGTATTGGAGAAAGGCGGCCACGGCGTTGTCCACCACCTTCACCATGACATCGGCCGTCTTGTCGTCGCTGTCCACGCTGCGGTGGATGAAGGGCACGCCTTCGCTGACGCTTCCGGCCAGTTTCAGCTTGAAGTCGGCCAGGCCGTCATAGCCCATGCTGCGGCAAAAGCGCACCACGGTGGGTTTGCTGACGTGGGCGCGTTCGGCAAGCTCCCTGACCGGCAAATGGGCAAATGCACGGGGATCGGCAAGCACCAGTCGGGCAACCCGCTGCTCGGCGGGTGCAAGTGAGGGAAGTGAGGCGGTGATGCGATCCAGCATGTTCGATGTTCGGGCAGCGGAAACTCTATCCAGAAAAATCTCCGAAAGCTTCAAGCATAAGGCGTGAGCATTGGTGGCGGCAGCAAAATAGCTGAATGAAAAAGGCGTATCGGCGCTTGTCGAGGGTTAACAAGTGGTTATCCAGGCCGCCGGCTTGCAAATATCGGGCCGGGCGGGCTCTAAACTTGATGGTCTATGGATGTGACGGCGTTGGCCGCACTTTATAACCAACCGTTGGAGTGTGTATGAACCAGTTGGAAGCTCTGCGACAGTTCACGACCGTGGTGGCCGACACGGGAGATTTTCATCAACTGGCTCAGTTCCGTCCCCAGGATGCGACAACCAATCCGTCGCTGATCCTGAAAGCGGTGCAAAAGCCCGAATATGCGCCTCTGATGCGGACGACGGTGGCACAGTGGAAAGGCCGCTCGCTTGACGAAATCATGGACCGCATGCTGGTGCGTTTCGGCTGCGAGATCCTGGACCTGATTCCGGGCCGTGTATCCACCGAGGTGGATGCACGCCTGTCTTTTGATACCGACGCCACGGTGGCGAGGGCCGAGCGCCTGATCGAGCTTTACCAGGCCAGCGGCGTGCATGTCGACAGGGTGCTGATCAAGATCGCCTCCACCTGGGAAGGCATTGAGGCCGCGCGCCTGTTGGAGCAAAAAGGCATCCATACCAATCTGACATTGCTGTTCTCGTTCTGCCAGGCGGTCGCCTGTGGTCAGGCCAGAGTGCAGCTGATTTCGCCGTTTGTCGGCCGGATCCATGACTGGTACAAAAAGCAGGCCGGCGCCCAGTGGGATGATGCCGCGATGGCGGGCCATAACGATCCCGGCGTGGCTTCCGTGCGCAGGATCTACGAGCACTACAAGCACTTCGGCATTGCGACCGAAGTGATGGGCGCGAGCTTTCGCAACACGGGGCAGATCCTGGCCCTGGCCGGATGCGATTTGCTGACCATTGCGCCCGAGCTGTTGGCGCAACTGGCCGCGGTGGATACGGCGGCAGCACCGGTGGCGTGTGCGCTTGATGGCGAGCAGGCTGCGAAGCTGGCTCTGGAGCCGGTGCATTACGATGAAAGCAGTTTCCGTTTTGCCCTGAACGAAGATGCGATGGCAACGGAGAAGCTGGCCGAAGGCATCCGGGCTTTCGCTGCCGACACCCGCAAGCTGGAAGCATTGATGCAGCAGGCTGCGGACTGAGGAGTTTTTCTTGACCTTGTTATGCCATGGTCTGCCGGCCTGGGAGGCTTTGCAGACCCACCACCGCGAACAGATGCTGTCCATGGATCTGCGTGCGGCTTTTGCGCAGGACGGCGCCCGTCTTGCCAGTCTCAGCATGCAGGCGCCGCATGTGTTTGCCGATCTTTCCAAGAATCTCTGGAGCGCGGAGACGGAGCGGTTGCTGCGCGACCTTGCCAGGCAAAGCCGTGTGCAGGAAAAACGCGATGCCATGCTGGCCGGCGCAGCGGTGAACTGCACGGAAGAGCGGGCCGCCATGCACTGGATGCTGCGCATGCCCCGGGATGGAGGACTGCTGCAGCACAATGCCGTGCGGCAAGCGTGGGCTGTTGCCATGGAAGAAGCCCTGGCCGAAGTGCATGAAACCCGGGCAGCCATGCTCGCGCTTGCCGAGCAGGTGAGGGCGGACGACAGCATTACCGACATTGTCAATATCGGCATCGGTGGCTCGCATCTGGGGCCCGAAGTCGTGGTCAATGCGCTGGAGGACTGGGTCGACACCGGCAAGTGCTTCCACTTCGTCTCCAATGTCGACGGGCATGAGCTGGGCCATGTGCTGCGCAAGGTCCGGCCGCACAGCACGCTGTTCCTGGTCGCTTCCAAATCCTTCACCACGGCGGAGACCATGCTCAATGCGCGCTCGGCGCGGCAGTGGTTTCTGGATCAGGGCGGCAGCGAGGACCCGGCAGCTGCATGCTCCATCGACCGGCACTTTGTGGCACTGACCAGCAATGTGCAGGCCGCGGCAGAGTTCGGCATCCGGCGCACGCTGGGCTTCTGGGATTGGGTCGGTGGCCGCTTTTCCCTGTGGTCTTCCATCGGTCTGCCGATTGCGATCGCCGTGGGGGCCCGGCAATTCCAGGCCATGCTCGATGGCGCGCATGCCATGGATGCCCACTTCTTTACGGCGACCATGGACCAGAACCTGCCCATGCGCCTGGGACTGCTGGATGTCTGGTACCGGGATTTCTGGAATTTTTCCAGCCGCTGCATCGCTCCCTACAGCCATGGCTTGCGGCGCCTGACGGCCTATCTGCAGCAGCTGGAGATGGAGAGCAACGGCAAGGGCGTGACGCGTGACGGCCAGCCCCTGGCCGTGAAAACGGCGCCCGTGATCTGGGGCGAACCGGGCACCAACGGCCAGCATGCCTTCTTCCAGATGCTGCACCAGGGCCAGGACGTGATTCCCGTGGAGTTCATTGCCTTGCGCGACGGCGGCAAATACCTGGGCGCGCACCACCAGAGCCTGGTGGTCAATGCGATTGCCCAGGCCCAGGCCCTGATGGTGGGGCGTGACGGCGAAGGCGCCGAGAAATACTGTCCGGGAAACCGCCCCAGTACCTTCTTGCTGCTGCAGCAGCTGGATCCGGCCGCATTGGGGGCATTGATCGCGCTGTACGAGCATCGCATCTTTGTCTCCGGAGCGGTCTGGGACATCAACAGCTTTGACCAGTGGGGCGTGGAGCTGGGCAAGCAGCTGGCCAGGCAACTGAATGCGCGCCTGGAAAGCGGGGACTGGAATGGCGTGGATGCGTCCACGCTGGGCCTGATGCAGCGCCTGACGGCCACGCAAGCCTGCTGAAGCTGTCTTGTGTGGCAGTAGTGCTGTGATGCTCCTGATAAGGTAGCGGCTAGCG